>CEAH01047844.1_pt1 | contig 104421 bp, 89 predicted proteins | sample 557571 | NCBI WGS metagenome assembly CEAH01 (sample SAMEA3182092, study PRJEB8094) | gut metagenome | biome: human; feature: gut; material: Stool; isolation source: human stools | place: Canada | collected 2013-11-25
AGATTGAAGTGATAGACGAGCAGGAAGATGACCAGCGGAGTGGCCATGCCGCAGGCCATTACCGTAAGGTAGTTGATGTTGTAGATCGACAGAGACACGACGATCAGAAGCAGGTAGTTGATCCACATGGCAGCCATCAGAGCGTTGAGCCGAATGTGCTGAATCATTTCGTCTTCGATTTTTTCGCGCGAGAAGCCGATGAAAAGGGCGCCGACGACCGTGCCGATGATGGCGATGTTGTTCATTACCGTTTCGCGGAAAAGCCAGCGGTCGAAATTTTCGCCGAAGAAGCAGATCGAGCAGCCGAGCAGAAATGCGGGAACGAAGATCGCCCAGCCGATTTTCTTAAAACCGTTGGGCAGTAAAAGAGTTGTTTTCATAGTCGTCCTAATTTTTAGGTGATTATTATTGACAAGACAAATGTAAAGTATATTTTACAATAATGCAAGTATAGTTTACATTTATTTCTCTTTTACGGAGTAGGAGGATGTCGGCTGCCGTTTGCACGCTCCCCGACAGACGGGGGAAGGGAGAACCGGAGTTGTTGGGATTGGGAACTAGGGATTTTTGGCACGATTTGCGGCTATTTTTACATGAGTGTTGTTTAATGTGAAAATTATTTTCTACTTTTGTTTTGTCGCGCATGCGGCAGACATATGGAAAGTGTTTTCGCCTGGTCCTAATCTGAAAATGTGGCAGTTTTCAGTAGCAAAGGACAACGAACAGCACTCATTTCTTGTTTAGACTATGGCAAGAACGCATTCTGCGTATCCATACCCCATATCTATTCAAGTGTGGGGTATGGATCTTCGTTTATTTTGCTATGGGTTTGCCACAACCTTCTGATTAACAAACGAAATAGGCTCCACGCTTGAACCGAATATTGCAAAATATCAATCTGATTATCAAATATTAACATCGGAAATCGTATGATAATGATACCATATAGTTCCCGATATTTGTGAGGATTAGCCTATTCTTTCTTGTGCAACCTCAATGGCTTTTCGCTTTAATTCGTCTTCATCTTCTATAGCATCCAATACTTTGTCTGCCAGCCATAGTGTAAGAAGTTCATTTTTATCAATATTGAAATACTCAGCTAATTGTATTACTTGTGTCCGTTTGGCATATCTATCGCCACGCTCTATTTTGCTAAACATTGGAGTGTCTATATCAAGCAAAGCTGCCAATTGCCTTTGTAGCACACCGTGTTCTTCTCTCAACTCTTTTATTTTGTCTCCTAATAACATGGTCTTTATTCTTTTCAGTTCACAGTATGTATTTTCGTCGAAATTCGATGGATTTAAACATTTTTGACGGAATAGGCTGTCATTATCCGCTATAATATGACGGAATCCGTTATAAATTCCGCTATAATTAGCGAAAACCGCTATATCTGTTGTGGTTATTCTTTCAAGAACCAAGTTCGCCCATTAGCAAAAATAAGTTTATCTACACTTAGAGCATTAAGAATGTCTCCTAATATCCTCAATTGCTGTTCCCGTGTTTTAGCTTGCGGCATTACATCTTTGATGTATTCGTAGATGCCATCACGTTTGGCGCCATCTGATCCTGCATTCTTAAGATATTGCAAAACCATTTGTTTAATTTTGTCCTTATCAAGTCCTTTTTGCTTGGTGTAACCTTGCAATTGACGAGTAGCTTTAGCAACTCCTAAAGAAATTGTATAATTGGGAGCATCGCCCTCAATAAGTCCCCTGTTCAGCAAGTCTTTTGCAACATCTTCATGTATGAATCTGCCTTTCTGTACAGCGTCGAGAGATATGCAATCCCATAATGACAGAGTGTTGTCGGTCTTCAATAAATCCGTATATCGCTTATTGATCTCGTTACCATATATGCGTACTACAACCTTCTTTTTCGCCGCATCAATCTCGTAGTCCGGCATCGGAAAGTGTCTGCGCCATTGTTCATTAAACATTTTCTTGATGCCACGACTTACGGTATCAATCATATTGAAGTCCACCATTGCCTTGCATAGGCATTCATTGCGGAAATAGGTCTGAGATTCCTCATTTCTCAAAGCATTTTCCAAAGTTCCGGGGATGAAAGTACCGGCGTTGGAATAATATAGATAGCCGGGATTCTCAACGAAATTGACACGCTGTTGCATCGTGTAATCTTGATGAGCAATACAGTTATGAAGTGCTTCGCGTATAGTGTAGTCATCATACTGCTTCATTGTATCTGGGAAAAGCGTACCACCAGGCATTTCACGCAAAGTCAGATTTTCAATCTTTGAGAGAATTTCATCTACTGTCAGTATGAATGGAACAGTGAAATGTTCGTAGTCAACCACATCTTGATTTGCATCCCTGCGTGTCCAGGTTACCTGAGCGACAACAGGGCGCAGTTTAAAGGCTGATTCGTATTTGCCTAACAATATGATAGCGGCACGAGTGATGCTTCCATTTCTTGTTAGTCCGCATTTGCCAAGAAATGTCTGAATATCCCAAGCATTTACCTCGGATTCGGGAATACGGCTATGTACCTTCTTAAACATTTTGCGGGCTTTAGCTATAGCAACTTCGTCAAGGTCATCTATCGTTGCATCAGGAACAATCTGTGCAGACCAATCTGTTTCACCAAATATTGGCTCATCAAGAATGACATTCATGCGTTCAGTGGTCAACTCTACAAGAGAATCTTCAATTCGCTGCCATGCTTTGTTATGAGCGTAAACAGGCAATTTGGGACGATGCTTGGGAATATGTATTACCCAAACTTTCTTGTTAGTGTCATCGGTAACAAACTCTTCAATATCGAGACCTTCTGTCGAAAGATTAACACATCGTTCCGTTAAACGAAGAATTGCCTTTTGCCAGTCATAATTATAGGTATCCGTCCCGACAATTTCCAAAGAACTGTCATGTACCCCTATCACTAAATGTCCTCCTTCCATATTGGCAATAGCCGACACATATGAGATGACATCGTTTTTCTCATCCCCACAGAACGAGTTCTTCAAATTCTTGAATTCCTTCCATTCGCAACGAGCATTCTCTTGTGGATAGTTGCGAAGGAGATATTGTTGTAGTTCTGACTCTTGCATAATTACCCAATTATACTTTCACTTTCATCATTATGTTTCTCAGCATTTCGGATGACGCATTCTTTACTTGTATTGGCATAGCAGTAGACACAGAAATGACGACAAGTATTATACATGCCGATGTCCTTGCTGACCATACATCCACATACCTTACGTTGCCCTGTATCCTTTACATTACGCACCTTCTCTGGTATTGGTGGCAAATTACCAAACAAGTCTTTTTCTGGTAATTTCAATGTATGTAGATAATAGACAAGTTCCTTATCGTCAGCAAAAATGCGTTTCATCAATTCGCCATCAATGCAACGATTGTGTTCTATCCCGTATTTTTCAAGGTCAATATTTTCAGCACAAGTGGCGATTTCAACATCCCAACCATCTTTGTGCCAAGCTTCACGAATCTTTTGAAGACCTTCTACAATTTCTATTCGTTGAGCAAGGTTGGCTTCGGCATTCTCCACATTCTCCTTTGTAAAGAGCATACTTTCCTTAACAAGATTGTTTTGAACCTTGCGATATGCTTTTACATCAACGAAACTGAATACAAGCTTATTTGTGTAACCTTTCAGTTTATTTCCAATGCGCCAAATGCGCGTCAAGAGGTCACGAGGAGCAATGTTTGGCGTAATTATTAAAGGATCAAAACGCCAGATTACTTTCTCCTTACCAATCATATCAGAAAGTTTCTTGAATGTCTCAACTCTGTTTTCGACAGACGAAACATTAGGCTCAAAACCTTCTTTTACATAATCGTTGAGTGTAACCTGAAAGTAGTAGTGTATTCCTTTTTCGTCAAGCTCATGAAGGTATGGGAGAATCGGCTTTGGGTTTTTTGTCCAGAAAATCACCACCTTGCAGTTTTTGAACGAAATATACATTTTCTGCTGGTTGAACGGATTATACCAAGCACAATACCCTTTAGCCAAGCGGTTGAAGAACCACTTGGCATAAAAGGCAGGAATATCGGTTGAACGACTTGCAGAGACAATGACAGGAGCTGTAGCTTCTACTTGTTCACCTGTATCGTTCGTGATAATAATTTTACCTATTGGCATAACGATTAAATAAATCTTGCATTAACTGCTCAAAGTACTGTTTATTCTCATAAGTTCCCTCTACGATAGGAGGATAACCACCTTTATCATAAAAACACCAATGCTTAAAATGATCAATGGTTGATCTATTATCTGTAGGGTTATCCAATGGATTAGAACAGTATTTACCACCAGGAGCATAACCTTTTTGAAATGTTATTACCTTTCTGGAAAGCGTTTCTCGCATTTTTATAGGTAGGTAGTTTCTTGAAAGGATAAAATAGTTAACATTTGCATCCTCTACAAATTTAGATGATGTTGGATGTATTGGTTTCAGGTTTCGCTTTTCAACACCACCCTGCGAAATAACTTTATTTCCTTGTGGTTGTGGATGCGAAGTCGTATTTAAACTTTTAATACTTGAAATTAGTTTCTCAATCTTCTTATACGCAGCATCAGTTGGTTTCAAGAAGTTGTCAAGGATGCTCAAGAACGCTTCTGGATCTTGCCTTTTACTCTCAAGTTCTATAGCTTTATCAATATTTTCTTTTTGGGTCTTTAAGCCTTCCTTACCTACAATCGAATAAATTTTACTACGGAATTGTTCTGGTGTATAAGAGCCCTCATCTCCTGCAAAATTAACAGCATCAAGAGCTTTGTACGCTTTAGTTGTAGTAATACGTGAGAAACTACTAAAAATATACATAAAAGCTTTAGGACTTTGAACTATATTTTCAAGTTCAACAGCCTTATTTATTGCCTCAACAACTTTCTGCTGTTTTACAACTTTTGACTCTACATTATTTAGATTCTCAATAATCTTAGATCCCAACTGACTTTCTACAATAACTGAAGTATTATTGCTCGCTTTTGGTAAGACTGCATCCTTTATTTCTACTCCATTAAGCATTCGCCAAACATTACTTGCAAATGATTGATAATAATCCTTATTGCCATTAATCAATACAGACGTAAATGTCTTTGGCAGAGACGTAAAACCTCTTGTGGCACCATAGATGCCATAAGCTAACTTATAATTACAGAATCCTACTTGTACAAGGTACTCTACCAAGCGATCAATGTTATCGCCTTTCTGACAGAATGCAGCAAACGATGAAAGTACATCATTTTCAATAGCGAATAAGTCAAAGGCGGAGTTCTCCTGAAAATGATTAAGTAATGCTCCAACATAAGCAGATGCAGGATTTGAGTCCCATTTATCTCCAAGCATGTTCCTTAGAATCATACCTCCATTATATGCCTGTGCCAAAGGTTCTTCTACGCCATTTTCTTCCATTACAGATTTGTACTCTGCCATAAACTGGGAGCAAATAAGGTTCTTATAGAAAGAACTTTGGTAAGATGTGTCCAAAATATGCAAAGACAGATTATCATCAACATTCAGCAATTCCTCAATGGCATACTTTTCACGTTGAGCATTATCTTTTGCTTCCAATTTACGAATGGCGCTATTCATATTGTCTGTGACACGAGAAAACGTCTCTGGGGAAACATACTCTAAACAACTCCACAATTCGTTTGCATCATAGACTCTACGAAGAGGAAGTTTGTTACAGAATGCGTCATAAACACCCCAGTAGTGCAAAAGATTCTTGGCATCTTTTGTAGAAAGACCTTGCGGATTGTCAGACAATTTTAACTCTAATAAATTTTTGTTCCAAATGGTATCTTCATCTATTGAAGAATAGATTTCATTAAACACTCTGATTCCATTCAAGATAGCATCGTCTTGTGCCTGAGTGGGTCTTTTATCAGGAGAATTTACAACAGCAGAAAGCGTGTTACGAAGTTTTCTTGATAAAGCTTTCAATTTGCCAACCTCGTTGCTGACCGAGCTATTAGCACCTATTAGATAACAATAAATGAAACCTTTAATTCTGTCTAGCAGAACGTCTCTACTAACATCTATAGGTTCATTCTTGATCTTGAAATTTACATATAAAGGATTCCATAAGAAATCATCTTTTTCAGATTGAGTAAATAAATCTTTGGCAACGCCAAAAAATGTTTTTTTCTCTTTGGGTTTAACACCTATGTTAGGAGCATAAAGCTTATAGAACTTATTCTCCAGACTTTGTTCTGCCTTTGACAATACACCCTGACGCTCCTGATAACTATTAAAATAGATACGACAATGAAAAGGGTTAAGGTTGATGGTATGATAGCAGAGATAGGCCTCTACTCCGTCATGTTCCTTAGCCTTCTCAAAGAATCCATCTTTATAGTCATCAGTTTCTATCTCAATAACCATAGGATAGTTCTCAAGGTCATTTTCTTCAATCTCGAACCTTGGATATTTACTGTACAATATTATTACTTGGTCTTTGTCGTTCGCGCAGACAGGATAGAAGCGTTTGTTACCAAAGCCGCGTCTTGCGTAAAATCCTAAGGGCGAAATTGACTCTGAAGACAATATGTTATTGAAATTCAGAGTACAGGTTGGTATGTATAATTTCATAATTATCCTCGTTTTTTAGGAGTTGACAAACCTCATAGTGTTAATTTGGGACCGCTCGTAAGACTCGTATCATAAAGCGAAGTAGGTACATCATCAAAAAGACTGGAAAGATTGCCTGAGTGCATTATATACAAAGCACGATAGGTTCTTGTTACGGCCACATATAGTGGATTTCGGTTTGCATCGTCTTCAACAGTACATTCAGGAATGAAAACATGTTCAAATTGAAGTCCTTTAGAACTATGGTAGGTCATCATCTTTGGATTGTCTGAAGAAAAATCTAGATCCATAAACTGTCCATACTTAGCTTCAACGTTAAGACCATGATTCTTGAAATATTCATATGCACGCTCTACTTCATCATTGTGTCTAAATAGGATGCCGACATCCTCCATGTTTTTGTTTTGAATAAGCGAAATGATGGCATCATACTGTTCAGTAATGTTATTGTACTTGATAATCTTTGGCTTTTCAACACCCTCTTCAGTACAACGCTCTTCAAGTTCGTCACTTTCGGAATTTAGATACTGTGCAAGACGGGCTATCTTTTTGGGTAATCGATGATTGAACACAAGCTGTTCGACAGGGAACTTAGTAAAATACTGTATATCCTCCATTGAAACAGTTTGCTTATCTTTAATAAAAGTATAAAGTTGTTGAGCCGAATCACCATACAACAATAATGCTTTTTTTGCCTTAGAACGGAATAGTTCTATATCCTCTTTGGAAAAATCTTGTGCTTCATCCACAATAATATAATCAGCACTTGGACATCCAGCTCTATTCTGCCAATGCCAATGATAATCAACATTTCGTTGTGGAATACCTACCTGTGAAATGCCATCAGCCATATATTGCATTAGTGCTTTAGTGAACACAATGTAAAGATAGGTACCCTTATGCTCATCTTGTATTTGTTTTGCCTTCCACAAGGCAAGAATGGACTTTCCGCTACCAGCACACCCTTTAACAATGTAGGAGTTATCTGTTTTCTTGTTAATCACCTTTACCTGGTAATCATCAAGTTCGGAATCTTTAACGTAAAAACTTCTCTTAGCCATGATTAGATTTATAGATTTATGTTAAAACTATCAATTATTATTTTATTGTTTTTAGATCGACTGCAAATTGCCAAATCATCATTTTGCTTGTATTTGGTGGGGTGTATGACGTGGATAAGGTTTGCTGTTTCCATCCCTTGCATGATAGCTGTCTTAAGCGGTTTCTTACACAGCACTCGATAACACACCCTGCTTTCGTCATTTGATTTGTGAGAATGACTTACGCTGAATGTTTGCTGCATAAAGCAAAAGTCTCTACATCCATCATGACAAGCACACGACAACGGTAGAAGCGTCTCAATGGTTCTGCTTTTACAAACATAGTCATTTATTGTATTATTCATCAATTGAGGATAGAAGTATCCTGAATGTTCGTCTTTAGTTGTTACATCAAGCATTATAAGCAAACCATTTTCATGAAGAAAAGCCGTAAGTTTCTTTGCCATTATTGCGTATGCATTTATTGGTAGGACTTCTTTAGAAATTAACTCACAAACCATCTTGTCACAGAGGATAAAATGATAATCGTTCTTTCCGAATGCAAGTTTTTCCACGTCTTCAATAGAGCCTAATGTTTGGCTAAATGTAGTTAGTTCGACTTGTATATTTTTATTAGGGTTACACTCTACTAAATCCTTGAGTATGGCTAAAGCACCATCATTGCCATCTATTGCTGTGATGCTTATCTTTGTATGAGGTAAATGTCTTCCAATTGCTGTAATCAAGCCAAGAATTTCCCCACCCGTACCGCAACCGTAATCCAATACACTAATCTCATCTTGTTCCAACGTTTTCTTCAGGCATTTATTCTGCAAAAGATTATCAGCAATACAAAACATTTCTGCATAACTGCGAGGAAAGTAAGTACCAAGATAGACTTTAAGTTCTTCTTCGTTGAGATCAAGATTATACTCATAACGCTCATGCTCTGGAGCATAAATAGCTTGATGGTCATTGAAAATCTTTTTGTCAAGCCAATGTGGCAGAATCGTCTTTGACTTTCGGAAACAAACGTTCGAATTAGTATTTGATAGTTCTTTTGATTGATGTTCTTCGACAACGCCAGATGAATTGTCACTTTCGGTTGCAATTCTCTCGCCTTCTTCCCAAAAGATTGTAGAAGGTGAAATGGCTTTAACAGCATGATTAATGAACTTTGCGAGTTTTGCACAATGTTCACCGATGCCATCTGCATTTATTGTCACAACATATTCTTGAGTTAACCTTATTCCGTGTGCTGCAAAAGATGAAGATGCCCTTGTGCTGTCAAGCACCTTGACTGTAAAATTGTCGAGCTTGAGCGATAATTTTACTATCCTTTTCACAAAATTCGAAAGTGCAATACTATTTTCGTCCTCGACAACAAAAGAATCAAAGTTTAACATTACCTCTTTTTTCTTTTGTTTTTTCTCTTCAGTGTGGGGCTCGTACTTCTTTATATCTTCGATCAACTCTATTTTCTCAATTGGCTCTGCTGGTTTATCATAAGTAGCATTGCTGAATTCCGTCAGGTAGAAAGGATTTAGGTTGAGAGTTTCCGCAAGTTTAACGATTCCGAGTGGGGCAAGGTCGGTGTGAGGACAAGTGATGTCATCCAACTTTTCAATGAAATGTTCGCTATCAGTAATGTGAAGCCAAGACCTGTTGGTGGCACTTAAATTGTTCTCCAACTCTATTGGTTGATGAAAAATAATAAGGTGTGGCACGTCCTTGATTTGGTTCTTTACAACACCTAAGACTTTAAGTTCTTTCTTTACCGTGGAATGATTTATCCTAGCTTGTTGAAGAACAGTCTTTCTCGAACCTCCCTTAATAATTTTACCATTGCATGTCCATTCTCCATTTTCATTGGCAACAACATTACCTCCATAATTTTTGAATTCTATAGAAATAATAGCGTCCTTCTTTATAAAGAGGGCATCTAACTCACATCCAATATTATAGTTGCCTGCGAACACACAGAATTCATTCGAATCCTCATAGTGAGTTTTGAGTTGCTCACAGAGAAACCGAAACTGCTCACGTTCTGCTGTTGTGTCAAAGTTTCCGACTCTGAATGTTAAAAGTCCTCCCATTACAAAATATCAATGCTATTTATGTAAACTAAATGATCTTTATTTCTGTACTGACTTTTTCGATTAAGAATTGTCAGTTTTTGACTACAAAAGTACAACGGCTATCTATAAAAAGCAAATCAAAGTATAATAACTGATATTCAGATTGTTATTCATCATGTCGGTATTGAAATATCGAGAGAATGTGAATCATTCTGCATAAATAACCGAGAGTTGCGTTTCCAAATCATTACCTCGTTTTGGGATGCCTTAGGTTACATACAACGGTTATTTACAGTCTATTACGTTTATATTCATCTTGTCGGACGACTCTGCCGAAATTATTTTTGTCCAACTTAAAAAAGCAGAGTTTATGCGCAGTACTTTCAAGGTCTTGTTCTACCTCAAACGAACAAAGAACACCCCGCGTGCAGTCTATCCGATTATGGGCCGCATCACGGTCAACGGCACGATTTCCCAGTTCAGTGCCAAGATCAACGTTCCGGAACAACTGTGGGAGGTCAAAGGCGGTCGAGCCAAAGGCAAAAGCGTCGAGTCGGAACGCATCAACCGCCATCTGGACAATATCCGCATCCAGATCGGCAAACACTATCAGTCGATTTGCGATCACGATGCCTACGTCACGGCTGAAAAGGTCAAGAATGCCTGGCTGGGTATGGGCGAACGATACCGGACTCTTGTGGATGTTTTCGAACATTACACGAATGATCTTTTCAAACGTATCGGCGTAGATCGCTCGGAAAGTACCTGGTGGCGCTATCGGGCGTCGCTCGGGCATCTCCGAGCCTTTCTGAAACACGAGTACAACCTCCACGATATTCCGCTGCTCGAATTGGAACAGTCGTTCATCGAGCAATACCACGTCTATTTGAAAACTGTCTGCCATTTGAAGGCGGGCAGCGCATGCCGCTACATAGATTGTTTGAACAACGTGGTGAGAATTTCGTTCAACAACGGTCTTATGCCGCGGAATCCGTTCGCTTCCTACAGTTATTCCGCTCCGAAGGAACCGAGAACTTTTCTCAGCGAGAAGGAACTGCGGGTTTTTCAGACGACACGATTGAAGAGTGCCAAACACGAATACCACCGCGACCTGTTTCTCTTTTCCTGTTTTACGGGAATCTGCTACAAAGACATGCGCTATCTGACCTGTGAACAAATCATACCGGACACGGAGGGGCACCTGTGGATACACGGTAACCGTTGCAAGACGGGAGGAGAATATATGGTCAAATTTCTCCCTGCAGCTTTGCGTCTTCTGGAAAAATATCGCGGAACAGCTCCGTCACCGCTTGCATTCGATATGCCGAGACTTAGCAGTATCAATTGCTCCTTGCGTCGTATTACCAAACAGTGCGGTATCTCACGGCACATAACCTTTCATGCAGCGCGTCATACGTTTGCCACGACACTCTGCCTTTCACAGGGTATTCCTTTGTCAACAGTTTCCAAGATGCTGGGACATAAACAGATCACCACGACACAGATCTATGCGCAGACTACACCGATAATGATCGAGGATGCGATCGATCGTGTCGAATCCCGGCTGGGCGGCAAATTCGCAGTATAGCGTAATCATAGATTAAATCATCCACCGCAAGGAAATTTCATGTAAGTGACCGTGTAAGTTACAAAGAATATCGGTCGGGAGTTGTCACCTTTGCACCGTAACCAACTATCTCGATTATGGATAAAGACGACAAACTCCGCCTTGCGGAAATTCATGCAATGGTCAAGACGATTTCCGTGGACCTTCAATTTTTGAGACGCCACCGCAACGTGCTTTTCGGGACACCGGTTCTGGAGTTCAACGAGGTTTGCTCGGTGCTCCACCTGAGTGCCCGTCAGGTGCAGCGCCTTCGTGAGCGCAAAGAACTCGTCGGGTTCAACGTGGGCCGCCGGCGCTTGTACTTTCAGACGGAGATCTATGACTACCTCTCCCGTTTGGAGAGAGAAAACCTCAAACATCCCGAACAGTCAATGGAACAGTGATTATGGAGCGACCGAACAATCCCAATGAAACGAAGTATCTGCTGATCGGGGAAGAGGAGTTCGAACGTCTTCTGCGCAGCTATTACATTCTCGGCAAGGGGCTTCTGGCTTTCGAATATCTCTGCGGTCACAGCGACCGTCCGATGTACCTGTCAGCCGAGGGCGTGTGCGAAGTGCTCGGCATTACGCGCGACGAGTTGGACGAGCACCGCCTGAAACGACAGATCAAGGCGAAAGTTTTCCAGCGGCAGATGATGTACAGCCTCTACGATCTGGTACTCCTCGCCGAACGTCTCGTGCGCCATAAGATCCGGTACAGGCTCTCGAAAGCGCCCCGCTTCGATGCGACGGGCCAACGCCTGTGATTCGCGTTGTATCTCAGCTTATCAAGACCGGTCGTTTGCGGCCGGTCTTTTTCTCCGATTTCGTAAAAGCGACGAAACGACAGCAGGAAGAAAGGAGGTATAGACAAATACCATATATCCGATCTACCGGCCCGCTTCGAGGGAAGCCTTTCGGAACTCTTTGAGCAGCGTCATCAACTCCAATGCGGCTTTACGAGCCCTCCGTCCGGCTGCCTTGTTGCCTTTGAATCACTGAAGATATGCATCCTTCTGAAAAGCTGCGATGCGATCGTTGATCTGTTCGAGTAATTTTTCCATATCGATTTTTATTTGGTCGTTATGAAACAAATATAGGCAAAATCGGCTGCTGTCGGACTCTTTGCCCGCTTTTTTATGCATGATACGGTATCGTCCCGGTCGGACGCGGGGCAAGTTAGCGGCAGGCTCACAGTCCCTTATCGCCTTTTCCGCGCACGATCTTCCCTTCTTCGAACGGTATCGCACGCGGAAAAGTCGCACGGGCCGCCTGCCGCAGTTTCCGCCCCGTCGTCCGACCATGCAGGACATTCGGTCTGGCGACACAATAAGAATATTCACCAAATTGTTTCGAACCATGAACATCTATCGGATTTCGGCGGAAGGCTACGCCATGTATCTCTTCCGCGTTGCGGCGCGTACACAAGCTGCCGCCTGTATGAAGCTCGCAGTGCTGCTCGGCATAGCGGCCGGGAACTGTCGCGTTATGGAAACACTTCCTCTGAACGACCATGTACGGGAAATCGAATCCTGCCGTACGCGGGTGTCTGCGCGATGATATGCTGGATGGACCAGAAGAGCTTTACACGCTTGACGCTTACTCCCGACTATCGAACTACTTCGGAGATACAGAGGGCACAAGGCTTGTTGGAGGAAGTTCTGCCCACTATTCCCGATGCGGAACTGTTGTACGGCGTTTTCTATAATGAAAATACGGAATACTGCACGTTCGAACAGAGCCGTATCTGTTTCCGACGCAACGGAATCCTCTTTCGGATCAATAAGCAGTATTCTCCCAAACCGACCTATACGATCGACATCGACACCTCGGATTTCAAGCACGTAGATCTTCATATGCAGGCTCGTATCCGAGATAAATATCCGGCACCGCACCGCATCGGTGTCCTATCCGAGCATAAGGTCAATATTTGGGTGGACTACCTGACTAAGATATGGCACGACCTGGAACACCTCGATCGAGAACGCAATGCCCATATCGCCGCCCATCGATCGCGGTTGGACAAACTCCCGGATGTCAAGTGGAACAAAGATCGCGACAGAGGATCTATCGAGCGTAACGGTGTCTGCTACAGTTTCCGCTACGAAACGGGCACGATTCAGGAAAAGGTATCGCTCGATTACGGCCCCTGTACGCTCGACGACTTCCTGGCCCTTTCAGATAACCGCTACAGACCGAAATGCTGAACCTTTTTCAAAACGATTCCGAATCGGGAATGATACCCTTTCCGGAATATTTCATACGCAACCTGTATGTCCATCGCTTCCGGCTGTCGAGCCGGAGCGCTGACACGCGCCGCCGGATCGTCCGCTGGCTGTTTCTGCATTTCCACGTCTATGACTACCATCCTGCGGATGCTGAAACTACGGGACGCTACCTTTCGCGGGAACGGTTCCCGCCCCTGCTCTTTATGACGCTGACCGAGGATTTTCGCAAGGACTCCTCGCTGTGTCTGCGGATAATCTCCACCGACTTCTATACGCTCTATCTGGAAGGGAACGTCTATTGTGACGGCCGGTGGCATAACATTCGACTGTAACCTGTTCCCGCCTGAAAGCGGCGGGAACGCAAACCTGTTTTACGATGGCGAATATATGTATCAACCGCTTCTATTGTTCGACGGACAATGAGGCGAACTACGAAAAGATTCTCTACGGCCTCGGCGATCGGTTCGACCTGTACGACCTCGACGGCCGCGATAACTGGATGCGCGGGGAGTTCGACTCGAAATGGTGCTACCCCGAGGAGGCGATCGCAGCGATGATGAAGACGTTGGAGAAGGACCCGACGCTTCATATCGAGATCGTCTCCTGTGAGCCGGGGATGCAATACCTCGAAGCGCATATCTACGACAGCGGCATGTGGAATAGCTTTTAATAGGATGAAACGGAATTTTCGAGTAGGTGTACGCTACACGTTCGAAGGAGCCTACACCGTTCGGGCGGTTTCCGACAAGGAAGCCGCCCGGCTTGTTTTACGACGATGCGGCCTGACGTGCGGCAATATCCATACGACGCTCGACGAGCTCATGTGTCCGGATTGGGACTTTCCTATACATCCCGACACACGGATAAGAAACGTCGAACCGATCGAGATGCCGGAGCGGAAGGCTTAAAATTATCAATACGAACTAATCTATGACCAAATACAGATTTTATGAGGACAGGAAGGTCGCGGTGTGGGAGCGCATCTACTTTTCCATCGAGGCCGCAACGATCGAGACAGCGGAGGCGCAAGCTGCGGCGATCGCTCACAGGTCCCTTTACGCTGCGGCGTGCGACGACGCTGCGATCGAAATCGAGGAGAGCGAAACGCTAAATTGAATTAAGACCTATGAAACGATTTGAAAAAATTGCTAAGCGCTATGCGCTTGCGAACAGCTATTTCAAAAACCGGCTGCTTATCTGGCCGGATACGCTTTGCGAAATTCACGATTACCTGCAACAACACGGTGAACTGCCGTTCCGCTACGACGGGGATAACTGGTCCTACGACGCACTGTGCGAGCGGCAGAAGCGACGCGGTGTCCGCCTGTCGCAGTACCTTACGCCCGATGCTACGGCCCGGCAGATCGCCGCCCTTGCCGTGCGGTATTTCGAGAATGACAGCCGTATCATGGACGTCTGCTGCGGTACGGGACAACTCACCCGGGCCTTGATCGCCGCAGGCGTACATCCCTCGCAGATCGTGGGATTGGAAGTCGACCGGGAGCTGGCGGACTTTTACGCACGCCTGTATCCTGTGACGCAAACGCTGATCGGGCCATATCGGGACATCGATTTCCTTTCGTGGCTTGCGAAGGTACAACAGCCGGGCGACCGGAGTGTGTTGCTGCTTCCGCACGGTTTCATCGACAAACAGCGCCCCAAGGGCATACAGGAAACGCTGCGGCAATTCGAGGTTCTGTACCGTACACCTATGCAGGAACGGTTCGCGCGGACAAATGTCACAGCCGAAATAGTCGTTCTGGAGCGACGGTGATAGGAGCCCGAGATTTTGTCTTCAATTAAATAGCGAAAGATGATATTATTCCCAAACCTTTTTGTTTATTTTCACCTCTTTTTCCGAAAACTTGTACGACGAAATATATCTTATGTTTTTAAGCGCATCGAGCAATCGAAGATTGGGGCCGTTGTTTTCGAGAATTGGATGTTTGCGATCATGTACGGCTATATCGGAGTACGGCTTTGGTAATGCGGACAATAAATTCTCTGTCAATGCGATATTTTTGGGATTAGCTGTAATAGCCTGCGAAACAATCAGGATTCGATTTTTAATATTGCTTGCATTTGCAATAACAGCCACCAGACACTCTTCGTCCAAGCTGATTTTTACCTGAGTCAATAGGATACATATTTCTGACGCCAAATCTTTATTACTTTCGATTATTTGAGCTTTTAATAACGGTATTATTGTAGATTTTTCTTGTACCGTAAATGCATTGGATGTCAAAAGACTTAAAGCGATATCCACTGAATATTCGATGCAATCGATATTTTTCAAGTAATCGTTTTTATGATGAATCAGATATTTAACCAATGTCGAAGTCCTATGAGAAGCAATATTTGAGGTATTTTCGTATGTGAAAGCAATCATACCAACATCAATGAGATAATCTACTCTGTCGGATTCGAGATCGGCGAGATATTGGTCTGTTTTTATCAGATAATTGAACGATTGGGCAATCGTCTGATATGCTCTGAATTCTAAAATATTCGATCCAATGAGGGCATCGAACAAAGCCTCTTTTTCAGCAACTGAATCTTCGCAAACGTGACTTCCCAATTCCGTTTTATAGTGTTCGATGTAATGTTTCAGAAGTTCCGATACCTGACTTTCGGAAAATGCGAAGTACGCCGCAACATTCTCCCAAGACGGTTCGATAAGTAATAACTCGATCGCCAAATCTTTTGCCCCATCCGATACGCTTGCTATGTCCGAAATTCGTTGCTGCTGTGTATGAAGATAAGTTTTCTTTGTTTCGGAATCAATCATGTCATCGTTAAGTATAATCAGTAATGCCTCTTCGTCCTCATCGTTTATCGTATGTGAAAATTCTTTCAGGCATAATACAAGATTTTGCTCGACATAGGAAACAACATCCCTGCTCGCGTATTCCTTTACTCGTTTCAAATTTAGATTTTCGGGATTTATTTTGTCCATACCGGCCAGATAGTTCAAAATGACACACAAGTTCCCACAATTAAGAGCATATAGACTGTTAGTGATTACATATTGCAGCAGGTCTGCTGAGTCACTATTTAGCCGATTGTATTTGCCATTATTCGATAACCATTTCAACTGCTCCAGGCCTATCGCTTCTTTATGGTCGGTTAAGAAAGAGTAATTATTATCGAGCCATGTTCGTTGTTCTTCGAACGATTCGACAGGATTGCAGAATTTGAGCCATCCTTCTATTAAAGCAGTACGTTCTGTTTCATTCGGATAATTTTGTATTGCCTGCCAATTATGTTGTGGATTCCATTTGATGAAACGCTGAAATAGTAATTGTGAATGGTGCCCGTTCTGATAATATTGAGCTATAAAGTCGAGCGGGGCATTGTTTCTCTCAATACGTTTCATCAATAATTCAAACTTCTCGTGAAATTCCCCATTATGAACGGAAAGACAGTCTGCCAACTGAATGTTTAGTACTGAATCGTAATTGAATGTAGACAACGGTATCTTCTTGGCAAAGTTTCCGACCTTATCGATTTTAGCATTATAGTCGCTTTTGATTGCTTGCTTCATAGTAAGAAGCAGATGGTAATCACTGAGCGTTATCATGCCTTCATAAAAATATGAAATATAGTCGTAATAGTCTTCGTCAATATATCCTTGTCTGAGAAATACATTCAACATCGGAGCCAACTTGATACCTGTAAAATCAGTACATTGCCCCATATCGTATGACGTGAGTAATTCATGCAGTCGCAACGACTTGATTTTTCGTTCTTCATCGTCGATATGCTTACGTTCGCATTGGATTTCTTGCGGCAATTCTTCAATGGCCCTTTTTCGGTTCCAATAGATTCGATCTAATTTTAACCCTGTGTGACCAATATTGAAATTGGCAGGTTGTGTGCCATACAGAATATGATGATATTGGTAATCGATCTGATCTTCGGATATCATCTGCTCGAATAATTCTTCATCTTTTATAACCTCTTTTAAAGACTGATATTTTTGTTCTATTTTTATCGTTTGAGGTTTTTGCGGCATTTCAGCTATGATTTGATAAGCACATATTTCCCGCAAGTCGTTCTTTGCAATATGAGCGGAGTGATAGTACTCTTTGATTTTTTGCTCCAACTGTTTTTTCTGCTCGTCGAGTTGCTGTAAGGCATAAACGATGAATTTAGGTTTCATCGCTATGCACTTATATACATCGCCTTCCCGATTGTGCAACTGCGCAAAATCTTTTGGGAAATAATTCTTGTAAACGATCATTCCCAGAAGTTTGGTCGGGTTCAATGTAATTTGCCCTGTAGCACATAATCGAGTTCTATACTGTTGGTATTCGTTGGCGATATTTTGAAGTAATCGCATATCATTAATGAAGAAAGCCATTTCTTCAAGGTCATCATCCGCAATATCTTCATATCCTCGAAGTCGAAGAGCTTCTTTTAGTTTGTCTTTCGAATTGGACGGATTGATAATTGGAATTACCGTCGTAATGTAATCGAAGAATTTAGCTCGCTGTTCGTCTTTGAATACATCGTCCTTAACCGCATAAATAAATACGATATGTCTTCCTATTTCTTTGGATTCGTTAATGAGTTGGTTTAGCTCTCTGAGTTTTAGATATATATCGGAAGTGTTGAAACGATCCAAATCCTCGATAATTACCACGTCATACTTCGTACGCTGGAAGAAATAGATGATCTCATCCAAGTGTTTATTAAAAATGGATGCTTCTTTGAGTTCAACTTCGCCATCCTTCAAATTGAATCTGCTCAACTGATACCCGCAAAATGCCGACAGTATTTTTCGAATACAGACCGATATTCCGAATAGCATATAAAGGACACTAAGAATATCAGCTACCGAATTAGCCACCGGCCCCATGTCGAGTATTCTGTACATTGTTTCTACACGTAACCACGAGGGTTCGAACGCAATCAGAAAGGCTATGAAAAATAGAAGAATACCTACTGTCCACCCAAACAATTTCCAGTTATCGAAATGAAAAATTCTTTTGATCCGTGAGTTAGGGACAGTTGCGTATTTTTCACGATAGATCAGTTGTTGCAGAATACTGTACTCAATGAGACGATTGAGTTGCTCGATGTCTTTTTTATCTTTCTTTTTCTCGTCGCGTTCCAAAAGATCATACGATTCAAGCGTTGCAAGTGAAATTTGTAAGTAGGTATGCTTTTTATAATCCTGTTGTAACGTATAAAGTACGGTACTTTTTCCAGAGCCGTAAGGCCCGGTCAAGGCTATATTGCGTATGAGGTTATCGGTGTCGAGTTTTTCTCCGATCTCTCTTACCGGTAGATATTGAGGTTCATTTTCATTGATGACCGTTGGCATTAACGTCTGTTGCTGCTCATTTGTCACCTCCGAAACTTGGGAGGCTACCCGTGTTGTCTTTCTTCTGATATAATCCCTGATACACATAATGACACATGTTCGCACTATATACAAAATTAAAGATTATTTCTCTGTTATTGAAATTCGGATATAGAATATAGTTATATTTCATTCGATATGGCCAAATCTTTTGGGGCTGAGATATAATTCACCTTCGCCTCCGGTTGCCTGCGGGGAAGCTCGGCACGCGCACGGCCGCTGCCGCGTCCTCGTCGGCTGCGGACGGGAAAATCATCCTCGGCGTCGGCATACCTCCGCCTTGCGGTATTTCCCCGTCGCTGCGCCGCCGTCGCGCACCGGTGTTCTTCCCGAGGCAACCGGTACGTCCGGGATAATACAGATCGTCTGCCCGACAGATTCGGAGGCGATGGAGGTTGTTCCGCGACGCTCCGGTCTTCGCTTTTCATTTACGAATCTCTAAACCGATAACGAACCATGACACATGATCCGACGAAGGGCTGTTATACCCTCGACACGTTACGGGCATTGAATCCGCTTTACGACCACGAACACGGCCTGACACAGCAGGACGTCGAAGCGGTCAATGTCATGAAGAAATACATCGAATCGACACGCAGCGCCGACAGGCCGCATTGCGGCGATCGGGTGCGATACGTTTCCCGCCACGGCGACTATGCCGGCAGTGCATTGATCGCCTACGACAGAAACGATATGCTCACCGTCTGTATCTATCCTTACGATCCCTTCGCCTCGCGGACGAAAGACGGCGTACAGTGCTGTAGCAGCGGAGGCCCCTTTACCCATGTCGCGGCTGCCGCATTCCGCTATGAGGGCCCCCGACGGGGTTCTTTCAAAATCTGGGGTCACGACGGACCTTGCGGCAACGGGTCGATCCGCTTCGAAGCCGAAGTCGCGGGGTGGAGCTACCGCGAACCCGATCCGCTCTATGGCGACTTTACGACCGAGGCGTGGCGCAGGCTCTATGTCTATCGGATCGAACGGCCATGCGGCAGCGATCTTTACCGCACGAACGGCCGGGAGATCGGCGACGAAGCAGCGTTCCAGACGTTCCTGCACGACTACAAAGCTACCGTATTTCCGGGACGTTTGCCCCGGCAGCTGGTCGTCTGGTGCTACCGCCCTGCGGAGAGACCTCTGCCGCAGGAGCAGTGGGATGCGCTCGACGCGCCGATCGTCGATTGCCGTATCTACAACGTCCCGCAACCCGTGAAGATTCTCTACGACGATCTTCGGCACGAACGGATCGTCTATTACGTTCCGCCCACACTTCATATCCATTAAATCCCGATACCACTATGAATGATGACACACTGATCGTTACCGAAACCGAGGGCGATACGTTCGACTTGCAGCTCTCGGAGTCTTCGATGCCCGAAACCTTTCGACGCCGGGCCGCTTCGCTGACGGGAAGCGGCCTTTCCGAATCTGAAGCGCGGCATGTCGTTGCGACGACGCCCGTTCCGATGGAGCTTTTCTGCGACTCCGAGCGCGGAATCTTCGCTGTCGAAGCCGAACCGCTCGCCTACAGCCCGCTGTTCAATCCCTACACGGGAGAGGAGATCCCGAACGAGAACCTCCGAACGGAGGATGCGAAACTTTCCGACAGCCGAACCGCGACGGAAAGAGATAAGATACTGGAACGATACGAGGCGATCGACCGAATACACCGCCGACGCCTCGTCGATCTGATGACAGGAATCGTTTCCGAAATGACGGGCCAAAGCCTCGATTCGGGCAACGAATATCCGGCATCGGACGAACGCCAGGATAAATGCTATGTCACAGCTTTCCGGATAAAACATGCTGTGTTGTATGCCTGCCTGTCGTACGACTACGGAGGGGATCGCTGCGTGCCGGTGCAGGACCTCGAAGTCGGACAGCTTTTCGATGTCTTGCGGATGATGCTGCAAGACCTCTGAATATCATTCCGCCCCGTTTCGGCCCGTAATCAGCGACGATTACGGGGCGCATTTGTTTTACCATAAAATTTACCGATTATGAGCCACGAAATCATCAAAAACATCTTCGTCACCGCCGACCGGCGGGTGATCGTCTGCCATGCGCCCGGCAATATCCAACCGCAGATTTTTCATGAGGAGGAATACGAACCCATGACCGAACTGCTGCGCAAGGAGGGCTACGAACGCCTGGAGGAGGAAATCCTCTATCTCTTTTTCTGGGGGTCTGGCAGAACGACCTGCGGCACGGCCGTGCCGTCGCCCGCGCTATCGAGCAGGAGCGGATGGATGTTTACGAACTCTGGAAACGATGCGATCGGGACGTATCGTTCCGACGGGAGTTTATCAGACATTTGGCCACCTATCTCGAACCTTTGACGGTCGAATTGCCGAACCTATAAAACCTCGATACGACTATGCAAGTGAAATTATTGCGTCAGGCCGCAGGTCGGGATGACCGGATCGTCGCGGCCTATGAAGATGTGACCTTCCTGAACGAACACGTCGGATGGTACCCCATTATAAAAGACCGGTTCCGTAAGGCGAACGATATAGTTGTCGTCGTACTGCGTGTCGGCGACGTTTGTTTCGAAGCCGGAAGTATGTTTCGCAGAGGAATGCTCCGCAAGGAATGTATCGAAGCGCGGACTGCGGAAGCTCGCAACCTGCGAGCCGCCGTGCAACGCCGTATGGAGAACCTCCAATGGATTCCGTCGTCTTACGTGGCAGCCTTCGAAGCGCTGGGTTGGGATGCCCGGCCGTTGAAGGGGCATCGCGCCCGTATGCGCGAACTGTATGCTGCGGAAGACCGAAGACGGGAACAAGTGCGGATCGAACGGGAAAAACGACGACAGCGGCAAGAGGAAGCGCGGCTGAGAGCGTCATTGAAACGGGCCGAGGCTGCTTTTCGGGAGGGAGGATTCGTCGAAACGGAACTCTTTATTGCCTTGTGCGGCAAATATGGGATCAATATCCACCCCCGGACGCTCGGCATGCTGCAAAGACGGATTGCCGATTTATCCCGAGCGCAGATCCATTGCAAAGGCGTGAGCCGAGGTTTCCGTACCCCGTCGTTGCGCGGATGCCGCGAATTGATCGATCGCTTGGCGGAAAAACTAAAATAGGATTTTCAAATATTCACCCTGTAATTTAACTCAATATGAAAATTATGTGTCAGGAGCACTACGACGAAGTAGTGCGTTATGCCGAACGAATCGGCGACAAAACATTGGAAGAACGGTTGAACGATCTGAAACGGTGGGAGCGGAATCCGAACTGTCCTTGTGAAATCGAACTGTATAAGGATTCTGCGCCTTATTCCTTTCTTTTCAGGCAGCGCTATGCCGACGGCAGTACAGGCATTGTCGGCGGACTGGTCTATCACGGCACACCCGATCGTTCGGGATGTTACTGCGAACCGAGAATCCGCGGCTGGGAAATTCATACGTGAAATGCGGATTCTGATTTGACAATGAATCTTGATTAATAAATGACGTATAAAAAACGAACCGATGAAACGAAATAAAAGTATTATAGACCGCTATTTCGACTATATGCGGGATAGCTGGTGCGAAGAAGAGTGCCGCACGATCTTCGGCACACGGGCTGCGAGCGTGTGGAAAGTGTGGTGCCGAAGTATTGCACCTGACCTGTGCGGTGGAGCCCGACGATTCTATGTCGCTCTCGATAGGGGCAATCGGCGGCTGTTGATCGAGCACATTGCGTGTGCTGTTCGAGGACAAGACGAGGAATGCCCTTCTAAGGAGCCGAGTGTCCTTGTTTGCGAAAGATGCGGCTCGCGGGAGATACAGATGATGGCGTGGGTCGATCCTAATACGTTGGAGTATGTATCCTCGATAGACGCGGATGCTGACGATCAATGGTGCGACGCGTGTCAGGAGCACGTATGGTTTTGTTCGCTCGAAGAGTTCGGAGATAACCTCGATGCCTGGTGGTTAGCAGTGGACTTCCCGAAAATGGAACGGATTACGGGATTGTCTGCGGCGAATTATCCGGCGGATGACGGGGGACAAGCGTTCCTCGATGCCTGCAACACTTGGTGGAAACCCCTTGATTACGAACGAAAACGGGCTATCTGGATGGAGAACGACGAGAGTCGGACAGAACAGCACAGCGAAGACGAGAGCGAAGATTATTGATTGTAGAACCGTACCCCGAGATCGGCATAGTGGGGCAAGGGTACCACGGTCCTTTTCCGCTCCCCGAAGAAGTGCAGCAGTTGTTTCCAAGTTTTGCCGAAGGGATAGTAATCTTACGGTCAAGATCAATTCTTCTCATCGACATTTCCTTCGCTACTACACACTTACTACTATAATGATCGGTCAGGAAGTAACGTACCTCCGAATTTGTACTGTCATTACATATCTAAGAACTCTCAATTATGTGAATATCATTAAGGGGAAGTTTAATAAATCATTGAAAATGAAAATACTTCTGTCAGAATCCATTCTGACAGGGGAAAAGAGAAAACATTAAAATTGGAATTATTATACAGCCCCTTTAATTTTTGTTTTTCAAACTTGTATTCAGTTTTATTTTTTGAGTCTTTCTAATCGAAATTTCTCTTTTGATGATTTGCTCGTACGCAAGGTTGTTGGCGGCACTGCGGTTCATTTCGTAATTATAGTGGTTATCATTTTTATTACTTATGTCATAACAAATCCTTCCGACAGCAGTTTATCCAATATTTAGTCACCTATCTCGAACCTTTGATTAAAGAATGAACCATAACCCGAATTACTACCGATATTGAGTGTAATACAACAAACGCCACCGCATAAATCCCTGCGGCGGCGTTTGTGTCAATGAACACCGGAAATTGTTTAATCCTTATAGGAATATAGTATTATCTTTCTAAATACTTCTTTCTCTGGTGGTATAGGCAAATCCACTTTGTATAAATCTTGTAGCAAAATATTGTGTTGCCTGTATTTTATTTCTTTTGCTGTTATATTTATCAATTTACGGCCTTTCATTATATAACGGTACTCAGAAAATTTATCCGGATCGAGACAGAGGTTGATACTCTCTTTCTTAGATCTAAATACAGGAACATCAATGGGCTTAAATCTCAAAGAACACCACTCATTATACAGAGACCGAACCGTATCGGATGAGTTATTTTCACCCAACAGATCAAGTTCTTTCTCAATCTGTTCATCATCTAGGTTTGTATTCTCCCTAATATAATCCGTTAAGTACAAGAAAGTACTGCTATATACAAAGGGAGTCAAGACTAATGTATCTCCGTTTATCCTGCAAGCCCCGTATTCAGCGGATGAACTTCCCAAATGATTACTTTCCATGAGCACAAAGGATCTATTGAGCGTATCAAAAAAAAGGTATACAAATCCTTTGATTACGGAAGGTCCAAATTCTCGGTAATACAGAAACGCACTATGATTGTTCGTGCGCTCTTCTTTGGGGGAGCGTTTTTTTGCCATGCCATAGAGCGGAAGCAGGAATAACCCTATAACCGCATAAATCATACATCGCCTCATAAGCCAAACAATTTTATTAAAGGATTGACATTTTTGTGCCAGATATCTTTTTTACCAATTCGCTGTTGGTCGATTTTACCGGCTTGGCCCCGATGTAATATATTTCTATAATCTTCTTTATCGACTTTGCCACTCGATCCATCAATCGCACTTCCTCTTTTATGAGCTTCTACTTCATCTTCAAAATCATAATATTGTCCACCACCTAAACCGTGAGAAGCAAAAGAATATGTTTGATCTTCAAATTGAAATCCATGTTTTAATTCGTGCAACATGGTTTTGGCATCATAATCTCCGGCCAGATTAATTGTTACAGCTTTATTTTCATGATTATAAGTTGTCCAGCCATAGTATTCCATCTCTTCATCGCCTCCTTCGGGGGTTCCGGCATTGAGCTTAACATCATACAGCTGATCAGAAAATTCCATAGCTGTAATTTCTAAGATAGCAGCTTCAAGTTCTGCATTATTTTCCCGTAACCTCTCGGCGCGCCTACTATCACCTTTACCCCGTTTTTCGAAATCTGCGATCGCAGCTTCATTATTCGCAATTGTCGTATATATATCAAACATTAATTGTTGAATCAATGCTCGAAGAGCTATAGTAAAATCACATCCATTAGAATCTATTCTACTCACAGGGTTTCCTGCACAATATACATGTTGGCCGATATGATAATAATCCTCTGCCGACGGATCCTGCTGTAAAAAGATACCGGTATCTGCATCGTAAAACCGCGCACCGAAATCGGCATAATCGATCTCTTGGAATCGCAGATGTTGTTTTTCCTTACCGGAGAAGGTGTAGCGATTATCCGATGTCGGCATGTCGGGCTGCGCCCACTCCTTGCCGAAGGGATAGTAATCCTTGCGGTCGAGGTCTTCGCGGCCTGTCGGCGTCACCTTCGCCACGACACGTGTACTGCCCAGATGATCGGTCAGGAAATAGTGCACCTCCGAGTTCGTGCCGTTGTTCGTACCGACGATCCGACCGCCACCGAACGAGGCGCTTTCGAATGTCCCGTCATTATATACCAAAGAACCTGCGTAACGTGTGGGTTCGTTGTCGTCGTATCCGCACACCTCGATCTTCGTACCGTCGGAAAGATAGGTATAGTACAATCCCATATCCCCTTCGGTATAAATCACCGTAGGCAAGTTAAGTAAATTATAGTAAATATAAAAGCCCGTCAAGGCATCCCTATGAATATTACCGTTGGCGTCGTATTCGTAGTCCGAGTTGCTCGTTTCGTCCTTAATTCGTTGATTACCAGAATACGAAAACAGATAATTCTTCATATCATCCGACGACAGACTCGATCTGTTCAGCGTAATAATATTGCTGTTTTTGTCATAGGTGATGCCATTTTCCACAAATTCGTTCGATGCACCGTACGAATCATCGAGATAGAGATCCGTGTCGACAAGGCGTGCCAAGTCGTCGTAAGTAAAGGCATAGAGGCGATTTTCACTGTCGTTATCGTTGTTGATAAGCCGATGTTTCCACCACCATGAAGAGATGTTTCCAGTGTAGGAGGCGCGATCGCTCAAATGTGATTCGGGATCGTGATAACGCAGCCGCATCTCAAACAGTTCGCTGGACTTCTCCGTGAGCCACCCCTGCATATTGTAATCCATCGTCTCGTGGATGGCGTGTGCTCCCGTACCATAAGTTTTGCCGGTAAGCTGTCCGAGATCGTCGTAGGTATAGGCGACCACGGCCTGCTCTCCGTCATTGAACTGCGCGGTCTCTTTCGTCATACGGTTGCGCGAATCGTATTCGAAGGTGCGGTCGAGCACGTCGGTCGTTCCGCCGTGGGTATAGCTTTCGCGTTGCGCCAACAGATTTCCGATCAGATCGTATCGGCTGGTCGTGCGGAGGATGTTGCCCTCGAAGTCGCATTCCACGCGCTGAATCTCGCGTCCTTTATAGTCGTAATAGAAGGCGCGGTGATACTCTCCGCCGATCGAGGAATCCGTAATCGCAGCCAACTTTTCATAGGTAGGAAGTCCCGTCGTCGAAGTATCGAGCAGTGTTTCGGGCTCGATACCCGTCAGGTCGCAGGTCATGTCGGGAATCTCTTCAAAAGCCAAAGCCGCGGGCATCGTCGTCGGATACCGGTCATAGACATGCTGTGTCAAGATCTGCGATGCGGGCGAAGAATAAAGTTGCGGATAAGAATTCGTGTCGAACGACATTTGCAATGCCTCGCGTGTCTGCGGTGTCTGTGCGGAATCGGTGACGAGTTTCTGTGCTGTCACACGCCCCATGCCATCGTAATGAAAGGTGAGCCATCGATTCTTCTCACGCATCAATCCGTCTTGTATCATCATCGGCCGATCGCCCCGGTTGTAGACGACATACATCGGCTCGCGTCCCGGGAAACGTTTTTCATAGACCCGTCCCCACTCGTCGTAGAAATAGACGTAACAGTTTTGCTTTGCGAAGTCGCTGTCAGGCGAGAAACTCGATCCGGCGGAGAGCAGATCGCTGCCTTTGGGTGTCATGACCCACGCAAGGCGTCCGCAGTCGTCATAGGCATAGTAGGTGATTATATTCTCGGTGGCACTTCCGTTGCGCAGCTGTCGGTTTTCATAGACCGTGCGACCCTCCTTATCCGCATAGGTTATGACGACGGCTCCGTCTTCGTTCGTAGAACGTGTGCCGGAGAGTTCATTGGCGGCATAGTAACCGTCTGCCGTCAGCGAACGATCGTCGGGATCGACACGCAGGCGAAGAACCGTCGATGCGGCGTTACCCATATAGGAAGTCTGCATGGAACGGGTGTCAGATTGGTATTCCGCACCGGGTTTATGTGTGCTCAATACCCGATTCAATGCCGAAGGTTCGTATTCGGTGCGGACATAAGCGTGAGGATCGGTCGCCAAATCGTATTTGGCTTTATAAAATTCCTCTTGATTGGCAAATGCTGCATCGTCGCTTTTCCCATGGTTGGCATTCAGTGTATAAGGGAGGTACTGCAACTCCTCGCGGTACAATCCGTCGTAGACGAACGGTTGTATAATATCTCCCCGTCCGTCGCCGCTGGCGTAAATTTGTACGTTTTGCGATGCATATCCCAGTCCGTCGTAATAGCCGACATCATAAGTGATTTGCTCCTCCTCGGCGTCTCCGTGGTTGTCGCAGTTGAAGGTTCGTGTCAGAATCCAGTTACGATCGTCATTGAGCGAGAGCATATCGGAGTTGTAGCGGATGCCTTCCAATTCGGCAGAGTCGCTCAAACCGCCCTCGGAGTAGGTAGCAACAATGCGATAGTAACCCGATGTAGCAGGAGTCGAGAGACGTAACGAACCGCCGTTTCCTGTAAGACTTTGCAGGTAGCTGTTTTCCCTATAAAGCGTATACGTTACGAATGGTTGTGTATATTCAACTGTCGCAATAATTTGAGAAGTCTCTTTGTCGTATTCGTATGATACGGGAACCGTCCGAACCGATCCTCCGAAATCTTGCGAAACAGTCGCGTTCCATCCCGAAGCGTTCATTATCCCCAACGTACTTTGGATAAATTCGTCTGTCAGATTCGGAGGGCAAGCGATTTCGAAGTAGGCTTGTCGAAGTTGCGTATCGTACCCGTAAGACAATCGCATACGGGGATTCCAAGATGCGATCTTGCCCGTATTGTGATCCTGCACCACTCGATCGAGAAACGACAGATCGGCAAGACTGTTGATCGAGACTCTCGTGCCGTTCCATTTGGAATAGGAATCGAAATAGACCCGCATGACATCGCCCTTCTCAGGAAATTCCAACGCTCGGGTATCGAAGGAGTAATAATTTCGATATGCTTCGGGGTAACCGACGCTGAATTGACTGTTGGGGAAACTGAATCCGAAATCACCCTCCGGAAATACCGACGTGTAAAGATAATCTCCGCCCGTGTTGCTGAAGAACGTATCGAAGATGTCCATATCATCCTCCGAATAATATTGGAATACGTCGTATGACGTTCCGGCCGACAGGCCATGCAGCTGGATCGATATTTCTTCGCCCGGCAGCACCTCGAACTTCCGATTCGCGGGCAGATCAGCGCCAAGTCCCTCGAAGTGTTCTTGATCCTGCTTTAATTGCGTAATGATAAAATAAGCACTGTAACTGTAACCCATGTGGATGGAACGAGACATGTTATCTTTGTTTTCATCCAAATCGAACCATACTTCGAAAGTTCCGTCTGATGGATTTTCGACAGAATTCACACGGATCCACGTAATACCGGCTGCCCGGAGCTGCGCATCGAGCGCGTCCCAAATATCGCCTGTGCTGCCGAATTCTTCGCCGTCGTCGACTTGAAACAGATAGCTGCGTGTATCCCACGACAGAGAGACTGCCCCTACGTGAGGCGTACCCAGATCGGGATGCCAAATAAATTGTGCAAATGCGGATTGCAGGCCGGTGAACGACAGCACCAGCAACATATATATCTTTTTCATACTATACGTCTGTTTATTGATTGTCGGTTACAATATGATAATCATAGGATTTCAATACCTTGCCTTTGTCATCGCGGATAATTTTCAATTTCCCGCTATCGTCGTATTCGTAGCAGACCGAATGGCCCGACGGGTCCGTGATGCGCGTTACACCGACCAATGGTTTGTAAGTGTAGGTAGTAACGATAAAATTCTCCTCCTCGTCATTTCGCAGCTGAGCCTCGACATCCGAAGGCAACGCTTCGGAGTAGGTAGTTCCGATACCATATCCGAGCAAAATATTGTACGTCGAATTTTCGACCTTGGCGATGATATGTCGTCCATTGTATCCCCAAAAATAGCAAGTCGTCTTACCGTTTTTATCGGTTACTTGACGAGGATTGCCGTGTGCATCGTAATGACTGTATACACAATCGGGGCGATATTCAATATTCGGAGGAGTTACTCCCAATGTCCCTTTCCAAACTTTCGAAGGAGTGTAATGATCCTCTGCATTACTTTGCTGTTCGTAATCAATTTTCATCGCAGAAATCACATTTCCCTTATTGGTTTTAATGATCTCCGTAGGATAAGCCGGTACACGATCTAAATAAGAATACATTTCACGAATTTCATCTCCCTTGCTGTCTGTTCGTATCACAGAATTTACTCTGCCCAAATCATTTACAGAGTAATTATCTTCATTGCGGTAGATTAGTTCAGCATCCTTATTATAGACTTCTTCGATTTTTTGTTGCAGAACTATGGAGTTCGGGTTGTAAATGTGATTTGCTGCCATACACATGAATACGGTATTCACACCTATTTCATCGTTATCGGATTCAGAGTAGACGTATTCTTCCCGTTTTACCGGATGATCCATATCTCCCGCATATTCGGTTTTCATACGCAACTTTCCTCCCCGTAATGTCGAAGTATGCAGCATACTCGTATTGAATTCTGCACTGGGATATAACGTAACTTCAACGGTCCATCCATCCGAAGCTCGCAAATTTTCAGTTTGTTCATAAATCTCTTTCGGGGTTCCGCCGTTGTTGTCGGCGTTGGCTGAATAGAATTCGTATTCGGTGATCGACAATGGAGAACTGTCCGTTGATTTCTTACGTACCTCTTCAATGACACGCAGATATTCGAAATAGGAATCTTTCGCAAATCCCACATTGTTAAGCGAAGAGACAATCTCTCGATTAAACGACGCCCCAGCGGCAATGATTGAATATTGCCAATAATAGCATGGAATATGAATCATTGCTCCGGAACTGCGATTCGCATTCTCTTTTTGGGTGTATTTGAAGATTCGATTCTGTGTCTGATTCCCGTCTTGCGAGAAGACATCGATCTGTTTAACACGCAACCCTCCGACTTTAATATTTTGTCCTAAGTAGAAGGCTTCGTTCTGTTCATAGCCGAAATTTGAATATCCTCCCGTAGGATAGTGAATCGTCTTCAGCATACCCATGCGAGTACATGTTTCGTTTGGATCACGCCACGTACGAAGTTTTTCAGCCAACTTCTTTAAATCTGCTGGAAAGGGAGGTTTGGAGTATGCATCCTGTCCATTGTAATATCCGTGTTGATCGACCTTAAAAGTATGATTGTATGCGAATTCCGATGTTTCATCATAATAGTCCATCGTATATTGTCCTTCTCCGGATAAAGCGACCTTTTTCAGAAAAGTAACATAACCACTTCCCTTGTCATTTAAAAAATATTCAAGAGCACAACTCTTTACCGGATTCCTGTCGCGATCATTAAAAACATTTATCGATGTCAGGTTTCCCGAAGAATAAGCGAATTCTATACGAGCTTTATTTTCGACGACAATGCTGTCGAGAAGGTATTCATTAACAAAATTACTGACTGTATATACAGGTGTCGGATCATTATCCGGATTGCGGTCGGAAAGGTAATCGATCGTGACTACCGGCGTAATTGTTTCGTAAGTATTGTATTTGACCTTGTTATAAAAGAACCTGACATTGTTGCCGTTCGGTGCCTCGATACGGGTTAATTTCCATGTGTAATTCCTGTGCGGATTATCTCCGCCACCCAGAAGATCACTTACGGTTCGGCAAGATTCTATGTGCTCGAAATAGTATTTTGTCTTATCGCCAGTTGTGATGATGAATTTACTCGTTGACAAAGGTGCATAATTTTCCATTAAGAACTCTACATGAAATTCTCCTGCAGGTTGATTCGTATTAAAGACCTTAATCTGATGATTAGGTTGGAGAATAAACGAGCCGGAGTAATTCAGAACCTTGAAATTAAAAACATCCGGTTCTGTTTCGAATCCGAGGCGACTATTGGTTTCATCTTTCCAATAAGGCATGTATTCCTGTCCCGCAGCACCAGTATAAACGATATTAAGTGAATCTGTCGGCGTTGTTTTAAAATAGCTTTGTGCGTATCCGTCTATTCTAACCGAATGACCGTAGATATATGACCCTTGGTCGGGGAATGTATATTCATCCCACCAAGGAATCTCATTCATCTCTTGATCGGCTTTTTCCCGCCAATCATACATTTCCTGTATTGCATCATCAGGAATACCTCTGACCTCACGCGTAATTGCTCCTCCGAAGTTCAGATACCAACCTTGACCGACTAAACCACTGGGAGAACCAGGTTGAAAACCTGACGATGCATAATCAATCGAAATAGGGATTTCAAAATTATTGTCTTTATAAGTATAAATTGGAATACTTATTCCCAAAGTGCCAGTGTAATAATCAATATTCGCATTGCCATATTTAATCATGCTCCATACATCAGGAGATTGCGGCTTGAAATAACCGTCACTGAGTACGGCATGCATGGCAATCGAGTTTGTACTGTTAGAATCTTGTGCATAGCTGGATTGTAAAAATAAAACTCCGAACAAAAACCACCCAATACAAGTTCGAAATAAAAGAGAAGATCTTTTCATAATAAGTTAGTGTTTGATAGTTTATGAAAATATGATCGTGGCGGTCTGAACCGCTCGGAATGCCGAGCATATGCCGATGAAACAAAGTTAAAGCACGTATTTCGACTCCGTTTGTCCAAACGGCATAATGTATATATTACACGTTACTTGTTAAATTTCTGATTATCAATAGAAATCAAAAATATAATCTTATCAACGGCATTTCATTTCGGAAACAAAATCGCAATCTATTGATAATAAGCGCAATAGGGGTTAAATAATAAGTAAAGCGTATAAGTGCTTAATGTATAATACAATAAATAAAAATCGATCGAAATAGCTCTTCGATCGATTTTCATAAGGACAATGAAATGTCGCAATAGCGACTTATGCAAGTGATTGTATAAGGCAGGAAAAAATAAAAATTTCAGATAATAATTTGCCGGATTGTATAATAATTTCTATCTTTGAAATAGACGATAATTATTATCGGGTTTTCTCTGTCTGCTCACAACTCAAAGACCAATTTCATTAATAGCGGTAGACAGCGAGAGAATCGTGTTATGCACGGCTCTTCGCTTGCTGCTATATGGTTTGGTCTCCGGAGTTGGGGCAAACAAAGAGTCCGTGCATACTTTTTCGAGACGACAAATTGTATGCACTATGATTTTCATATTGTGTGCCATAATTATGTTGCAGGCAGGTATTCTTTACCGTTTATGGCAGCAACGACGGCAAGCCGAACTCTTGGCACGAAACAGATTGCGTTATATCGAGGAGTGGCTGGATTTGTTGTACTTATATAACAATGATCCTGTTTCATTTCATACACGTTGCAAGGAGCTTGCATCTGTTAAGCGGCTTTCGAATTATCATATCGTAAATGATTCGTTACGTTTGTCCGACTGTCGAAGACATCGCCGGAGCAACTTGACACCGGTAGAAAAGGAATTTCTATGTCTGATGGAAGCGGGATTCTCGAATCGGGCATTATGTGTTATTTTCCGGGTCGGAAAGGTCGGGTCGATCTACGTGAAACATCACCGGATAAAAGCAAAGATCGTAAATGTGAATAAATCTGTCGGCGGAGACTGAGGTATATGTCAGATTTTATCATTTTCGAATAAGGCATATCGGGTTTATCCGGCGTCAACAACCGATAAATCTTCATGTATTTCGGTTTGTTACTGGAATCGATCCTCGGAATTATAACGTGTATGGCACCGTATGCTGGCAATCGGTTTTAAGAATTTCTTTGCAGTAACGCATCAATAATCCCATACTTTCATTATGTCTTGGACCTCTATGTCGAGGTCCTTTTTCATGGTAGCTATTCCTCGAACAGTCATCATTTCCCGATGTGTTTTTTCCGAATTATGCACAGAGTGGAACAAGGTAAAAACACGTGAAAGGCGTATGTATAGATTATTTTTAATCAATATATTGATATGCAGGTATTTGCATCTTGAAATGTAAGGTTTGTTTTTCGAGAAATCAATCAAAAGCCACCTTATCTTTGTTTGCAAACGAACACCGTCTATGCAAACACTGTCTTTTTATCCGTGTCGCCGTCTCCGCGGCTTTTCACTGCCCGAACTGTTAGTCGTGCTGGTCATCATCGGTATTCTGGTGCTGATCGCGCTGCCGAATCTGATGCCGTTGATCTCGCGAGTGAAGGCCACCGAAGCGCAGCAGCAGCTTACCTACCTGCATACGTTGCAGCGGTCGAATTTCTACACTTATTCGCGCTATTCGTCATCGTTGGAGGAGCTGGGCTTCGAGCAGTCGCGGCTGGTGACCGACGGCGGTCAGGCCAACTACCTCGTCGAGATCGTCGAGGCTTCGGAGCACGGCTTCCGCGCCACGGCGACTGCCGTCGTGGATTTCGACGGCGACGGAGTTTATAATGTCTGGGAGATCGACCAGGATAAAAACCTGCGCGAGACGGTCAAGGATTGATCGAAACCTTCAGCCCCGATGTTCCCTGCTTCTTATCCATACCTTTTGCTGTTTCTGCCTGCCGCTGTACTGGCCCGCGACGATTTCCGCACGCGACGGGTGGACGCGTCGTGGCTGGCGGTGCTGGGGACGGTCTCTGTCGGGGTGAGCTGGCACACGCTCGGTTGGCGGACGATGATGCTGCAAACGGCAGGCAATGCCGCGCTGCTCCTTTTATCGGGAACGGCTCTCTTCGGCTACCTCCGTCTGCGGCGGCTCGCGGTCAGACACTCCGTCGGCTCCGGCGACGTCCTCTTCCTGCTTGCCGTCGCACCCCTGTTCGCACCGACGGAGTTTCTGCGGTTTCTGATCGCCGCCTGCGTCGTCGCCCTCCTCCGGTGGGTCTGCTGCGGCCGTCGTCGTCGCACGATCCCCTTCGTCGGCGCAGCCGGCATTGTGCTCATCGGCTGGGCCGCTCTTCAATTCCTCCGCTTATGGCTGTAACCCCGACACATATCCCCACGGAGATCCTCCGCCTGCTCACGGCGCAGGAGGCCGCCGAGTACCGCCTCGTGCCGTTCGCACGCGAGGCGGGCAGGATACGCTGCTACGGCGAGACGGGACATGACTACACGGCCGCTGCCGAGGAGCTGGAGGTGCTCTACGGCTGGCAGGTCGAAGTCGTGCCGATCGCCGCCGATGACCTGCAACGGCTTTTGCTGCAACATTACCGCCCCGGAGCACAGACGGCAAGCGCCGCCGCAGGCCGCACGGCCGAGATCGGACAGGGGCGGCAGTTCCTCTTCGCGCTGGTGGGCGAGGCGCTGCGCGACAACGCCAGCGACATCCACCTCGAACCCTACGAACAGCGCTGCCGCATCCGTATGCGCATCGACGGCAAGCTCACCGAGCGTTACGTCGTCGAGCGGGCGCAGTACATGCCGCTTGTAAACCAGATCAAGATCCTCGCCTCGCTCGACATCTCCGAGAAACGGCTGCCGCAGGACGGGCGCATCGGCTACGACCGCGACGGTGAGAAGTTCGACGTGCGCGTCTCGACGCTGCCGACGATCTACGGCGAGAAGGTCGTGCTGCGACTGCTGACCCGCCGCGTCGAGCTGCTGGAACTGCGCAACCTCGGCTTCTCCGCAAGGCAGTACGAGGACTACTGCCGCGCCATCGCGCGGCCCTTCGGCATGGTGCTGATCTGCGGCCCTACGGGCTCGGGCAAGAGCACAACGCTCTACGCCACGCTGCGGCGGCTGAACGCCCTGACGGACAACATCCTCACGATCGAGGATCCGATCGAGTACACGCTCGAAGGGGTCAACCAGGTGCAGCTCAAGGAGGAGATCGGCCTTACGTTCACCGCCGCACTGCGTACCTTCCTACGGCAGGACCCCGACATCATCATGCTAGGTGAGATCCGCGACGGGGCGACGGCCGAGATGGCCGTGCGGTCGTCGCTGACGGGACACCTGCTCTTCTCGACGATCCACACCAACACGGCCTGGGGCGCCGTAGCCCGTCTGTCGGATATGGGCGTACACCCGTACCTGGTGGCCGATACGTTGGTAATGACCGTCGCGCAGCGTCTCGCGCGCCTGCTCTGTCCCCACTGCAAACGCCGGGCGGAGGCGACCGATGAAGTGCGGCGCCTGCTGTCCGACATAGCGATCGACCGCTATTGCGAACCCGTGGGTTGCGAACGTTGTTTCTACACGGGCTATGCAGGCCGGCGGGCCGTCTACGAGGTGATCCCGATGGACGACGAGCTGGCGGCTGCCGTACGCTCCGGCCGCACCGACGTCGCACCGCTGCTCTTCGAACGCGGCATACCGTCGCTGCGCGATGCCGTCGTCGACCTCTTCCGACGCGGCGAGACCTCTCTCGACGAAGTGATACCCCTGTTGAACTACTGATCCAAGCCTATGAAACGACGATACACGCTTGCGTTTTTACTTCTTTGCATCCTGCCTGTGCTCTGTCCGGCACAGCGAACCGAAATACCCGCTGGTGTGAACCCGTCTTCGGATTCGCTCCATCGGACGGTTGCACCGAATCCGCCGTCCGACCCCGACTCTTTGCGTCTGTCGCGTATCGACTCGGAATTGGCGGCACTCGTCGGGCGCGACTCGACGTTCCGGCGGGAGGTGGACGTCACGTCGGGTCGGTTGTCGCTGTCGGAGCTGCTGCGCAATATCGCGCGCGCCAGCGGCGTGAACGTGTCGGTGCGCGGCGTGGAGAACATCCCCGTGTCGTGCAACTTCCGCCGGGCCCGTGTGGACGATCTGGTGCGGTTCCTCTGCCGTGAGTATCGGCTGGACGCGGCCGCGTCGGGCAACATCCTCTCGATCTTTCCGGCGGCAGCGCCGACGGCTCCGGCGCCCGATCCCGACGTCGCCTATGCGGCCGCCGACACGACGCTCACGTACGACCTGCGCGGCGAACGTCTGATCGACGTAGCGAAGAAGATCGCACGTCTCTCTGCGCGCAACGTCATCGTCCCCGAACCTTTGTACGACTGCAAGGTCTCGGGCTACGTGCGTCGCATGCCCTTCGACGAGGCGCTGCGGACGCTCGCCGCGGTCAACGGCCTGCTTGCCGAACGGGATGCGCAGGACGTGTGGACGCTGTGGCGCGAGGAGCCGGCCGCGCAGGGCGGCAAGATGTCCGCAGGCCCCGCCTATATGCGCCGGCGGCAGTTCACGCCCAACGAACTGCGTGTGGACTCGCTGGGGCGCATCACGGCCCGCATCGCGCGGGGCAACGTGCAGGACGTGATTCTCGACCTGTGCGACGAGTTGGAGCTGAACTACTACTTCCAGTCGCCGGTGAACCTCACGGCGGGCGTCTGGGTGGACGGGACGGATTTCGAGACGCTGCTCTCGGTGCTGCTCAAAGGTTCGCCGTACAGCTATTACACCGAACGGGGCATCTGGATCTTCGGAGCGGCCGCGTCGGACGGTCTCTCGTCGTCGGCGGTCCTTCCGCTCGTCTACCGCTCCGTGTCGAAGGTCGAGGAGATCATCCCCGAAGCGCTGAAACAGAACGTCGCGGTGAAGACCTTCCCCGATCTGAACGCCCTGATCCTGTCGGGCGACCGGCGCGACGTGGCGCGTGTGGAGACCTTCCTGCGCTCGGTGGACAAACCCGTTCCGATGGTGACGATGGAGATCCTGATCGCCGACGTCACGAAGAGCAAGATCCACGAGATCGGTGTGGGGGCCGGCGTGGGCGACAAAGCGGTGAAGACCTCCGGAACGCTCTCGCCGGGCGTGGACATGACTTTCGGAGCGAATGCGGTGAACGATCTGCTCGGACGCATCCGGGGCACGGTGAATTTGGGGCGCGTGACGCCGAACTTCTACCTGAGCCTGCAAGCCTTGGAGGAGGACGGGGTGGTGCGTCTGCTCTCCACGCCGAAGCTCTCGACCCTGAACGGCCACGAGGCGACGCTCACCAGCGGCGAGACGCAGTACTACAAGGAGGTGCAGAACAACTACTACGGTACACAGAACCCCATCTCGTCGGAGTCCTACCAGTGGAAGTCGGTCGATGCGAACCTCTCGATCAAGGTCACGCCCTACGTGTCGGAAGATCGGCAGATCACCCTCGAAATCGAGTTCGAGCAGACGGAGTTCACCGACCGCACTGCCGAGGACGCTCCGCCCGGCACGGCCACGCGGAGCTTCAAGTCGATCGTCAAGGTGCAGAACGAGGAGATGGTGCTTCTCGGCGGGCTGGATCGCAACACGATGGAGCGCTCCTCGCGCGGTGTGCCGTTTCTGGCGCGTGTGCCCGTCATCAAGTGGTTCTTCGGCAAGGAGAAGCGCAACAAGGTCGAACGTACGCTCAATATCTTCATCAAACCCACGGTCGTAGAATGAGATTAAAATCAATACGATCCCATGATCCGCATTGCACCGGAGACGGACGCGAATCGAACGACGGTTCGAACGCCCGGAGCGGGTGTGCGAAACAGCGCAGTCTTTCGTGCCCGCTCAGTAAGAACCGTCGTTCGATTCCGGCGGAGGTGCCTTGCGGACACTTTCGGCTCCACCTTTTCGTGTGAAAAGGTGGAAAGGATGTCGCCGTACTCGATCTTTTCGTCCTTTTTACCGGAACAAAAGGGACATAAAAGAATAAATAAAAAATGAATCTTTTCCCTTATATCCTCGGCCCCGTCTGGGTGCTGGATGTCACGCTGACACCCGACGGCCATACGATCGCGGCATGGCGCTGCAAGATGGGCTGCGAGCCGCAGCAGACGGTGTACGACGCGGCGGCGGTGGCCAAAGGCGTCGCCGTGGTCACGGTCTCGGGCCACGGCACGATCGTAAAGCCCGCCGACTCGCAGCTCGCCGCGCGGGTGCGCGACGACAGGGCGACCTTCCTGTGGCGCGAACACGACGGCCGGATCGCCTTCGTGCGGCGCGAGCGGCTGCAAGGAGTGCTGACCGAGTTGTCGGAGGCCGGCATCCATCCGCAGCGGATCGAGGTCTCCGCGCCGCCCGATACTGCGGCCGGGGAGCTTCTCGCAGGACTCGGCTGGCGGCAGCTGCTCCGCCCGACGGCCGAGGGTTCGTCGCTGGCGCAGGCCGTCGTGCGGCGGGCGGCACTGCCGGTGCTGGGGCTCTTCCTCTGTCTGCTCGCTGCCAATGCCGCCGTCGCCCCGTCGCTGAACACTCGCCGCCGGACTTTGCAAAAGGAGCTCTCGGCGCGCGAACGCACGGCTTCGACCGCAGCCGATGCTACCGACCGGCAGCGGACGCTGCTCGCGGAGTTCTCCGCACGTCCCGCAGCATCCCGCGCCGTCGTGTGCGACCGCATCGCGGAGGCCGTGCCGGCGCAGGTCGTACTGACGCGGCTCGCCGTCGAACCGCTCACGATGCGTTTCGAGGCGGGGAAGCCCTTGCAGCGGCAGGAGCGGACGGCTGTCGTCGCGGGCACGGCTCCGGCGGCGGACGACGTCTCGACCTTCGTCGAGTGTCTCGCGGGGGCGGCGTGCTGCCGCACGGTACGACTGACGAACGTCGAACGGGAACGCGATGCCGAACGGCTCGTGTTCCGCATCGAGATCGGACTATGAACCTGCCGTACAGATACCGGGGTCTCGGCCTGCTGGCCTTGCTCGTCCTCGCATTGCCGTGGGCGGCGTGGCGTTTCGCCCTGAGCGATACCTTCGGCGCGTGGCGGGAGTGCGGCCGGCTGGAGCGGCGGCTGGATGCGCTCGCCCCGACGACACCGGCGACCGGAGCGGCCGTGCCGGCTGCCGTCGAAGCCCCCGAACTGATCCTCTCGGGCGGGCTGCTCGACTCTATGCGGCGCTTCGCTCCCGCCGGCGTGCGCGCGACAGGCTATGTGCCGGTGACGACGTTGCGGCAGGACGGGATCGAGATCCGCACGGCGCAGCTGACGCTCACGGGGCCGTTCGCCGAGCTGCTGCGCACGGTCGACGCCCTCGAACGGCATCTGCCCGCCTGCCGCATGCGGTCGGCCGAGTGGCAGACCGTCGTGCAGCCCCGCACCCGCCGCACGCAGCTCACACTGACGCTCCACATCCAACAACTGACCTTAATAACCGAATCGAAATGAGAAGATACCTGTTCTATTTCCCGCTTCTATTCCTGATGGTCTCCTGCGAAATCATCGAGGAGGATATTTCCGGCCGTGCGGTGACGACGATCGCCCCGGCGAACGACGCGGAGGTGCCGGCCGGCAGCGTGATGTTCCGCTGGCGGGCCGTCGACCGTGCGACGGGTTACGAATTGTGCGTCGCTACCGAGGGGCGGATCGTCGCCGACACGCTCCTTGCGGCCGATACGCTGGGCCTTGCACGCAGCTACGGCTGCCGTCTGACGCTCGAAGCGGGCCGTTACGAATGGACGGTCGCGGCCTTCAACTCCGGTTACGAGACCTCCTCTCCGGCGTTGCGGCTCACGGTCGTCGGGAAACCCGCGCCCGAGGAGCCGGAGAACCCCGAATCGCCGGACGACGATTCGGAAGAGCCTGCCGGCGAAACGGTTGCTTTTACCGGAATGCCGACAGAAAGAGACGCTCCGCACTTTCCGGCGGGTATTTCGACCGAGGAGGCTGTTCGCCGTCGGCGGAGGTATTGCACGAGCTCGGGCGAGTTGCAGTCCGCCGCAGGGGGCGGCGGCGAACGGCCGACAGCGCCGAGCGCTGTCGAATCGTCGAAACAAAACAGCATCGGGATAACCGATAGCTCCCTGCTGCCGTGAAATCGCGCTGGACGACCTGTCTGCTGCTCGCAGCCGTCGTGGCGGTCTGGGGCGTCGTGGCGTGGCGGATCCTCGCGCCGGCACGACCCGCCGCGCCGGATGTCCGACCCGCGACCGACACTCCGGCGGCACCGCAGATCGTCGCCGAGACCTTGCGGCTGGACTATCCCGACCCCTTCCTGAAAGGCGTGGCCGCTCCGACACCTGCCGCACGGTCCGTCGTGCGCCGCCTGCCGCCTGCCGGAAAAGCCGAACCGAAACGCCGCGAGCGGGTGCAGCTCTCGCACCTGGCGACGGTGACGGCCGGCGGGCAGGCGCTCCACATCCTGACGATCGGCGGCAGACAGTACGAACTGAGCCTGCGCGACACGGCTGCGGGATTCCGCCTGACGGGCGCCGACCGCGACTCGCTCTATCTCGAACGCGAAGGGACGGTCTACGGCGTAAAACGCTGCGACGAATAGATGAAACTGCATACGACATACCTCGAAGGGGCCGTGCTGCCGACGGTCGTAGTCGCAGCGCTGGTGATGCTCACGGCGACGCTGGGGCTGCTGGCGCTGTGGGAGCAGGAGACGCTGCTCTTCACGCGCACGCAGCGGCTGCGGCAGGCTCGCGCCGACGTCGAATCGGCCGCCTTGCTCTACCGCCTGCATCCCGACGAACGGGCTCTGACCGCTGCCGGAGGTTATCTGCTCTACGACTCCCTGCCGCAGTCGCGCATCTTCGTGCGCCGCGAACCGTGGGGCCTCTACGAACTGCTGCACATCACGACGGCCGACTCGCTCGTCGCGAGCAGCCGCATCGTCGGTGCCGAACCCGATCCCGCACGGACGCTCTTCTACGCCGACGACCGCACGGCCGTCACCCTCGCAGGCGACACGCGTCTGCACGGGACGCTCCGCCTGCCGCAGAACGGCCTGACCTACGGCCGTGTGGGAGCGGAGTTTTACCGGGGAGAGGAGGTTCCCCGCACGGCGATCCGCAGCTCGGCAGCGATGCTTCCCGCACCTTCGGCTGCCGTCGCGGCACGGATCGGCGCACTCTTCGCTTTCGCGCAGCAGCTGCCGGCCGCCGGCGATCTGCCCGACAGCCTCGGCATATCGTTCCGCGATCCGACCGTCGCCCTGCGCCTCGGCACGGCCGAGATCGGCGGCTGCACGCTGCGCGGGCGGATCGTGCTCGCAGCCGACGAGCTGCGCATCGACTCCGCCTGCCGGCTGGAAAACGTATTGGTCTGCGCACGCAAGATCACGGTCGGCAGCGGAGCCCGCATCGCGGCGCAGCTCTTCGCCCGCGACACGGTCGTCGTAGAGCCGTGCGCCGTGCTGGAATATCCGTCGGGCATCTACGCCGGCCGGTACGCCGAACTGGGCGACCGTGCGACGGCGGACGGCTATGTCATCGTCCGCGACACCGTGCGGCACAAGAAGATGGCCGCCTCCTACCGCCAGTCGCGCACGGCACGTGTGCGGGGGCTTCTTCATGCGGATGGCGCGGCGCAGGTGCAGGGGATCGTCGCGGGGTGTGCGGAGCTCAGACAGGCCGTCTACTTCTCGCCGCAGGGATACTACAAGGATATGCTCTATGACCTTACGCTGCTCGAAAATTCCGCCACGGCGCAACCGCTGTGGCACGGCGGCGCCGAGGCCGTGCGCAGAAAGGAGGCCGTATGCGTCGAGTAAAACGGGCCTCGGGCGGAAGGCTGCGCGCGGCCTCGCTCGTCGAAGCCGTCGTAGCGGCGGTGGTGCTGCTGATCGCTTTCACGGCGGCAATGGAGCTGCTGCCCCGTCTGACGCTGCGCGGGGACGATGCGCTCGCAGTTGCCGAAGCCGAATACCGGGCCATGTGCGCCTTCGACAAATACGGATCAGGCGTATGGCCCGCAGGCACGTACGTCGAGCGGTACGGCGGAGGCGAAGCGACGGTGCGCGTGGAGCCGTATCGGCAATACAATGACGTGCAACTCATAACGATCGAAGTCCGCATCGACGGCAGCCGCAAACGGATCGTACACAGACAGCTGGTGGAATGCGCCGAGTGAAACATATGCTGCGCGGCTCGACGCTGGCCGAAACGCTTGTGATGATGCTCGTGGCGGGAATCGTCTTCCTGGCCACCATGGAGGCCCTGACGCTCGTCTCGCGGCTCGTGGCGCGACGCGCGGCCGTGCTCGTCGAGGCGGGACGGCAGCGCGACGGAATCTTCCGCCTCGGGCAGCTGCTCACAACGGCCGACAGCATCCGCAGCGCAGAGGGCGGAGGCACAGGCGAGCTGCTGTACCTCTATCGTGCAGGAGGCGAGACGACACTGACGACGCGCGACTCCGCGGCAGTATTCGTCGCGGGGGAGTTCCGCGATACGCTCCTGCGTCGTGTCGGGCACATGCAGCTCCTACGCTGCGACGCGGCGGCCGATACCCTCGAAATCGACGTCGGGAGCCATATGCTGAAACTCCCCGTGCTGCGGCCCGCATGGGAAAGCTACGGACGAAGAATCGCTGAAATCGAAAAGGATCATGGATACGAAGAGCCATAAACTGACGGACGCCCGACGCGAGATGTTCTACGCCGAGCTGCATGCGTTGTTGACGGCCGGTCTCGACTTCTCGGCGGCCTTCCGGCTGCTCATCGAGGGCGAGGGCGACCGCCGGACGAAAGCGCTGCTCGAAGAGCTCTACGCCGCCGTCGTGCGCGGAGAGACGCTCGCCGAGGCCATGCGCCGAAGCGGGGCATTCCGCCCCTTGGAGTGCGGCGTGGTGCGCATCGGCAACGAGACGGGACGTCTGGCCCGGACACTCGACTTCCTGCGCGACTACTACCGCAAGCGGGCCGCGCAGCAGCGCATGGTCGCCTCGGCCGTGAGCTATCCCGTCGTCATCCTCGCCGTGGCGGCGGCTGTCGTGGCATTCATGCTCTCGGTCGTCGTACCCATGTTCGAGGAGGTATATGCGCGTATGGGAGGAGAGCTGCCCGCGCTCACGAGGGGGATCATCGCACTCTCGAAAGCGTTTCCCGCCTATGCCGCCGTCGCGGTCAGCGCGGGAGGGGGACTTTATCTGCTCTACCGCGCCAACCGACAGCGCGAGGAGGTGCAGCGCTGGCGCGCGGCGATCCTGCTCCGCCTGCCCGTCGCGGGTGAGATCATCCGCAAGAACATGCAGGCGCAGTGCTGCAAACTTCTCGACCTGCTATGCGCCGCGGGCGTGCCCCTGCTCGCCGGCGTCGGAATGCTCCGCGAGGTCATCGGATTCCACCCCTACCGCAAGTCGTTCGACGAGATCGCGCGACGGCTCGAACGGGGCGATGCCTTCGCCGAAACACTGGCCCGATTCCCCGATCTCTACGACCGAAAACTCACGGCGCTCGTCCGCGTCGGAGAGCAGACGAACCGCCTACCCGAAATGCTCCGCAGGCAGGGTGAGACCCTCACCGAAGAACTCGAATACGCAATCCGCCGCATGGGTGCGATGCTCGAACCCGCACTCATCCTGCTCGTCGGAATTCTCGTCGCCGTGATCCTAATCGCCATGTATATGCCCATGTTCTCCCTCGGAGGAATCATGGGGTAATACCTTTATTAACCAACTTAAACAAATTTATCATGAGAAAAACTTTATTACTGACCGTCGGATGCCTGTTGGGTATCTGGACTTTCTGCTATGCGCAGAACAATCCGATTATTCCGGATTATTTGTCTTCGGGCGGTGTCGGGAACAACCTCAATACCGGAACTCCGCAGGTTTGGAGTCTCCTCAAATACGGAGGCAGCGCTCCGAACCTCTATACCGGTACTGTATCGGCGTCGATTCCTCTTTACACTTATCAGGACGAGGATTTTACGTTGCCTGTCGTGCTGAATTACGCTTCGAACGGCTATATGCCGAATATTCAGGCCAGTGACGTGGGACTCGGCTGGTTCCTCAATACGGGCGGCGTCATCACCCGTACGGTCCGGGGAGTTCCCGACGATTATATGAGTGCGGGCTTGTGGGGTTATTTTTTCAACAACCAGGATTTTACGAATGAATCCTGGAATTTGTGGGCGAACTATATCAACGGCCAGGATAAAGAGATGTATTCGATTAAAAGTGGAAGTATGAGTGTAGAAACCGAACCGGATATTTATACGTTCAGCTTCCCGGGTCATTACGGCAAATTCATATCGACAGGCGGGAAAATCCATGTTTTCGATACGGACGATCCGCATGGGGAGTATTCCGTCGAAATATACGATCCGCTGGTCACTTCGAAGGTCATTACCATCGTTACGGGGGATGGATACCGTTATAAGTTTCTGGCGAAAAACGAGAAGGCGTTCGTGGCGGAGCCTAATGCCGATGGAAGCGGACTTGTTTGGACCGAAATTGGTCATTTGTCGCCGAAAACGCGTGCAGCTGACGAGGAAGACGGTTCGGCAAAGCTGCCCGAAAACTGGTATCTCTCCTCGATTACCGCTCCTAACGGGCGTGTCGTTACCTTCGATTACGGAAATGATCTCGAAACAATTCGGTATGTGGAAAATTGCCGGGTCGGGGGTGCTTTTATAGGTTATAGAGGTGTAGAAGAACCTGCTGTATTCCATTATAAGGAGCGAGCCGTGCAGTTGAAGTCGATCGATATCGACGGCCTTGCGAAAGTCCGGTTCGCCTACGGCGACCGGCGTGCTGAGTTGAAATCGGACGAAACAGCATTGGATACTCCCGAAAAACTCGATACGATCGTCATTACTAAATGGTCGGATGAACATTCGAAGTTCGTCACTTTGAGAAAATGTTATTTGCAATATACTTACGGAATCGGTAACCCGGTATTGTTGTTGAGTTCCGTGAGGATTCCCGGTCAGGGAACTTACAGTATGGAGTATTATCGGCAGGACGAACCCTTCCCGTTTCAGGGAACGGCAAGTATTGACTTTTGGGGGTACTATAACCGGGAGGCGACATACGAGCCGTTCGATCTGCAGTTTCCGTTGTTGAATGATTCTTGCTACAATTTTACCGAAAGAATCGCGGACCCCGCCGGACCCCGGAAACCCGGTCCCGAATATGCCCGTCAGGGAATGTTGTCGAAACTGACCTACCCTACGGGCGGTTATACGACCTATCAGTACGAACCTCATATGTTTCGAGATTACCTGGTCCGGGATCGCAGTAGTCAAAATATTCCTTACTTGAAAAGGTATGTTAAAGATACGATCGCAGGCGGTTTGCGCATCCGCCGGATTACGGATCACCCGATTACAGGTGATTCGATCGGCCGGACCTACTTCTATTTGAATGACGAAGAACAAAGCAGTGGTAATTTACTAAAAAATCCGGTCGCCTATTATGTGATTTGCAGACAGGGCGGTGAAACGATATGGGGTTATAATTATTCGGGTATTACCGGTTATCGTACAGACCAGCCTCATGTGGAATATGCAGTTGTTCGTGAAGTGGCAGATGACGGATCGGCCGTATATTTCCAATTTTCCAACTATCACAATGCTCCGGACAGTTATCGGATCAATAAAAAGACATTGAAACATCCGAATATCGATGTTTTGAAATATCTTGTAGACGGTTCGGATAAAATGGTTAAGCACGAGGACTTGCCGATGCTGGTTAATAACTTCCTGACCGAGCCGGATTTCGAACCACAATACCGGGGGAAATTACTGTCGATAAGTTATTATGACAAACCCGATGTGGCCGGTAATAAATTTTTGCGGAAAAAAGTGGAATATGCCTATTTGACCGATACGACCGAATTCCGGAGGAAATATGTCGAAAGCGTCAAGTTCGCCGGGGATTATTTTTACGTACAGCGGTCCTATCTCGAGCCCTATCCTCTGGACCATGTGACCGAAACGGAATATTTCAAAACCAGGGGTGCCACGGTGCAAAGCCGGAAGCAATATGCATATACCTACAATGCGTTGGGGCAAATTAAGAGCGTGCGCCGTACCGAGAGCGACGGTACCGGGATGTTCGAACGGACCCAATATGTGTCGGACCTCTCCTCGACTGAACAGAACAGCGGTGTTTATGCGACCATGATCGCAAAGAATGTGCTGAATTTGCCGCTCAAGGTTTGGAAAACCGTCACCGACGGAAAGACCGATCCGAACCGCCCTGGATTCGGAGAAACTGAACTTCGGATCGCCGAAGACCAGTATGAGTATATGGCTGTCGCCAACAAGATCATTCGGGTTAAAATGCACAAGGTAGCCCGAATCGGAGCGCCTCAAGCTATTTCGACCCAGCCGGTTTGCGATACGGTTACCGTTTATCAATACGACGATATGGGGCGTCTGGTGCAGACTACGGACCGTGCGGGACTCAAGGTAAGCTATGTCTGGGGCTACCGCGGATTATACCCTGTAGCCCAAGTCGTCGGTGCGGACTATGCTACGGTAAAGCAGAAGATCGTCAGTTCTCTCCCGCTGACAGAGGGACTCGACACATCCAGAGAAGCCGCTCTTCGAAGTATCCCGAATACGCTGGTGACGACTTATGAATACAATCCACAAGTCGGAGTTTGTAAAGTGACCGACCCGTCCGGCCGCTATAAGCGGTTCAGTTACGATAGTTTCGGCCGGCTCGTGACTGAAACGCACATGGAGTTTCCGGTCTTTGGTTATGAGTATTCAGTTGCTAACCGATAAAAATTCGAACCGATATGAAAAAAATATTGTATATTGCCATAGCAATTTTTTATTTGCATATGCCGGAACCTGTGAATGCGAATCGTTTTGAAACCTCTGCGAATAACATTGTATTTGCGGTGCCGGAATCCCAAAAGTTCTCTGTGGCACAGGTTGGCGACGCGTTGTCGTCCGATGGTGCACAGCGTGCCGTGACGGAAGGAGATCCAGCCGGGAGAAATTTCGTGGCAACGATGGTGATCGGATCTTTTCAAAAGGATGTCGCCTATACACAGTATCAATATGCGGACGGGCTGGGAAATGCTGTGGAAACGGTTTACCAGGGATTCACGCCGCAGGGGAATGACCTCGTCAGCTTCCAGGAGTACGATCCTGCCACCCGCCGAGCCGTATCGTGGCTTCCGGCACCGGCTCGGCAGGCGAATGGAGCTTATGTTGGATTGTCCGAGGTCAAATCGTTTTCCTCCGGTTATTACGCGGATTCTAAGGCTTACACCACTGTTGTAGCCGATCTGTTTAACCGGACCACCGTTCAAATCAAGCCCGGCGAGGCGATCGTGGCTGCCGGTGTCGTATGCAAATACGACTACGGTGTCAATACCGCAGCAGACGAAGTTCGTAAGATCGTTATCGGCACGAAAAACGACAGCTTTTACATGGATATTACCGGGGTCTATCCGGCTTATTCGCTCGACGTGGTGACGATTACCAACGAGGACGGCCGAGAGTCGAAAACCTACACCGACAAGGCGGGACGGGTCGTTATGAGTTCTTCGGGAAATGCAAGAACCTATTACGGTTACGACGCTCTGGGACGGCTGACCGTAGTCGTTACGCCCCAGGGGGCTACGGGTTTCGCCTCGTTGAGTAAACTCAACGTTCAGGCGCTTTCCGACGACGAGTCGCAACAGATCGGAACTCCGACGATTGCCGATCCCGCGAATATCGGGATGCGTTCCGCGTTCGTCCAGAACTTTTGTTATTATTACCGATATAACGACCAGGGACAACTGATCGAACGGAAATTCCCCGGGGCAGTCCGCGAAGAGTTGGAATACAACAAACGGGGACAACTGACTACCCGCTTCCGGGGCAAGGTGACCAACGATAAAACCCTCGAATATGCGGACCGCTATCTGTACGACGGTCTGGGACGTCTTTATGCGGTCAAGTTCGCGATTTACAGCCTGGATGCGCAAGGCAACCGGGGAATGCTTCCGTCCAATCCGATTACGATGATCGACTATAAGTTCGATTCTTATGAAGCTGTTCCGGCGGAATTGGCATACAAGAGCGAACCGATCGGCAATATGTCGGCCGGAGTGGATCGCACTGCGGTCAAAGGGTTGAAGACTTATGAGAAAATCCGGGTGCTTACCGAGCAGGACCGAACTGCGGGTTATATCGAACGGGCCTATTATTACGATATGCTGGGACGCGTGTTGCAAGTCGTGGAGAAGAACTACCTCGGCGGTATCAGCTATTTCACGACGGCTTACGATTTACAGGGTAATCTCACCTTCCGACGGGAACGGGTCGTACCCAAAACAGGCTGTGCGGAGGATCTTCTCACGGTGGAATACACCTATGACAATGCCGGTCGAATGCTTACCCAGACTTCGACCTTTAACACGTCGAAACCAGTTACTGTAACTTACTCCTACAACGAAATCGGTCAGCTCGTGCGTAAGAACATCAACGGGCTTATCGAGGACTATACGTATAACGTTCAGGGTTGGCTTACGAGCCAGGACAGTCCCTATTACAGTGCCCGGCTCAAGTATTACGACAGTGAGAATCCCTCGTACACCGGGAATATTACCGAATGGAACTGGGGCGGTGCCGGTACGATGCCGCATACGTATAAATACGAGTACGATGCCCTTTCGCGTCTGACCGAAGCACGTTACAGCGGCAATATGGGCACCGATCGCTATTCTGAACGCGGAATCAAATACGACCGCAACGGTAATATCCTGAAAATGACCCGTGGATTGAACGAACAGCTTGAATACAAATACAATGATGCCGGTCAGCTCTATGGTATTAACCAGGCATCTGTGGTTTACGACAACCTCGGTAATTTGGTCCGGGATTCCCGGAATGGCCTGACTATTGCATACAATTTTTTGAACCTGCCCATGCAGATCAAGTCGAGTGCTGACAACTTTGAGTTGAATTATTGTTATCGCGCCGACGGAGGAAAATTCTCCGCATTGGATGCCGATAAAACGGGTTTGATTTATATCGGTTCTTTGGTATATAAGCAGACAGCCGGGAGTAAGATAGAGTTCGAGAGCGCCGCCTTCAGCGACGGTCGGTTCCGGAAAAATACTCATAGTTGGAATACGAATTACGCTCCGGAGTATTATTTGAAAGATCATCTGGGGAGTCCCCGGGCATTTGTGGATTGGTCGGGTGAATTGATCGCGTTGCGCGATTACTACGCTTTCGGGAAGTCTTGGTTGAAACCCAATTCCCCGGCTACTTCGGACCTGTCCCGTTTCAACGGCAAGGAGGAGCAGACGGTCGGCGACGCCGGATTACTCGACTTCGGAGCACGTTTCTATCATCCGGACCTCGGCTGCTGGCTGACGCAGGACCCGATGGCCACTGAATATATAAATATCAGCCCATATGCTTACTGTGTAAATAATCCAATTCGATATATAGATCCCGATGGACGGCAAATTGGTATAACTACGATCATAGATGGTCGAAGTGTTCTTTATACTTGGAGAAGTATAAATGGTGTATGGGGCTTTTACGATAGTTATGGGAATAAATATAGTGGTAACGATCCTTTTGTGTTATCAGTGATTGATAGTATTACCACTATCATGCAGGGTGCTTGTGGAAGTAGTTTGATTCAAAATATTGTCAATAATCCGGAAATTGTAGATATCAAACTATCAAACGAAAATAATTATTTCTCCTATAATAAGGATAATGCAACATACATTGTATATTGGAATCCAAATTCAAACGTGTTGATTCCGACTACTGACGGCATGAAAGAGAATATTCCGTATGTCAGTCAGGCTCATGAGCTTCAACATGGTTTGGATTATATTTCTGGAACAGGGGATAGCGGTGTTTGGATTACTGTTATGGATAAGGATGGAGAAGTGAAAAATATTAAGAATACGGAGATTTCGGCTACACATATGGAAAACTTGATCCGAGCAGAACATGGCTTGCCATTGCGGACACACTATTTGCCCGATGGGAACAGCCGAAGTGCTATAATCGATAGACAGACTTCGAGAAGTCTGTATTATGATTGTAATGGCAATACAACTTTTCAAAAAATTATAAGTCCTAATAAAGGTTATAAGTATAAAAGAAGATGAAAAAATTATTTTTTATAGGATGTTTCGTTTTTTTGTGGAGCCATTCCTTTCCACAAAGGAACGAGTTGTTTCAAATCTGGAAAACGGCAGCTGAAGATGTGAATAAATATGATTATAGGCCTAAATATGAAGTTTTGGACCCGGACTCGTATCATTTTCATACGTATGATCTGCAAGAAACGCTTCATACGACATACTCTCGTTTGACGGATTCAGATTACAAGAAATTAGCCCGTAGCCTTATTAAGAAGGGAGGGTTTGATTTTGATCGTCAGAATGACACATTGATGTTTTTGTTTAACTTTTATCTGTCTGTAAATGTCCCTGGTGTTGTAATTGCAAAATCTAGTTGTTCGGAAAAAGTTTATTTTGTGAGAGAGCCAGGTATTGTTTTTCGTAGTTATCCGGTAACGAAGGAATTTAATGACGGTAATATAGCTTTTAAAGCCCAATATGAGGGAGATGTGGCGAAATTTCGAGAGCTATTTTTAAAATATGGATATTATGATGGCAAGGAAGTCGTTTTACGTATTGTTCTGAAAAATGGGAAGGTTGTGTTGCCGTCTTATCTCTGGATTTATCCAGCCATAAGAAGGGAACTGCTGGATCAATAAAATCTTTAATTTGCATTTTACCGGCAACCCTTTTCATTGGGTTGCCGGTTTTTTATATGCTTGGATTTGGACTTTAGGGGGATTTTTGTTTAATTTAGTAATGTAGATCAAGTCGAGTGCAGACAACTCTGTCTTGAATTACTGTTACCGTGCCGACGGAGGAAAATTCTCCGCATTGGATGCCGATAAAACGGGCTTGATTTATATCGGTTTTATCTACATCAATTATTTAACTCATCTATTGTTCTGTAAAACAAAATTTATAAGACTGTTCCAATTTCGAAATATTGTCTTAATGATGTTTTTCTTTTGTTGTTTCCCGTCGGAACGATTTTCACTTTGTCAGTAGCATCCTCTTTCGGTTGCCGTCGGAAAAGATAGGTGCCCGTCCGCGCCTGCGGCGCTCGCTCTCTACGCAGCGGAAAAATCATCCTCGCGAGGGCTTCGGTATTTTTCCGTCGCTTCGTTCGCACGGTGCACCAGTATTCTTTCCGAGGCAACCGATCCGTTCGGGATCGCCCCTCGAAGAATTATCGATTATCGTATCCGATGCAAATAGACTTTGCATCGCATCAACACGTGAGACACACGGTAAAAACTGTCCAATCATTATGACGAAGACGAAGAAGTCCGCTTCTCGGAAATCCTCCCTCCCTGCACCGGAGACGACCACTGCTGCTTCCGCAGCACCGCTCTCGGAACAAAGTTCGACAACCTCCGCTGCCGCATTCGAAGCCGTCGCGTCCGCTTCGGAGGGCACTCCTGCCGCTACGCCGATCGTCCTTCTGGAGCTGAATCGGATCGTTTGCAGCACCTATAACCCTCGCCGCAATCTGAATGAGTCGTCGCTGGATGAACTCGCCCTGAGTATGCAGCAGACGGGCCAGCTGCAACCGATCTGCGTACGCGGCAGCGGTGAGCACTACGAAATCGTTTACGGGGAGCGCCGCTACCGGGCCGCGCAGCGTGCGGGCTTCACACACATCAAGGCCCTTGTCTATGAACATCTCACGGACGAGGATGCGGAGGACATGGCCATCACGGAGAACCTCCAGCGTGAGGACGTAGCACCTCTCGAAGAGGCTGCGGCGTTCCTTCGTGCGCTCAAAACGGGCCGTCATACGGTCTCGACGCTCGTCGACAAGTTCGGCAAGAGCGAGCGTTACATCCGTTCACACCTGAAGCTCAACGACCTTATCGAGCCGCTCGCGAACCTGCTCGAACGCGAGGAGATCATCGAAAGCATGGCCATCGAGCTGGCCAAATACCCTTCGGAGGTTCAGCAGTGCGTCTTCGAGGAGCATTTCGCAAACGACGGTCACAACTCGTGGAAGAACACGTCGCCGCGTCAGGTGGGCCAATACCTTCACGACCGCTACATGACTAAGCTGAACACCTATAAATTCGACAAGACGGAGTGCTCGACCTGTGCCGAGAATACGGCCAACAACATTCTCTTTTCGGACCTTGCCGAAGGGTGTGCGGGCTGCGAAAACCGGGCCTGCATGATCCGCAAGAACGACGAATTTTTAGTTGAGAAAGCGATCCGGATGCAGCGAAACGACCCTCGTACGCTGCTTGCCGTGGAGGTGGGGCGCTATTCGGATGCCGTTCTCGAACGCCTCACATCCCAAGGTTATACGGTCGAGGTCATCGACACCTACAGCATGTGGGAGCCGGACGTTCCCGTGCTTCCTGACGTCGAGGTTCCCCAAGAGTCGGATTACGAGGACCGGGATGAGTATTTAGAGGCTCTGGCGGAGTACGAATCCGAGGTTTCGGAGTATCGTGAGAATATGAAGAAGCTGGATGCGGAGATCGACGCGGGCCGAGTGCGTAAATATGCCCTTATCGGTATGCTGGACGTCGATCTGTTCTACGAGGAGGTTCCGGAGCAGATCGAGGAGACGTCCGACGACGAGGGCGTCACGGTCTATACGTCGATCGCTCCGCGTCCCATTGTCGAGGAGCTTGAGAGCCGCATCGTTATGGCACATCGCTCATGCTATACGCAAATGACGACGGACCTGAAACGAGTACTTCGGGAAACGGAGATTTCTTCCTCCGCTCTTGCGGCTTCCGAGAGCCGGCTGTACGGCTATTCGCTGCTACGCCTGCTTCCGTCGAGCTACGCCGAAAAACTGGGTTTGGAGCGCGAAGCCTTGCAGGATGTGCAACATATCGGCGATTTTCTCGATCATCTGGACGGGGATCGCATGAATATGCTGATGCGGTCGGTGATCTTCGATTGCATGGACCATATCGAAGAGTTCCGGCAGACGGATGAAACGTTCGAGCTGCAACTGCTGCGTCAGTTCGCCCTGCAACAGGACAAGGAGACGAGCGAGCGTGTGATCGCGGAGCATCTGGATCGCCTGGAGAAGACGCAATCCAGACTCGAAGAGCAGCTTCACGCTTTGGAGCAGCGCAAGGCGCAGGAGTTGGCCGCCGAGGTGGAAGCCTTCGATCCTGTGGTTCCCGAGGATCCTGACATCCCGCAGGAGAGCCCTGCGGAGGATGTTCCGGAGCCTGAAGGAGAGCCGTTAGACCCTGATCTGTGGCCGGAAGCGTCAGCATCGCTTGCGGCATAACAGGTATAAATAATGTCGATACCGGGAGGAGCGGATAACCGCTCCTCCCGGCTTTTTATTCCCTAACCAAAACCAACACCATTATGACAAAACCGAGCGAACATTTCCGGGATACGATCCGGGAATATCTGGAGCAGCGTGCAGGCGCGGATGCGCTTTTCGCGGCCTCCTGTGCCAAAGAGCATAAAAACCTCGACGACTGCATCACCTTTATTCTGAACTATGTCCAGCAGAGCGGCTGCAACGGCTTCACGGACGCGGAGATCTATTCGCTGGCCGTGCATTACTACGATGAGGACGACATCGACGTAGGCAAGCCGCTCGATTGCCGCGTCGTCGTGAACCATACGATCGTTCTGACCGAGGAGGAGCAGCGCGAGGCGCACGAGCGGGCGCTTCGCAAAGCCACCGCCGAAGCCTATGCGAAGATAACGCACAAGAGCAAATCCCAACCTGCGTCGAATGCCGCAAACGCTGCGAATCAACAAAGTCTTTTCTGAGCCATGAAGCCGAGAACGAAACTGCAACGGCGCATTGTGGCGGCAAGCGGCCGCCTGCCGGAGATCACACCCGCGCAGCTGCATTGGGGCTATGCCCATCTTCTGCCACATGAAGCATTCCGCACCAAGAGGGGAAAAATCACCTGCACCGAATGTCGGCATACGTGGCAGGGAGATCAGCAAATCGACCGTGCCGTCTGCCCGCATTGCGGCGTGCGACTTACGGTCGTAACCACCCGTCGGCGCACGTCCTGGAATAAGGCTTATCTCTCTGTGGTCACGACAAGGAAGGGCTTGCAGGTCGTACGCTACTTCCTTCTCGAACGGCAGGTGCGGGACGGACAACCCGCACGCTACGAATGCTGCGAGGTCATGCAGCGCTGGATTACGCCCGACGGAAAAATCGCTACCGTAGCACGCATGCGCAATATGTCCTATTATTCCTACGATGTGTGGCGCTGCGCTACGCCGCTGGAGCTGCGGTCGGAATGTTGGTTTTACAACCGCATATCCGTCGAACGGAGTTACCCTCGCTGCCGCCTTATCCCCGAATTGCGAAGGATGGGACTTCGCTACGACCTTTATGCGGAGAATCCTGTCGGTATCTTCCGATATACCTTCAGTCAGCGCCATGCGGAAACGCTGCTTAAAATCAGGCGCTACGACTTGTTCCGCTACTTCTGCCGAGCGGGCGGGCGTCGGATCGAAGATTACTGGCCTTCGCTCCGCATCTGCCTGCGCAACGGCTACCGCATCGATGATGCGGCTTCGTGGTGCGACTATATCGACATGCTGAGTCGGTTGGGCAAGGACATACATAACGCGCATTACGTCTGTCCGTCGGATTTCCGGCAGGCGCACGACCGCTGCCATGCGCTTCTGGCCCGCATCGAGGCCGAGGAAGAGGTCGCACGCCGGCGTGCGGAATACCTCGAATACGAGAAACAGTACCGGAAGGCCAAAGGCAAGTACCTCGGCATCGCTTTTTCGGACGGAGAGATCGAAGTTCGGGTGCTGCAAAGCGTTCAGGAATTTATCGAGGAGGGCAAGGCTATGCACCACTGCGTCGAGCGGTATCACGACAAGAGCGATTCGCTCATCCTCTCGGCCCGCATCGCGGACCGGAGGGTGGAAACGGTGGAGGTTTCGCTGTCGCGGTTGCAGGTCGTGCAGTCGCGCGGGGCGTGCAATAGGAATACGGAGTATCATGACCGCATCGTCCGCCTCGTGAACGACAATATGTCTCTTGTCCGAGCCGCCAGCCATAAAAGAGATAAAGCTCCCCGTGCTGCAACTCTCGGCCGCGCTGCGTCCAACAGGCGGAGGGTTCCGGCATAAGATCTTTGATAAGAAACCGGTTGCTCTTGAATCGGATTCTCAAGAAAAACGGCGCAACAGAGTTGCCGGTGCTGCTGAAAATCGCTATTTTTGCAAATATAACGAACATCAATATGCAGCACTTATGACAAAAGCAGAGATCGTCAAGCAAATTGCCGGACAAACGGGTCTGGAGAGTAAAATGGTCGCAGGTGTCGTCGAGGCGTTGTTGGAGCGGATTCGTGCAGCCCAGATAGGCGGACAGAATGTCTATTTCCGGGGTTTCGGCAGCTTCGTGCGCCGCGAGCGAGCCGCGAAGAAGGCCCGCGACATCTCGCGCAACACGACCGTCCTCGTGCCGGCGCGTACCGTCCCGGCGTTCAAGCCGTCGAAGGCGTTCGTCGAGCATCTTAAAAAATAGTCGCCTCGGTATGAAACAATCGTCGCCGCAGGGGACTCGACTCCTGCGGCGACGATGTTGTGCGGTCGTTACTCTGCGAAACGGTTTCCGAGGTCCATCCGTTCGTGGAGGATTCTGACGATTAGAACGATCCGGCCGGATTCGATGCGGTAAAAGAGGATATGTCGTCCGACTCTGAATCCATATAACCCCTCGGCGATCTGTTCGTAACGCCGCCCGATCGGGACGGTGCTTGCGGCGATCTTGCGGCAGGTAGCCACAAGCAATCCGTAGTAGCGGTCGGCCTGCTCTTCCGACCACCGCTCTACCGTGTAACGCCAGATGTCCGAGAGGTCCTCGACGGCCTTGCGGGTAAAACGAAGTTCAGTCATCTGCACATCGGGCTTTCAAATGCTGTAAATGCCGTTCGGGATCGAAATCTTCCGCAATGCCGCTGTCGATTCCTTCGGCGACGGCATTTTGCAGGTCGAGCATGCGGCTCTCGTTTTCTTCGAGCAGCCGCAGCCCGGCGCGTATGACCTCGCTGGCATTGTTATAACGCCCCTGGGCGATCTTGGCTTTGATGAAGCGCTCGAAATAGTCTCCGAGTGCTACGGATGTCGTTCTCATAGTTCCTTCTCTTGTACAGCTACAAAGTTACCAATATTTAGTAATATAACAATTCTCCGGCCGAAATTATTGTGCCGCTGCGGATCGCTCCGCTGCGGATCAAAGGGTCCGTGCCAGCCTGATCTGCTTGTTGCGAATCTCGATACGCTGATGGCGTGCTCCGTTTCGTTCGACGATTTCGAGTACGAGGCGCTTGTCGTCGGGCATGGTGAACTTGGGCAGCGCGAAGACTGTTCGCTGGCGCTGATGGGCACGTACGATGCGCAGGTCGTTGCATACGCGCAGCAGTTCGAGGGGTGTCTGCTGCTGTGCCGTTCGCTTTGCGACCTTGCGATCTTCGATCCGAAAATGTAGGTCCTCGACTTCGAAAGAGATGTTGGAGTTGTTATAGAGCGACAGATGGATGTATATCACGTCGTTGCGGACGTAGATACCCTGCACCTCGGTTTCGATACCGTAATGCTTTTTCCGCAGCCGCATCTCGGTTCGGTTGAGTCTGTAGATGTCGTTGAGCGTCTTCTTGACTACGGCGGGACGTTCGCGTCCGGTGGCTTCGAGCAGCACGCGACCTTCTGCGGGCGGCGTCTGCACGGCCGGGGGTGCGGACGTCGCAGCGCCTATCTCATGCGTTGCGACCTGCGGGTTCTCGGCATAGCGTGCATCGAAGGAGTAGTAGCCTCCGTCCTCGGTGATGACCGTGAGGTTCGTTTCTTTCGGAAAGTCTCGAATGGCGGCCTTCACGCGCACGACATTCTCGGCTCCTGCGGCCTTCCCGGCGATGATGTCCATCGACCCGATGTCGATATAGGTCACGGGCGACGGAAAGAGGATGTGTACGGTCTTGTTGAACCCCACTTCGATACGGCGGGGTACTACATCGACGTGCTGCGCATCTGCGGCGAGGGCCGCAAGCAGCGCTGCGATCGTAAGGAAAAGACTGGATAATCGGTTCATGACGGTTTTATTCTTTCGACAGTAAATAGATCCTGTGGTCGGCTTTAAGTGTGATCTTGACCTCTTTGAGCTTCTCGGCCGCATACCTCGTCGTAGCGCGCAGGGCCGTGCGGGAGATGTCTGCAAGCACCTGCTGTCCGGCGTTGCGGCTGATGTCGATGCTCGTGCCGGTCTGCTGCCCGATGTCGGCGAGGGCCTCCTTCACGGCTCGGCGCTCGCGCGAGTCGGGGATGTTGAGCCCCGGCTGCCCGTCCAGATCGTAAGCTGCGGCTTCGAGGGGAAAGATACGCCCCTGGTATCGGATGCTGCGCACGACGATCCGCAGACGCACGCCGTCGAGCGATGCTTCGCCGTAGAGGGAGGTGCCGCGCGGCAGCCGTACGCCGTCGACTGCGGCCTCTTCGAGCAGCCGCAGGCGGACCATCTCTCCCGAGCGCACGGTCTGCGTCTGGGCTATGCACGCGCTGACGGCCGTGTTATGCTCCGGGCGCTTTTCGCCTTCGGCAGTCAGGAACCCCGTGTTGCGCTCCTGTGCGGAATCTGCCGCTGCGCCGAGCGTCGAAGCCGTCAGTGCCCGGTCCGGCACGGGGCGCAGCACGCAGAGCCGTCTCCGTTCGGCCGGTACGGTGTCGATGTGCGGTGTTCCGCCGCCGAGGTACTTCTGAGCCAGTTGATATTGTCGCTCGGCCAGCTCCAGCGGATCTGCGGAAGCTGCCGGCGGCGACGCATCGAGCCGTGCGGAGAGTTCCTCGACCTGACGCCGCAGATGCTCGACTTCCCGCTCGGAGGTGCGGGGTGCATAGGTTTGTGCGAGCTGCCGCTGCAGGGCGCGGTTGGCCTCATCTGCCTCCTGCATGGGGTTCTGCCGGGACGGAGGCTGCTCCGTGCGGTCGTCCAGCAGCGAGAAGGACTCCTCGCCGAGCGTGAGCAGCCGCTGGGCCTGCAACGCCTCGGTCCGGACCTTCGCCACGACCTTTTGCTTGGAGCTTTCGATCTGTTGCTCGCGGCCCTCCGGCACGGAGAAGTTGATCCCCGCAGCTCCTTCCTGCTGCGGTGTTTCCTTCGTGCCGAATATCCGCCACATGAACAGCGTGAAGGGTACGAGCAGCGCGGCAGCCACGAGCAGGACGTTGACCTTCGGCCACCTGCGGGAGCGGATTTCATCTTTTAGTTCTTTCATCTTCATCGGAATTTGATATTCAGGATAAGACGCCCCGCAGCAGCATCCACATATCGGCGGCGGCGAAAAGCAGCAGCGCCGCAAGAGCGATGCGCTGCCGCTGGCGGGGCGCCAGACGGTCGTGTCGGCGGCGCAGCCACCGCCTCGCATAACGTGTTCGTACGCGCAGCCTGTCAACGGTCATAAGTTGCGAGGTCCTTGTTTTCGATGACGTTCAGATTCTCCAGCAGAAACCCCTGGGGGTTGTTGTCCGAGCGCACGGCGTTGATGAGGCGGCAGGTCGTTACGAGCGACCGCTCGGTGATGGTGCTCTCGCGCATGATGCGCTGCCGGGCGTAAGTCGTCACCTGGTAGGGATAGCTGTCGAAGTTGCAGCGTATGCTGTCGATGCGTACGGTCTGCGAGATGCCGCCGGCGATCAGGCGGTTGAAGAATCCCTTTTCGCTCAGGGCCTTGTAATACGACAGGGCCGATCGGTCGGCCATCAGCAGCGCACGGTTCAGGTTGGACTCGATGGCCGCCTTGTCGGGCGAGAGGGTGAAGAAGAGCTCGTGGAAGCGCCGCACGTGCTCGCGCGCCTCCACGGGACGGTTCTGGGAGAGGTCCTGCGAGAGTGCGACCATGAGCGACCGTCCGCCGTCGAGGACGTAGATTTTCTGCCGCTGCCGCTCGGCGAAGGCATAGGAGAAGCCTACGGAGGCTACGGCCACGGCAGCGCACAATCCGGCGAAAAGGGCGCAGCAGATGCGTATGAGCCGGAAGTTGCTTTCGATATTTTTAAGACTTTTGAATTCCATACAGCGAATGTAAAGCGGTTATTGACGTGTTCCCCGGAGTTTTCCGGCAACCCACCTGACGCCGTGCCACGCGGCCTTGCCGCCGGCGTATCCTTTTCCTGCGGCCATGCCCATTAAGCCGGCCGCCAGTGTCGTGGTGCGGGCTACGGTATGGTTGAAGCTCGATATGCCTCCGGTCTGCACGATCCACGTAGAGATCGAGGGGATGCACATGTAGCCGCAGATGCCGATGACCATGAAGATCAGCGTGACGGCCGTGCCGCTCGTCGTCTCCTGCTGGAGCGAGAGTATTTGCAGACGAGCGATGATGGCCGAGAAGAGATCCGAGATCGGCAGCCACAGGTAGATCGAGACGTACTTGGAGAGCCAGTTGGTAAGCGAGCTCTGGAATCCGTCGAAGACTGCGATGGCGAATGCCAGGGGTCCGAGGATGGAGAGCACGACCAGATAGAAGGTCCTCAGTGCGTCGATGACGACCGCTGCGGCGGCGAAGGCCAGCTCCAGTATGTAGGCTAATCCTTTCATCAGCCAGCCCTTGAACGACCACGAGGAGCGTTCTTCGTCCATCTTGTCGAGGGTGCTGCGCGTCTGCTCGTCCAGCCCCAGGGCGTCGAGCTCGCGCTCCATTTCGGGATCCTCCGCGTAGTAGGAATCCGCAGGCAGCCGCTCGCGCTCCTCGCGTTCGAGCGCTTCGCGCTGCTCCATGTAGCGTTCTATATTGAAGGTCTGGCCGACCATAAGCGAGTGCGTGGCCTGCACCACGGGCGAAAGGATTCCGTTGAGCGATCCCAGTACGAGTGTGGGGAAGAACATGATGCAGATCCCCAGTGCGAAGGGCCGCAGCAGCGGAAAGAGGTCTATGGCCTCGCCGCGTGCCAGCGATTGCCACACACGGTAGGAGATGTAGAGCAGCGCTCCGAGACCTGCGATGCCCGAGGCTACGGAGGTCATACCCTCGCAGAGCGTCATCATATCGGTATAGAGCTGACGGAGGATGCCGTGCATGTTGTCCATCGATAGCAGCATGTGAACCATCACCAGTAGCGTTGTTCGTCCGTGCCGTAGAGCGCCACCACGCGCTCCATATCGCGGTGTGTGCGTGCGCGCAGCAGCGAAACGCTGATGCAGCGGCGCGTGAAGTAACCCGCGAGGCGCCGGTGGCGCATGAGCGTGCCATAGACGCGCTCCACCACGTCGATACGATCCTTGTCCGTGAGACTCATATCCGTGGGGTTGATGATCTCGCCGAGGTCCTTCAGCTCTCCGGCCGCTTCCTCGATGATGCGTTTGTACCCTATGGCGATGGCCGCCAGCTCCTCGACCGAGAAGTTCGTGTCGGTGACGAGGCGGCGGTAGCCGTCGACGTAGATGTCCGAGATCTCGCCCACGAGCAGCATACAGCGCTGAACCTTGCGGGCGTCGCGCACGAGTTTGTTGACCTTGCGCAGCGCGTCGTAGTACTTTTTGTTTTGCTCGTATATTTTCACCGTCTGCTGGAAGTTCTGCAACATGCTTTGCGCCGTCGAGGAGGTGTGTACCATTTCATTGGTGGAGTTGACGATACCCTGTGCGAGGTTCGAGGGGTCGGAGACGACCCACTGGGCGCGGGCTGCCCCTGCGCCGAGGAGCAGCCACACCAGAAGGAGTGCCAGACGTCTTTCCATAGCTATTCGACGGGTGTTTCGAACTCTTCGGCGGCGGGATGCGTAGCGTCGTCGGGCAGGAACAGGCCGTAGCATCCCAACGTGAGCCGGTCGGTCGCAGGGTCGTACTCCACGCGGTTGGCGCCGCAGTCCTCCTCCTCACCGAAGAGCAGACGGTGGCGTCGCAGCGTGACGACCGCATCCTGCACCAGCCGTCGGTAGCAGAGCGTGTGGTCATAGACGAGCATCCGGTAGGTTGCCGTACCGATGCGGCGCAGGGAGGCCGTGAGCGTTCCTTGTGCTGCGAGCCAGGCCCCGCAGATGCGGTCGCTGTCGAGCTGCTCTTCGAGCGAGGCGATGTGTTGCACCACCTGCTGACGGCGGCGTATGTCGTCGCGCAGAGCCGTGACGACGGGATTCATTTTTTCCATCATGAGTCGTGTTTTTTAAGGTTTGTAATTCTTCGATAGCTGCCGCCCGGCAGGAGCAGCAGCCGATTCGTCGTCGGGGCGTAGAGCTCCACGCGGCGCCCCGCATCGAGGTAGTAGATGCCGCGCCGGTAGCGCAGGCGGAAGGTCCGGCCATGGCGGAAGTCCTCGCCGGGGCGTCGCAGCGTGAGGATATAGCACTCCGGTCCGCGACGTATGTCGGCCGTGGCGCCGGGGTGCAGCACCGAGGCCCAGCGGCCTGCGAGAGGTGCGATGCGTCGTTCCTCCATATCCACAGTCAGGAGCAGCAGGCACGGCAGGACAACGAGGGCGAGGGCCGTGCCGACAATCCCGAAGACATATCGCCGCATGGCCCTACGCCTCCCGCTCCCTGCGGCGGCGTTCGGCCAGCTGCCGGATCGCCGCCTCGATGTCGCCGTCCAGCTTCTCGGCCTGAGCGTATACCTCCATCTTCTCCGTCTGCTCCGTCGTAAACGCGTAGGCTAAGTACCCAGCGCCTTGTCATATTTCTATGATAGGTTTCCGGGCACTCGCCCCCGAACCGGACTTACAAGTCTCCCTGTATCCGGCTCTCCACTAATTAATTCAGTCTGATCCGTCGGTCGGGGTCTATCTTTGCATGACATTTCGAGCAGACCGCCAGCGTTTTGCGCCGCCGTGCGATCATGTTCTTCTCCCAATCGGACTTACCTTTCAGGTCTTTGAGTTTGCGGACATGGTGCATTTCGAGTTTGTCCGTAGCACCGCATAATTCGCAGACTTGGAGTTTCAGCCTTTCCATTAGGCTGTTACGACCGCCCGTTATTGTAACTGTCCGCGGGATAGTGTCGCATGAGGTAGCCCCTGCGATTTTTTTGCGTTTGAAACCGTCGTGATAGAATGATTGGTAGAGCGTTTTACCCTTACTGTTCTCATATGCCACTTTGAACGTCCCGTCCTTTTTGTACTGGAATAGGATTTTCTTTACAGACGACTTGTACTTTCTTGCGAAAGTCTTGTACATGCTGTATGACATGATGTGATAGAAAGAGTTGATGGCCGGACTGTTATTGGCTATCGAGTAGTAGTTGTAAAATCCCCGGATCTCGGCGTTGAACTGGCTGACTATTTCCAAGTCATCCAAATCGATCATGTACGTTCTGACGATGGATTTCCATATCTCTTTACCGTTTTCAACCGCTATTCTCGCAGCTTTATAGTCAAAGAGTTTCTTTCGCATCGTTTCGTAATTCAGATACAGTACCGGAACGTGTCCGAGCGAACGGATTGTTTTGCCGTTAATATCCTTGCGTAAATCGTTGCTCCTACGGATAAAAATGTCGAATCCGAGGAACTTGGCGGGTTTCTGTGCGTTGGTTATCAGAGTCTTCTCATCTGACAGTTCCAGTTTAAGAGCCTCTTTCAAATAGTTCTTAATGTCCTCTTTTACTGTTTTGCAGTCTTCCAGACTACCAATAACCCCAATCAGAAAATCGTCAGCATACCGCACATATTTCAATCGTTTGATACTGCTGTCCATTTCATTACGCGCGGGGAACTTGTTCCTTTCTTCCCGAAGCCGCTTGATTTCAGCGGCCATCTGTTCTCTTACCTTTTCATCTTTCTCATTTTTCAGTTTCTTAGCCAGCCGGTATCTCCGCTGCTCGTAGAGCTTGTACTGAGCGTTGCCTTTCCGTATTTCCCCCTTGTTGAACCGATTGATGTATTCCCGGATGTACTTGTCGAACTTGTCGAGGTAGATATTCGCCAATATAGGACTGACGATACCGCCCTGCGGTGTCCCGCTGTACGTTCTGTGAAACACCCAATCTTCGATGTATCCGGCGTTAAGGAATTTGCGGATAAGCCGTAGAAATCTCTCGTCGGCGATGCGTTCCCGCAGGATGCCTATCAACACATCATGATCGATGTTGTCGTAGAACCCTTTGATGTCGCCCTCGATGAACCATTTCACGGCTGTGAATGACTTCTGTATGCTGATAAGTGCGGTATGGCAACTACGCCCGGGCCGAAACCCGTGTGAGGTATGCTCAAAACTGCCCTCGTAGATAGCTTCCAGTATCATTCTCACCACTTCCTGCACCAACTTGTCGTTGAATGAGGGGATGCCAAGCGGACGTTTCTTGCCGTTTTTCTTCGGTATGTACGCCCTTTTGGACGGAGCTGGTTGATAAGTCTCGTTTTTCAGACTTTCAATCAGTTGCTCAATGCGTTCAATGCTCATTCCACTGACGGTTTTACCGTCAGTTCCTGCTGTCATGTTGCCCGGTTTTGCGTAAATGCGCTCGTAGGCCACATAAAACATTTCCGCATTAAACAGCACTCTATACAGCCGCTCAAACTTGTAGTTTGAATTACCGCTGTGTTTAGACAGACTGTTTAACACATTCTTTGGATTTCTCATGTCTCACACATTTTCCGTTAAATTGTTAAACTTAATTAGCTGTTCCCCTTCGCCATGTACAGGGCGTTACCCTGCTCGGACTACTATGGGAACTCCGTTGCCATGCCGGATATTCATAGGTCTACACCTAATAGCCTTGCGGCGTTCCGGTTTAGGCAATCCCCGTTTAGGAACTTGACAACTGTTTGGCGCGATAGATTGTCGGATACGACTTTCGTCCTTTACTGCTTATGGCAGTTGCCCTGCGGTCAGTTCATGCTACGCCTGCTATCTCTCATCAGTGTAGTACCGCAGTGTGACGTATATAACTATCTTCCGTCACCGCCCAAGGATACGACTGCTCGGACTATCGTTCAACCAATGCAGGCTTTATCCTTATATCTATCGTTTTAACTTGCCATTCAGTCGCAGCCTGATAGTTGGCTGACTTATGGCTTTACCGACATGCTGCACTCCCTGTCCGGTTTCCCTTTCAGATAAGTCGGTTGTTAATGGGCCTATAAACTCACGCCCAGTCGCTTGCCACAGCGACATTTGTCAAATCCCCTTACGGGCGCACGAGATATTCCTCGTCCGAGACCTCCGTAGCATAGACGGCGGACTGCACCCCGCCGAGGCTGATAAAGACCTCCTTGTAGCGGCGCGCGGGGTCGTTCGAGAGATTGATCGACAGAACCTGCGCACGCTCCTTGTCCGTCAGTCCCAGCAAGGTCTGTATCTGGTCGAACTTGTTGCGGTATTTGCGCTGGTCGAGTAGAATCTTGCAGTCGGCGTTGTTGATGATCGACTCTTTGACAATGGGCGACGAGATGATGTCCTCGACCTCCTGCGTGACGACGATCGCCTCGCCGAAGTACTTGCGGACGGTTTTGAAGAGATACCTCACATAGGATGCCATTCCCTCCTTGGCGATGGCTTTCCACGCTTCTTCCAGCAGCAGGACCTTGCGCACGCCTTGCAGCCGCCGCATCTTGGCAAGGAAGGTTTCCATAATGATGATCGTCACCACGGGCAGCAGCGTGCGGTTTTCGGAGATGTTATCCAGCTCGAAGACGATGAACCGCTTGTGCAGCAGATCCATCTGACGGTTCGAGTTGAGCAGGTAGTCGTACTCGCCGCCCCGGTAGAAGGGTTCGAGGACGTTCAGGAAGTTCGCCCAATCGAAATCCTTCTCACGAACCTTCTTTTGTTGCAGCAGCCGTCGGTAGTCGGTGGCGACGAACTCGTAGAAGGTGTCGAACGAAGGTACGACGGCGGGATCGCTCTTGATCTTGGTAAGGTAGAGGTTTACGGCGTTCGACAGCGCCACCTCCTCCGAGCGTGTCGGGGCCTCGTCCTCGCGTTTCCACAGCGTGAGGATCAGCGTCTTGATCGACTCCCGCTTCTCGACGTCGTACACCCCGTCCTCGACGTAGAAGGGGTTGAAACAGATCGGTGCTTCGTCCGTGTAATTCAGGTAAATACCGTCCTCGCCCCGTGTGCGGCGATGGATGAGTTCGCACAATCCTTTATACGAATTTCCCGTGTCGATAAGCAGCACGTGCGCCCCCTGCTCGTAATAGTGGCGGATCAGGTGGTTCATGAAGAACGACTTGCCGCTGCCCGAAGGTCCCAGCACGAATTTGTTGCGGTTGGTCGTGATACCGCGCTTGATCGGCTCATCGGAGATGTCGAGGTGGAGCGGTATGCCGCTCAGACGATCGACGAGCTTGATGCCGAAGGGCGACGGCGAAGAACGGTAGGCCGTCTCTTCAGCGAAGAAGCAGAGGGCCTGTTCGAGGAATGTCGGAAACGACTCCTCGGCGGGAAACTCGCCCTCGGCACCCGGTATGCCGGCCCAGAAGAGCGCCGGCACATCGACCGTATTGCGGTGAGGCGTGCAGCCCATGAGCGCGAGCTGCGAGCCCACGTCGTTGCAGATGCCCTTGAGCGCCGTTTCGCTGTCGGCCCATATAAGGACGTTGCAGTGGCAGCGCACGGAGCGGTACCCTTCGGTGTGGGCTTCGTTCAGGTAGAGGTCGATCCACTCCTTATTCACGGAGTTGGCACGCGAGTACCGCGCCAGAGAGTTCATGTTGCGGGCTCTCGCTTCGAGGCTTTTGAGCGTCTCGGCGTGGTTGTCCAGAAAAACGTATTGGTTGTAGATGTGCGGATGTCCGAGCAGCAGCCCCGCAGGTGCAGCGAACGAGAGGCGGCAGTCGGAGCGATCCGTCGAGAACCGTTCATAGCGGCTGTCCGTGCCGACGGCCTGCGGCACGTAGTCCAGGTCCGAAAGCGTGTACATGGCAAGGCTGCGATTCCCGATGCGTATCTGTCCGTCGTCGAGCCGCAGGTCCTCGTTGGTGACGATGCCCTCGGTGCCCAGTGCGAAGTAGCGGGCTATAAGTCCGCTGTCGTCTGCGGTGCCGACGATCTCATCGGCCGTAAGAGGTTCCAGACGTATGAAGCCTGCATCGCAGAGGATGCGGCGCATCTGCTCCGCAGCATCCAGAAACAGTGTTACGGACTCCGTGTCCCGGATCTCCTGGGGCACGATGAAACCCCGGCAGAGGGACGAGAAGTCGCTGCGGCGCCGCATCTGTTCCTTCGAGGTCTTCGTGACGAAGAGATAGCACGAGTGCCGCAGGAAGGGTCGCTCGTTGAAGTGACGCTCGAAGGCCCGGCCCAGAAAGCTCTCGTCCGAGGCGAGGTCGGGGCGGTAGTGCTCCTCGGTGAAATAGTCCTGTTTATGTACGATCGTGTAGTCGGGCAGCACACGCAGGGCTTTGAGCCAGGCGCCGTGCAGGGCCTCGTATTCGGCGGCCGTGAGCGTGAAGAGCTCGGGCAGCACGACACGGTAGGCTACCGTCACCTCGGCGTTCTTCGACAGGATGCAATCGTGTTCTACGGCCAGCAGCGGGAAGTAATGTTCCAGTGCAGCCGTTTTCAGTGTTCCTCGCATAGTTTAGTTTCGTTTAACGATCAGATGCCGGATGCTCCGGCGGTGGATGATGCGGCGCGGGTGCCGCCGCGCCGCCAGGCGTTTCATCAGCCCGTGAGGGCCGTAGCAGCGATTCATGCGGAACGTCCCCCAGATCACGAGCGACATGCAGACCAGCGCCACGAGAATGCAGAGCGTGCGGTCGGCCCCCGCCATGTAGAGTACCATCGTCAGCAGCAGCGACGCGAGCATCCCGGCGGCGAAGAGGAAGAGATATTGCGACGTGAGACCCCGGAACTCCACGCTGCGGCCCACGCCTTTGTTCATGCCGTACTCCATCAGAAGAAGAACGATTCGAGGACGGTTCCCACGAGAATCAGGAAGATGCAGGCGCCGAACCAACTGGCTGCGGTCTTCGACGTATCGGGGTCGCCCGACGAAAACTTCTGATACACACGTATCCCGCCGATGAGTCCCGTCACGGCGCCGATGGCGTAGATGAGCTGCACGAGCGGGTAGAAATAGGACGTGACCATACTTGTGGCCTCGGTAATGCCGGCGATGCCGTCGCCGCCCTGTGCGTAGGCACCCGCCGTGAGCAGTGCGAGCAGGGCCGTCGATAACGATTTTTTTCTCATGTTTTGTCTGATTTTGGGTTGAATGATGTATGAATGTCGTACGGATGAAATGCGGGCCGCACGGGTTGCGGATACGGTTCATGGATTCGTTGCTCGGGGTTCGACACAAGTTTATCGGTAGCGGTTCAGATCGAAGCGTTCGATCTCGGCGCGTTCCTGCTCGGTCACATCGTCCGGCAGGTCGTCCAGCGGCTCTCCGTCGTCGAAGGGTTCGTCGTCGTCAGCAAGCCGCTCCCAGGCGGAGAGAGTTTCCGACTGCGGGGCGGCAAAGATAGTACGCTGCGCACCGGATTGTTCCGGCGGTCGGGGCGTGGCATCTCCAGGCGTTTCAGGGCCGATCACATAGTGTTTATGGATGATGACCGGCAACGCCGGCGTGGGCGTTGCCTCCGGAGCCGTGTCGGGAGCCGGAGCACGGGGCCGGCGCCGGGATTTTCCGACACCTGCCCCGTAGAGCGCACGGAAACACCTGCGCCGAACGAAGGTGAGGCACGCTTCGAGCAGCGTTACGATGAACATCGCGTGCGGGAGTTTTCGTCGGCAGGAGCGTGCAGGGCCTCGATCTGTGTACGGTAGCGTTCCAGATGTTCGCGCACGATAGCATCGACGTAGCTGCTCAGCGTGATGTTTCGCACACCGCACGCGCGTACCACGCGCCACAGCGTGTCGTGTACGTCCGTATCGATGTAGACTGCGTGGCGGTGTTGCAGCAGCACCCGTGAGCGCAAGAAGCGCTGTACATAGTTATATGAAGAGGATTTCTTTTCAATATGCCGGCAGTCCTTGTGTATCGTCGGCGCGGCGGGATACCTGGCTGCGGGACGCAGCGACGAAGATTTGTGTCGCAGCAGGAGTATGACGAGCAGGCACGCCAATGCACAACTGCCCGGAATCAGATAATAGGTTGCATACATAAGATTATAGATTTAGAGAATGTTTTGGGAATTTCGTTGTTTGTGCAGGCGGTTGATCTCTTCGCGGTAAAATTCGAGGTGATGGCGCAGGATGTTGTCCACGTAGGCCGTCAGCGAGAGGTTGCCCCGTCCGAGCAGTTGCACGACGTCGAGCAGTTTGCGTTTGGTCTCTTCCGAAGCGTAAATTCCGGCACGTCGTTGCACGTCACTTACACACAGGAAGGTTTGCTCGTAATCAGGCATACGCAGGCGCCGACGGCGCGGCTCGCACGCTTCGGATGCAGCGGCTTCCGGTGGCGGAGCCGGTTCATCGTCTGTCGTCGGATCTTCCCGAGTGCGGAGCACGGAGCCGTGCGACGACTGACGGCCGATAGCCTGCCGCAGCGCCTCTTCGTCGATTGTCGGGTCATTGCGTCTGACCATACGCTATTCCATAAGAGACAGAATTTCTGCGGCCAGCGCGTCGAGCGCGGCATCGGCGGCGAAGGCGCGGTCGGCAGGAAAGAGCGTGGAACGTCCGACGGCACCGCTCGTGTCGAGAATCTCCTTGCTGAAACGGCTGCGGTACGGCACCTGTGTCTGCAACACGGGAAGACGGAACGCTGCAAATGCTTTTCCGTAGCTTTCATAAAGCGGTGTGCGTTCCCGACGGTCCACCATCGTCCAGAACAGGTGCAGCCCTGTCAGCCGGAGTGCGTCGTTATGTACGAGTTGTTCATCGACGGCCCGCGCAAAGGAAAGGGCACTCTCCAAGACCAGCTTGTCGGCTTTCAAGGGAATGAACAGATGATCCAGCCGGGCGAGCAGGCGGAAGATACCGGGTGCGGCGACCGTGCCCGGCAGATCGAGCAGCACGAAGTCGGCTTCGCGGTCGCCGGCGGCAAGGTACGCACGGGCGGCTTGCAGCCCCTCTTCGGGTGTGGAGCGCACCACAGGCCAGATCTTGCGGCCCGTACGTTTGAACAGTCTCACCATCATGAGTTTGTAGCGGTCGTTGCGTTCGAGTACATCGAGCTCACGTTCGCGCTGCGCGACGATGCTCCATTGCGGAGCATCGCAGTCCACGACCAGCACATCGCGCCCCAGAGCATAGTGCAGCCAGCTTGCGAGCAGAATCGTGAAGGTCGATTTTCCCACACCACCCTTTTGTGAGCAGACGCAGAAGAATACGGGTTGTTTATCCATAGGCAAAACGGGTTTTAATGCGTATCGAGAATGATTTACCTCCGTGAAAGAATCGATTCGCCGAACGATTGAATTCCGTGACGGAATGAAGTCAGTGAATGAATTGCTTCACCGAATGAATTACTTCGTGCAGTGAATCGGATCAATGACGGACATAAGTCCATGGATGACTCAAGTCATTGGCGGAAGTCATCCGCGGAGCGAAGATAGTATCCCTTCGGATGCTTTCGACGTATGTCGCATGGAGGCCGTTCCAGGCCGATCAAACAACTTGTTATCAGGCGAAAAGCGTTGTAATATTGCAGCCCGGGAAGCACCGCGGGCCGAGGGGTTCGAACCGTCGTTCGTACCCTGCGTCGTCTCGACGCATTTACCGTCGCCGGACGGTAGCAAGGTGTACCTTTGTCCGACAAACCGGTGTTTGTCCGACAAAGGTCCTTGCTCTGCGAGGCCGGGTGCCGCTCCCGAGTCGCGCCCCCTTAAACCTTGACATATGGAAGAACAGCACAAAGAGAGAAAAGCCAGTTACAAGTACTCGTTCCGACTCGATGAGCAGCAGAATATCCGTTTCTGCCGGATGTTTGCAGAGGCCGGACTGGAACACAACCGCAGCCGGTTTATCGTCAAAAGAATCTTCGCCGAAGAGTTTCGCGTGGTGCGTATCGACCCGACCTTGGGCCGATATGTGACCCGTCTGAATCAGTTTTACGAACAGATACAGCGCGTGGGCAACAACTACAACCAGATCGTACGGGCCGTCAACACGCATTTTTCGCACACGGCGATCCCGCGACAAGTGCTCCTTCTGGAGCGCCGCACGCGCGAGCTGAAAGCCCTTTCCGAGCAGGTCATCGCGCTCAGCCGCGAACTTTACGAGCTATGGTCGCGCGGATAACCTCCGGGGCTACACCGGCGGGAGCTCTTTATTACAACAAGGATAAGATCGACCGGGGCGAGGGCCGTTTTCTGGTGGCGTTCAATACGCCGATGCAGGTCACGGACGAGCGATATTTCGACATCCGCGAGGCGCTGCGTTGTTTCGAACCGTACCTCGAAGCCAACCGCCGCACGAAGAATCCCGTGTTTCACGCCTCCCTGAATCCCGCTCCCGAAGACCGTCTCTCGAACGACGAGCTGCGGCAGATCGCACGCGAGTATATGGAGCGTATGGGTTACGGCGCACAGCCCTGTTTCGTCTTTCTGCACGAGGACATCGAACGCCGGCATATCCATATCGTGTCGCTGCGCGTGGGGCTCGACGGCCGCAAGCTGGCGCACGACTTCGAGGCGCGACGGTCACGCGAGATCCTCGATGCTCTGGAACGACGCTACGGCCTGCGCCCTGCCGCCGAGGGCGACGCGAAGCAGACGTACGACACGCTGTCGAAACTCGACTATACGAAAAGCGACCTCAAACGACAAATCGCATCGCTCGTGCGCTTGACATTGCACCGTTACCGCTGCACTTCCTTCGGGGAGCTGCGGACGCTGCTCGAATATTTCAACGTCTCCATCGAAGAGTGCCGGGGTACGGCACACGGACACGAGTATGCCGGTATCCTCTACGGTGCGCTCGATGACGACGCCACGCCACAGGGTGTACCGATCAAGTCGAGCCGTATAGGACGCGACGTAGGACACCGGACACTCGAACGGTACTACGCCCGCAGCAGGGAGGCGCTGCGGGACAGTGCGGCGCTCGACGGTACGCGGCAGGCCGTCGTGCGGGTGCTGGGTGCTGCCCGTTCCCCGGAGGAGTTCTGCCGTCTGTTGGAAGCGGAAGGGATCACGGCCGTGCTGCGCCGCACCGACGCAGGACGTATCTACGGTACGACGTTCATCGATCACCGTGCGGGTGTCGCGGTCAACGGTTCGCGCCTGGGACGGGAGTTCGCGGCAAACGGTCTGGCGGCGCATTTCGACGCTGGCCAAGCCGAGCAACGGATGCAGGAGGCTGAGGAGGTCCAGGAACAGACGCAAGAGATCCCGCAGGGCGGGCAGCCGGAACGAAGGCGCGAATATCCCCCGGCGCAGGAGCGGGGAGATACCCGCAGAAGTACGGCCGTCGACGGCATGGGCCTGGAAGAGTTGTTCGATCTGCTCGCGGCCGGCCGACAGGAGGAGTACGAGGAGCCGATCCCGCGCGAGCGCCGGCGACGTAAGAAACGCCGTGCGAAGCGGTGAGGGATGGAGTCGTTCGCAAATATTCAGTAAATTCGGTAAGGCATCGCACAAAGATGAAAGGGGTATAAAAACGGAGAAAACGAATATTCCGCGAGGCTTTTTCTCCTATGGCGGAGAGTTTCGCGCAGATCGAATAGCTATCTCTCGGAGCGCGGGCCTTTCCCGCGCTTTTTATTAACCCATTCAAAATTATGTATTATGAAAGCTACCAAGATTATTTCGGAGTGTGAACTTTTCCGGCTGTTCTCACTCTGCGGCGAAGCATTTTCATCCGATGAAATTTCCGCACGTCTGGAAGCCGCCATCGAACATTTCGTGGAACGTATTTCCCGACTGTTAAGAAAACGACCCGTGATCGACCAGCTGCGCTTGTTGGCGCATTTGTGCGGTTATCTGGAACGTATGAAGTATCGATACGCCGAAGAGCCGATCAAAAAGGGATATTTCGAAACGATCATCGCACACGTAGAGATCGAACGACGAATCCTGCTGGTGCAGTTGCGTTATCCTGCTCTGGCGACTCAGCAGAGCAAGCATATCCGCTCGCCGTACTATTGGTCCGCAGAGTACACCCTGACCGACCTGATGGAGCTGATCTCGGCGCTCCATGCGTCGGGTGCGATCCGCAAGGCAGACGGTACGCCTGCCGAATTGAACAAGCTCGTCCGCACTTTCGAACTGCTGCTGAATGTTTCGTTCAAGAATCCCGACCGCTGCCGCAATGCCACGCTTAATCGGAAAGTAAACGTGACCAAATTTCTGGATGCATTGAAACAGGCTCTCGTCGAACGAAGCCAACGATAATGATACGCGGCGTGTGATTTTTTCGAATTACACGCCGTATAATATGAATTTTGCAAAACAACCGGCCTGGATGTGCCCGGAACGGACATACACACGAGCAGCCCGGAAGCGAAGGTATCTTCGTTGCAAAAACCGTATATCATGCAACAGGAAGATGACCTGAGAGGATTGGAAAAAGTCATGCAGCTCATGCGGGGCATAAGCGTTTTGTTCCTGCTGCTCCACTTCTATTGGTTCTGCTACGGATGGTTCGATATGCACGGCTGCACGCTCGGCGTATTGGACCGTCTGCTGCGGAACGTCCAGCGTACGACGGGGCTTTTCACTTACTCGTACCTGACCAAACTCTTCGCTGCGGGATTTCTGGCTCTGAGCTGCTGGGGTACGCGCAGCGTGCGCTCCGAGCGCATCACGCACCGGCAGATTCTTCTCGCAGCTGCGGCGGGCCTGCTGCTTTTCTTCTTCGGGGATCCGCTGCGGCACCTGCCGCCGCAGTGGGCGGCACCGCTCTATGTCGCAGCTACAAGCATAGGCTTCCTCTCGCTGTTTCTGGCGGGTCTATGGATCGGACGTCTGGTCAAGGAGCGGCTGCGCGAGGACCCGTTCAACGACGAAAACGAAAGTTTCATGCAGGAAACACGCCTGATCGAGAACGAATATTCGGTCAACCTCCGTTCGCGTTACTACTACGGCAAGGCATGGCACGAAGGCTGGATCAATGCGGTGAATCCCTTTCGTGCGACAATAGTACTCGGCACGCCCGGTTCCGGCAAGTCCTACACCGTGGTGAACAGCTTCATCCGCCAGCAGATCGAGAAGGGCTTCGCCATGTACCTCTACGACTTCAAATTCGACGACTTGTCCTCGATCGCTTACAACCACCTTTTGAATCACCTGGACGCCTACGAAACCCGACCGAAATTCTGCATCATCAATTTCGACGATCCCCGTCGTTCGAACCGCTGCAATCCCATCGCTCCGGAGTTTATGACCGACATCTCGGACGCCTACGAATCGGCCTATACGATCATGCTCAACCTCAATAAGACGTGGATACAGAAGCAGGGCGACTTCTTCGTCGATTCTCCGATCATCCTGCTGGCTGCGATTATCTGGTACCTGAAAATCTACGAAGGAGGGAAGTACTGCACCTTTCCCCACGCCATCGAATTGTTGTGCAAACGCTACGAGGACATCTTCACGATCCTGACCTCCTATCCCGAACTGGAAAATTACCTGTCGCCCTTTATGGATGCGTGGAAAGGCGGGGCGCAGGACCAGTTGCAGGGGCAGATCGCTTCGGCCAAGATACCCCTCTCGCGCATGATCTCCCCGCAGCTCTACTGGGTGATGACGGGCAACGACTTTACGCTGGACATCAACAACCCCGAAGATCCGAAGATTCTGTGCGTGGGCAACAATCCCGACCGGCAGAACATCTACTCGGCAGCGCTGGGCCTCTATAATTCGCGTATCGTGCGGCTCATCAACAAGAAAGGAAAACTCAAGTCGTCGATCATCATCGACGAGCTGCCCACGATCTATTTCCGGGGGTTAGACAACCTGATCGCCACGGCCCGCTCGAACAAGGTGGCCGTATGCCTGAGCTTTCAGGACTTCTCGCAGCTCGAACGCGACTACGGCCAGGAGGAAGCCAAGGTCATCGAGAATACCGTGGGCAACATCTTCGCAGGTCAGGTTTTGGGAGATACGGCCAAGACGTTGAGCGAGCGCTTCGGCAGGATCGTGCAGCTGCGGACCTCCAACTCGCTGAGCAACGACAACCTCACCACCTCGACCAATACGCAGCTCGACAGCCTGATTCCCGCCTCGAAGATCTCCAACCTCTCGCAAGGTATGTTCGTGGGTGCCGTGGCGGACAACTTCGACGAACGCATCGAGCAGAAGATCTTCCACGCCGAGATCGTCATCGACAGGGAGAAGCTCGCCGGAGAGACGGCGTCGTACGTTCCGATCCCGGAAATATCCTCGTTCCGCGATGCCGACGGCGTGGATCGTATGGAGGAGATCATCCGACGCAATTATACGCAGATCAAGGAGGACGTCACGCAAATCATAAAACGGGAACTCAGACGCATCGCCGAAGATCCTGCACTGCGACATCTGTTGGCAAAGAAATAGCTAAAAATTACATTACCTTTTTGCCGTGATGAATTTTCGTATTCCCGATACGAATTGCCGGAAACTTTCAGAACGGTTATGCTCAATGTCGATGTAAGGAGCAATCATTTGTGCCGTTGCAATTTGCTGATAGTCGCCTACAATATCCTTAAGCCTTGTTTTGGGATTTTGGCAGGTATCTGGCAAACGAAACAGAGATTTTTTGAGATGTCTCGCAGGGTTGAATCTGGGAAACACGGCCTGAATAGCCTTCATATCCCCTAAATACCAAGCCTCCAACTCATGACAGACGATACGAACGAGAAACTTAATATTCGGTGCCTGGTTTGCCTTGCATAGCGCTACGAGTTCTTGTTTCAGTTGTCGGCAGTCATTACTGTCTTGATCCTGGATGATAATAAAACCGGTGGTCTGTTCTTTATGTTGGGCGAATCCTTTCAGTTTCTTGGGAATGGAACGTTTCAAATCCGATTTTCCCTCATGTGGACGGATGAAATAATTCTCATCCAACACCCAAGATGCCGGTAATATCCGAGGCAAAAGCACTTTCAACACTTCTGCCATCGACCTTTCTTCGACAAGAAATTCCAAACGGTCCATGCTTTCCTCGATTAGTACGGTCCGCTTCCTTTCAAATAACCTTCTCTCCAGAGCCATCCCAATTTATCGCCATTGGCATATAAGGCCTTGATGGTCGCATCTTCGGATGCTTTCCGAATGGTTGTGGCGCCATTGCTTTTCTGAAGCCAGAACAGTTCATCGGGTTGCAGGGCATTGACGAAGTCGGGCGAATGAGTCGAGATGAAAACCTGCCCGCCCTTGTCGGCGTATTCTCTGAATTCTTCCGCTAATTCGGGCAACAGTTCGGGATGCAGATAGTTCTCAGGTTCTTCCACGCACAACAGAGGATGTTTTACAGGGTCATTCAGCAATACCAAATAAGCGAACATTTTAATCGTACCATCGGATACGAAACGCGCGACAAAAGGATCTTGGAAAGAATTATCCTTGAATTTAAGAACAATACGACCATCCTGCGTCTCTTCCGCAATGACATTCTCGACACCTGGAACACGTTTTCTGAATTTCTCCAAAATGGTATTGAATACGTTCCGGTGATTTTCCCAGATATAGCGGGTGACTTGTGCCAGATTATTTCCGCTCGTAGAAAGATGTTCGCTGAAGCCGACATCTTCTACATTACGGGCTTCCTGTATCTGAAAATTCGACACATACCAATCGTCCAACAATCTGCGAAAAGAGCTGATTGCTTTGAATTTCTGAAATTGGCCCAATCCCTTTATCGCCAAGATGTCGGGAGAGTCGAGGGTTTGCTGTTCCCGACGGTCCTGAAAAGTGGATGATGAGGAAGAAGAATACTCATCTTCATTAATAATGGCCGTTCCCTCGCCCCGATGAAAATCAAGGAAACGATACGGACGTCCATATCCGCCGCGCCGATAACTCAGGATTTCAGTAGTGATAATAGGCAATCCATTCTCAAATCCGATTTCCAAGCGATAAGTAATTAGAGGCTGTGTTTCTCCTTCGATCTTATCGTTACGGAATTTTATTTCAAAAAGTATAGGCCCCTCTCCGTCACGCGAATATACTTCCCTGTAGCCGCCTCTTTTGTTAAGTGCGGTTTTTACGTTCGCCTTCAATGCATCGCTTAAAAAACCGAATACGTCGAAGAGCGTTGATTTCCCAGCACCGTTCGCCCCCAGGAAAACAGAGAAATTGGATAAATTTCGAATCTCTGTATTTCGATATACCTTATAGTTCTCAATTTTTATTTTCTCTATTTTCATACCGGCTTTGATTAAATAGGTTGTCAAATATACGAATTTAACTCGATGAACACAAAAATGACTTGATATATTTAGGTTGAATGCCCATATGCCCATTCGCGAATTTTATTCTAAAGTTTGAAATGACAATATAGTTAGCACAGCAAGGCACAAAAGTTACAGTTTTCACAAGAAGCATCGAAAAGCAGGTTTCAGATTTTCGTATCTTGTTTAGATTGGATCGTTTGAACGATTCTATTTGGAATCTCAGTTAAATTGTTGCGTTTTTTATTTTACGGGCTATTTTCGTCTTTCTTCACGCCCAGAACGGCCCTGACGTGCCATCCGTCGGGATCGTCTTCCGGGCCTCTATATTTGCCGCTGTCGAAGTACAAATCACACATTATTAACTAAAAGACAGTATTATGGCAACAGAAGAAAATGTAAATCCGACCGAGGGTCAGGAACAGGAAAACGACTACCGGGAAACGCTTCTCGTGCGCAATCCGGACAGCGGCCAGGTAGAGGCCGTTTCCAAGCTGGTGACCAAAGGGGATCGCCGAGAGGTGCATACCGTGCAGCCTCTTGCGAAGAACCGTCCGGCGTTCTATCCGTTCCGGAGCAGCAATGCCGTAGCGGCTTTCATCCGAGGTTTCAAATCCCAGAAGGACAACCCGATCCAGTTCCAGTTTTTGAAAGTGCCCGTCCTTTCCGTCGGCAAGATCGTCACATCGCTGGGCAAGCTCGTCAGCAATCCGAAGAGCGAGGAGGGCTGGGAGACGTATAACAAGTACGTCGTGAACACGGCCGAACTGGAACAGGTGAAATACGACAAGGTTGAGATTCCGCGTGCGGAGTTGCAAGAATTGGGCATCGACTTCGATGCGCTGCCGCAGCGCACGCAGCGGAGCCTGATGCTGGGGCTCCCGACCAGAGAGCTGTTTCCTGCGACGGTCCAGCTTTCGGACCACGGCACGACGACGGGTCTTTTCAACCTGAGTTTCTACCGGGACCATAACGATGAGTTGAAGTTCCGCCTCGATACGCCGCTTGTGCAGCCCGAATACGAACGTGAGGAGTATGCCTCGGAGATCACGCCCGACGACAAGGCACTTCTGGCTCGCGGCAAGACACTGCAACACCTTGTCACGGTCCATAACAGCATCACGGGGGAAGCTGAGCGCTGCCACGTGGCCTTCAACCCTTCGACGAACCGCCTTGTGGCCGTTCCGCACCGCGATGTCAAGATCCCTGAGTTCGCCGAGGGACGTCGCATCGACGATGCGGGACAAAAGATCCTTCGCAGCGGCGGCTCGATCCCTCTGGAAGGATGCACGGCCTACGGCGATACGGAGAACACCTACAAGGGCATCCTGAACTACGACGTCTATCGGGGCCGCTATACGATCAGCGATCCGGTTTACGACAAGCCGTACGTCCCGAAGTACCTTCGTGACCAGCTCTCGGATGCCGATGTGAAAACGCTGCTTGCCGGCGGCCAGGTCTCGGCGGATCAGGTCAAGGATTCGTTCGGGGAGCCGATGAAGAACAAGGTTCTGTACGTGAACCCGCGCGACAACCGTACTTACAGCCGCTTTCTGTCGCGTCAGGAGCGCAGCGAGGCGGCCGAAGCATCCCATCAGGCCTCGCAGGGGGCCGATGAGTCGCAGCAGGGGCGGGGTCGGAAACGATAGCATACCGCTATGGAGATATATTCCGAGCCGTGGTTCCGGACAAGACTGGATTATTACCTTCGCGAACGCCATCCCCAGCTCCAGTACCGCGCACAACTTCTGGATCGTCGCAGCGCCGTGGCCGCCGACCTCTACCGTCGTACTTGTGACGCGGGCGGCAGTGCCGAGTGTGCGCTTCGCCTTGCTGACCGGAGTCTTTTCCGAGGTCTGCTGTTCTCGAAGTTCGATACGATCGACCTGATCCTCGCGAACGATTTCCCCGACATTCCGGAAGATCAGCGCCGCACCGTCGCCCGGGCTTTGCTGACGCCCTGCGAGCCGATCTTCGCCGGCTATGCTTTGGGCGACGACTTCGCCTCGCGTCCCGAGTTCCGGCAGCTGAAAGCCGAGCTGCGCCTCGGCATCCGGCAGTGGATCGACGACAACGGCCCTCCGGGCTATGAAGCCAAGCTCCGCCACCGTGTACGCACGCGGAAGATGCGGGACGGCGAGCCGAAAAAAACGAACCGAAATAAATAACGACCCTTTAATCCTTTATTCCATTATGAAAAAAACATTTGTCGCGGCTTTGGCCGCCCTTGCGCTGGTCTCCTGCTCGAAGGAGGAGACCGTGACTTACGGTACGAACGGTGAGCCGCTGGACGGCGCTGCCGTGTGCCTCACCTTTACCGATGCCCCGGCTTCGCGTGCATCCCTGAACTCGACTGCCGCCGCCGAAACGTGGGAGAAGAGTCTCACGTCGCTGACGGTTTACGTTTTCAACTCCCAAGGCAACCTCGTTGCGCAGCGTTCGTTCACCTCCGAGGAACTCGCCGACAAGTCGGCGACCTTCGCGCTGCCGCATTCGGCAGCGGGTACGACGTGCGACTTCTACGCCGTTGCGAACCTTTCGCTCACGGGTGTTACGACCAAATCGGCCTTGCTCTCGAAGGTCGAAGCCTCCGCTGCGGACTATAACGGCACCTTCGCGGAGGTCTCGACCAAGGCCAAGCGTGCGGGCGGCTTCGTGATGTCGGCCTCTGCGAGCAAATCCATCGCCGAGGGTTCGACGACCGACGTTGCGATGGCGCTCCGCCGAACGGTGGCCAAGCTCTCCGTGCAGACCACGATCGATGCGGCCTTCGCGGAGAAATATTCGGGAACGATCACCGTCACGGGCGTCAAGCTCTCGAAAGCGGCGAGCCAGTCGCCTGTCATCGCGCCCGCAACTCCTTCGCCCGGCGCGATGAGCTATACCCATACGCAGACCGCCACCGCCGCAGCGGGCAGATACGACAACCTGTTCTACGTCTTCGAAAACGGCGCTCTTGCCGAGGGCAACCGTGTACAGTTGGAGATCACGGCGAGCTACGACGCCGACGGCAGCACCTCGACGACCTCCGACCGTACGGAAATCGTCTATACGGTACCTGTCACGGGCAAGGCAGGCGGAGCGATCGTGCGTAACGGTTACTATCGCATCGAAGCTGCGATCACGGGTCTGGTAGGCTCGGAGGTGGGCCTTACGATCACGGTCGCCGACTGGGAGTCTCCGGTAACGCAGCAGATCGATCTGGGAGCCTGAGAAACCTTTTCCCGACAGTCTGTCGCCCGCAAGGGCGGCAGACTGTTCTAAAAAACCGATTCCTATGTTCAGAACAATCTCTCTTCCGCTTTTTTATCTGCTGCTGTGCTCGTGCAGCCGGGAAGTGACTATGCCGGTCGATAGCGCAGCCTCGGAACGTCCGGTCACGGCCGAACTGCGTATTACGACCGAAGATATGCTTCGCCTTGCGACCCGCGCGACGGACGAGGAGGCGATCCGCGACATCAACCTCTACCTGTTCGGCCGCAGCAACGGCCAAAGCCTGCATTTTTACTCCCGTTCGGCGCTGGTGCGGTTCGAGTGCCTGCCCGGGGAGTACGATCTCTACGTCGCCGCCAACCTGGGTGCGGACCTGGGCGAGCGGAGCGTACAACAGCTTCGTACCTACACGATCAAGTGGCAGGAGGAGTATGCGACGCTTCCCATGTCGGCCGTGACGACTGTTGCGATCGCGCCCGATAAAGGGACCGTTACGCTTCCTACATTGAGCGTGCGGCGCACCGTGGCCAAGATCGCCTACAACATCCGCGTAGCGGATAAGGTCCCCGACCTCGAATTATATTCCGTGCAACTGTTCTCGATACCCGTGCGGACAGGGCTTTTCGCAGCGGCCGCGTCAGCTTCGACCTCGGAGAAGGATTTCACCGAAGCTCCGCTCGTGGAGCTTCCCGACGCTGCGCGGCGCAGCTGTTCAGGCGTGCAATACCTCTTCGAGAACCCGCAGGGCACGGTATCCTCGATTACGGACCAGCGGGATAAAAACGCCGACAACGCCCCTGCGTGCGCTTCGTACCTGATGATCCGCGCCGCGCGCGGCAACAGGACTCTCTATTATCGGGTATATCTGGGACGGAATAACACGACGGACTTCAACGTAGGACGTAATACGTCCCATACGCTCGACATCACGATCTCGGGCGACAATGAGGTGGACACCCGTGTACTCGGCTATACGTTGAGCGTGACCGACGATTTCGAGAGCAACCGCATCGGCAGTTATTGCGTGCTTCCGTTCAACGCTTCGCTTTACGTGAATATCGAACGTACGAAGAGCGAGCCGACACTCACGGGCGCGTTGGAGCTGCTGACCCCGACCGACGGGACCCTCCTCGTCGATTACGAGGAGTGCGCTTCCCGCCTCGACCTTCCGATCAATCGCCAGCAGGGATCGAATTACTACGAAGTCATCTACTATCCAGAGCCCCTTGTTACGGCGGCTCATGCACAGCTCGCCTATGAGGTGCGCGTGCGCGACAGCTACGGATACGAGAGCCGCCGCCGCTTCGAACACCGCTTCGCCAATGCGCTCTACGTCGCGCCACCCACCGGCGGGACGGTAACGGCGGCCAGGGCACTGCATGTGGAAAAGCCTACCGGCGGGACACTGCGTGCCGCCTGCTACGAGCAGGGGTGCACCCTCACGGCGAAAGCCGCTGCGGGCTACCGCTTCGCGGGATGGTATGCCGACGAAGGGCATAGCGAACTGCTTTGCGGAACCGAAACGTATTCCTTCGTCCCCGAAACATACCGAACGTGGATTTACCCGTATTTCGAGGCCTCCAAGATCCATATTATCACGGACATCTACAAGGTAAGTCTGGAATGCGACGCTCCATACGAAGTGGATCAGGACGAGGAGTCGTTCATCGTACCTGCGGGCAGCCGCTGCACGCTGCGCGTCAACTACGAGCTGCCGCTCTTCCGAGGCTGGTACGATCAGACCGGGGGCCAGAACGTGCTGCTCGGCACGGCCCGAAGCATTACGTTCACAGCCACCGAAAAACGAGCCGTGATGCCGGGCTACCTCTCAGCGACGAACCTCAGCGCTGCGGGTACGGCCAACAGCTACATCGCTGCGGCACACAATGCGGGTTATCGTTTCAACTCCCGGGTGCAGGGGAACGGCCGCGCGACGACGGGCCTGACGCCCGCGACGCTTTCGGGCACGACGGCCCGCGTACTGTGGGAGAGCGGTGGGACGCGGGGCGGAGTCGTCGCCGAGGTGGAGCATACGGGCAGTACGATCTGCTTCCGTACGGGTCCGAACTACGGCAATGCCCTTATCGGGCTGTTCGACGCTGCGGGACGCTGCGTCTGGTCGTGGCATATCTGGCATACGAACTACGATCCTTGGGCCACGGCCCAGACCTGCGCTTCGGGATATACGTTCATGGATCGCAATCTCGGAGCGCTCACAACGAGCGTCAGCGATCCTTCGCTGCGGGGACTTTACTACCAGTGGGGACGCCCCGCACCCTTTCTTCATCCCTCCTCCGTGACGAGCACAGTACCAGCTGCGTTTATCTCCGCTGCGGGATACGAGTATTATGTCCATGATCCGCTGCTCGACGGCGGCTCTGTGTCGATGACCCCAGCGCGGGCTTTGGCGGAACCCTGGGCCTACTGGTCGGGGCTGTATGCGGGCGACAGCAATGACATCGACGACTGGGTGACGCCTCAGAACCTCAATCTGTGGGGCAATGCCAGCCGTTCGGGGAGTTATTCGACGTCGAGTTCCAAGTCGATTTACGACCCCTGTCCTCCGGGGTGGCGGGTCCCGGCTCCTGCGGCTTTCGAGCAGGCTTCTTTCAGCCGTACCGGCACCTCGCGGAACAATGTTTACTACCTCCGCAGCCGCACCGGCACCTCCGTAACCTATCCTATGGGCGGCTACTTTACGGGTCACGCTTTCCGCGACAACGGCACACGGGTCGACGTCTGGACGAACGCTCCGGCTCAGCTGAACGGACGCTGCCTCTCCACGAGTACGGCGTTCACCGTTTCCGCTTCGACGATCAATACCGCAGCATACCAACAACGCGACTACGCCTTGCCGGTGCGATGCGTCGCCGAATAACCACGACACCTAATTTTCAAATTACCATGACACGACTACTCATTTTTCTCTCACTGCTGGCCTCCGGCATCGGCTGGGGTTGTGCCACCGACCTCGCGGCGACGGCTACGCCTCCGACCCGCTCCGTGAAGGTCGAGCTACAGTTGTCGCCTGATCCTGCGGAGCGGATCACCCGCGCGGCGGACGAGGAGGCGATCCGCGACATCAACCTCTACCTGTTCGGCCGCAGCAACGGCCAAAGCCTGCATTTTTACTCCCGTTCGGCGCTGGTGCGGTTCGAGTGCCTGCCCGGGGAGTACGATCTCTACGTCGCCGCCAACCTGGGTGCGGACCTGGGCGAGCGGAGTGCGCAGCAGCTCCTCGACTGTACGATCGGGCGGCAGGAGGAGTATGCGACGCTTCCCATGTCGGCCGTCATGACCGTTGCGATCGCGCCCGACAAAGAGAACAACACCGTTACGTTACCTCCATTGAGCGTGCGGCGTACCGTGGCCAAGATCGCCTACAACATCCGCGTGGCGGATAAGGTCCCCGACCTCGAACTGCGCTCCGTACGCCTGTGTTCCGTCCCCGGACGTACGACGCTCTTCACGCCTGCGAGTACTCCTTCGACCTCGGAGAAGGATTTCACCGACGCTCCGCTCGTGGAGCTTCCCGACGCCGCGCGGCGCAGCTGTTCGGGCGTGCAATACCTCTTCGAGAACCCGCAGGGCACGGTACCTTCGATTACGGACCAGCGGGACAAAAACGCCGATAACGCCCCTTCGTGCGCTTCGTACCTGATGATCCGCGCCACGCGGGGCAGCCGCATCCTCGACTACCGCATTTACCTGGGTGAGAACAATACGACGGACTTCAACGTAGGGCGTAATACGTCCCATACGCTCGACATCACGATCTCGGGCGACAATGAGGTGGACACCCGCGTACACGGCTATACGTTGAGCGTGACCGACGATTTCGAGAGCAACCGCATCGGCGACTATTGCGTACTTCCGTTCAACGCTTCGCTTTACGTGAATATCGAACGTGCGGAGCGCGAACCGACACTTACGGGTGAGCTGGAGCTGCTGACCCCGACCGACGGGACGTTCCTCGTCGATTACGAGGAGTGCGATCCCCGCTACGATCTCTCGCTCTATTACCAGCAGGGATCGAACTATTACGAACTGGTCTATTACCCGAAGGTCATCACCGAAGCTCGCGCACGGCTCGCTTATGAAGTGCGCGTGCGTGACAGCTACGGCTATGAAAGCCGCTGCCGTTTCGAGCATACGCTTGCCAATACGCTTTCGATCCTACTCTCCGACGGCGGTACAGTCTCGGTTACAGGGGCATTGTCCTCGCAAAATACGGATGACGGGACGCTGCGTGCCGCCTGCTACGAACAGGGTTGCACCCTCACGGCGACAGCCGACGCGGGTTATCGTTTCGCGGGATGGTACGCTGACGAAGGGCATAGCGAACTGCTCTGCGCGACCGAGACGTATTCTTACGTGCCTAAGACGCATACCGTATCGTTATATCCTCTTTTCGTAACCGAGAAAGTCCATATCCTGACGGACATCTACACCGTACGCTTCGAGTGCGACGCGCCCGTCGAGGTGGATCAGGACGAGGAGTCGTTCATCGTGCCTGCGGGCAGTCGTTGCACGATCCGCGCTATGGAGCCGGCATTGCTCACAGGATGGTACGATGCCTTCGACAAAAGCCGCCGGCAGCTCATCACCGCCGATAAGACCTATTCCTTCGTCGCCACCGAGAAGCGGATCATCGCGCCCGACTACGCCGAAGGTACCGACCTGAGTGCCGCAGGTACGGCCAACAGCTACATCGCGCCCCGCATGCAGGAGATATATCTGTTCGATGCAACGGTGCAGGGCAACGGACGAGCGACCACGGGCATCACGCCGCAGAAACTCAAAGGGACATCCGCCCGCCTTATCTGGCAGACGGGAACGGCGGAGCGGGCTGTCGTATGCGATGTGGGCTACAACGGCAGCCGCATCAGCTTCCGCACGGGTACGGCCATCGGAGGCAACGCCCTTATTGGGCTGTTCGACAAGGACGGCGACTGCATCTGGTCGTGGCATATCTGGGCGACGAACGGCGCTCTGACCACCCACGTCTATCCTTCGGGATATGTGTTTATGGACCGTAATCTGGGGGCTGAAAACCTCGATCCGGGGGATCCGGCCAGCCGAGGCCTTTACTACCAATGGGGCCGCAAGGATCCTTTCCCGTACGATCTCGCAGCGTTCGACTATGGCGAAGGGTTCGCCTTCGGGACATACTACGGCGAAGATTCTTCGACGGCGACCGTGACGTGGGCTGCGGCACATCCCGCGACTCTTCTGGGGCGTGCTGCAGACCCTTCGGATCCGGCGCAGCGTCTCAGCTCGTGGCTGGGGCAACCTTCGCCGAACCTCTGGGGCAACGCCTCGACGGACGGCCGTCCCACGACTGCGGGCGCGAAGTCCATCTACGACCCTTGCCCTCCGGGCTGGCGCGTGCCGCCGCCCGAGGCGTGGACGCTCGAACAGACGACTGTTTCCAGCACTATCGAAGGCGGGTGCTACCTCTATACCGGCAGCGTATGGCCGTACTATCCCTATGCGGGGCTGCTGCATGTCATGCCTACCGGCAAGGAGATGTATGTCGGCGTCGGGATACGGACACAACTCTGGACGAATGCCCCGGGGAGTCCTGCCTCCGATCCGTCGCGTGTGGATGCGACGACGGCCGTGAGCTTCGGCGTCCTGCCGCCCGAGGTCTTGCAGCTCTACCGTCAGAATCATCAGGCCGCAGCCTATCCTGTGAGGTGCGTAAAAGAATAACCGATTATGCAAACGAAAACGATCATCCGCTGTGCGGCACTTCTGGTGTGCCTCGCAGCCATACACCACCGTGCCGCCGCACAGTTCTTCGGCGTCAGGGTGAACGCCCTGGCAGCGCTGACGGGCACGGTCGCCGTGGGTGCCGAGGCGGCGCTGACGGACAACTGGACCGTCGAAACCTCCGCCTACTGGAATCCGATCCGCACGGAGCGCCTCACGACGCAGGTCGGGGCCGTACAGCTCGGCGTCCGACACTGGTTCTACGAAGATTTCGTCGGGCACTTTCTGGGGCTGCACGCCTCCTGGGTCGACTACCGCATCGGCAACCGTCGCCGCACCTACGACGGGCGGGCTTACGGTATCGGCATAAGCTACGGCTATGCGTGGATCCTCTCGAAGCGCTGGAACCTCGTCGTGGAGGCCGGTGCGGGACTTTATCGCACGCGCGACACGCGCCGCGATCCGGTCACGAGCGACTGGGGCGACCGTTATATCCGCCACGCGCGGCGCTGGACGCTCGCACCGTCGAAACTGGAAGTCTCCTTCAACTACCTGTTCTGATATGCTATTCCGTAACATTTTATCCCTGATCGCCGTACTGACGGCCGCAGGCGTGCCTGCGGGCTGCTCGACGACCGCACGGCTGACGCGCCGGCAGGCCACGGCACACCTGGCGCAACTCTCACGTACAGAACGCCAGTCCAAAGTCCGTGACGACCGCCCGCAGGTCGTGCGCGTGGAACGCGACAGCAGCAACTACTACCTTGTCCCCGTCGAACGGGACGGGCAGGGCGAAGCCCTCGGCACGGTTCCGATCGAGGAGGTCGTCGTCGTGGCCCGTGTCCGTTCGATCCCCGAACGCCGGGGGCGTGTGACGCTCGACTTCAACGTCGAACTGCCCAAAGAGCTGCTGGGGCGCAGCCGCAGCGTGGTCATCACGCCCTTCCTGCACCGGCAGGACGAACAGATCCCGCTCGACGACATCATCATACGCGGTGCGCTGTTCGACCGCGTGCAGCAGCGCGACTACTGGCAGTATACTACCTACCTGGGACGCTTCCGCCCCGACAGCGTGCGGGCCGAGCGGGCTTTCCAGCGGTTCGTGAAATATCCCTATGCTCAGGATGCGCGGCTCGATTCGCTTATCGAGAACCGAACTTCGATCAGCTACTATTATTCGCAGGAAGTACCTACGGAGGAGACCTCCCGCAAGATGCTCATCACGCTGCGGGGCCGCGTCGAGGGGCTCGACGACAGCGCCTATACGCTGCCGCCGTCCGATACGCTGACCTATACCGTATCGTCGCTGCTGTCGTTTCTGGACACCCTGCCCCGGTACCGCATCCGCGTCATCGACAAATACGTGACCGTCAACGACCGTTACAGCCTGAGCTTCCGCACGGGCGACGCACGGCTCGTGGATACGCTGGGTAACAACGCACGGGAGCTGGCACGCATCGCCGCACTCATGGAACGTATCGTCACGCAGCGGGAGTTCCATGTCGACAGCATCGTCCTTACGGCTTCGGCCTCGCCCGAAGGCCGTCGTGGGCTCAACGAGCGCCTTTCGCGGGCGCGTGCCGAGGCGCTGCGCAGTTACCTCGCGGGATGCTTCGGCCGGCGTGCGGACCGCCTGCTTACGATACGCAGCGCGGGCGAGCTGTGGCCGGAGCTGACGGCCCGCATCGCCCGTGACGACCGCCTCGCGCACCGCGACGAGATTCTCGGCATCATCCGCCGCATCGGAGATCTCGACCGGCGCGAGGAGGAGATTCGCCGCCGCTACCCGGCCGAATATGCCTGTATCCGTGCGGAGCACTATCCCGCGCTGCGGGCCGTAAAACTCCGCTGCCATCTGCGCCGCGTGGGTATGGTCAAAGATACGATCCACACGACCGAACTGGATACGGCCTACCTGCGGGGCCGGCAGCTGCTCGAAAAACGCAAATACGCACAGGCGCTCTACGTCCTTCATGACTACCGGGATCGCAATACGGCCATCGCACTGCTCTCGCTGGGACAAGACAGGGAGGCGCTGCGCATCCTCGAAGCACTTCCCGCGACAGCCATAAGCGAGTATCTTCGAGCGATCGCCTGCTCGCGGCTGGGCCGCAAGGCCGAGGGACGGCGACACTTCCTCGAAGCCTGCCGCCGCGATGAGCGCATGGAGTATCGTGCGGCGCTCGACCCCGAAATCGATGAACTCTTAAAAGATTGATACTATGACGACAAATCATCTGCGCCGCATCTTCGCGGCGATGCTTCTTCTGCTTGCACTTTGCGGCCTCGGCGCCTGCACGCTCCACGAGGTCGAAGAGATCGAGGTGATCCGCGCACCCGAAGGCGACGGCACGATCGTCGTACCCGACTGGGACGACACAAAACGATAACGGATGGGAAGTTCCGATATTACGAACGTCTATGCCGCCCTCGATCGTACCCATACGGTCGTCGCGCTGGAGAGATCCCGACGGGGCGACGAGGGTTTCAGAACCTTCTTCGACGAGTTCGCGGATTATGCGGCCAACAAGGGATATATCCCGTATCTTCTGCTGTTGAACTTTCACGTCGACGACAGCTCGCGGCTGCCGCCGATCGAAGCCAAAGAACGCGGCTACCGGCTGGCGCATCTGGCACCGCTGGAAGTGAAGGACATTCGTCAAGCCCTGACGTTGTACGACCTGCTCTATTGCCGCAAGCACGGCCTCGATCCGCTGGCTGCGCAGAACACCGCCCGGAACCTCTGCTACAAGGACGATTACGCGGGCTTCCGCAACGAATCGATTCCCGCGCTGTCGCAGCCCGGAGCACCTTACAGAGCCGTGGAAACGGAGGGCGGCGTAGCTCTTTTCCGCCGTGGAGAACGTGGCGACGAGGCGGCCCGCAGCTTCTTCGCCTTCCTCACCACACATCCCGACGGCAGAGGACTCACCTGCGGGGTCGAAACTTTGCGCATATACGATGTGGAACTCTCCGAGGAGCAATACTCCTCGGAGGCGTGCCTGCCGTATTTCGACCACGAGCAGATGCGCTTCGTGCCGCGCCACAGCGGACGGTGCGACAGCGTGCTGCAACGGGGCTGCTGCCTCAAAGAGTACGACATGCGGGCCGGGGCCGCGAAGCTCGCGGCCGCTCCGGACTCCGGAACCGAGGCATCGTCCGAGGCGTTGCGGCGCCTGCTGACGATCGTAACGCTCCGGCATATCGCACGCAACGGCTACGAACCTTTCTGCTGGGGAGGCTCCGACTTTCCGGGATACGACTTCCCGTTCGCGGATCGGTTCAAGAACGCCGATCGGAAACCTGCAGCGGCCATGACGGACGACAGCCGCACGACGGCGGCCGACATCCTGCGCACCTGCTTCGGCATCGATCCGGCAAGGGAGGAGCCTCCGTGTCCGCTGCCGAGCGGCGACATTCGCTTTTACAGGGATTTTCTCTCTATCGACCTGCTGTTTCGACCCGAGAGGCTGTTGGAGCGCTACGAACGCGACAGGGACAGAAGAGAGATGCCTTGTCACATTCTCAAACACTAATGACGATGGAACAAGATCAGGAACAGATGCAGGGTGCGTTGTACGTCGCTGTGGACGACGGCAACAAGATTATCGCTATGGAGCGATCCCGTCGCGGCGACGAAGGATTCCGCGCCCTGCTCGACGAATTTACGGACTACGCCGCCAATTGCGGGGCGATTCCCTCGGTGCTGTTTTTCGACATACGCACGACCGATGCCGCGTTGTTGCCCCGCATCGAAGCGGCGGAGCACAGCTACCTGCTGGATCCGTCCACAGCCACCGAGAAGCTGGACATCCGGCACGCCGTAACGCTGAAAGACCTTCTCTACTGTTACAAGTACGACCTCGACCCCCTTGCGGAGGGTAACTGCGGCAACATGCTCTCGACAAAGGCCGACTACCGGCAGTTCCGCAACGAGGGGCTGCCACCGGTCGCCCGTGAGGACCTGCGGCGCTGCCGTGCCGTGGAGACCGAGCGGGGTACAGTGCTCTTCACGCAGGAGCCGGACGGTCGGGAGGCCTGCGAACGCTACATGCAGCATCACGCCGATTGCTTCTTCGACCCCGATCTGGGGGTTGAAACCCTGCGCGTGTACGAGGTGGAGGCCGATCCCGACGGCTTCTGGGACAAGGTGAATCCGCAGGTGCTGCCCACGGCAGGCGGTATGATGTGGGTCCCGGAGCATCCCTTCGTCGATGCCGAGGTTCTGCGTCGCGGATATTGCCTCAAAGAGTACGACATGCGGGCTACGGCCGACAACTTCTGGGCCTTCGTGAATCCGCAGCACGGGGAGAACCTGTATGTCTCCAACGGCATACGCGATCTTACGGGGTTGCAGATCATCATGCAGCGCGGCTACGGGTATCTTATGCAGAATGCCGAAAGGTATTGGAACAGGGAGTTCGTCTTCCGCAGCGGATTCGACAACATCGAACGCAAGTACGCCTCCGACCTCTCGGACGAGGGGCGGGCGGCCAAGCGCGAGGAGCAGTACAATCTGGCCGCCTACATCCTCGACCGGAAGTTCCCGATACGGCGTCGGCCTTCGTCCGAGATACCTCCCATGCAGGCCGAAGGAATCCGCACCTTCCGGAATTTCGACGCCATAAATCTGCTCTTCCGCCCCGACAAGCTGCTCGAAGCATATCAGAGGCGGCGCGACGAGCCGGTACGAGGCGCGGAATTTCATCTGAAACGACATTGAAAACCTATGACACGACCACAAAAAGACGGATTCGAGTTCTATTTTGCGCTCGATACCCACTGCAAAGTACGGGACTACGCCATTCGAAACGATACGGGCGAAGGGTTCGAGCAGTTTATCCAACGCAATGTCGAAGGACAGCGCTCGGGAAAAAACTATCCCGACTACTGGCTCTTTCAGTACACGATACCGGACGACGTGCTCCTCCGGATTCGCCAGCAGGAGCGGCTCATCGGCCCCGATTTCCTGCAAAACAGCCTGCCGATTCTGCTCGAAGAGGGTGTGGCGCCGCAGCGCATCGTGCGCCTGCTCGATGCCGCCTTTTGCTGGCAGATGAATATTCCCTACCTCTCGCCCGAGGCGGAGTTGGAACGGCTCCGGTACCACGACGGCTACGAGCGTGCGATGTTCGGCTTCGATAAAGGGATGAAACCGCTGTCAAGATTCGACACCCTGACAGCCGTAGAGACTCGGCAGGGATTGCTGCTATTTACCGAAACGCCCCTCGGAGCACAACGTTTCATAGAGATGTGGGACTACTATCTGCTGCACTTCTTCCACCCTCAATTACAGGATACGCAGTTACAGATATATCGGCTCCCGCAGTTCGATACTGGCTGGCAGAAGTATGTCGATCTATTCCGGCTCGAACGCGACGACAAAGACAAGGGACGGTATGCCTTCGACGAGATACCGCCCGGAATATTCGCCCCGAAAGCATTGCTGGCGTACGGCATACGGACCGACACGTTCGATCTGGCGCCGACGGTGCAGAATTATAAGAAATTGATCGACGACGTTCCGCACACCCCGCATTACGGCAACTACAGTTTCGACATTGTCGTTTTACAGACGATGCAGCAGAACGGAATGGGCGGAGGAATGGTGTACGGGATTATGAACGGTTTTTTCCCGAGTGCCAAAGCATTCGAAACGCTGGCACGCGAATACGAAACATCATCGGAAAGTTCGGCGGCGCAGCGGAAGTTGCAGGAACGAACCCGACAGTTGGCCGCTGAGATACTGAAAAAGAACTATCCCCTAAGACGGGGCATGCAACCGCATCGGAACAAGTACGACGACATTTCGGACCTGCATGTTCCCTCCGTGCCGCCGAATCGGATACACGGTGTAAAACGGCGGTAAGAGATGAGCGGTTTCGCTTCGTCCGATAAATTCGAAAATACCCGAAAAGCCAAGTAGAGGTTTTTCGGGTGTTTTTCTTCATCCTCTCGATCTCGGGCGGCCCGGCAAAAGTAGTCGTGTCCGTGCCTGCCCGCAAGTCCTGCCGGTTTTCCTTACGGAAAAACCTTGCGGGCAGCCCCGTCCCCGACTATGGCCTTCTGCGTGCCGCCCGAATGGTTCGAGCGGCGAAACTTAAAATTCAAATTTATGAATACTTCCGTAACGAGTGCGTCCTCCGCACGTGTAGCACACCAACAAGGACTGAACCGGGTCGTAGCCGACAGAGTACGGCACCTGGTAGAACACCGGGCACCCGCAGTGCAACAAACCATCCAGCGCATGATCGTCGAATCCGCGCAGCTGCAAGACTACCTCCTTCCGATCGGCGCCCAATACCGGGAAACGGGCAGTACACGCAAGGTACTCTTTCTCGACGACGGCAATCGTCTGACGATGCAGATGCCCGAAGGACGCTTCCGCCTTCACGACAACGCCGTGGGACAGGCGGCCGAGAAGATGAACGTTCCGTCGCGTTACCTGCGCGAGTTGGCAGGCGGAACATCGTGGAAACGCACATTGGCCGCACGCATTCTCAACGAGCACACCTTGTGGAGCGACCGCAGCCGTGTTCTCGTCCGCGCCGTAGGCAACGAAGTGCGCGGTATCCTCTCGGACAGCTACCGCCGCCTCGACAGCCAGCGCATCCTCTCGGCATTTCTGGGCAAGGCCCTCGAACAGGGAGCCGTGGCATACGATGCGCTGTGGACCGATACGAAGATTTATGTCGAGACGATCCTTCCTCAGCCGATCTGCATCCCCACCGAGTTCAATGGTGAAGTACAAATCTATATGGGAGCGCGTTTTTCCACCTCGGATTTCGGCGACGGGGCGGTGGACATCCGCGTCTTCCTGCTCAACGGCGTCTGCTTGAACGGTATGGTGCGTGAGAACGTAATGAAGCAGATCCATCTGGGCGGTAAGCTGCCCGATAATATCCAGCTCTCGCCGCGGACGTATGAACTCGACACGCAGACCACCGTGTCTGCGGTGAACGACCTTACGTCCCAACTCTTCGGCCGCGACAACATCCGTCGCAAAGCGCTCGAAATAAAGGCTGCGGCTGCCAAGGAGGTCAACTTCACACAAGAACTGGAACGGCTCATGCAGAAAGGCCGCCTGCTGAAAACCGAGAACGAAGGCGTGCGGAAACTGTTGATGAACAACAATCCCGACGACGGACTCGCCGGAGGGCCGACGCTTTGGAAACTGACGCAGGCGATAACGGCCTATGCCCGCGAAACACAGCCTGCACGACAACGCGAACTGCACGAGCTGTCGGGAGAACTGCTTAACCGTGTGAACAACTGACGACGCTATGAAACAGGTAAAGGATAAATATACCCACACAACGCTGGAACAGATGCCGGAGCATAAACTTTTCCGCGCATTGATGAGCGGGCTGAACGACTTCGGATTCGACTGCGAAGCCTTTGCCGCAGGACTGCAATACGAACATCCGACCGTGCAGCAGCGATTCTTCGCTCTGCTGCGCACGTGCGTTCTCTTCATGGCAGAAGAGGGCAACGTACGTATCGACGACCGTAACCGCGCCTCCTGTCGGATGTGCCGCGAGATTGCCGAACAGCTTAAAGACCACCATTTGCCATGCAGATAAAAACGAACTTGTTTCCGATGAATGAATTGACTTGTCGTGCGTGCGGGTGCAGGATCGTACCCGAACACGGATATTACAATACGCTCAATGGCGCCTGCTGCATAACCTGTCGGGAAAGAGGGCCGCTGCATCGTCTGAAATTGCAGGTCTGCGATTCGTTTGCAAGGTTATGTAGAACGTCGAGATGCTGCAAATTATGAAGAACGAGATAGAAGATTTATGGCGTTGGCCAAAGTCGAAACTACCCGATAAGTCGCAGACAATACGAACCTTTGACAGTCGCTCCTGCCAATGGAGCGGCCGTTCTGTAAAACTCCGGCGCAGGAGGATAAACACTGCATAAAACAGTTATGGAATTGCTTACGAAACAGATTATTCGGAAATTCGAAGAACATCCGATCTATTCGCAGGACGGCAAAGGTCTGAAGGCCGAGGTGCTTGTAAAGTATTTCAATCCCATGGGAGCCGGAACGTGGCTCATTACGGAGGCGGAGAAACAGGAGGACGGAGATTGGAGACTCTTCGGGTTCTGCCACATTTGCGAGTGGGAATGGGGTTACCTGATGCTCTCCGACCTGCAACGTATCGTGCTGCCGGGCGGCCTCGGAATAGAACGCGATTTATATACGCAGGGACGAATCGTCGAAGACTTTATAGGGTGACAAAATAGTATGGGCGGCAACGTGCCGCCCATACTATTTGACAATACACTATCGCAGCGATTTACGATAGTTTCGGTTCAGAATCTTTTCGATCTCAGAACGCGGGTAGAGGATTTTGCTTCCGATCGTCGTGTAGGGAAGTACCCGACGGTCACGGTAGTTTTGCAGGGTGCGGGGACATAACGAAAACAGCTCCATCACCTCTTCGCCGGTAAGATAGCTTTCCGTGACGATCGTCGGTCGATGGGCCGCGATCAATGTATCCAGCAAATGAATCGCACGAAGTATTTCCTGCCGGAACTCCTTGTATTCCGGTGAGGTTCGCAAGAGTACGTCGTCCATTACTTAGAAGGAGCGATGAGGTTGTTTTGCAGAATACGCGCGATGTCTGATTCTTTGTACAGAATCTTATTGCCCAATGATGTACTGGGTATGATCCCTTCCGAACGATAGTACTGCAAGGCACGTTTGGTGATGCGCAGTGCTTTACAGACTTCTTCGGCTGTCAGCCAGCGTCGCGGTTGCGGCGGTGAGAACAGCTCTCGGAATCGCTCAGCACGCTCCCGTAAGGTTGTTACGAGCGTTTTCATTTCGTCGAAAGCGCTCTGTTCGATCATTTGAAACTCCATAACTGCACAATGTTTTATTGTAGATTGTGCCGGAATATTCCGGCAATCTGCAAAGAAAAACAATGGAAATGACTTTCCCTTAAATGGCATACGGAGGCATTTACTGACCGATGAAAGATGCAAAAACAGAATTAATATCGGATAAAAGTATATTTGTCTTAATCATAGATTATTATTATCTTTGTAACAAGAGTTGTTTGATAAGAGAATATTGATGTAAGCACAGAGAAGGTTCTGTCTCTAAATCATTACCTTTGATATTATTCAATTCTGATTATCAGATACATATACTGGATTAGCACTTTTGACTACAAAAGTACATAAAATATAGCAAATACTTGTATGTATAGATATGAATTTGCAATAAATATATTTACTATAAATCAACTATCTTCGTTTAATCGAAGTATGCTTCTTTGCTACGTTATCATTCCACGGAAGGTCAGACGATGAGCCACCAGTTCCTGTCCCGACATGAACCTCCGCCGGTCCTCCGGCGGCAAGGGTGAAAACAGCGCCCAGCAATTCCGCCTGTTTTCCGTTTACCTGTTCCTGCGGATCGAATACAGCGTTGACAAACTCCTCGTCCGTGATTTCGCCGTTAAAATGCTTTTGGGCCGTATCATAGTCTATCTGGAATTTGATATTCTCAAAAAGTTCCTCTCCGACCCGTGTCCAGATATGGAGCGACGGATTCCGATAGTTTGAGACATTGATACGTACAAGATTGGCACCGGATGAGAGGCTGTAATGCTGAGGATTGGCCTTGCGGTCAAGCAAACTTATCTGCTTTCGCAGCCTGTCTATGACTGTATCTTTCTCTTTTGACTGCTGTTCTGCCTCTTCAGCTTGCTGAATGGCCTTGTCTATTTCTTTTTGATAGCCATTTCGTAGTTTTCCGATTTCTGATTTATGTTGTTCCTGCAACCATGCCTTTTCTGCCTGAAGCTCCTTGAGCCGTTTGTTGAGCCTGGCAATCTCTTCGTCCTTGTTCGAGAGTTCTTTCTTTGCTCTGGCAAGGTCTCCCTTGCCGAACCACGAGAGGATGGTGTTCCTGCCCTCCTGCGCCTTCTCCACATCTGCCTGCAACTTGGCTATGTCCTCCTCATAACGGATGACCTGCTGCCTGTAATAATCCGAATTGGCCTGATGTTTGGCGGTGGAGCCGACAATGCCCCGCTGCAGCCCGAACGGTTTCATGGTCTTGGCATAACTGTTCTGATATTCGTGTAGCTTGGTGCGCCGCATCACATCATCTGCCGATAAGCGTGCCCCGGATTTCGTTTCATACTTTTTCTCGCCCTCTCGCTTTTTACGAAGTCGTTCAGTGGTTACAATAGGTACGATAGTGGCATGTAGGTGCGGAGTTTTCTCATCCAAGTGCAGCACACATGATACAAGATTCTCACTTCCGAAAGTGTCTTTTAGCCATTTCATATTGGCATCTATCCATTTATCCAACTTGCCATCATCGGCAATCTTCATCATCTGCTCATGTGTTCCGGTCAGGATGATGCGGATAGCTTTCGTCTGATTCTTGCCGACTTTACGATGTAGTCCGGCATGGTCTATTCTGAATTGTATGGCTTCCGTCCTGTTTTTTACTCCATCTGGAAATTTAACCAATTCCCGATTAAGATGTGTCCTGTTCGCATCGGCATTGAAAGGTATATACTTCTTCCCCTTGGCATCCTTTCTTTCTATATGGCATGACATACCGGAGTCATTACCGCTGCCACGTTGCAGGTGACAGACTGCATATTGTGTATTACCCATATATCTTTCGTTTATGCTGTTATTACTCTGATTATTGGTTTGTAAAATCCCGTCCTACGTGCCGCAGACAACCGGGTGTCGAGAGGGTATCCCTTCGCTTATGGGCTTTTTGACTGCCACTCGGAGAGTGAAAGCGGTGAAAATGCCCTAATAAACTACGGGATTTTACAAACCCTTTTACACAGACAGCAAGCTGTCCGATTCTCTTGTCGCTCTACTCCTGCATTGCATCCATAAGTTCCAAGTCGAATGTATCTATCAAGGTCTGCAATGCAGGGTTGCGTTCTATCATCTTCTGTAGGATCATCTGCGGCGTATCTTCCATCAGAAGGAAATCTGCAATGTCCAATCCCTGACTGCGCTGTTCATCGGTCGCCATCTTCTCCAACAGGTCGGAACAAGTGGCACGCTTGCAGACGGATTGCAGCATCGGGACTTTGCGCCGCCATTCTTCCGTAGCCTTCAGGTCGGGAAATAGAATCACTTCCCGGCCTCTCAACACCTGCATGGCTTTGCTGTTGAAGCATCCGTGCATACCACCTGTAGCAAGCCAGATGAAGTCCGGAATGAACTGGGCGGCAACCAAAGCCGTCTTCTCGCTCTCGACAATGGCGACAGTCCTTGTCGAGGATGAGGCATCAGCCAACAGATGTTCACCGAACAGACATTGCTTCATATGGAAGTCCGGTATCTTTTTGACCGAATGTACCCAGCTTACCTGATTGAACGGATGCTTGATTCGATGCCCGGTCTTAGCATCATAACCCATAATCTTGCCTGCCCGCACATTACCGTTGATGTCTATCTGCCAGAAAACGGTTGCCCCGTTCCACATCTTGGATGTACCGACCTTATAAAGATTGAACAGCCTGTCAGTCTTCTCCTTGCCTGCCACTTTGGTTAGATATCGGTATAAAGGGTTGACGTCAAACTTCTGCATGGACTGGCTAACCCAATCAGAGGGAAGATAAGAAGTCTGTGGTGCAGAACTAGATAATGGCTTCGCTATTGGCTTGACGGCTCTTGATGGGGTGTCGCTTCTGTTGTTTTGTTCAATCATGGTTTCTTTGATGGTTGGATTATCCTGAAAATACTTCTTCGGGGTATAATGGTAGCCACAGCTGTTGATATGATCACATTTGCCCACATGGTTAGGGAATGTAATTTGCGCATTCCCGTCAACATATCGGGTAAAACAGGACTTTCTGCCGCACTTTGGGCAAACTGTTTTACTGCCCGGTCTGTATTTTTGAAGATGGAATCTGTACTCACTCATAATGCTTTCGTTTTTGATTACTGCAAATCCGAAAGACCATTTGCAGTCTGCAGTCCTTGCAGCTTTGCAGGAAAACATCGTTTTCAGAGCCCCCAACTGCAAGACTGAAGAAACTGCAAGCTGCAACGCGGGGTCATTCATTGCAGTTTTGGGTTGATGGTTCATTTTCGTTTATGGAATATTTACCGGATTCATACACCATTTTCTCGTAATGCCCGGCTTTGGACTTTTTCAAGAGCCTGCTGTGACACAACTCCCTGAGATAGTTCATCACCGTGCGCTCGCTGATGTTCTGCAGTTCCTTACCGACCGCTATGGCCGTTTTCGTATCGAAGGTATCGGGTAACAACGACAACAATACTTTGGGAGGCTCTTCACAGGTATTGTCTGCCACGAAGGAACGGATGCGTATGTATGAATCCTCGAAATAGTCATTCAGCCGGATAGCGGCTTTCACCGACACCGGATCCACAAACTGCAGGTGGCTTTCATCGGAAGCATACCGCAGGACTTGGATAATCAGAGCCAGCCGTGCCACGTGAGACGGATGTTTCATCTCCCGGCTATCAACGTCGGCATCATCCTCTATCCGATTGATACGTTCCACTTTTTCGTTCCACCAGGAGAAGAAATACTCTTTGGCTTCACTGTTCATGGAAAGCACATGGGCAGCGTGTTCTTCCATTCCGTCTCCTTCCGTTTCTGTATCATAATCCAAAGCAAGCACCTTGTCCAGTATCTTTTCCCAACGTTTTGCAGCCAAAGAGGTCTTTTCTCCGTCATCATCCCGGTTTGTCCATTTTGATACTTCCCTGGATTTGGGAAGCACGAACAGGATACGGTCAAGCAGTCCGTTTTCCTCGAATCCTTTTTTGAGAAGTTCGTGAATACGTTTGGTCTGTGCAGTTCCGATGATGTTGATGCACGGGCGTTCTATATGTACAGGAGTGGAATTGCTTACCCTTATTACATCCAAGGCTCCGCCACTCCATGCGGTCAGCAATTGCTCTATGAGCTGCCCGTTCGTGTAGCGGTTGGCGGAATTGAACATGCCCATGATCTCATCCACCAAAATGGCAACGCTTCGAGGATTGCTGTTATGTGTCTGTAGAAGCGATTCGGGTGTGAAGTCGGATACGATAGTACGGTGAAGAACAGGTTTCTTTCCGTTTTCTCCTGCCGCTTTCCATGCTTCCACTTCTGCCTCATACGCCTTGAAAAGGGCATAGTCATGTTTACGGATTGGACGGTATGCGGCTTCTAGCGGTGGGGTCTTGCCTAGTCCGGGACGGCCCACCAGAATGATGTACAGTGCGCCGTTACTCTGCCAGTCGCTTTTGATGCGGATACGGTAAGTACCGCCCAAGGCTGTCGATGCTGCCGACAGCATGGACGTCGCAATGAACTCAATCATGTAGTTCTCGTATTTGGTCATGTCAAGTATAACGGACTGTACGGCCTGAGGGAATGCGTCCAAAGGAAAACCTGTGTCTTCGGTATGCTCCGCCTCCATGCGGATTCGGTTGCACAGTTCAAGCCGGCTGTTTTTCATGTCAGCCATTTTTCCTCTTGCAATAGGATGTTACACTTTCGGACTTGCCCCCTGTCTGCACGCGGCGTACATCGGACTTGGCATACATGTTCTTGTTGCCTACCTTGACAGGCACGAGGTAGCCGCGCTTCGCCCACAGGTTGAGCGTGCCTTCGCATACGTCCAGCAGTTCCCGGACTTGCTTCGTGTTGAGATAGACTTCTTCCGCTTCACGCTGCATTACTGCCTTCTGCTCTTCCTGCTGTGCCAGGATGGTACGCTGTACGATGGATTCGGCAAACATCTTGAGGTCCGAGGGAGTAATTTCCAGTTTTACATTAGCTCCCTGTTCGACCAGGGTTTCTATGGTAATCATAAATGTCAGTTTTGAAATTTATCACGACCATCTGTAAAAGTTCCCTGATGCCTCACTCCCGATGGCTTGTAAAAGAGAAGCACCGCCAACCTTCGGGGAAAGGATTGACGGTGCAAAAGTATGTATGAATTAAAACTAATTGATATATAATACTTTGTCTTAAATCGTCATGACAATTTAAGACTGCATGACAATATAAAACAGCCTTATTTTACCTTATTCTGCAATATCTGTTTCTTCATCTGTTCTGATAATGCCACTGATTTCCTCTGTCAATGTCCGGAATAGTTCCCGGTTTTCGTCACTTTCTATAAGTGGTGCGGACTGGTCTTTCCCGTCCTTGATTATGTGCCTTGCCGTTTTCAGGGACCCGACGGCCTGTCGTATGGCACTTTCGCTCTTCAAAGACGGCAAATCCGGAAATTGCAGGGTCAATCCAACGCTGTATTCTTTGGCGGTATGCATACCGTCCACCAGTCGCAATTCTTTCAGTACATAGTACGGCAATGCCTGATGGACGGCACTCCTGTTAATGGAAACAAAACTGCGGAGACATTGTAGGACCTCCGTTTTGTTCTTGCAATTAAGATAATCTATAAGAGGTCGTTCCTGTATCTTTTTCTTTCCGGCTGTACGCTGTATCTTTGATACTGCATCAATGCCGGAATCTGTTGATTCCGCGCCACCAACGTTCCTGTCTGTATCGGATTCCATTTCGGCTGTTGCGGATTGCAACGCCCATTCACCGATGCGATTTTCTTTAATGGCTTCGTTCATGGCGAAGTATTCGTCCCAGTCGGCACGGGTACGGAAACCACTTTTGATGGATACGCTAATGATTTGTCGGGTAACAAAAGAACAGCTTTGTCTGTCCGCTTCGTCTGCTTCCGGACTCCCTGCCTGTTTGCTGACCATGCTGACCATCGCCTCGAAACTCTTTCCGTAGTACAGCCAACTCAACACAAGAGGTGCTGAAAGGATAATGCGCGGTTCTTCGGGCTTGCTGCTGAAAATGGATTTTATCCTGTCCCATAATGTGGCCGGAGCTGTATCATGCAAAGGATTACTCTCCTCCCTCTGTTCATGGTATAACTCCACTATTCGCTTGGGTACTGCATCCTCTTTGAACATGAGGTCTATATTCTCAAAATTCCCCTTACTGTCATCATCCCAACATAACTCCCATTCAGTCTTGATTCTGGGCAGTTGTCTGAATATGGCCTTACAGATGTCAAGGTACTGCCTCTCGTCCCCGTTTGTCATCAGTCGCGCGAAACGGTTGTATTCCTCTCTGTGCGTGTTCTTCCAATGAAGGATATCCGCCTTGAACTGGTCGTATGTCAAATTTCGTTCATCCATATTCATAGTGTATTATATTATTGGCAAGTATAAAAGGGGATATTAGAAAAGAGGGAAACGGTCAATCCAATAGGTTTACCAGTTCTTTTTTCATATCGTCATCAATCTTGCGGTATCGTACAAAAGCCCGGCTGCCTTCCGAATGCCCCGACATGGAGGCGATCAGGTTCGGGTCTTTGACCTGCTTATATAAGTTGCCTATAAAAGTCTTTCGTGCCGTATGGGTGGTTACCACCTCGTATAGAGGCCGTGCCACATCCTCGCGTGTCTTCGGGTCGAGGACTCTCACCATACGGTCTATGCCCACATATTTGAGAATCTCCTTTATCTTCTTGTTGTAACCGAAATGAGAGAACCGGGGAAGTAATGCGTCTTCCAAGTCCTTATATCTCTCCAGTATGTCCAAAGCCTTTTGGTTGAGCGGAACTCTGACTGTATTGGCGTGTTCCATTTTGGTCTTCTGTGGAATATATTCCACACATCCGTCCACGACATTGGCTTTGGTCAGTCTGTTCAGGTCGCTGACGCGGCAACCGATCAGGCACTGGAACATGAATATGTCCCGATAGACCGGATGGGTGGCCCCCAGACCGCTCAGGTCGGCATAGTAAACCCTGTCCCTCTCTTCGAGGGTCAGATAAAACGGGTCGCCGTACATAGGTTGGGTTATCTGGTACTGGTCAAACGGATTGTTTCTTGTCAGCCCGCGCTTGATGCACCACTTGACAACCGTCCTTATCCGGTAAAAATAGCCTGTAATGCTGTTCTCGGAGCGGATTTGCTCGTATTTCTGCTTTTCCACATCCTTATAGAACAATGGATATTGTCCGGCAAGATTATGTTCCTCCTGTAGCCAGCTCTTGAACTCCCGCAAATCATCGGCGGTAATCGTGTCAATACACAACTTAAAGCCTCTACGGTGCAGTACTTCATGCTGGAAACGCTCGTAACGGCTTATCTTGTCTATATTGCCAAGATGGTGCTTGTAGCTGTCGTCCGCCAAAGTGTTTTCTGCGATATACCGGCTGATCTGATAGACGAGATGGTATTCTTCGGCTTTGTTGCCGCCCCTTGCGTTGATGTCGGGGTGGTGGTATTCCTCTATCAGTCTTTTCAGCCAGTTCCCGTCCACACCACGGTGGTACTCCTTTGTGATAAGGTGGGTGATTTGCTGGATGTCCCTGTCAAAGTTCATCCGCTTCTCTTCCGATACCAGAGCCACACGTGGCTTGTAACCCTGTTTCTCCGCGCTCCAGTGATTGGGGCTGATGGAAAGCTCGCTTGCCGCTTTTATATCGACTCCGCCAATATCCCGGACACGGAAATAGACACGTGCCAGATCCGTCACATTGTTCTTGGCCGATGTCTTTCTGATGAATGCCGTTACTTTCATATATATTTCCTCCTTAGTTTATCATTTCTACCAGTTTTCGCTTCATGTCATCGTCTATGGTGCGGTATCGCCTGAACGCCCGGCTTCCTTCCACGTGTCCCGACAGGGAAGCGATCAGATTCGGATCGGGGACCTGTTTGTACAGGTTGCCTACAAAGGTCTTGCGTGCCGTATGGCTGCTGGCGATTTCATACAATGGTTTTTGTACGGTATTATAGCCGTGCGTGTCAAGGATGGTGACCATACGGTCAATGCCGCAATACTTCAAAAGTTCTCGTATGCCAAGATTATAGGTATGTATGGGCTTGAAAGGAAACAGCCTGTCCGCGTTTACATCATAGCGTTCCAGTATCTTCAAGGCCTTTTCGTGCAAGGGGACTCTGACTGTCTTTACCTGACACTTTTTCGTTTTCTGTGGCATATATTCCAGAAAGCCGTCCTTGATGTTTTCCCTTGTCAGCCGGTAAAGGTCTCCGACGCGACAGCCGATATAGCAGTGGAACACGAATATATCCCGGATGACCGCCAGTTTAGGATTGTCACTCAAATCCGCATCGTACAGGACATTCCTTTCCTCCGAAGTAAGGTAGAACGGGTTCCCGTATGTCGGTTCCTTGCAGCCGTAAAGTGCATACACCTCGTTGTCGGAATACTTCATCCTCTTGCACCAGTGCAGGAATGTACAGAAGAAGTTCATGATGTTGATGACGGTCGTGTTGGAAAGCGGCTTGGGTTTGTGGTTGATAAGCATACGGGGAACATAGAACTCAGGATGCTCCTGACGCAGCAGGTACTCATTCGCGACATAATCCCGGAAACCGTTCATCTGTTCCAGTGTGACAGTCTCCACAAAGAGCGTGAAGTCACGATTGCCCAGTATTTCACGTTGGTAGTCGTGATAGCGGGACATCTTACGCTCAAAACGTATGATATGCTCTTTGGTTCTATCAGCCCCTTCGTACTTCTCCAGATATTCATGAACACGGTAGAGCAGGTTCGGATGGTTGCGTTCGAAGGCACGGGCAGGATACAGCACATCTTCGATAACCTGCTTCAGCCATTTGCTGTCCGCCTTGTCCGAAAAGGTCTTCTCCACTTTCTCGATAATGGCGGCAATCTGTTCGGGCAGGCGTTTTTGGTCGGTGGCAGGTACGGCTGTCGTGCGTTTATAACTTAGGGTATCTGCATCCCAGTACTTGTCATGAACTGTAAGAGACGAAACCACCTTTATATCCACATTCTTCTCACGGACACGGAAACAGATGTTCGAGGTCGTAGAGGAACACTTTTTCAGATAGACGGAAACTTTCATCGGCAATGCGTTTTTGGTTCATATCGCAAAGGTATATAAATTCCCATATATGTTCCCATATATCCCGAAGAAACTTGAAACGGATTAAAACAAATTAAGAAGTCAATCCCGAAACTGATACCACATAAAGCACTGTAAATTAGTTGTTATATTTGCTTTTGTTATGCTTTTCTTTTCAATTCTTACTTCTTTTCCCTATTTTCAAAACAGATATTGCAGTTCCACGCTTTCTTTTTTGTAAATCGGCTAATCGGCGCCTGTCAGCAAGAAATTCGATTGTATGATAGAAGATCGCTGGAAGTGTCAAAATTGCGGAAATTCCGTGCTAACCGCTGGCACGATGCCGCAGATGTGGTGACGGGCCTCGTCGAACGTGAAATCGCCGGGCGGGACACCCGTATTAAAAGCGTTAAATTTATGTAGGCGATAGATTGCGGATCGTGTGTATTCGCGATTGAGGTTTGTGTGGTGCGGGAGAGAGAACCCGTTGGTGTGTCGTGGACGTGTTGATCGGTTCTGGTCTGAAATCTCTTTCGGTCCCGGTAGGGAAGGTGTTTTGGGAAGTTGAAAAACATACGAATTGTGCCGGCGACCGTCGGCCCGTCATTACCTTTGTCATATAACGCTTTGGATTAAAAGTCTTTGTAAAAATCGATTTTCATATAAAGGATAAGGAGGAGCAGGGCATAGAGCAGCGACCACCGATGATGATCAAGCATGTTTGCTACGGATGTATTTTGTGGTTATTGTATGCTATGACGAAGTACATCGTTGATAAAGAGATTAGTAGGGCGATATTATGGGGCTTGGGGCGTGATTGTCGCTGTAAAGAAAATGAGGCGATGACGAACTAAATCCTGATAAATCCTGGGGGATACACTAAATCGTATAATCAATCACCATGGCAAATATTGCCGAATAGGCGCTCTTTGAATAATTTTTTATATATTTATGTCGAATTGTTTTATTGGACGAACTGTTTTTAGGGGGATTTAATGATTTTCAGCTTATGAGAAGATTTTTATTTTGGTCTTTGTGTTTTTGCCTGTTGTTTCCTGTAGGGTTATCTTCTTGCGATGGCAGCGATTCGGCGGCGGTGATTTTTGGGGGAACGACCGGGAAGCTTACATGGACTTTGACGGAGGATGGTGTCCTGACGATTACCGGGGAGGGACCTATGCCCGATTATAGAGATGGAGGTACTTCGGAAACTCCGCCTTGGTATCCGCATGTGAACAGGATTTCCTCCTTGACGATTGGCGAAGGTGTGACCCGCATCGGAGATTATGCATTTATGTTATGCAGCTTTGTGACGAAAGTTGTTATTCCGGAAAGTGTGACAAGTATGGGAGATTGGGCTTTCTGGCATTGTCAGAGTTTGAAGCGTATCACCTTCCCTGACCGTATGGTGAGGTTCGGTGAATGGGCATTCTACGAGAATGAAAGTCTTCAGAGCGTCTGTATTCCCGAGGGGGTAACGACTATTCCGAGCAGCGCTTTTGCTCGATGTCATAATCTAACGTGTGTTATCATGCCGGGGAGTTTGCAAACTATTTGTGGCGGGG
>CEAH01028617.1_pt1 | contig 101601 bp, 93 predicted proteins | sample 557571 | NCBI WGS metagenome assembly CEAH01 (sample SAMEA3182092, study PRJEB8094) | gut metagenome | biome: human; feature: gut; material: Stool; isolation source: human stools | place: Canada | collected 2013-11-25
TGCATTAGCTGATTTCACTTTTAATGATGACGGAACAATACTTTTGAGATGTGCTGCAGGGCACGAACCTGTAAGGCAAAGCTATACTAAAACGACAAGGCAGTGTAAGGTTTCGTTTAATTGCAATCATTGCGTTGGTTGTCCATACCAAGGGCAGTGTCGTCCAAAAATCGATGGATGGAATGCAACATTCATTACTTCAAAGAATGCTTCAAACAGGGCAAAGAGCCAAAGGTATATGCAAAGTGAAGAATTCAGCAATTATGCAAAGCTTAGGAATGGCGTAGAAACGGTACCGGCAAACATCCGTAAGAATTACCGCCTTGATAAATTGCCGCGAGGCAAGCAACGAGGGAAATTCTTCTTCGGAAGCAAAATAGCGGCTCTCAATTTCAGGAAGCTCTTTGGTTTTCGAAAGGGCTTGGTTAATTATGCTCGAAATCCAATATTTGGATAGCAAAAGAATAAAATGACTAAAATCTACTCTATGAAAAATAAGCACCCAGAGAGACAGCCTCAAAAGGCCATTTCCTCTGGGTGCTCATTTCAGCGCTATTTTTCCAGCTCTTTGCTATTGGTCATACATAAAAGGCTTGTTTTGACCCCGGCATCATGACATTCTTATCATCCGGTTCCAGATCCAGCGTCCATGCGTCGATCCGCTCCTTTTGCGAGATGACCTCCAACTGCCGGAGATTGCCTCGCTTTTGGAGCGAAGCAAGTACATAGTCCCGAAACGCAGGAATGAGTGGCGCCGCCGTTTTGTGATCCAACTCCTCAAATAACCGCACACGGTCTCTTTCCGGGCAGAAAATGTAGCATTTTCTCGGCTGTTCCGTCTTTTCAAGAGTTCCTTCCTCGCCATCTTCCTGACCGGGATTCTCTCGCTGCGAATCATCGTTTGCCATGAGTGTCACCACGGCATACACGCCGTCATGAGACAACTGCCGCTGATACCCTTTCATGGTGCTTTGCAGCTGTCTCACCATATCATTTTGGGTGGCTTCTATGGTTGCGCCGCCGTAGATGGCGTCTGCCATAACCGACACGTCTGTTCAGTTTCTCTCCTCACCCTCCTTCTTCGTCGGTTCAGTTGTTCCGACTTTCTTCCTGCTTGCAGGATCGGTGAGGGCATAAAATTAGATTTGAAAGAACAGGTATGATTAGGCAGAAAGCTGTGCGCACAAAAGTTGCGGAATCACAGGTCCCACCCCACTTTTTCCTTACATTTTCCGTGACAGTCGAATAACGGAATCACAGATTTCATCCCTCAAAAAGCTTGCATTCTATATGACAGAATCACAGATTTTATCCAGAAAAAGCCCGCCTTCCACATGACAGAATCACAGGTTTCGTCGAGTACTCACGGCAACGAAATCACAGCTTTTGTCCCTACACAGTAGTATCCGAAATCACAGTTTTGGTTCGTGCATTCTGCATGACGAAATCACAGGTTTCGACAATATGGAATACCCGAAAAGTCTGGAATTACTATGATTTTGCAGACGGTCTCTCTCAAAAAGCGGTCCTGATTTAAACTCCTTATAAAGCAGAAAACACGGTATACAATCGGTCATGTTGAAACAGAAAATACTACTCAGAAAATATAGAAATATTTTCTCTGTTTTGGTCTGAATTTTTCTTCTATATTTTTTAAAAAAGCTGTACATTATGCACACACCGGAAAAAGTTAAATTCTGGCAGTCAAGAGGTCAGCGGTTCGATCCCGCTATTCTCCACCAAGGAAAACCTTGAAACCATAACGGTTCATGTTCACAGGTACACAATGTGACCTATGGAGCAGACCGGTCGGTACAGGGCACGAAAAAAGTAAGTCGAGGGAAATTCCCTCGACTTATTTTTATACTCTGATCCCAAGTTTACATGAACATGAAGCATCTGGAGGCGGCCATGGACGATGCCTCTATTGCCGGCTGACTTCATTCAGCCGGAGCCTGCAAACAATTTTGCGCATAAATCTTGACGGGACCAAATTTGCGAAAAGTCCTTGACAATATCCAAAATTTTATGATGCTTTGAGTTAAAAGGCGAAATACGTTTACGAGAGCGGGCTGAGACAAATCTCAGCCTGCTCTTGTGTTGATAATAATGACCGCTAATACATTATGACATAGAATCTGAATTAAGTTTCTGGAAATCCAACCATATCCTTGTTAAGTCAAGTTTTTCTACGGAGTATTTGCTATTGCCATCATCAAAGATGCCAGAACCGCCAGAAGCAGTACGGTCATGTTGATCGTATTGGTATATGTATTCATTCCCAGAAACTGTATGTATTTTTATTGCGAAGCCCTGATTTCCAAGTAATAAAGTATTCTGGGAAGGCTCAAGAAGATCCTCACTAATTCGCATTTTTGTAAGCAGATTATATAGGCGCTCTATTTCTTCTGAGTCATTTAAAATAACTTCCTCGTTATCAAGAATACTGCGGAATTCAATTCGGTCAATATCTACTTTAGCAAACGGAAAGTCATAATATGCAATTCTTGAAATGTGAGAATAAAGTGAAGCCGCAACCCCAAACAGGACCAGTAACAATACACTTGCTCCGAAAATGCGTAAGCGTTTCATTTATTCGCACCTCTCAAGCTGGATTAGCCAGCATAATAACCGTACCCTTGCATTGTAAACCTATGTCCGCTACTTTCGTTGACAAAAGACCAGTCCCCCGACGTGTTGTATATTACGCCAGCACAATAATCTCCAACTGCCGGGTCCATAAATGCATAGGAACCAAAATTTTCGTTTACTCCGCAAATTACAACCGCATGCCCATACCCTGCGTAAGAATAAGCTCCAATAATAGGTCGATCATTACATAACTCATCATGCGCAAAGCTCTGGTTAATATTTCGTGAGGATGTACTTGCATAGTCAGCATCAAACCACTCGTTAAATTCGCTAATCACTCTGCTCAAAGATAGTCCTTCAAAGCATCTTTGGAATCCGCAAAAAACTGTTTTCTTTGAGCAGATGGATCGTTCGTAGTATAACACAACAAGTACAAAAGTAAAAGTTTAATTCCTATGCTTGTCCGATATCCATCGAACAATTCTCGTTATCTGCCCCAGCAAGGAAGAAGATAGTCAAATAGTAGTCGGAGTGTCTCGCAGGTCATGAAATCTGATGGAGCCGCTCCCGTTTTTCATCATACGCAAACCGCATACTTCACGCGATTCCCATACTGCATCGATTTGAGCAGTCCCAGCTTTTCAAACTTCAACACAAAGCTGCGGATCGTCGCGTAGGCGGCGTTCCCAAAGTCCTTTTCCAACCGCTTGGTGGAAAACTCTGCATCGCCGTAAGCGGACAGAACAAACTCCCACAGTGCTTTTTCCTTTTCTGTGACCTGCCCGTGGGACAAAGCCTCCTGGAATACGGCAGTGGTCTGAGCAGCCGGAAGCGCCTCGTTCAGCTTATGATATACATGTTCAATGAAGTAGACCAAAAACGGCGTCGCGTCCAGCATACCGCTGATCCTTGCGTTTTCTTCCACCAGCGTATAGGCGTCATAATACCCCTTGCGGCTTTTGTTGATATACTCAGAGAGCGGCACAAACAGCGCCGAGGAATACCCTTGCTGCACCAGATACCACAAATGCATCAGCCGCGCCATTCTGCCGTTGCCGTCAAAGTATGGGTGCAGATACGCCATGTAGAAATGGATCAGCGCCGCTTTCAGCAGATCGTTGATCTCGGATTCTTCATGGATAAACGCAACCAGCTCTCCCATGCGCTCCGGCAGCGCCTGCCAGAGAAGGCCCGTGTGCTCCACCTTTGCGCCGACCACATACACGCTGTCATGCCGGTAGAAATGACCGGGCAGCAGCCGTTCCTCCTCGGGGAGATAGGCTCCGATGGCCATTTCATAGAGCTGGTGAATGGTTTCCTCGGTGATTTGATTCGCCGGGTCGCTGATGAACTCCAGTCCCTTTTTCATGCCAAAAATACGGTTTTCGCTTTCGTCTGTTGGCGCAAGGCCGGAAAGGATCTTGCGGACGCTGTCGCGGGTAAAGTCCACCTGCTCAATAGTGAAGGTGGAAACGATCTCCTCCTCCATAGCCTTGACACCGTAAAGCTGTGTGCTGTTCTGCGGCGTCAAAAGCACTTTGGCAGCGGAAAGGCGCACCTGCGCAATGCTGCTCAGATAGACAATGTTCTGCCCGGAGAAATCCTTGAGCGGCAGCGAATGATAGAAGCCGTTTTTCAGCAGTTCCGTGAACTCTTTGATGTCGGCCTGCGGGAATTTATAGCCGAGTTTTCTCAAATCCAGGACATTTTTATCGGACAGCATCTTGGTAAACAATGCGGCATCCATGAAAGCGCCTCCATTTCTGATTGCAATTAGTATCAACAAGTATCAGTATAGTGGAGTGTGCCCAAAATTACAAGAGCGAAACAGGTTTTTGATAATTTTCAATGTGTCTCCTTAAATCAATCTGCCAGTGCCTGCTCCTCCCACCATGTTCTCTGCGGCGTTGCGTCATACCCCGCGTCCTGCTCCGCCTCCGCTTTGGCGGTGCGGATGGCCTTCTGAGCGGAGAGCCACCGGCCGTAGGCGCCGCCATACAAGTCCCTTTTCAGCTTCCGCAGTGCGGCCTTGTACGCCTTCTCCGCTCCGCTGGGGCCGTTGTAGTTGAGCCGGATCGCCAACTCCTGAAAAGTCATGCCGACCTCGTCCGGCTGGCCGATGCCGAGGTAGCTCCGCACCAGATTCAGCTCTCTGGGCGTCAGCACCTCCTCCATCCGCTGCATCAGCAGCGTCCGGCGCATAAGGCGGTCATAGGCCACGGCGGGATCGCCGCCGCAGCTGACGGAGAACACATCGTCACCTAACTGTCGGACGCAAAACAGCGTCCGGTATTCTTTTATCAATGCCCCAGCTACCTTGGCAGATACATTCAGTTCTCCGCACACCACCTTGACCAACTCAGCATCAGATGCGTCACATGCCTCCGCACAGAGATATGCCACCCTGCGCAGTTGATTGTACCGGCTGACTGGAATGGACAAAGAGGAAGAATACTGTGCGGCGTAGTCCATCATCGCCGCTTCCATCACGGGTGTCGCATAGGTCAGCAGTTTTGTTCCATGGGTGGGGTCAAAGTGCCCCGCCGCGTCCAGCAGTGCCAGCGCCGCCTCCTGCTTCAAATCCTCCGTCTCACACCATGGTGTGTACGCCCGCGCCAGTCCGGTGAGGTACCCCTCGTTCTGTGAGATAAGCCGCTCCGCGGCGTTTTTGTCTCCGGCTTGTATTCGCAAAGCCAGCTCTTCGTTGCAGGGGCTATCTCCTGCAACGGTGTACATATTTTTCGTCACAGGAACGCCCCCCTCCTCATTTCAGCCGTTTTTCCGCCTCCGCGTAAATGTGTTCCAATTCCATATCCCGCGCATATCCGTCAGCGGCGTAGTCATTGTTCATCAGCGCCTTGTCCCGGTAGTTCCCCGCCAGACAAAGCGCCTCCTGTCTTAGTTCGTCGGAGATCTTTCCCCGCCAGTGATGCTTGCGGATGGTGTCGGTGCGGGTATTGAACAGGCGGTAGACCGGGTGCTGCTTGTTCTGCTCTTTCTGGTGCTTCATCGCGCCGTACTGCCGACAGGTATAGCGATTGTCCTGCGGTGCGACGCCGTCGCAGTATTTGGGGGTGTGACCGTTGGTGGTCAGAAAGTATCTCCCGCAGCCTTGGCACTGGCTGGGTGCGTGGCCGTGGTGCAATCCGTTCATCAGGTCATAGGTGTAAAAATCTGTGAGCCGCAGGAAATATACCCGCTCCACAAACACCATTTCTTTTTCGTTTTTAGGACTGCGGGCAAACACATAGGTGGACGTTAATTCTGGATACACAGAGAACGGCTCTATATCCCGATCCCAACTTTGCAGTTCCCGCAGTTCATCCCAAAATTCTTTACTGCTGAAGCAGTCATGCGCGGCCATGGCAAAATAAGTTTCGTTCCGCTTTTTCAGACGGCGCAGATAATCCAGTTCAAAGAAACGGCCAGCCGCAATGAAGTGCAGGATCGCCATCGGGATGCGCGTGATCGCGGCGCAGAATATCAAAAATTCCTGTTGAAACTCTGAGTTCGGTGTGCGTATTTTGGAAAGGGCATTGTCATCAAACAGGATATCGATTCGTCGCAGTTCTTTTTCGGGGTTGCTATAGCAAAAGGGTGGGTACTTCCAGATCTCTTTTGTCAGATAGATCATTCGCTCCCGCAATACGGGGAGCACTCGAGCCGCTTCCACATCACTGCCCTGTATGACTACCGGAAAAAGAAAGGTGGGTGCTCCGCCAGCCTGTATCAATTCCTTCAAATCATCTTCGGAAATGTTTAAAATGGACGCAGCCATAAATCCCGCAGGGAACTCCTGCTCCTGATAAAAAACTTTGTCATTCCAAATGTCGACTATAATCTGAGCAAAGTTATTGTTCTGCTGTATTCCCAGCGGCATAGCATCGCCCTCCTGTCCCATATCTGTTTTACGGCTGTCCGGTGATATTCTCATTCTATCAAAAAATACAGAATAATCAAGTGAAAGGGTTAGAGCCTCGACTGCAGCGAGGTCTCTGCCCTTATCCTTTTATCCGGAGGTTTTTTTATGTCTCAAATCAAACGACTGCAAACCATTGACGCGGACACGCTGCAAAGCACCGCTTACGAGCCGGTCTCCTTCGTGGTCGACGATCTGCTGCCACAGGGACTGCACCTGCTGGCAGGCGCGCCGAAGATCGGCAAATCGTGGCTGGCGCTGTGGCTGTGTCTCTGCGCCGCGCAGGGCAAGCCACTCTGGACGTTCGCCACGCGGCCATGCGAGGTGCTGTACCTTTGTCTGGAGGACAGCTTCCAGCGTATCCAGAGCCGCCTCTTTGATCTCACGGAGGACGCGCCGCCCACGCTGCACTTCGCCGTCATGTCCCAGCAGCTCCATAACGGGCTGGTGGAAGAAATCGAGCAATTCTTGAAGGAGCATCCGCAGACCAGGCTCATCGTCATCGACACGCTCCAGCGCATCCGCACAGCAGGCAATGACGCAAATCCGTATGCCAGCGACTACCGGGACATCGGCGTTCTGAAAGCGCTGGCAGACAAGCACCGCATTGCCATTCTGCTGGTGCATCACCTGCGGAAGATGAATGACGATGATCCCATGAACATGATTTCCGGCACCACCGGACTCAGCGGCGCCACCGACAGCAACTTCGTCCTCCGCAAGAGCAAGCGCAGAGAGAACACAGCCACGCTCTACTGCACCGGGCGGGACATCCCCTACCGGGAACTGGCACTGGAGTTCGACGGTGAGGATCATGTCTGGAAACTGCTGTCAGATGACTGCGAACAGAAAGAGCAGCCCAACGAGAGAATTCTTTTTCTTCTCTTTGAACTGCTGCGCCGGCAGCCGGAGATCAGCGCCCCTGCCAAGGTACTGTTGGAAAAGATCGACCCTGCCGGTGCGGAGGGGCTGACCCCCAACAGCTTCTCCCACCGAATCCGCAAAAGCGTTGACGCTCTAAGGCGAAACGGCATTACGGTGTCCTTCCGCAAGAGCAACGGTGACCGTCTGATCTGCCTGAAAAGGGCCGATGGTGTCGATGATCTCACTACCGAGAACATCGTCACCATCGACCCTGATAACCCGCCGTGTTTCGGCGTGTGAGCCGCTGTGTGCGCGGTTGGGGGCTGGGGTGGCGTGTGTGCCCGACGAGGGGATATTCTGCCCGCACAGGACGAATTCTGGGGCGGCATAAAAACGGCAAATAAGCCGCCGTGACCCGCGGGCGTCCAGCGTTTCAACGGTATGAAGCGCACGCCGAGGGTAGTGATACCACCCCCACATAGAAGCGCCGAAAAAGCACTGTGTGCAGGAGGGAACGGCGTGTCCGTCGGCGCAGAGCACCCACTCTGAGAAAGCCGTTTTTCTGCCGAAATAAACCCCGCGCGGGGTTATTCCGACACAGACAAAGCGGCCAGAGGGTAGTGATACCACCCCCACATGGAAATGCCGAAAATGCAAAACGGGAGTTTAATCACCTCCCACAACAGGGCTCCCGCCGAAACCCAGCGAAGCGGTTTCGGTGGGAAGAGGACGAGCGACAGAGAGAGCGAGTCCTGACGCTTGCGGCGGGACGAGGGATTCGTCGTCCGCTCGGACGACGGCGAGGGATTCGTCGTCCGCTCGGACGACGGCCAGCATCGCATTTGTCTGGTCTGCGGCGAAGCCGCTGCCCTGCCAAATGCACTGGGCGGGGCATGGCCCCACACCCCATTTCCGGGCGGAAGCCCACACCCACTCAAAGCTGCGAGCGTTTCTGCGGAAACGCTTTTACCCGCCTCCGGCGGCGCAGCTTCAAAGGAGGACCAGTCCCCCTTTGAGGAACCCCCAGCTCTCCGAGGGGACGAGAGAAATCATTTCAGAAAGGTCACTAATTATGAAAAAGGATATCAAATTCAGCACGCGCATGGCGTCCGCCGACCGGGAGAAGATCAAGGCGCTGGCGATGAAAGCCCATATGTCCATGAGCGATTACGTCACCGCCTGCTGCCTCGGCAAGCGGATCATCGTCATCGACGAACAGAAGGAACTGCTCCGCCAGCTCAAGGGCATCGGCAGCAACATCAACCGCCTCACCGTCCTTGTCAACATGGGCAAGGTGCAAGTCATCGGTCTGGAAAAAGCCGCCGGTGAGCTGTCCGAGGTCAGCGCCGCGTTGCGGGCTGTCATGGAAGGACGGTGAGCCGTATGGCCATCGTACATTTTGTAAACTACAAGCGGGGCACGCAGTCCCGCGCCGCCATGCGCGGCGTGATGCTCTACGTCATGCAGGAAAAGAAAACCACGTGGGAGGGCGGGCCGCTCGTCAGCGGCATCAACTGTCAGCCCCAAAGCGCCTATGACGATTTCCTGAACACGAAGCTGCTCTACCACAAGGACGGCGGCGTGATGTTCTACCACATGGTGCAGAGCTTTCCGAAGGGCGCGGCGGTCGATCCCCGGCAGGCCCACGAAGCCGCACGGCGGCTGGCGGAATACTTCGACGGCTGCGAGGTGCTGGTCTGCACCCATGTAGACCGGGAGCACATCCACTCCCACTGCGTCATCAACTCCGTCAATTTCGACACCGGCAAAAAGCTGCACATGGCGAAGGAACAACTGCAGGAACTGATGCGGCACAACGACGAGATCTGTCTGGAGATGGGTCTTCCTGTCTTTGACGCGCCAACGCAGCAGGCCCGTGGCATGGGCGGCGCGGAATATCACACAGCGCTGAAAGGTCAAAGCTGGAAGCTGCGGCTCATGAACACCATTGACGAGTGCATGAAATACGCCGCCGACAAGGACGCCTTCGTTTCCCTGATGGCATCCGAGGGCTATGCGGTGCGCTGGGAGAGTGGCCGCAAGTACATCACCTACACCACGCCGGACGGACTAAAATGCCGTGACAACAAACTACACGAGGAAAAGTATTGCAAGGAGGTCATGGAGCATGAATTCAGAATACGGGCAGAGCTCGTCAAGAGAAAACTCCGTCGAGCAGAGGAAACCGATGGAGGAATTGAAGCGGATGAATCAGCCGAACAGCGCACCAGAAAATACACCGCAGCAACCGATCCAGCCCATTGTGATTCAGTGCGATCTGCCGCAGGCGATGGACAAGCTGACGGAGCAGGCAGACGGAATAAACTGGGAGCTGGAGAAAATTCGGAAGACCCTGCCGGAGCTGAAACCGCGCACCGACCTGACGCCGGTGCAGCAGTCGCTCACGGAGATGCAGAAATCGCTGACGGAGATGAACAGACTGCTGGAACGGGTTGGGAACCTGAGCGAGAAGTATTCCTCCAAGTGGATCGACTGGCTCCCGGACTTCAGCCTGCTGGTGGCCCTCAAGTGGATCATGCTGGTGCTGATCCTTGGCACGGCGGCACTGGCGGGGTGGTATGGCGCGGCGGCGATCCGCGGCCTGTTCCTCTGATGTCTGCCGTGACCGGACTGACCGCTGTGGGGACATTGCTGGATGAGGACGAGGATGCCGAGGAAAAGCGGCGGCGCATGGAGGCGAAAATCGCCGCTGAAAACTTCGGCGCGGCGATTGGCTTCGCCGCGGGCGCGGCTCTGGCGATGAAAGAAAAATTGGACGAACACGCCGCGCAAGAGAAACAGAAAAAGCAGCAGCATGAGCAAACGATGGGAGGACTGTAATGAAACAGGATTGGGAAATTTATCGTGACACGGGCATCCTCGGCGCCTACCGGCCGGAGCAGGTCATCCTGCGCCGCTCCGAGGACGGCGGCGTGGAAACGTTGTTCCGTGACAGCACAGCCAAATGGGAGGGGGATGACCTCACCCGTCAACGGGCGATGCTGGTCGGTGGGAAGTGCTTCCTTGTGACCTCCGTATTCCCCGGCGGCGCATCGGCAACACCCACAGACAAGCTCCTGCAGCTTATCGACACGAAGTTAGAGAGGGAGCATCACGAGCAGTAAAATTCCGGTAGACTTGCGAGAGCCGGTGCGGTATACTCCGTGTTACCGTACCGGCCTGCCCCAACGAAAAGGAGGTAACTATGGCAGGTCAAGAAAATCAGCAATACACCGTACTCTACGGGCGGCTCAGTCAGGAGGACGAGCGGGCCGGAGAGTCCAACAGCATTCAGCACCAGCGCACCCTGCTGGAGAAATACGCAAAAGAAAAGGGCTTCGAGAACACCATCTTCCTTGCGGATGACGGCTACTCTGGTACGAACTTTGAGCGGCCCTCATGGAAAAAGATCGTGGAGATGATCGAAGCAGGACAGGTGGCGAACCTCATCGTAAAGGACGCCTCCCGCTTGGGGCGTGAATACCTTCAGGTGGGCTACTACATGGAGATATATTTTCCCCAGAAGAATGTCCGCTTCATCGCAGTCAACGATGGCGTGGATTCCACGGTGGAGAGCAGCAATGACTTCAACCCCATCCGCAACTGGGCCAACGAGCTTCACGCCAAGGATACCAGCCGCAAGGTCCGCGCGGTCATGAAAATGAAAGCGGAGCAGGGAGAGCGGCTGGGCGGCAGACCGCCCTACGGCTATCGGAAAAGTGATGGTGACGCCAACACGCTGGTTCCGGACGAGGACACCGCGCCTGTGGTGAAGCGCATCTTCTCCCTCTGCGCCGCTGGAAACGGCCCCAAGCGGATCGCCACGATCCTCACCAAGGAGCAGGTGGTGAACCCGTCCAACGCCTACTACCGCAAGACCGGGAAAAGCCATCGGGGACTGGACACCACCAGACCATGCCTGTGGTCTTCCAACAGCGTCACCAGCATTCTGAACAATGAGGTCTACCTCGGACACTCGGTTGGGCTTCGCACCACTACGATCTCCTACAAAAACAAGCAGCGTGTGGAGCGCCCTGAAAGTGAGCGGTTCGTAGTGAAGAACACCCACGAAGCCCTTGTCACGCAGGAGCAGTGGGACATCGTGCAGGAGGTTCGTCAGCACAAAAAACGTGTCCCCAAGCACATGGACGAGCCGAACATCTTCTCTGGACTGGTGTTCTGCGCGGATTGCGGCAAGCCGCTGGTGCTGCACAGAGCCAGCACGATGAAGCGGACGGAGTACAACTTCAAGTGCTACACCTACGGCAAAAAGGGCAAGACCGTTTGCACGCCGCATCACATCCGGGAGTTTGAGCTGAAAGCCGTTGTACTGGAGGACTTACGCCGGGTGACGCACTTCGCGCGGATGAAGGAAAAGCAGTTCGCCGCCTACATCAGCAGCAAGAATACACTGGAACTGCGGCGTGAGATGAACACGATCCAAAAAGATCTGGATACCATGCGGCGGCGCAGAGAGGAACTGTCCAAGCTGTTCAAGCGGCTCTATGAGGACAATGTGCTGGGGCGGGTGACCGATGAGCAGTACCGGATGCTGGCGGGCGATTACACCATCGAGCAGAAAGCGTTGGAGGAACAGATCCCCGAAAAGGAGGCCCGGCTGGAAAAGCTGAAAGCCGCCTCCGCCAACGTGAACACGTTCGTTGAGAAGGCGAAGCAGTACACCGCCATCGACGAGCTGACGCCGGAGCTGTTGCGGCTGTTCATCCAGAGGATCGAGGTAGGCGAGCGGACGGAGAAATACTCCCGCAGCTCCCACCAGAGCATCCGCATCGTGTACCGCGACATCGGCACGGTGGACAGCGCGATGGAGCAGGGCGAGGCGCAACCGCGCATTGCGCCGCCCTTGAGTGAGGTATTCGAGCTTCCCGCATAATAAAAAAGCAGAGGAAAAACGCAAGAAAGCGGACAGCAAACGCTGTCCGCCCCCTTGCAAGACATGGTGTCAACTTGTGTCCCTACGAACATTACCCGAATGGTTTCGAGGTTTTTTCTTATATATGGCAAATTGCACAAAGTCGCTTTTGTGTTGAATTTGTGTTGAACGCGCGGGAAAATTTCTCCGCCAAAAACCTTAAAACCACAACGCTTTATGTTCATAGGTACACAATGTAATCTATGGGGCAAGCCGGACGGTACAGGGCACGGAAAATAAGTCGAGGGAATTTCCCTCGACTTATTTTTCTTTGATCCAAAGTTTATCTGCGTGACGATGCTCCAATCAAATATAGCCAACAGCAGCCTTGCCAGTATTCCGGCAAGGCTGCTGATCCTTTTATGGCAAGTCCTTCTCCATTTGAGAAACGGTTTCGTTGTAGAACACGTCCAATTCACCGACGTATCCGGACTTCCACGGCTTATTCCGCCCGCAGTAGTGGATGACAGCCGAGCGCTGCCGCACATCGTCCAGCGTCATGCCATCCCCGTTGAACCGGTGAAGGGTGAATAGCTTTTCCGTCATATTATATTGGATCGGGTCCAGCGGGATGATGCTTTGTCCGTACAAGGCGCTGATGATGTCCTGATCCGGCAGCATGAGCCGTCCTTTGTGGCGTTCCATATAGTCAAATACCGCCTGTGTGTCCTGCTTTGCCCGCAAGGCTTCCAGATTCATCAGCATGACGCCGGAGTTGATATAGGGATCATCCTCTCCCATGCCGAGGCGCAGTTCGTTGAAACGGTGCAGAAAGGCCCTGATGTGGGAGGCCGCGGCAAAGAAGGCTGCGTCCATAGGCAGTTCATATAACGCCCGCAGACTTTTCCGCACAACGAGATCCGGGTCGAGATATAATACCCGGTCCAGCGTATGCGGCAGATATTTTGCGGCAAAGATCCGGTAGTAGATCGCCTTCGGATACCGGTCTGACGTTGGCGCGTCCGTCAGCCCGCTTTCGTCCACACGGATCAGATGCAGCGCCCCCCGCTGCCCCAGCAGCGCCCGGGTCGCCGTTAAATCGGAGGCTGACAGCCCCTCGTCGTGCAGGATATATACGTCAAAAAATGCGGCGGGGTCACTTTGGAGCGCGGAAAACAACATGACATTCAGCTGAGGAACGTAATTCCGATCCAGCGTGACAAGCAGGTTCATGGGATATGCGTTTTGGTTTTCAATCATGATCGTCCCCCCTTGGAGTTTTGCTGGGCTGCGCTGTTTTCAGTCAATACGGAAAGAAAAATAAGCGTTCTGCATGGGCGTCACGCTCCTTTTTGGTTCAGCGGCAGATAAACGGTAAAGCTGCTCCCCTGCTGCGGCTGGCTATCCACCTCAATGCGTCCTTCCGTCAATTCTATGATCCGATGGACGATAGAAAGCCCCAGACCAAGACCCTGCTTTTTATCCTCTGCCGCGCCCTGATAGTATTTCTCAAAAATGTGGGACTGGACCTCCGGCGTCATGCCTGAGCCGGTATCCCAGACCCGGACAACGGCCTCCCCGCCAGCCTGCCGCAGTTCCACACCGATCTCGCCGCCCGGTGGGGTGTAGCGGATAGCGTTATTCAAAAGGTTGATCCATACCTGCCGCAAAAGTTCCTCATTGCTGGTACAATCCACGCTTTCCAGCTCTGCGGAAAAGGTCAGGCGCTTTTCCTCCCAGCTATGGGCACAGAGGATGGCGCACCGACGGATCTGCTCATCCAGAGAAAATGTGGTTTGATCCGGCAAAAACCGCTGGGACTGCAATTTTGTCAGCAGCAGCGTCCGGTTGGTCAATTCCGCCAGACGGGCGGACTCGTCCTGAATGATCCGCAGATACTGCTGCCGCTCCTCCTCGGTAAGATCCGGCTCGGAAAGCAGTTCCGCAAAGCCCTTGATGGCGGTGATCGGCGTCTTGAATTCATGGGAATAGCTGTTGACAAAGTCCTCCCGCAGAGTGCGGACGCTTTGCAATTCCTCCGTCATGCGGTTGAAATCCTCACACAGATCGTCCAACAGCTGATGCTTATCTGTTTTCAGCCGGACGGAATAGTCTCCTCCCGCCACGGCGCGAAGTCCGTCCATCAAGTTTGTCACATTGGCGCTGAGCTTATGCACCAGCACGCAGGTGGTCAGTACCAGCGTCACCATCACAGGAAAGAAGATGGCGGAGGCAATGTATTTGCCCGCGCTGAACGGGATATCCGGCAGGGGGCCCCGGGCCATATAAAAGGCCCGGAGGATGAGAAAGCTCTGCATAATGGCGAAGGTGGCTACCAGCCCTTCCAACGCCACCCACAGCAACCATATTTTCCGATATTTGGAATGCTTCTTTTTCACTGCTCTTTCTCCTTCACAAGCTCCGCCTTATACCCCAGGCCCTTGATGGTGATGATCTGAAAGTCGTCCACGTCCTTCAGCCGGTTCCGCAGGCGGCTGACGTGGGTCTTGACGGTGTCCTCCCCGCTCTCCGACACGTAGCCCCACACGTCGTCCAGCAGCTGGCTGCGGGTGAAGATCTGTCCGGGGTAAGACAGCAGCTTGTAAAGAAGCTCAAATTCCTTCTTCGGCAGCTCCAGAGTCTGTCCGCGGCAGGTCACGGTGTAGGACGCGGAATCCAGCCGGGTCTCCCCCACGGTGATCTGCTGCTCGCTGGCGATGTGGGCCCGCCGCAGCAGGGCCTGGATGCGCCAGATCAGCTCCTCGTAATCCACAGGCTTGGTGAGACAATCGTCAATGCCGGAGGAAAAGCCCTCCCGCTTGCTGTCCATGGATTGCAGAGCGGTGAGAAACAGCACGGGGATCTCGTTGCCCTCCGCCCGCAGCGTCCGCACCAGCTGGTAGCCGTCCATCACCGGCATCATCACATCCGCCACGATCAGATCCACATGCTGCCGGTTCAGGATATCCAGAGCCTCCCGGCCATTCGCCGCCGTCACCACTGTAAATTGATGGCGGAGCTTGGCCTGGGTCAGCAGGCGGACGGCCTCGTTGTCCTCTGCCAGTAAAATCGTTGCCATAGGAGCCTCCTTTTTCGCCGCGCTCCAAAACTTTATCATATGATGTTCAGTCAGCTTAATAAGCTGAACATGGTAGACGCTGCCGAATTGAAAGCCTACATAAACCGTATCGTGGACGATATGGACAAGGCACAGCTCGCCGCGATGGAGAAAGCCCCGCTGGGCTATGCGGCGAAGATCCGTGACAAGATCGAAACGCTGCTGGAAGCCCACTATCGGGAAACTTTTGATAAATGGCTGGAAACGGAACGTATCGTCTGTATGCCCTCGTTCCGTCTGCCCACATCTATTCATCCCGCCAGCAATACCGCCATATACGCCCGTTCGCTGTACACGGCGGAGGACGGCGACATGAACAAGCTGGAACAGAAGCTGATTGTGGAGTTGACCGCCCTGCCGAATGTCCGCTGGCGGCACAGGAATATTGCCCGTCAGGGTTTTGCAATCAACGGCTTTATCAAGCACTACCCCGATATTCTGATTATGACCCAAAGCGGCAAGCTCATCTGTGCGGAAACCAAGGGCGAACACCTGAAAAACGACGATAGCCGGGAGAAAATCGCGCTGGGTCAAGCGTGGCGTACAGCGGCGGGCAAGGATTTCCGCTATTACATGGTGTTTGAGAATGAGGAAAACCTCTTGCCGGGTGCAATGAGCATGAGCCAGTTTATCGACACGGTTGAGGCGCTGTAAAACGTCTCTCATTCGCAGGGGTCTATAATTTCTACCCCCATGTTTGATCGATGTAAATGCACAAGTTTATACAGTTTCAGGCAGCAGGAGCAATTCTGCTGCCTTTTTCTTTGGGTGACTATTCCGCTTACCTCGCGTATGCGGATTGTCATAATTTTCCGAAAAGGAGCGTGGTAGTAATGAAATTGAAAACCGTTCAAAGGAGATGGTGCGCCGATGCAAAGCAGAAAACGCAGACGGATTCTGATGCAGGAGGCAGAATATGGCGAAACCGCTTGACCCCAAAGCGATAGAGGCAGAGCGGCAAACCAGCAGTCGAGCTGAACGCCGGGAACAGAAACGCCGCCAGATGCAGGACGAGATTTCTTATAACCAGCGTGGAAATGGTGTTATTATTCCACCGCAGAAACGGCGGGAACTTGCAGAGGAGCCGTCCAAACTCCGTGTTGCGGCGTACTGCCGCGTCAGCACACAGGAGGAACAGCAGGTCGGCAGCTTCGATATGCAGATTCACCATTTTACCAAGAGGATTGAGGCAAATCCGCAATGGGAGCTGGTTGAGATTTATCAAGACGAGGGCATCAGCGCAACTACCGTTGAAAAACGTCTTGGCTTTCAGAAAATGATTGCCGACGCAGTTGACGGGAAGATTGACCTGATTCTCACCAAAAGCATCAGCCGTTTTGGTAGAAATATCGTGGATATTCTGGACAATCTGCAAACGCTTTCTGCGCTGAACCCGCCCGTTTCCGTTGAGTTTGAGACAGAGGGAATCACCTATACCGGCGATGGGCGGAATAATCTGCTGATCTCATTGCTGGCAGCTCTGGCTGAAATGGAGTCCCAGCAAAAGAGCGAGGCAATTAAGGCTGGTATCCGCTGGCGGATGGCAGAGGGTATCTACAAGTTCTCCGTTCAGAATACGCTTGGCTTCTATCGTGATCATTTCGGGCGGCTTGTCATTGAGCCAACCGAGGCAAGAATTGTTGAGTACATCTATGAAAGCTGCTTGGAGAGCGCAACCCCGGCAGAAATCGCCGCCGCACTGACAGAACAGGGTATCAAGTCTCCAATGGGGAACGATCTCTGGTCTGCCGGTACTGTCCGCAGCATCCTCCGAAATGAGAAATACTGCGGTGATGCTTTGATGCAGAAAACCTATACCAAGGATTTTCGCACCCATAAATCCGTCAAAAATACAGATTTGAATATGTATTTCAAGGAAAATCACCACACAGCGATTATCAAAAAAGAGGATTGGATCAAGGTACAAAAGCTGCTGTCAGAGCGGCACAGCAAAACGAGCTACATTGCGCCGTCTGAGCAATCACTTCGTCGCATACCGCGTGAAAGATGGTCTTTTCAAGGGTTATCTGATCATGGATTCCCGGTGGTCTTTTATGGAGCGTCAGGAGTTTATGAAAAACGTGGATGAGGCGCAAAACACCATGAAATGAAAGGATTTTAACTATGAACTTTGATTTTTCCGCTTTGAACTTTGAAACCATCGACTCCAACATCAACGCCTACCCGGACATGTTCCTGAATCAGAATGGCGTGACTTTCACCAAGAAAGTGCTTGAGGACTTGGGTTATCCCGCCTTTGTTTTGTGTCTGCTGGATGCGAAAGCAAGAGTATTTGCGATCCGTTCCTGCAAGAGCAACGAGCCGAAGGGCTTCAAGTTCTCCAAGCCAAGAGGCGAACAGAAAGGTGTTGTTACGATTTCCAACAAGAATCTGCTTGACCCGCTTCGCGCTGTCACCGGCGAGGACTGGATTCCCGGCAAGCGTTACAGGGTGCGCGGGTTCTGGGTTGCCGATGCAAAAACCATGTGCTTTGACCTTAATGAAGGGGTACAGGAGGACTTTCGCCCTGTTACGCCGAACAATGATGCAGAATAATCCCTGATATTCAGGGAGAAAAGGGAGAGCAAAAGAGCGGCGGCAAGCCGCCTGAGCGAAAAAGCCCCCCCTCCCTTTTCTCCCTCGCTGCTGCTATGGAAACCGCGGAAAACCGCAAGCGGTTTACACACCGTTCCCAAAGCCTGTGCTTACCCTCTTTTTCCTCTCTGGCTTTCTCCCTATACAGAGAAAAGTGTTCATTTTTACTCCAAGAGCGCGCAGTTACCGTGATGGGTAGAGCGCAGTATGTCAATACGGCACAGAAAAACGAACGGCACATAGGCGATTTTATCCTCAAAAAAGCCCCGAAACGCAACATAAAAGAAGCCCAGCACCACGCCGTTTGACGTGATGCTGGGCTGTTCCTGATTACAGCGATTTTCAGCGGGTGAAGCAATGCTCTGCTTGCAGATAGCTCTTTCGCATTTTGCTGCATGGCGTAGGAATGTACTGTTTCGCAAAATCTCACGCGCAGAAGTGTACCGTGTACACTCCATCGTGCTTTACTTTCCGATGTGCTTTTTTCGTGCAGGGAGAAAGAACTTTACTGTTTTCACTACACTCGATTTTAGCACGGCGTTTTTACTGCCCTCACAGTCGATTTACTCTGAAATTAAGCCAAAATGCCGCAGCGCATCCTTGATTGCCTCGACCTTTTCGGGCGGGCAGGGATGATACTCATGCTTTTTCTGTTCAACAGCATTCGGGGCTTTGTGCATATCCAGTCCAACCATGCGCTTGACCTCGACAATATATGCCGTATGAACTTTGAAGCCATACTTTTCCTGCACATACTCCTGAATGCGTTTATAGGTCGGATGCTCCTTAACCTCTCCGGTTTCCACTTCCATTCTGACCTCAACCGTCAGTGGATTTGTTTCCCGTGACAAGAGGACTACCGTCTCCACATGGGCGGTGCCGGGGAACATATCCACGGCGGCGGCCCGCTTGGCTTCGTAGCCGAACTCCCGGAAGATCTTCACGTCCCGGCCCAGCGTTGCCGGGTCGCAGGAGACATAGACCACCTTCTCCGGCCCCATGGCTGCCACGGAGGCGATGACCTCCGGAGCCAGTCCCTTCCGAGGCGGATCCACCGTCACTACATCCGGGCGCAGGCCGTCGCTCTCCAGCTTGGCAGCGATGTCCGCCGCGTCTCCGCAGAAAAACTCCGCGTTTTCAATGTGGTTGCGGAGGGCATTCTCCTTGGCGTCCCGGATGGCGGGGGGCACAATCTCCGCGCCGATGACCCGTTTGGCTGCCTTCGCGAGACACAGGGTAATGGTACCGATACCGCAGTAGAGGTCTAATACCGTTTCGTTTCCGGTGAGGCCCGCGAATTTCAGTGCCTTGCCGTACAGCACCTCCGCCTGATCCCGGTTCACCTGATAGAAGGATGGCATGGACAGCTTGAATTCCAGGCCGCAGAGGGTGTCCATCAGATAATTCCGGCCGAACAGCGTCCGATATTTGTCTCCTAAGACCACATTGCCCCGGCGGGTGTTGCTGTTCAGCAGGACGCCTACGGTATGGGGCACAGCGGCGGTGACATAGGCCGCCAGCTCCGGCTCCCGCGGCACCTTATTGCCGTTGACCACCACGCAGCAAAGGCTTTCGCCTTTCCGGTTCACCCGGACGCAGACATGGCGCACGAGGCCCTTTCCGGTGGTCTCATCGTAGGTGGAGATCTTGTAGCGGCGCATCCACTCCCCCACCGCTTGGGCGGTGCGGTCGGCGGCCTCCGTCTGGATCAGACAGCGGCGGATGGGCACAACCTTGTGGGTCCGAGCCTGAAAAAAGCCGATGGAACCGTCAGCCCCCACGGGGTACTGGCTCTTGTTGCGGTAATGCTCCGGATTTTTCGCCCCCAGAATTTCCTCCACAGTCAGATCCAGCCCGCCGATGCGGGTCAAAGCGTCCTGCACCCGCTGGCGCTTGGCCCACAGCTCCTCCGGATAGGTGAGGTGGCGGTAGGCGCAGCCGCCGCACTTCCCGGCATAGGGGCACTCCGGCTCCATGCGTTCGGGAGACGGATTATGGATCTTTACGATCTCACCGGTGCAGGAAGTTTTCATCACCTTGGTGATCCGGAGGTCGATCTCCTCCTCCCGGACGGCGTGGGGCACGAACACCACAGCCCCATTTACCCGGGCGATTCCCAGTCCCTCGCTGGAATAGCCGTCAATGACGGCGGTATAGACGCTGCCTTTTTCCAATGCTTCCATGGCTTTTATCCCTTTTATTCTCAATTGAATTCAGATGGTTCTCGATTCCGCAGCGGCAGGGATGGATGTGTACGGGAAAGACCTGTTTGGGTTTCCTGCACCACTTGAACCAATCCGTTTTTGGTGGCTTACAAGTCTCGAAAACGCACGGCAGCGGGGAGCATCGCCCCCGCTGCCGTGCGGCGTACCCTGCGGGTAGGTATATTCTATCAGGATTCCTCCCACTTGTCCAGAAGCTGCCGGAGCTGATCCGCCCAGCGGCCAAGGGTCTTGTTGTCCCGGCCCTTGGAGCGGCGGATGACGTCTACCATCCGCTGACCCAGCGCCACCAGACGCTCGTAAGCAGAGCTGACCCGCTGGCCGCCCACAGCCTTGGCCTTTCGCTCCGGCAGATAGCCGGGAGCCACGATCTGATCCTCGATCAGATCATAGACCTCGGTGTACTGGGGGGCGTGGGCGGTGAAGCCCAGCTTTTCCACGCTCTCGGCGAAATAGGGAGCCACCTCCCGGTCGCCGTGGACGATGAACACGTGCTGGGGCTTGGGGGCCTTGATGTCCGCGATCCACGCCAGCAGGTGATCCCGGTCGGCATGGGAGGAAAGGCCCTGGAAGTTCACGATCTTGGCGTGAACGGCGATCTCTTCGCCGAAGAGCTTCACACTTCTGACGCCCTCCAGCAGGGAGCGGCCCAAGGTGCCCTCCCCCTGATAGCCCACGAACACGATGGTGCACTCCGGCTTCCAGAGGTTGTGCTTCAGGTGGTGACGGATACGGCCCGCGTCGCACATACCGGAGGCGGAGATGATGACCTTGGGGATACCGTCCTCGTTCAGCCCCTTGGATTCCTCCACCGTCTCCGTCATGCGGAGGTTGGAGAAGTTGAACATGTGGGTGCCGTCCTGCACCAGCGCCAGAGCGTCGGCATCCAGATAGCCGTCCAGATTCCCGGTGAAGATGGTGGTGGCACGGCGGGCCAGAGGCGAGTCGATGTAAACCGGAAAATCCGGGTTGGACTTCACAAGGCCCTTGTCCTTGATCTCCCGGATGAAGTACAAAAGCTCCTGGGTACGGCCCACGGCGAAGGCCGGGATCACCACGTTGCCGCCCCGGGCCATGGTATCGTCGATGATCTTCGCCAGGTTCTCGGTGTAGCTCCACACCTCCGTGTGGTTGCGGTTGCCGTAGGTGGACTCCATCACCACATAGTCCGCCCCGGCAAAGTGGCTGGGATTCCGGATGATGGGCTGATCCACATTGCCCAGATCGCCTGAAAAAATCAGCTTTTTGGTGACGCCGTTTTCCGTGGCGGTGACGGTAATGCAGGCGCTGCCCAGCAGATGCCCTGCGTCGGCAAAGCGGACGCTGACGCCCTCGCACAGTTCCACATCCTCGCCGTATTCGCAGGTGGTGACGTACTGCTTCACATTTTCCGCATCCTCAATGGTGTACAGCGGCTCCACCTTGGGGGCGCCGGAACGGGCTGCCTTGCGGTTCTTCCACTCGGCATCGGACTCCTGAATGTGGGCGGAGTCCAGCAGCATGATATCCATGAGGTTGGCCGTCACACGGGTGGTGAGGATGCGGCCCCGGAAGCCCTGCTTCACCAGCATGGGCACCCGGCCGGTATGGTCGATATGGGCATGGGTGATGAGCACGAAGTCGATGCTGCCGGGATGGAAGGGCAGGGCTTCGTTGTTTACCTCGTCCCGTCCCTGCTGCAAGCCGCAGTCGATCAGGATGTTTTTGCCGTTGACCTCCAGACAGTGACAGCTGCCGGTCACGCACTGGTCAGCGCCGTAAAAGCTCAGCTTCATAATGGGCCTCCTTCTTTTTTCGTCCGGGTTTTCCGCGTTGTTCTCCTGTTAAGATCATCTTAACACAAGGCCCCGGAAAGCACAAGAAAGGTTTCGCGAACTTCTCCGGTCATTTTACCGGGTTTGCCGGAGTGCGCCTGTGTTTTTCTCGGCTGTTCTCACCTTTCTGCACAAAAAACAGGATAGTGTGGCTGCGGCACGGTCCCGTAGTCCGCCATTGATGGATGTCGGTTCAAGAAGAAAATTGAAAACTTCTCTCTGGCAAACTCCGTATCCCCGCTGAACGGTCCACACTTTGTAAACTTTTTTCGTATCTTTCCCATTTTTCTTTGCAATCCCGGAGCGAATATGATATAGTATGCTTGTTTTATTGTGGGCGGCTATGTTCCCGCTCATTTTATATGGTATATTCTCTTCCCGCCCAGAGCCGGGCGGAAGCGTGAAAGGATGTTTTATAACCTATGGGACTTTTGAAATCCATCTTTGGCGATTATAGCTCCCGGGAGCTGAAATCCATCTACCCCATTGTGGATAAGATCGAGGCGCTGGGCGACGAATACAAGGCCCTCACCGATGCAGAGCTTCAAGCCAAGACCCCGGAGTTCAAGGAGCGTCTTGCCAACGGCGAGACCCTGGATGACATTCTGCCGGAGGCTTTTGCCACCGTGCGGGAGGCCGCGGACCGTGTATTGGGCATGCGTCCCTACCGGGTGCAGCTGGTGGGCGGCATCGTGCTGCATCAGGGCCGGATCGCCGAGATGAAGACCGGTGAAGGCAAGACCCTGGTAGCCACCCTCCCCGCCTATCTGAATGCGCTGACGGGCAAGGGCGTCCATGTTGTCACCGTCAATGACTATCTGGCCAAGCGTGACTCCGAGTGGATGGGCAAGGTCCACCGCTTCCTGGGTCTGAAGGTAGGCCTCATCATCCACGGCCTCACCGCTCAGCAGCGCAAGGACGCCTACGCCGCCGACATCACCTACGGCACCAACAACGAGATGGGCTTCGACTACCTCCGCGACAATATGTGCATCTATTCCAGCGAGCTGGTGCAGCGGGGCCACAGCTTCGCCATCGTGGACGAGGTGGACTCCATCCTGATCGATGAGGCCCGTACCCCCCTGATTATTTCCGGTCAGGGCGAAAAGTCCACCCAGATGTACGATATGGCGGAGATGTTCGTCTCCCGCCTGAAGAAAAAGGTAGTTGTGCAGGTGGACGATAAGGAGGAAGAGGACTCCCACATCGATGCCGACTATATTGTGGACGAAAAGGCCAAGACAGCCACCCTCACCGCCTCCGGCATTGCCAAGGCGGAGGAATTCTTCCATGTGGAGAACCTGTCCGATCCCTCCAACGCCACGCTGAACCACCACATCAATCAGGCGTTGAAGGCCCACGGCACCATGAAGCGGGATATTGACTACGTGGTGAAGGACGGCGAGGTCATCATCGTGGACGAGTTCACCGGCCGTCTCATGTTCGGCCGCCGGTACTCCAACGGTCTCCATCAGGCCATCGAAGCCAAGGAGCACGTCAACGTCAACAGTGAAAACAAGACTCTGGCTACCATCACCTTCCAGAACTACTTCCGTCTGTACGATAAGCTGTCCGGTATGACCGGTACCGCCATGACCGAGGCAGAGGAGTTCGGCACCATCTACAATCTGGACATTGTGGAGATCCCAACCAACCGTCCCAACCAGCGTGAGGACCACCACGATGTTGTGTATAAGACCGAGGCGGGCAAGTTCCGTGCGGTCATCCAGCAGGTAAAGGAGTGCCACGAGAAGGGCCAGCCCGTTCTGGTGGGTACCGTGTCCATCGAGAAGAACGAGCTGCTGAGCCACCTGCTCCAGCGGGAAGGCATTCAGCACAATCTGCTGAACGCCAAAAACCATGAGAAGGAAGCCGAGATCGTGGCTCAGGCCGGTAAGCTGGGCGCCGTCACCGTGGCCACCAACATGGCTGGCCGTGGTACGGATATTATGCTGGGCGGCAACGCCGAGTACCTCTCCCGGGCCGATCTGGTGAAGGCCGGCTACTCCGAGGAGGTCATCGTGGACGCCACCGGCTACGCCGACACCGACAACGCCGATATTCTGGCCGCCCGGAAGCTGTTTGCCGAGCGGATGGCCTATCACAAGGCCATCATCAAGGAGGAGGCTGAAAAGGTCCGTGCGGCCGGCGGCCTGTTCATCATCGGCACCGAGCGCCACGAATCCCGCCGGATCGACAATCAGCTCCGTGGCCGTGCTGGCCGTCAGGGCGACCCTGGCGAGACCCGGTTCTATATCTCTCTGGAAGATGACCTCATGCGTCTGTTCGGCGGCGACCGCATCCAGAACATGATGGAGAAATTCGATCTGGACGAGGACACCCCCATCGAAAACAAGATGCTGACCCGTGCCATCGAAAACGCCCAGACCACCGTGGAGAGCCGCAACTTCCAGTCCCGTAAGTCCGTTCTGGAATACGACGACGTCATGAATAAGCAGCGCGAGATCATCTACGCCCAGCGCCGTCAGGTGCTGGACGGTCTGGACATCAAGGAGACCGTGCTGAACATGATGCACACCTCCGTCAGCAACCATGTGGCGCTGGCCTTCGGTGAAAATCAGCATCTGGATGCCGCCCAGTATCACGAGATGCTCAAGGGCATGGAGGGTATCTACTTCGCCAAGGGCGCCGTGGAATTCTCCGACGAGGAAATCCCCTCCAAGACCCAGGAGGACTTCGACGAGGCGTTTATCGCCGCCGCCGAAAAGACCTACGAGGCCAAGGAGCAGGAGGTCACCACGCCCATCATGCGGGAGCTGGAGCGTGTCATCATGCTCCGGGTGGTAGACGAATACTGGATGGATCATATCGACGCCATGGACGATCTGAAGCAGGGCGTCCGGCTCCAGGGCTACGGCAACAACAACCCCGTGGACGTCTACAAGCGGGAATCTCTGGAAATGTTTGAGGAAATGGTCTCCGCCATTCAGGATGAGACCGTCCGCCGGCTGTACTCCGTCCGTCTGCGGAAGGACGAGGAGGTCAAGCGGGAGCGTGTAGCCAAGGCCACCGTGGAAAACGTGGGCGGCGACGGCACCACGCCTAAAAAGCAGCCCGTGAAAAAGACCGTGAAGATCGGCCGCAACGATCCCTGTCCCTGCGGCAGCGGGCTGAAGTGGAAGAAGTGCACCTGCAAGGAGTATCACCCGGATCTGTAAGATCCCGTGCAAGCCGCGCCGCCCTGCGGCGTTGATCAGTTCCCCGTTTCCCTTTCCCACTGCCGAAAGGGGAACGGGAACTCCAGAAAATATCATATCCCTGCCCTCTGGCTTTCCAGAGGGCATTTTTTAAGAGAACAAGCGAGGTTAACTATGCCCTTTCAACAGCATGAGCAAACCGGCCTGGTGTGGTTCACCGCCGATGTTTTGAATGATGTCCCTCACGGCTTTTCCACCCGGAAGGGCGGCGTATCCCCCGCACCGTGGGACAGTCTGAACCTCCGCCCCGGACAGGGGGACGGCCCGGAAAAGCTGTGGGAAAATTACCGCCGCTTTTTCGCCGCTTTGGGCCTGGACGAGACCCGTGCGGTCCTCAGTCAGCAGACCCACACCGCCAATATCCGCACCGTCACGGCAGAGGACGCCGGGAAGGGTCTGCTCCGTCCCCGGGACTACACAGATGTGGATGCTCTCATCACCAACGTCCCTAACCTGCCCTTGACGGTCTTTTCCGCCGACTGCGGCACCGTGCTGCTGTACGATCCTGTCCATCAGGCCATCGGCGCCGTTCACGCCGGTTGGCGGGGCTGCGCCGCCGGGATCGTGGAGAAAACCGTGGCAGCCATGGGTGCGGCCTATGGGAGCCGTCCCGCTGAGCTGCTGGCGGCGCTGGGTCCCTGCATCGGCCCCTGCTGCTTCGAGACAGACGGAGATGTGCCGGAGGCCATGCAAGCCGCATTGGGAGCGGATGCCGACGCCTATATCACAGTGAAAGGTCCCAAATTCCATGTGGATCTGGCCGGGCTGAACCGCCAATGGCTGCTGCGCGCCGGGCTGCTGCCGGAGCGGATCGAGGTCTCCGGCATCTGCACCGCCTGCCGCCCCGACCTGTTCTGGTCGCACCGGAAAATGGGCGATCAGCGAGGCGTCCAAGTGGCCGTCATTTCTCTGAAGGAGGGCCTATGAAACGAATCACCGCCTGGGCGGCGGTCCTGACTCTGACCCTCTCCCTTCTGACCGGCTGCGCCCAGATCGACGAATCCTCCGCAGATGAATTGCCCTTTCCGTCGGAGGAGACCCCCGTAGAGGAAGAACACAGCGGTCTGCCCGCCGTGTTCGCCCTGCCCTATTTAGAGGGGCAGCCGCTGAATCCCCTCTCCTGTCCCGACGGTGTTCAGCAGACGGTGGCCTCCCTCCTTTATGAGGGACTGTTCCGGCTGGATCAGGCCTTCACGCCCCAGCCGCTGCTGTGCGCGTCCTACACCTACGATTCGGAAACACTGACCTACAAGCTGACCCTCCGTGACGGCGTGGTGTTTTCCGACGGATCTCCCCTCACCGCCGCCGACGTGAAGGCCACCCTCAACGCCGCCCGCAGCTCTGTCCGCTACGCCAGACGGCTGTCGGATGTCAAAAGCATTTCCGCCGGGGACGGCACGGTGACCCTGACCCTCAACCGCCCCAATACCGGTCTGCCCGCTCTGCTGGACATTCCCATTCTGAAGTCCGGCACAGAGAAGCACAGCGTCCCTCTGGGAACCGGTCCTTACCTCTATGACGAAAGCAGCGAAAGCTGTCTGATCGCCAGTCAGAACTGGTGGCGGCACATCAGTCAACCGGTGGAACGGATCTCCCTCACCGGTACAGCGGATCAGGAGTCCATGCTCTACCGCTTTTCTTCCCGGGATGTGCAGCTGATCGTGGCAGATCTCACCGGCACGGACCCTGTTGCCGTTTCCGGCAGCGTCAGCTACGATGATGCCGACACCACCGTGTTTCAGTATCTTGGGATCAATGTCTCCGCAAAGGGGCTGGACGATGCCGCGTTCCGCCGCTGCCTTTCTCTGGGCGTCAGCCGCAGGGCCTTGGTGAGCAGCTTACTTTCCGGCCACGCTAAGGCAGCGCAGTTCCCCGTTTCTCCGGTGTCCCCTCTCTATCCGGCAGACTTGGAGCAGACAGATTCCGTAGTGGCCTTCACCGATGCTCTGAATGCCTGTGAGACCCGGCCCAGCCGCACGCTGCGCCTGCTGGTCAACAGCGAAAACAGCTTCAAGGTCTCCATGGCCCGGCAGATCGCCGCCGCATTTACAGCTGCCGGCGCTGCCACAGAAACCGTGGAGCTGCCTTGGGAGGAATACACCGCCGCACTGGCCGCTGGCCGCTTTGATCTTTATTACGGTGAGGTTCGGCTGACGGCGGACTGGGATGTTTCCTCCCTGCTCGCCACCGGCGGCAGTCTCAATTACGGTGGATGGAGCGATCCCCAGTGCGATCAGCTTTTGGAGGGTTGCCGCTCCGGAGGAAACCGGGAGGCAGCGTTCCGGGGCCTGTGTCGGTACCTGCAGAGCCAGGCTCCCATCCTGCCCATCTGCTTCAAGACAGTCTCCGCACTGTACGAGTCTGATGTGCTGGAGGGGCTGACCCCCACCGCCGCCGAGCCATTTTACGGGTTGGAAAATATCTCCATTCACCTCCGGGCGAACTGAGAGAACTTTTCCATTGAAGGTGCACCATGGAAAAGATTCCTTGCGTGACATTTCTCCCGATTTCTGATAGGCTGACGGTGAGGTGAGGCATGATGCGTGACATTGGAAAAAACATCCGGGATCTGCGTCAGCAAAAGCATCTGACGCAGGAGGAACTGGCAGAGCAGCTGTTTGTCACCCGGCAGACAGTTTCCAACTACGAAAATGGCCGCACCCGGCCCGATGTGGATCAGATCCTGCGGTTAGCGGAAATTTTTGATACAGACGCCAACGCTGTCCTCTATGGCCCGCCGGTGCCAGAAGGGCGAAAAACTGCTCTGATCCAAGCTGCGGCAGGCTGCGGGCTGACTGCGGCCATCTATCTGCTGTATCGGTTTTTCCTGCCCACAGCCCAGGATATTCAAAGCTTCCACTATGACCCGCGTTGGACCGCAGCTTTGATGTATGTGGTGCGGCCCGTATTCTTATTGCTTCTGGGCTGGTCGCTGGTACAAGTATTGTCTCTCGCCGCGGCAGTCAAGCTCCCGGAAAAGCCGTGGGTCCGCTGTCTTCGCCGGGGCCTTTTGGCCATTGTTCTCTGCGGTATCCTGTCCTCACTCTTTGTTTGTATCGCCTTCTTTGTAGATGTAGGGAATGTATACTCGGTTCTCAGGCCGTTTCTCTATCGGATCATAAAGTGGAATCAAAAACCGATTTTCCATCCCCTTTTGGGTGCGCTTCTCTGTCTTCTGGGCTTTCCACTGAAGCGAAAGGTCCCGGTAGAGAAGCAGATTTCTCAATAAAAGCCACGGTGCCTTGAGCAATGCTCACGGCACCGTGGCTTTTTGCGCTCTGTGACGAACACCTCAGTTCCCGGTTCTTTCGCCTCATTGCGCTCATATCTTCTCTTCTTTCATAGCCGCTGTCATGATCCGCTCTATCGGTAAGACGCCATTGGTCACGGAAACATGGACAATATAAAAGCTGTTGTCATAGGGCTGTTGTTCTTCCCGCTTCGTGGCATAGTGCCTGTACACTGCCTCCACATCTGTTATATCTGCCTGGGCCGATTCCGGCAATGCGGCCCAATAGCTTGCCAGCGCTGCTACCATTTTCTCCCGGAGGGCCGTCTCTGATTCCGGGAATGGAACGGTCTCCGGCTCTCTGATCTGCACCTTCAATACAAACACCGGCCGCTCCGGCATATCATATCGCCACTGGCAGCTTACATTGCCGTAGCTTCCCTGTTCCAGCCGATTGAGTGCCCACATTACTTTTGAGATATGATTGTTCTGCATCCAGCGTTCCGCCCGGAGCGGATCGCCGATCAGTCCGTCATAGCCGCACCCCAGTTCCACTTCTTGCCCGGAATCTCCTGTCAAAACCGCTTCATACGGCGCTCCGCACGGATTGAAGTACACCTTTCCACAGTGAAATCCCGGGTACTGTTCCTGTGCATACCGGTCCATGCGGTAAGCGGCGATCCACTTACCGGTAAATGGCAGGTATTCCGCATAGTACGCCGAAAAAGCCAACAGCGTGGAGATGAGCACTCCCAGAGCCAAGCGTTTTTTCAGGTTCATGGTGTACCTCCTTCGATCAGCGCCAATTTCCGTTTCCGGGGCAGCTTTTTGATAGCCGCCTCCCGGCGCTGGGCGGTGGAGCGGTCCGGAACCTCCTCTGTGTAGGCCAGCGACACCGGAGGCCGGGCGCGAGTGTATTTGGCCCCGGTCCCGTTCTGGTGCTCCCGGAGCCGACGGGCCACGTCGGTGGTGGAGCCGGTGTACAGGCTGCCGTCCCCGCAGCAGAGCATATAGACATACCAGGCCATTCTCCCACCCCCTTTTCTGCCATTTTAACACGCCGTCCCCGCTACCGCAAGACATAGGGATTTCCCTTCCCGTCATAAAGGCCGCCATCATCGTCGGCAAGAAGGTGCTGGACGCCGCAGAGTCTCAGTTTCAGGCAATGGAAAGCCCCGCCTCAGGTGGCAAACATCCACGCCAAGTCGGAGGACCTTCCCGCTGTTATAGAAAAGGCTCTGGCGGACATCGACGGCCCGGTCTGGCCTTATCCCGTCGCCCAGCAAATACCGATTGACGCGGTGGTGGAACAGGAGCAGGTTGGCTGATTTGGCAGAACAGAACCGCTCCGACACAAAAAGCATAAGGGACAACGAGAACCAAGCGCTTCTCCGTGAAACATTCTCCTGCGTCATTAAGATCGTCAGTATATCGCCAAGAGCTATATTCCAAGCAAAAAACGAGGCAGGCTGCCCTAAACGGACAGCCTGCCTTACACGTTTATATATGTTGTTTCGCTTATTGATAGGAAAACTGAGGATTCTGCACACAGCGCTTTCCGCCGCTGATCTCAACATGACAGCCATTCATGTAGCCTGCGGCATCCGAAGCCAAAAACACCAATACCTTTCCCAGGTCCTCCGGCGTACCGAAGCGGCGGCACGGGATGTCTGCCAACAGCGCATCACCGTACTTCTCAATGCTCTCCGCAGCGATCTCTGTTGCGATCATACCCGGCACATAGGCCAGCACCCGGATATTGGCGGCCGCAAACTCTGCCGCCATGGATGCGCTGAGATTTTTCACGGCAGCCTTTGCGGCACTGTATGTTGCCCGCCCCGCATTGGGGTCCAGCGCTGCGAAGGAAGAAGCGTTCAAAATCACGCCGCCCCCCTGCGCCTTCATGTACGGATAGGCAGCCTTTGCCCCGTGAAATACCGTGGTAAGGTTCAGGTCGATCTCCCGTCGGAACTCCTCGCTGGACATTTCCATCAGCGGCTTGATCCACATGGCACCGGCGTTATTGATCCAAACGTCAATGGAACCGTACTCCTTCGCCACTGCGGCGGCAAAGGTCTCCACCTGTTCCAGATCTGTCATATCCGCCTGATAAACGAATACTCGCTCTGATCCCAAAAACTCCTTTGCTTTCTGGAGCTTTTCCATCCTCCGTCCGCAGATCGCCACCTTGCAGCCCTCCTGCAAAAAGGCTCGTGCCGTTTCAAGGCCGATACCGGTGGCTCCGCCGGTAACAACAACCACCTTGCCGTTTAATCCAAGTTCCATTCTGCTTCCTCTTTCGATCTCACGATTCAGCCCGCCGCTTAAATTCCGCCGATTTTCTGAATGGCATCACAAATCCGTGCAGTACGCAGAGATTCCTCTTCGGTCACAGTCAACGGTGTTCCATGCAAAATGGCGTTGCCAAACTGCTCAAACTCCATATAGTAGTTGTCATCCACCCAGATCGTATACTCCGTAGTGATCTCATCGACATACTCAGCATTCTGGGGACGTGCGTTTTTACCGACTCTGATTTTGCAGAGTCCACGGCTGTTGAACTTATGGTCCACATCAATGCGGCCGCTATCTCCGATGATGGAGAAGCATCCGCGGGGATAGGCATCCAACCCGGCATAGAGGGAGGCAACGCCGCTGTTTTCATAGTGCAGCAGCACTGCATCGGCCAAGTCCACGCCAGTCTTCTCATCAAAGCTGCAGGACACATGGATCTCGGTGGGATCTTTCCCGAAAAGATAGGAAGCGAGGCTCACATTGTAGCAGGTGACGTCATACACCGCGCCGCCACCGGCCCCCTTCTGATAGCGGATTCCTTCCCGGTTCGTATCAAAGGTGGAGTGCTTGGACTCCAGATAGCGGATCCGGCCGATCTCGCCGCTGTCGATGATCTCCTTGACACGCTGGGCCAGCTGCGCATGGCGGTACGCATAAGCTTCTTCCAGCAGGACATGGTTGGACTTTGCAGCGGCAAACATTTTCTTTACCTGCTCTTCGTTCATGGCGAGGGGCTTTTCACAGAGAATGTGTTTTCCCGCTTCGGCCGCCTTGATGGCCCACTCCATGTGCAACCCGTTGGGCAGAGGAACGTATACGGCATCCACATTTTCGTCATTCAGCAGGGCCTGATAATCCGTATAGAGCTTCTTAGGGGCAAACGGCTCCGCGTAGGCCTTCAGCTTTTCTTCATTCCGACCTGCAATCGCATAGAGTTCCGCATTCGATGTAGACAGCATGGCAGGGATGGTACGATTTTTGCCGATCCCGGAGCATCCGAGAACACCCCAACGAACACGATTTTTTTCCATAATAAGGACCTCGCATGAACAAAAAGTAGTATATTTTGATCCCTCTCCAGGGATATAAAAATTGTTTCAGTTAATCTGACGCCGTTCCATCTGCGTCATGTCCCGCGATCAGTGCGCTGAGCCGTTCCCGGTTCCCATTCTGATCCAGAACTTCATTGGGAATGATCTCAAAGATCACGCCTCCGCCCAGGATCATGCTGATGCGGTTCTCTCCGTTGACCCAGGCACAGCGCTTAATTTCTATGGTATTGCTCTGATCGCCGAATTTCTGCGTGACGCTGTTCTTATCTACAAGTAAAGTGTGGGGGCCGATAAATCCATCCTGGATCAGCTTGAGCCGGACGTAGCGCTTATAAGTGCGCCGCACCTTGCCCGGTGAGCAGCTCCGCCTGTCCGTGGTAAGCACCAGCATCGCCGCAGCCATCCCCATCACACCCAGCCGACTCCACACGGAGCTTTCCGGATGCGTCACTAAAAAGTAAACAGCCAGAATGATGAAAATGGCATTCGTGACAATATATTGGATCAGACTTCTCCGCTTGCTGCGCTGCAGCTTCAATTGGAATGCGATGACATCCTCATAATGCTCTTGTGTAATCGTATAATTCAGTTGCACATCAAATCCTCCTCTGCATGTACACAGCCAGCGCCAAATATCGAAGGCACGTAATTATCCAAAAAGGCCGTATTCAGCAAAATGCACTTACTGAATACGGCCTTTCTTTTTCAGAATCAGATGTTCAATGCGTTCTTCCGATCTCTCAGCTTCTTGCTGAACAGAGGAAGGACCAGGAACAGGATGGCAACGATCAGGCACACCACAGCAATGGGACGCTGCAGAATCCCGCCGAAGTTACCCAACTCGGCAGTCATTGCCATGCGGAAATACTTCTCCACCAGGGGTCCCAGGATGTAGCCAAGGATCACGGGAGCCATATCCACGCCCAGCTCCGTCAGGACATAAGCCAGAATGCCGCACACGATCAGGATCCACAGATCGAATGTACGATTATTCAGAGCAAAGGTGCCCAACACGCAGAACATGAGGATTGCGGGGAACAGATAGGAGAAAGGAATGTTCACCGCACGGACAAACACCTTCATCAGGCCCAATTCCATCACATACATCACGATATTGGCCAGGAAATAAGACACCATGACAGCGCCTACCACGTCCAGATCGGATGTGAACAGCAGGGGGCCCGGCTGCAGACCGTGGATCATCAGGCCGCCGATCAGAGCTGCCGTTACCAGGTCGCCGGGAATACCCAAGGTGATCAGGGGGATCAGCGCACCGCCGTTTACAGCGTTGTTGGAGGTCTCAGAGGCGCAGATTCCCTCAGGAGAACCATGGCCAAAACGCTCGGAATGCTTGGACATCTTCTTAGACTGGTTATAGGTGATCAGCGTGGACGCATTCTGACCGATACCGGGGAGAATGCCGATGCCGGTACCGATAAGGCATCCCAGCACGATGGGCACCATGCAGCCCTCCATCTCCTTGACAGGAGGCAGGAAGGACATTTTTCCAACTTCAATCTTCTTTTTTTCTTTGCTGAGGTCGCGGCACTGATGCAGGATCTCACTGATCGCGAACAGACCCATCATCAAAGCAGTGGAATTCAGTCCGTTCATCAACTGCCAGTTACCAAAAGTCAGGCGCTGTACGCCGGAAATAGAGTCAATGCCGAAGCTGCCCAGCACAATGCCGATCAGCGCGCCAACCAGACCCTTGAGCAGATCGTTAGACGCCATGGTGATGACCACAGCCAGACCCACCAGGGCCACGGCGAAATACTCCCAGTTACCGAAGATCAGGGAGACCTTAGACAACTGCGGTGCCAGGAAGAACAGGGCCAAGGCGGAGAATGTACCGCCGATCAGGGAGGCGAAAACGCCGATAGACAGCGCGGTACCAGGTTTGCCGCTTTTAGCCATGGGATAACCGTCATAGCAGGTAAAGATAGAAGACGGGGTGCCAGGGATATTGATCAGGGTCGCCGTGATCAAGCCGCCGCTGATACCGCCCACGTAAATTGCCACCAGCAGAGTCAGGCCCTGCACAGGAGTCATGGTATAAGTGAAGGGGATCATCAGAGTCACGCCCAGAACGGCCGTCAATCCGGGAATACATCCGAAAACAATTCCCATAAAGACGCCGAAAAACAGCAGTGCGATAGAAAACGGGTCGCCAAAAATAGCCTGAAAGCCAACAATCATTGCTTCCACGGCTTCAGCCTCCTTTCGTACTCACGCAATTTGCAGGGGGCCCAAGGCCCCGCTGCAAACTGCGCAAAATCAATCAATGATACAGAAAATTTGTTTTGCGAAATAAGGCTTACTTCATTTCCTCGAAGACGGGAGCCAGATCCTCGACCCAGCCGCTGATCTTCTCCTTCAGAGCAGCACCGTCAACATAGTTGACTTCCAGGCCCAGGGCCAGGACGTCCTGCTCGAATTCGGGATTTTCGCAGACCTTCTTGATAGCCTCCTGCAGAACAGCCTGCTGCTCCTGGCTCATGCCGGCAGGAGCATACCAGCCGCGGGGCTTCGTGGTGACAACGTCATAGCCCAGCTCAGCGGTGCAGGGAGTGTCGGGCAGGAACTTAGCGCGGCGATCGCCAACAGTCAGCAGAGCGATGTGATCGCCGGAGGTGATAGCGGACTGGATATCAGCGCAGGAGTTGACGCTCAGCTGGACGTGGTTGCCCATCAGAGCGGTCTTGTTCTCAGCGCCGCCGTCATAGGGGACAACGACAACATCATCGCGGATGCCCAGAGCGTCCAGAGTACGCAGGCAGTCAGCCATGTTGCAGTTGTTGCTGCCGGTGTTGCCGACCTTCACGGTGCCGGGGTTAGCCTTGATGTACTCCAGAGCCTCTTCCAGAGTGGTCCAGCCGCTCTGGGGGTTGGTGACCAGCACGTTGAAGTCATCAACGATACCGCAGACGGTCTCCAGCTCGTCCCACAGCTCCACATCGGTGGTGCCGCTCAGAGAGTAGGAAACAACATCCATGGGGTTGTGAGCCAGGATGGTATAGCCGTCATTCTTGGAGTTGAACGCCTGCATAGCGCCGGTGAAGCCGGAAGCACCTTCCACGTTCACAGCAACCAGCTTCTGGTTGTTGGGGAGCTCAATGTACTCCATGATCTTACGGGTCAGGATATCAGAGCCGCCACCGGGAGAATAGGGGATGATGACGGTGATGGGGCTGGTGGGATAATCAGCCTTCTCGGTGGAAGCGGTCTCGCCGCCGTTGGCAGCGGGGGCCTTATCATCGGTGGACTTGCTGCCGCAACCGGCGAGAAGGGCCAGCATGGATGCTGCACACAGCAGCAGTGCAAGGGTCTTCTTCATGAATCTTTTCCTCCTAAGAATTTGCATTTTCTGCATTTTATCAAGCAGCCGGAGCCGGCCGCCTACTTCAGCGGTGCACACACCGCATTCAGTCTCAGCCAAACAGGGAGAACGTGGGGAACTGGACGGACAGGAGCTTGCCAAATATAAACCAGAACACCGCCAGCATCACTGCCGCAGACAGAACGCCCTTTACCAGCAGCTTGCCCCACAGCGCCTTGGGAACCGTGCGGAAGGTCAGAGACTGTTCCTTCACGGAGAACAGGATGACCAGATACAGGCACATCAGGAAGGTGGTGATCATGAAGCCGACCTTGGGCAGCGCCAGTGCGTAAACGATCAGAGAGACGATCACAGCCACAACCGTGCTGTCCAGATAAAAGTGGAAGCCCTCTGCCTCCTCGCCTTCCTTCTTGCCAAAGGAGCGGATGATGAGGATCACCGCAACAATTACCAGGAACACGCCCATCATGCGCAGCCACACATCGGATCGCACCAGGAAGCCGCCCTGGCCGGTTTTGACTTCCGTCTCCGTGATCTTGCCGAACACCAGGAAGGCGCTGAGCAGAATCATAAGAATCCCGAGAACAAAGTCATTCATTTTCTTAATGCATTTCATTGTTTTCCTTCTCCTCTCTTCTCTTGCTCCAATGGTTTGTCCACGGAGCGGTAACATTTATAAAAGCATCTTTATAAGCCTGTCTTTGCCCGCCAAGGCCTTTTGGACTCAGCAGTTGAAAGCATTTTTGATATGTGCGTCGAGATAATAACAGGACACATCAGGCGCTCGCCCCTCAAACAGATAATCTACAAGCAGTTGGACCGCTTTATATCCCTGCTGATAAGGACTTTGATCGATTAAAAATTGGACTGTACCATTCTTCATGTAGGTAATATTTCGCTGTGTGGCGTCAAACCCCACAATCTTTTGAACATCGGCGGTCCCTCGTTCGTATACCGCCTGCGCTACGCCGCTCAGGCCCGCGCCGCTGACGAAGATACCCGTGATGTTCGGCATCTCATTCAAGGCATCCCGCGTACGAGCGTATGCAACATCATGATAGCCTTCTCCATAAATGATCCGGTATCCTGACGATGCCTTTGGGGCAAGGCCCCATTGCTCCAGAAATCCCTCTATCCGTTTTTCGCTGTCCTTATGCTGGGGCGTTACGCCCACGATCAAGGCGTATCCGTCAGGTGGGGAGATCTGCCGCATCAAAAGCGCCGCACATTTTCCGGCGCGGCAGGAGTCAATGCCCACATAGCAGTTTCTCAGTGCCGGCCGCACATCTTGGTTATACGTAAAAACAGGAATTCCCTGATTCTTCAGGATCTGAAGCCGTTCGTCAAACGCCTTGGACTCGATCCCGCGTAAAACGATCCCTTGAACCTCGGAAGCGATCATCTCATCGATCTTCTGCAAATACAGCAGCTCATCATCCGGAGAAACCACTTCGATCACAGCTTCGATTCCATGCTGCTGTGCATAGGCGACACCGTCTTCTATGCCCTGCTTGATCTGTTCTTGAAAGTCCGGTTCACGCGCTGATAGAAAGATCCCGATCCGGTTTCTCTTTTTCGCTATTGAAAAAGCTCGGCCCAATGTGTTCGGCTGAAAATCCAACTCGCGCATGACCTGTCGAACTCTCTCGGCAGTTTCGCTCTTGACCTCTCCCCGATGGTGGAGAACGCGGTCAACGGTTCCACGCGACACACCGGCCATCTTTGCCACCATTTCAACGGTTACCATTACACTGACCTCACGTATCGTATCTCATTGCCATTTCCGTGTTCGTGCACGAAACAGGGGGTTAAAAGAGTGCTCCGAATCGAGCACTGATTTAAACATGTAAAAACATCAAAATCTCAACAGACTTTGCGCCGGTACAAGAGAATGTTTTAACCAAAATCTATGGCGTTCCATCTTGCGGACCAGGCCGCATCTGGCCAAACCGGACGGTTGCCACAGTAATGGATTGGAATGCAAAAAAAATCACAAACGATCTAAATTGGCCTTTTTTAAAATATCATACTATTTCTTGTTTTTCAATTGTGAGATTTTTTATAAATATTTAACATTTTTTGTGCTATTTGCATAGCGTTTGCGGCAATGATCATCATTTCTCAATATGCATTTTAAAGCTGTACCACTTGCATATCGTTCAGGAGAGAAGGCTTCCAAACGGTTTCGATCCCTAAAAGCAGGCTTTTCGGACCGGACGAAAGCCCCCTCTCCCTCAGTTCTTCACTATCAGTTTATTGCTCCACCAGATACTGCTCGATTGCCGCGTCCAGCAAGGCGATTTCTTCCGAAGTCAGCATCCACTGATAGGCAGCACAGTTTTCTTCGATCTTCCGTCTGCTCTGTGCACCGACAATACAGGAAGAAACAAATTCCTTCTGTGCGCACCAGTTCAGTGCGATTTGAGACAGGGGCACGTTATCCCGATCAGCGGAGATCCGATCCATGACTTCCAGGACCTTCATAACCTTAGAGAACATTGGCTCCTGGAAGTGCTTATAAAAACGGTTCCGACTGTCCGTGGCTTCAAAGGTTGTCAGCTTCCGGAATGCTCCTGTTAAGATCCCGCCGCCCAGAGAACCGTATGTCATGACGCCCATGCCCTGTTCAGCCGCCCACTTCATCTGTTCTTCATTTGTGCGGACAACCATAGAGTACTGCGGCTGATAGGCTTCCAGCGTACAATACTGCCCGATCTCCTCCATTTGCTCCCTTGTAAAGTTGGAAACACCGATATGAAGAACCTTACCGGATTTTTTAAGCGCATTCAGTGCGTCAGCAGTCTCAGCAAAGTCGGTATTGACATCCGGCCAATGAATCAGCATCAGGTCGATATAATCCGTCTGCAGGTTTTTGAGGGAATCGTCACACTGCTGAATGATTTTGTCATAGTGTCCGTCACGAACATACGTCCCATTTCCCATGTAGAAATTTCCGCACTTTGTTGCCACTATGACCCTTTGGCGCGTTCCGCTCTGCTTGAGCGCCTTCCCCACCAGACATTCGGCTGCACCGGCATTATAGGCCGGTGCGGTATCAATAAAATTGACACCATTTTCCACTGCGGCGCAGATCGCATCAATACGGGTCTCTTCCGGATTGTCATCCCAGCCCGCTCCGCCGATCCCCCAGGTTCCCAGCGCCATCTCGGACGCCTTCATCCCGGTTTTTCCAAACTCCTTATACCGCATGTTCATTCCACCTTTCTGCGCCTCTCAACGAGCATACGCCCGGAGGCATCCGCAGTCAATAAGAACAGAAACCCCGGCCGGCGCACCGTCAGTGCATCGAGGTCGGTGCTCCTATTCTCCCAGACCCATGTTGCGTTCGCTCCTAATTAAAATGCCCCCGCAGTTTTCGGCCCATGGCCGCACTGAAAAGCAAGACCCTGAGCCTAATCTCCAGAGCACGTGATCTGTACTTTCGTTTTAGGGGCTCTTTTTTATAGAAACCGGTATGTAATTTACACCTGTTGGCGTCATCTGTCAACGGGAGCAGCTGCCGCCGCATGAAAAAATCAGAGCAGTCTCTCTGCAGCCGCCATCAGTCTCTGCCATTCATTTTAACACGCCGTCCCCGCCGCCGCAAGACATAGGGACTTCCCTTCCTGTCATAAAGGTGAACAGGAGGTGGTGCGCATGATCTCTGCCGCGCTGATGCTGTTTGCCAATACGCTTTTATTTTCTCTGCGGCTGGACCGCAGCGGGTCCTTTCCCCGGCCCCTTTCCGCCAGTGAGGAAAGGATGTGGCTGGAACGTCTGGCTCAGGGGGACCCGGAGGCCCGGAATGTCCTCATTGAGCGGAATCTTCGCCTTGTGGCACATATTGTGAAGAAATACTATGCGCAAAGTTCCGATCAGGATGACCTGATCTCCATTGGGACCATTGGACTTATCAAGGGGATCTCCAGCTTTGATCCCTCCAAAGGCGCCCGTCTGGCTACTTACGCAGCAAGATGTATTGAAAATGAGATTTTAATGTATTTCCGGTCTCAGAAAAAATTGCAGGGAGAAGTATCCCTGTCGGAGACCATCGAATCGGATCGTGAGGGCAATGCCCTACAGCTAATGGACGTTATCGGTGTGGATGACACCATGCTGGAGGATCTCTATGACCGGGACAGCGCCCACCGCCTGCGGCGGCTGGTGAAGGAGTGCCTGACCCAGCGGGAATCAGAGGTCATCCGTCTGCGGTACGGTCTTGGCGGCACCGTCCCCCTGACCCAACGGGAGATCGCCTCCACATTCGGCATTTCCCGGAGCTATGTATCGCGTATTGAGAAGCGGGCATTGGAAAAGCTGCGGGCAGAACTGGAAAAGCCTGTGGGCAGCGGAGCCGGTCAATAGCAGGACCGCAGGCCAGTTTCGGAGACGCATCCGGAAAAATTGCGGACTTCCAGCAGTCCGCCCAAAATCTTTGCGGATATTTTACACCTATTTCCCAATTTTTAACTTGTAAAATACGGAATTTTATGATATTTTGACAATATACACAAGATCATGCCCGCAGTGACATCTGCGGGCATGATCTTATTGGGAAGGAGTTGTGGGAACATGGAACAGCGCAGAACGGTGCTGCTGGCAGATACCAGCACGGAATTCCGCATTCTGCTGCGGGAAGCCATGGAAAGAACAGGAGAATTTCTGGTAGAAATTGCACAAACCGGGGACGAAGTTCTGGATAAAGTTCAGAAGCAAGAACCGGATATTCTGATCATGGATGTGATCCTGCCGGGGCTGGACGGTCTCAGCGCTCTGCGGGAGCTGCAGGAGCTTGGCTATGCTCCCATGACCATTCTGACCTCCGCATTTGTTTCCGACCAGACGCTGACGGAAGCTACGGAGCTGGGCGCTGCCTATTTTCTGCCAAAACCCTTTCGGATGGACACGCTGTTGGACCGGATGCGGAACCTGTTCTGGGAAAAGCCGAAAGCCACCCGCCCCTCTCTGAAAGCCCGCGTCACCCACATGCTTCATGATGCAGGTATGCCTGCCAATATCTCCGGCTACCAGTATCTGCGGGAAGCGATCCTGATCACCGCCGCCGATCCAAGTGTACTGAACAAGGCTGTAACCAAGATCCTCTATCCTGAGATCGCCCGACGTTACGGCACCACCGCCCTCCGTGTGGAACGGTGTATCCGCAGCGCCATAGAGACCGCCTGGGACCGGGCTTCGCCGGAGACACTCCCCAAATACTTCGGCTGCACCGTCAGCAGTCAGCGTGGAAAGCCCTCCAATGCGGAATTCATTGCTCTGCTGGCAGAACGGCTGACTCTGGAGGATGACCAAGCCCTCAGAGCCTGACAGCTTTTCACAGTCTATATAAAAGGAGACAGGACGAGCCTGTCTCCTTTTTTGCGTTCGTTTTCATTCGACAGCATCTGAGCGTTCGTTTCATTTTACGAAAACGTATACGTTTTCGCGTCAAATTCGTTTTTTCTTCCTCCAAAAATAACAACCAAAGGTCGGCCTTTTTATTTGTGCACTTTACACAGTGTACGTGAAATTGAATAAAAAAATCATGGGAAAATAGCCATAATCCTCCTTGACAATTCCATTAAGAATTCTTTATAATGATAACAAGGAAGTGCAAACGTTTGCGACCAGAGGACAGCACACCGACGGTCAAACCGTGCACAGAACTGAGAAAAGAGAGCAATCTGCTGTCCCTGCAATCCCCGGCAGACTTCAGAAAGAGGTGTTATCGTGTCGAAAAATGGATTACCCAGAAAACCCCTGACCAAGCGGCGTTTAAAGAACCTGATCCTGAATGTGCTGAAAAACCCCTTTAACATGGTGGTGCTGGTCAGTCTCATCATCCTGTTCTGCCTCATCATCATCCCTCTGCTGACCATGATCTCCAGCACCTTTACGCTGGCTCAAGGCGAGTTGCGCCGGGTTCAGGGCCACGTGGGCGATTTCACCCTGTACTACTGGAAATACATCCTCACCGGTAAGCTGGCCAGCGCCGTGCTGTGGGGGCCGCTGAAAAACTCCTTTATCTGCGGCTTTTTTACCGTGCTGGTTTCGGTGCCTCTTGGCTCCGTTCTGGCGTGGCTGATGATCCGCACGGATCTCCCCGGCAAGAAGATCCTAGGCCTGCTGGTGACCGTACCTTATATGATCCCCTCCTGGACCAAGGCTCTGGCCTGGCTGGCCATGTTCCGCAACTCCACCTCCGGCGCCAACGGCTTCTTGGCCGGTCTGGGCATTCCCGTTCCCGACTGGCTGGCTTACGGCCCCATCGCCATCGTGCTGTGCATGTCCATGCACTATTACGCATTCTCCTACATCATGGTCTCCGGTGCGCTCCGCTCCATCAACTCCGAGCTGGAGGAGATGGGTGAGATTCAGGGCGCCAGCAAAGCGCAGATCCTGCGGCACATCACTCTGCCCCTGATCCTGCCCTCTGTGCTGTCCGCCACCGTTATGACCATCAGCAAATCCATCGGTACATACGGCGTCCCCGCCAACCTGGGTAACCGCATCGGCTACTACACTCTGGCTACCAAGATGCGTACCTTCATCGACCAGGGTCCCCAGGCTGTCGGCTATGCCATGTCCATCGTACTGGTGCTGCTGGCCGCCCTCATCATCTTCTCCAACCAGCGGATCGTGGGCGTCCGGAAGTCCTACGCCACCGTCAGCGGCAAGGGCGGCCGCGCCACGCTGATGCAGTTGGGCAAGGCCAAGAAGCCCCTCATGGTGTTCCTGATGGTCTTCCTGTTCCTGGCCATGGTGGTGCCCTTCTTCGTGCTGATCATGGAGACCTTCCAGATCACCACCGGCGCCGGCTACGGTCTGGATAACCTGACGCTTTACAACTGGATCGGCAAAGAAGGTGAGATTGATAAGTACACCAACTACGTGGGCATCTTCCGGAATCCCAATTTCTTCAGCGCCTTCTGGAATACCATCCGCCTGACCCTCATCGCCTCCATCCTCACCGCTATCTGCGGCCAGTTCCTGGGCTACATCAGCTCCCGCGGCCGTGGCAAGTGGTACGGCGACCTTACCGAGCAGATGGTCTTCGTCCCCTACCTGATGAGCGGTATCGCATTCTCCACCATGTATTTCTCCATGTTCTCCCGTCCGCACCTCGGCGGACTGATGCCCTCCCTGTACGGCACCTTCACCCTGATCGTGCTGACCTCGGTGGTTAAGCACTTCCCCTTCGCCAGTAAGTCCGGTACCGCCAATATGCTCTCCATCAGCGTGGAGCTGGAGGAAGCGGCAGATATCGCCGGCGCCAGCTTCTGGAAGCGGATGTCCTCCATCATCGTTCCTCTGGCGAAAAACGGCTTCATTTCCGGCTTCATGCTGACCTTCATTTCCATCGCCAAGGAGCTGGACCTCATTATCATCATGATGACTCCCACCACCCAGACCATGTCTTACCTGGCCTTTACCTACTCCCAGGACGGTTACAACCAGATGTCTGACGCAGTGTCCGTGTGTGTGCTGGCCTTCATCCTGGTGTGCTACACCGTGGCCAACCGCTTCGGCGCGGATCTGAACAAGAGTATGTAAGGGAAACAGAAAGGAAGAACGATATGAGCCGCATTGAATTGAAGCACATTGATAAATTTTACGGCAGCAACCACGTCCTGCGGGACATCAACCTCACCATTGAGGACGGCGACTTCATGACCCTGCTGGGGCCCTCCGGCTGCGGCAAGACCACCACCCTTCGCGTGGTCTCCGGTCTGGAAAAGCCGCAGAACGGCATCATGACCATTGACGGCGTGGAGATGATCAACGCGGATGATGCCTATTACGCCGAGCCCAGCAAGCGGGGGCTGAATCTGGTGTTCCAGTCCTACGCCCTGTGGCCCCACATGACGGTCTACAACAACATCGCTTTCGGCCTGAAGATCCAGAAAATGGACAAGGCGGAGATCGACCGCCGGGTCATGGATTCCCTGCGGATGATGCGTATTGACATGTACAAGGACCGCTATCCCACCGAGCTGTCCGGCGGCCAGCAGCAGCGTGTGGCCATCGCCCGCGCTGTGGCCTCCAGTCCCAAGCTGCTGCTGCTGGATGAGCCTCTGTCCAACCTGGACGCCAAGCTCCGTATCGACATGCGGGCGGAGCTGCAGCGCCTCCATAAAGATTTGGGCACCACCATCATCTACGTCACCCACGACCAGACCGAAGCTTTGACCATGTCCACCAAGATCGCGCTGTTCAAGGCCGGTGAGCTGAACCAGGTGGCTACCCCCGCCGAGCTGTACAACAACCCCATCGATCTGGAAGCCGCCGACTTCATCGGCAATCCCCGGATCAACCTGCTGGACGGCAAGGCCGAGATGGTCAACGGTCAGCTGGTGGTCAAGAGCGATCTGGGCGGCCATACCTTCCCCGCCGAGCACCTCACCGACGAGGAGTTCCCCAAGAGCGGCGAGTTCGACTGCGTGCTGGCCATCCGTCCCGAGCAGATCATTATCTCCACCGAGCCGGTGGAGGGCGCCATTCCCGTCAGCATCTACGCCAACCAGCCCGCCGGTTCCGAGACCATCACCACTTTGAAGGCCGGCAACGATGAATTCCTGGCCAAGGAGATCGGTCAGGTCTCCTACGATCTGGACCGGAAGGTCTGGGCCATCATCGACCAGAACAAGATCAACATCTACAATAAGGAAACCACCCGTCTGATCAAACGCGCGGTGTAAGCCGTGTCTTGATACGCAATTTCCCCCCCAAATCGGACGGCGCTGATCCACCGTCCAAATATGAAAGGAGTCCCCGATGAAAATGAAGAAGTTTTTTGCGCTGCTCCTCTCCCTGTCCATGGTGCTGAGCCTGGCTGCCTGCGGCAGCAAGGGCAACTCCAATGACTCCCAAACCGACGGCGAAACCGCCAGCGACCTGCATCTCGGCTATGACATCAACACCGGCGAAAACCACTACGGCCCCTATTATGACGAATGGAGCGACAAGACCGACGAAGAGCTTTTCGAGGAAGCTCTGAAGGAGGACACCACCATCAACGTCTACGCCACCTCCTCCAAGATGATGAAGGTGGAAGAGGGCTTTGAGGCCGCTTATCCCGGCCTGGATCTGGTGGTCTCCGATCTGAAGACTGACGAAGTGCTCTCCAAGGCCAAAATCGAGCACGACACCGGCAACATCACCGCCGACGTACTGCAGACCAAGGACGTCAACGGCAACGTGTTCCACGAGTGGTACAACCAGGACATCCTGGAGCCCTATTATCCCAAGGACATCTGCTCTCACATCGACGAAGGCTACCTGAAATACGGTTATCCTCTGTACGCCTCTCAGTCCATGTGGTATTATAACACCAAGGCCTTCCCCGACGGTCAGCCCATCCACAGCTGGTGGGAGATCATTGAGAAGAACGAGGACGGCACTCAGAAGTACCGCCTGTTCACCAAGGAGATCGGTCAGGAAAGTGCCTACCTGTCTCTGTTCGCCAGCTTCATCAACAATGCCGATGAAATGGCTCAGTCCTACAAGGATACCTACGGCAAGGATCTGGAATACACCTATGACGCTTCCTCCTTTGACTTTGAAGTTCCCGAGAACAACGCCGGCGTGGAGTATCTGTGGCGCTTCTCTCAGGCCAAGATGACCTTCATCAGCGACGGTGACGAGCTGGTGCTGGCCGTCCATAACTCCACCGCTGAGGATCCCGCCCTGTGCCTGGCCTCTGCCGGTAAGATCGGCAACCGCGACGAATCCGGCTATGACATTGCCTGGTGCCTGAATCTGGAACCCTACACCGCCCTGCTGAATCTGGAGTGCCTGTTTATCGCCAAGGGCACCAACAGCCCTGCCGGTGCCCGTCTGTTCATCCGCTACGTCACCGGCGGCGCTGACGGCAAGAGCGAAGGCATGAAGCCCTTCAAGAAGGAAGGCAACTGGCCCATCCGCGATGACGTGGAGGACAAGAAGAACCCCGCAGAGCTCACCGAGCTGGGCGCCCGCGCCAATGACCTCAGCGCTATCTATGACATCTATCTCGACGTGCAGGAGATGTGGACGTACTGGCTGTCTCAGAACCTCAAGATGAAGTAAATTCAAGCACCGCGATTTTTCCCGGGCGGCGGCAACCGCCGCTGCCCGGGCCTTTTGAATCATTCAGATAGGAGATAACATGAACCAGGATTTTGAAAAAGAACTGCGCCGGGCAGAACGGGAAAAAGAACAGGCCAGACGGGTGGAATCCTTTTGGGATGCCTTCCGGCTGACGGAAAATGGCCATGTAAAAAGCACGCTGCTGCTGAACTCCTTCTGCCTGTCCATCCTCTTTCTGGCAGTTTACGGCGCGGCCTTCTTTCTGCTGACCGATCCCATTCACGCATGGCTTGCCCTTGCGCCCCGGGCGGTAGAAAATCTGGTCAGCGCGCTGCTCCCCGCCCTGATCGGGACAGCAATCTGCGCGCTGACCCACCTGATCTGCCACCCTCAGACTGTTCTGGCTGCATACGGCTGGCTCTTGCTGCTGGCCCTCGCCAGTCTGGTGACCATGCTGCTTCTGCTGCGGGGTGACAGCGGCGCGTCGGTCCTGTTTCTCCAGCTCTTCGGTATGATGGTCCCTGTGCCGCTGCTGATGGGTTTTGGAAGCTCCTGGTGGCTGCTTCGCCGCAGAAACTCCCTCTGAATACCGTTTTTCCCATGTATGCAACTTAAAAAAAAGGCTGTGAGACTATGATAGATACTGTATTGTTCGATATGGGCGGCACTCTGGAGGACATCTGGGTCGATGACGAAAGCCGCCATTCTTCCATTCAGGGCGTGCTGGATATTCTGCGCGCTCACGGCATCGATCTGAACATGGACTTTGAAACTACGGCTCAGAGCATCAATGCCGGCTGGGAACGTTACGGCGCTTACCGGGACCCCCGGCAGCGGGAGCTGAAGCCGGAGGAGATCTGGGGCAGCTTCATTTTGACGGATTTCGGCCTGAATGAAGATTCTGTGCGTCCTTACGCCGAGGAGCTGGCCCACATGTGGGAGATCACCCACTATCACCGTACTCTCCGCCCCCACGTGAAGGAAATGCTGGAAGGGCTGAAGGGGCTGGGTATGAAGCTGGGCGTCATCAGCAACACAGCCAGTCTCTATCAGGTGTTTGACGTTCTGAAAGACTACGGCATCCGGGACTACTTCCAGGATGTGACGCTTTCTTCCGTCACCGGATATCGCAAGCCAGACCCCAACATTTTTCTTGTCTCCCTCCATCAGGTCCAGTCTGACCCCGCCAGCTGTGCCTATGTGGGCGATACCCTCTCCCGGGACGTCATCGGCCCCATCCGCATGGGCTTCGGCGCCACCTTCCACATCGACTCCTACCTCACCAAGCTGAAGGACACCAATGTTCCCGCAGACGTGAAGCCCACTTACAGCGTGAAGGACATTTACGAGGTTTACACGATTCTGAAGGACGCCCGCTGATCCCTGTTTTGATGTATGACAAAAAGTGCCCGGACCGCTGTGGCGGTCCGGGCACTTTTTGCGGCTTTCAGTCGGGGTGCAGATCAGCAGTCCGCCAACGCAAATATTCCCGTTTTCGATGTCTGTTCCGTGATTTGTTGCTTTTTCGCACTTTTCCCGCGCAAAAATCCCGCAGAGAGTGGTTGCTCTCTGCGGGATTTTTAACATTCTCTTGGTTTTCTTTTTTGGGGGGGCGGTTTATGCCGGAGGCTTACTCATACCGGGTACCTGCGCCGTCCACCATGGCGTCATAGGCCCGCTTTACCTTATCGTAGTTCTTATCCCGGTCCAGCGCCACGCCGCGGCCCACACCGTCCACAATGCGACCCACGCCGATGGTGTCCAGCTTTTCGTCCAGCTCTGCCAGCAGCTTGGGTGCGGAGCCGGGTTCCGTGGAGCGCCCGTCAAAGATGATGTGGAAGAATACCTGATCCAGTCCGGCGTCCCGGGCCATTTCGCAGATGGCCAACGGGTAGTCGATGCAGCCGTGAGAGGATTTATAAGTGAGATACGCCAGCAGATGCAGCGCCGTGCCGTTCTTTTTGGCGTGTTCGATGGCCTGCAGGAAGATGGGGTTCTTCTTGAAGCTGCCGTCCTTCACAGCGGCGTCCAGACGGACGTCATCCTGCATGACGCAGCGGCCTGCACCCAGATTGGAGTGGCCTGCCTCGGAGTTGCCGGCCTTTCCGCTTCCCAGGCCAACATGCTCGCCGGAGGCGTGGAGTTTGCTCCAGGACTGCTCCGCCAGCAGGGAATCCCAGTAGGGGGTATCCGCCAGATGGATCGCGTCGCCGTCATCGCCGGAGCCGAGACCCCAACCATCGCAGATGATGAGCAGCATCTTCCGGTCCTTGCCGAAATCGTGTCCCTCCGCCAGAGATCTGCCGGTCATCTCCGCAGGCTGGGGGATGCCCATGACATTCAGCACCGTAGGCGCCACGTCACCCAGACAGCCGTCCCGCAGGGCAATGGGGCCGCTGTGGGCGGGGTCCATCAGAATGAAAGGCACCAGATTGGTGGTGTGGGCGCCGTCAGGCTTGCCTGCGGCGGTGTACAGCTTTTCAATGTTGCCGTGGTCCGCGGTGACGGCCACCACATAGCCCTTGGCCAGCGCGTCATGCACCACCACATCCAGATAGTGGCTGACATGCTTGCAGGCTTCCAGCTTGGCGGCGGTATTCAGGGTGTGGCCGATCACATCGCCGTTGGCGAAATTGGTCACCACGAAATCGTATTTCCCCAACGCACCCATGACCTGATCCGCCACGGCAGGCAGGCTCAGCTCCGGCTGCTGGTCAAAGTCAATGCCCTTGGGGGACGGCACGCACACGTCATCCTCGCCGGGGAAGGGCGCGTTCTCGCCGCCGTTGAAGAAAAAGGTCACATGGGCATACTTCTCGCTCTCCGCGCAGTGGAACTGATTCTTCCCCGCCTCGCTGAGGACCTGAGCCAGAGGCTTCACCACATGAGACGGCGCAAAGGCGATGGGCAGATCCTTGAACTTATCATGATACATGGTCATGATGACGAAATCCAGATCCTTCAGCTGGTTCCGCTGCACCTTGTTGAAGTCCGGATCGGTGAACAGCTCCGTCAGCTCGATCTCCCGCTCACCGCGGCGGCAGCAGAACACGGCGGCATCGCCGTCTCCGATCTTGCCCACAGGCTTACCGTTCTCCACCAGGACCATGGGTTCCAGATGGTAGTCATCCTGCCCCGCCTGATACGCTTTTTCCACGGCCCGCGCCAGCTGCGCGCCGCCGCGCTTAGATTCAGACATAAAAAGTACCTCCTTATGAGTCGAGCGGTGCGTGAAACGGTTCTTTCCCGCGCCACTGCGCATTTTTTTATCCGACCGGGGCGAACTTATTGTCCATCCTCCGGCGGAATCAGCTTTTCCACGGCCACCTGCCCCCGCTTGGGGAAGATATCCAGCAGGTCCGGGAACCGATAGACCTTGGCGTCCGGGCGGTTCTCCGCCGTCAGTTTCAGGGGCTTCTCCTTCTGATACTGTACTGTGACGGTCATGCCGAAATCGACGGCCTTGGCGCCGATGATGTCCCGATTCAGATTGTCCCCCACATAGCAGCAGTTTTCCGGTTCGGCGCCCACTTCCTCCATGGCGTAATAGTAGATCGCGGGGCCGGGCTTCCGGATATAGGTGACCGAGGACTGCTGGACTGTCTGGAAATAGGGGCGCAGGCCATCCTGATTCAGCCACTCGTCCACTTCCCGTCTGCCCACCAGATCCGAGATGATGCCCAGAGTGTAGCCCCGGCGGCACAGCTCCTTCACCGTGTCGGCGCCGCCCTCCACCACCGTGCGGCGGCCCTTGGTCTGCCGGTACTGGTAGCAAAGCTCCGAGGCATTGCGCCGGATCAGCTCCGGGTCACAGTCATAGGCCAGCCAACGCCGCCACAGCACCTCTTCCGGGGCCTCGCACATATATTTCAGCGCCCATTCCCGGTATACATCGTACCGCTTGTCGATCACGTCCTCGAACCACTGGGTTGGATCTTCCGTTTTCACGCCGCACAACTCCGCGATCTTCGCCCGGGCGGCAGCCAGATAAGCCGGGTCCTCGTCAATGACTCGGAAGGTACCGCCCAGATCCAGAAAAATATAACGGATGTCCGTATTCATGGCTTGCTTCCTCCTTTTCACCGGGCTGCTGGCCCGGAATGCGTCATCAGGGCAGAATGTTCAGAATCTCCCGGAAATCTTCAATCACATAGTCCGGGCGGTTTTCCTCCGTAAATTCCACGGGATGCTTCTTCTCCGGAGACCGGAAAATAATGTTGCAGCCGATGCCGGCCTTCTTGGCTCCGGCGATGTCGCGCTTGATGTTGTCCGCAACGGACACGCACTCCTCCGGCTTCACGCCGATCTGCTGACAGGCCAGATCATAGATCTCAGAGCAGGGCTTGCGCATGTGGCATACGGAGGAGAGGATCACCGTATCGAAATAGGAATCCAGGCCGTCCTCCTCCAGCCAGTCGGGCACCTCGTTCTCACCGATGAGGTTGGAGATGATCCCCAGCTTGTAGCCGCGCTCATGCAGGCCCTTGATGACCTCCACACCGCCGTCTACCACCTCGCGGCGGCCCTTGGTCTGCCGGTACTGGAAGCTCAGCTCATGGCACACCTGACGGATCCGGGCCGGGTCATAGTCCGGCAGCAGCCATTTGCACCACAGCTCTTCATCTCCGGATTCCTTGAACTCGCCCAAAGCCCACTTGCGGTACGGCTCGTAGCGCTCCTCGATCATCTGATAGAATTCCTCATAAGGCATATCCGTGCCTGCGATCTCCGCCATTTTCCGACGGGCGTGGCGCATATAGGCCTCCTCCAGGAAAGCAATGCGCAGAGTGCCGCCCAAGTCGAAAAAGACGGCTTTATACTGTTTTTCCATAGGTCCTCCTTTAAGCCCGCTCAGGGAAGATGTCCAGCAATTCAGAAAGGCTGGTGATGACATGATCCGGGGTAAACTCCTTGCCGGTGGCCTTTTCCTTGTTCAGCGTATCCGGCTCATCGATCCGGATCATCATACCGAAGCCGGCAGCCTGAGTGCCCTCCACGTCCCGCACCGGGTTATCGCCCACATAGGCGCAGTTGGCTTCCGGCGTGCCGATGCAGCGGCAGGCCAGATGATAGATGTCCGGGTCCGGCTTGCGCAGACGCACCTTGGAGGAGAGGATCGTGGTCTTGAAACACTGTGCCACGCCGTCAGCGGCCATCCAATCGGGGATCTCCGTCTCCGTCACGGTGTTGGCGATGATGCCAAGGGTATAGCCCCGGCGGTGCAGTTCCTTGATGGTGGCTACGGCGTCCGGCCGGGCCACCCGGCGGCCGTCATGGTCGCGCCACAGGCGGGTCAGCTTGGGGGCGTTGGCAAAAATCATATTCGGATCATATTCCGGCAGCATGTACTGGGTCCACAGTTCTCCCTCGGAAGCATCCAGCAGGGTGGTCTTGGACTGCTTGCGGTATGCCTTCCAGCGCTCCTCCAGCTTGGCAAACAGGGCGTCGTGGCTCTCCGTGGTGCCGATCAGTTCCATGAGACCGGCTTCCGCCCGGTCAATAAACTCCTGGTCCGGCAGGACAATGCGCAGGGTGTTTCCTACATCGAAGAAAATGGTTTGGATATTGGCGGTCATGGCAGTTCCTCCTTTGAAATTCAGGGTCGCGGCCCAACTGCGGGAAAGCACGGCGATCCTCGGAGGTGTGACGCCCCCGAGAATCGCAAACGTTTGCGATTTCTGTTTTTATTTTATAGGAGTTCGCCCCTTTTTGTCAATATCCCAAATGTCAAAGCTCAGACACTTTTTTTGCTGGATTGCCCAAAATGCCTTAAAAATTTAGGTTGATATTGACAGAAGAGCAAAAATCAGCTATTCTTGATTCGTCTGAAGTACCTTGGCAGTTTTTTCTGCCAATTTTCTTAAAAAGTCGGAAACGTTTGCACAAACACAACCTTCGCAAGGGAGTCAACTTTATGAAAAATGTAACATTAAAGGATGTCGCCAAAGCAGCAGGCGTCTCCTATGCTACCGTATCCCGTGCCCTTTCCGGCAGCTCCCAGATCGGCAGTGAGACCCGGGAACGGGTCCTGAAGCTGTGCGATGAGATGGGCTACACCACCAACTTTGTGGCCCGGTCCATGGTGACCAAGCGCACCAACCTCATCGGACTGGTGGTCCCCTCTGTGGACAACCAGTTCATGTCGGAGCTTGCCTACCACGCGGAAGTCAGCGCCCGTGCCCACGGTTATAATATCATGCTCTGTGATTCCGGTCCGGACCTGAAGCAGGAAAAGACCGTGTTCAAGCTGCTGCTGGGCCGGCAGGTGGACGGGATCCTCATCGTCCCTCAGAGCTCTAAATCCTACGATAACCTCAAATCCTATCTGGATCAGGTCCCCACGGTGTTCCTCAGTGAAAACCTGCGGAGCCAGCCCCAGAGCTATGTGGCCGTTGACAACAGCCGGGGCACCTATCTGGGTACCCAATACCTCTATGAGCTGGGCCACCGGGACATTCTCTATTTCGGCCAGCGTCCCGGTTCCACGACTCATCAGCTCCGAGCGGACGGATATATGAAGGCCTGTCATGAATTTAACCTCACGCCTCACTTTTTCAACAGCGAATATTCCCGCTCTTCCATTCAGGGCGGATATCAGCTGGCCAAGGAGTTGTTCCGGAAGCCTCTGGACTGCACCGCAGTCTTTGCCGCCACGGACTCCAATGCCTTGGGTATTCTGACAGCGGCGGATGAAATGGGCATTGATATTCCGGGGCATCTGAGCCTCATCGGCTTCGATAACATCAGCGCCACGGCCCTCTCCCGCATCGACCTGACCACCGTTGACCAGCCCAAGCGGGACATGGCGGTGCAGGCGGTGGATATGCTCCGGGACAAAATTGAAAACGGCACTCAGGGCTATGTCCACCAGATCCTGCTGCCGACGCTGATCCAGCGGGGCACCTGCCGGAAGCTGGATCCCTCCAAGTGATCTCACTGTAAATTCGGGACGGCCTGCCGCCCCTGGTAGAAAGGAACATACAACCATGCAAGGTTATCTTTACGATCCTCATACCCATACCGCGGAAACCAGCAAATGCGGCCATCTGCCTGCCGCCGACGTTGTGGAGCGCTATGTGAAGCACGGCTTTTCCGGTCTGGTGGTCACAGACCATCTGCATCCGGAGTACCTCTCCCGCATCGACACGGAGCATGACTGGCAGAAGGCCATGGACCACTATCTCTCCGGCTACAAGGCCTCCAAAAAGCGGGGCGACGAGCTGGGCTTCGATGTGATTTTGGGCGCCGAGCTGCGCTTCCCCCAGAATGACAATGACTATCTGGTGTACGGCATCGACGAGGACTGGCTTCGCTCCAACCCCTATATGTGCTGCACCAGTGCCCGGGAATTCTACGAGAAATTCCACAATGAGGTCCTCATCATCCACGCCCACCCCTACCGGGACGGCAACACCACCGTGTTTGAGGACGCTGTGGACGGCACGGAGATCATCAACGGCAACCCCCGCCACGAAAATCACAGCGACCGGGGCGTGGAGCTGTGCCGCCGCCATCCCAACTATTTCCGTCTGGCCGGATCTGACACCCACCAGGACGGTGATGAGGCCCGTGCGGGTGTCATCCTGCCGGAGCGGGTCCGGGACTCCTTCCAGTACAAGGCAATGATTGAATCCGGAAACTTCCGTCTCTGGGGCCCGGATTTCCAGGACCTCATTGACATCGACGAGGAAATGCGTCAGGGCAAGTAATTGCCTCCCCATCAGAATAACGACTGACTTTGAATCCCCGGCAGGCCGCCACGCTTATAATGGCCTGCCGGGGTTCGTTGTCTCCCCGGCGAGCTGCGGCAAATTTGCAAAACCGTCTCCCGAAACCAGTCATAGGAACACAATGTCCCGTTTTTGTCGGTTATTTGCGGATTTGTGCTTGTATTTTATGGAAGAGTGTGGTAAGGTAATCCACGGTTACGGAATGCGGCGAAAAGGGGAGCGCCTTGGCGCCGCGCTCAGATTGATGACGAAACCAGATTGCGAGGGAACCCGTGTTCCGGGTTGAGAGGATCCCAGTAAGGATCGACCGCCCCTGTTTCCCCCGGTGACGCCGGGGGAGCTGTCAGCATCTGCTTGAAGTCAAATTCGGTATGTGCTGCAAGGCACATATTTTTTTGCGCTTTGAGCAGAAAATCAAATCTGGAGGTAAATCCCATGAAAAAGTTTCTTGCAAGTATTCTGACCCTGACTCTGTGCCTGGGGCTCGCCACCGGCTGCGCCGGCAAGCAGACCCCGGCGGAGAACAACACGGAAAGCGCCGGTGAGACCGGTGTGAAGGAGATCCCCTCTCTGAAGATCGCCTTCTCCCCCTACGCCGATGCGGACCAGATCACCACCGCCACGGAGCCTCTGGAGCAGCTGCTTCAGGCAAAGCTTCTGGAAAAGGGCTATGACGTGAAGGATATCGACATGACCGTGGGCACAAGCTACACCGCCGTGGGCGAGGCCCTCAGCGCCGGCAGCGCCGACATTGGCTTCATCTCCGGCGGCAACTACGTCCTCTTCTCCGACGATTGCGACGTGCTGCTCACCGCTCTGCGCTATGCCATCAACAAGGATTCCGAGAACCCTGCTGACTGGAATGACGGCACCATCGAGGAAAACACCAAGGATATGAGCACCTATTACCGCTGCATCATTCTGGCCGGTCCCAGCGAAAAGGGTCAGGAACTGCAGGCCAAGGTCAATGCCGGTGAAGAACTGACCTGGGATGATCTCAACAGCGCCACCTGGTCCGTCCTCAGCCCCACCTCCGCCTCCGGCTACATCTATCCCTGCCTGTGGCTCCAGGATCACTACGGCAAGGGCATCAGCGATCTGGAGCACGTGGTCCAGTCTGACTCTCACACCACTTCCGTGGCCCGTCTGGCCGCCGGTCAGGTCGACGTGATGGTGTCCTTCGGCCATATCCGCATCAAGAACGCCCCCAAGTGGGAGACCGAGCTGGGCGGCACCGCTCCCATGGTGGAGCAGACCGGCGTCATCGGCGTCACCGAGGGCATCTACAACGATATGATCGCTTACAGCAAGAACTCCGATACCATGGCGGATGAGGATTTCCGCAAGGCGCTGGGCGAAAGCTTCATCGAGATCGCCGACACCGACGAGGGCCGGGAGATCATCAGTGTGTTCAGCCAGGTGGGCTACACCTGGGGTCAGGACTCCGATTATGACGGCGAGCGGGCCGCGCAGGAGCTGCTGAAGTCTCTGGAAGGCTAAGTCCCCCCTTTAAAAAACACTTGCCCCGCGGCTTCTCAGGAGCCGCGGGGCTGAAAGGCTATTTATGCTGCTGGAAGTCCAACATGTCCGTAAAGAATTTCAAAACCGCACCCTCGCCCTGACTGACGCCAGCTTTTCCGTCAGTCAGGGGGATTTTGTATCTGTGATTGGTCCCTCCGGCGCGGGCAAGACCACCCTGTTCCGGATCCTCAACGGTTCTCTTCGCTGTGACGGCGGTGCCATTCTGGTAAACGGCGTTCACTTTGAGTCTGCCGACCGCAGGACCCGCCGGGCCATCCAGACCACCATCGGCACCATCTATCAGGATTTCGCACTGGTGGAAAATGCCACCTGCCGCCAGAATGTGCTGAACGCCTGTCTGCCGGACATGGCGTTCCTCCCGGCGGTCTGCGGCTTTTTCGGAAAGGAGCGCGTTGCCGAGGCGGACGCCCTGCTGGACCGGGTGGGCCTTGCGGACAAGGTCCATGAGCCGGTGAAGAACCTCTCCGGCGGGCAAAAGCAGCGGGTAGCCATCGCCCGGGCACTGATGCGGCATCCCGCGCTGCTGTTAGCGGACGAGCCGGTAGCGTCCTTGGACCCCGTCACCGGACGGCAGATTTTAGAATTGCTCCGGGACATTCAGCAGGATCAAAAGCTGACCGTTCTCATGAACAGCCACAATCTGGAGCTGTCACAAGAATTTTCCAGCCGTCTCATCGGCCTGAACCAAGGAACCGTGGTGCTGGACGCCCCGGCGGACACCCCGGCGGAGGAGATCCTCGCCGCCGTCTACCACCGTCAGGAGGATCAGCCATGACCCGTTCCTCCGGAAAGCGCTGGCTGCGGACGCTGGCACTTTTCCTTCTTCTGCTGGCCGCGGCGCGGTTCACCGACTGCTCCCCCACCCTGTTCTGGGCGCGGCGGAGCCATCTGACGGACCTGATCTCCGCCATGCTCCCGCCGGATTGGGGGTATGCCCCCCGAATTCTGGCCCCGCTGCTGGCTACGGTGCAGATGTCCGTCACCGGCACGGCGCTGGGATCGTTTCTGGCGCTGCTGCTGGCCCCCTTGTGCGCGGAAAATCTCCATGCCCCTAAGCCGCTCCGGTGGACGCTGCGGCTGCTGGTGCAGGTGCTCCGCTCCTTTCCTACGCTGATTTTAGCGCTGCTGGCTACGTTCTTGTTTGGCTTGGGCACCTTCTCCGGTACCGTGGCCATTACGGTCTACACCTTTGCCATTTTGACCCGGCTGACCTATGAGGATATCGAATCGGCGGAGCTGGCCCCCTACCACGCTCTGTGCGCCATGGGCGCGGTGCCTGCCAAAGTCTACTGGCGGGCCGTTGTGCCGGGGATCGCCCCATCCTATTTCTCCAATGTTCTGTACCTGTTGGAGACCAACGTGCGCCACAGTTCCATTCTGGGCTATGTAGGGGCCGGAGGCATCGGTCTGCTGCTGAACGAAAAAATTTCATGGCTGGAATACGGCAAGGTGGGCATGATCCTGTTTTTCCTGTTCCTCACCGTCTGCGTCATCGAGGGGATCAGCGGCCTGCTGTCCCAGATCATCCGGGAGGAACGGAGCCTGTCTCCCCTTGGGAAGCGGCTCCTCACCGGCGCTGCCGTTCTGCTGGCTTTGGTCTGTACGCTGTCTCTCCAGCCCCCGGACTTCTCCCATATCAGCCCCCGGGCGGTGCAGGCCATGATTTCCGGCCTGTTCCACCCCGACTGGGCCTTCTTCTTTGAGACGGATACCAGCGGCTTGGGGTACCTGCTGCTGGAGACCGGGTGCATCGCTCTGGTGGGCACCTGCGCCGGAACAGTTATCGCAGTGCCCCTGTCCTTCCTCTCTACCCCCTGCCTGATGCCAAAGCTCCCGGCGCTGCTGTTCCGGGTGGTCATCATGGCGATCCGCTCTGTCCCTTTCCTGATCTACGGTCTGATCTTTATTCGGGTGGCCGGTCCCGGCCCCTTTACCGGCGTGCTCACTCTGGGCGTTTGCAGCGTTGGTCTTTTGAGCAAACGGTTCACGGAGGCCATTGAGTCGCTGGACTTCCGGGCCTATCACGCCTTGGAATCTATGGGCGTCCCCCTCCTGCTCCGCATCCGGTACGCCGTGCTCCCCCAGCTGCTCCCGGCGCTGGCCTCGGCGGTGCTGTACCGCTTCGACGTGAACATCCGGGAAGCGTCAGTTCTGGGACTGGTGGGCGCCGGTGGCATCGGCGCGCCTTTGATCTTCGCCATGAACCACTACAAATGGAGCGAGGCCGGGGCCATCGCCCTTGGACTGATTTTGCTGGTCTGGTGCATTGACCGCCTCTCCGCCTCCCTCCGCCGGTAATATAAAAGAGCTGACTGCAATGCAGTCAGCTCTTTTTTGGGTACAAGCGAATGTCATTTGGACTTTTCTCAGCCCGCGTCGGCGGCGATGACCTGATCGATGAGGGATTGCAGCGTCTCCGCCTGATTCTTCTCGGTGATGGCACCTACGATGGGCTCGCCCACGATGTTGCCGTTCCGATCCACCACATAGGTGGTGGGGAAGGCGAAAATGTTGGCGGTAAAGGCTCCCGCCGGGCTGCTGGAATCGAAATACACGTTCTGATAGGCAGCGCCCTTCTTGGCCAGCACCTCCTTTGCCTCGGCGATGGCCGTCTCGTCGCCGTCCAGCGTGAAGGCGTTGACGCCGATGAGCGCGCCGCCCTTGTCCGCCAGCTCCTTGTTCAGCGCGTCCAGCTCGCCAAGCTCACCCACGCAGGGGCTGCAGGTGGTAAACCAGAAATTCACCACGGTGACGGCGTTGGCGGAGAACAGCTCGTCGCTCTTGACCTCGTTGCCGTCCAGATCCTTGCCCTCAAAGGAGGGGAACTTCTGCACATCGCCGTTGGCGTCGGTCCCCTCATTCAGAATTTCGGGATGCTGCTTTTCCAGCTCGGTCAGCTTATTCTCGATCTCGCTGATCTCCTGCGCGGACTTCTTCAGCAGCGCGTATTCCTCATCGCTGAACTGGTCCTTGGCGGATTCGATGGTGTCCAGCAGAAAATCGCCGTAATTCTTGCCGTCCTCGATCATGGCCATGCCCTTGTCCGCCGCCAGAAAGACCTTTTCCCAAAGCTCCGTGTTCTCCGACAGGATCTCGTTCTCCCGATCCATCAGGGACTTGTGGGTGGCGGCGGGCTCCTCCGTCTGGGCCGTGTCGCCGTCATTGTCGGTCTTGCTGTCACCCTTCGCGCCACAGGCGGCCAGGGACAGCACCATCAGCGTTGCCAGCAGCAGCGCGGTCATTTTCTTCAGTTTCATGTTGTTTCCTCCGTGTTTTCTTCAATGTTGATATTTTGTTTTCCGTCTCCAAAGCCATAGCGGAAGCTCACGGCCCCGGTGGGACAAGCGCTGACGCACATCCCACAGCGGATACACTCGGTATGGTTGGGCGTTTTCGTCACGTCCACATCCATCTTGCAGGCTCTAGCGCATTTCCCGCAGGAAACGCATTTATGCCCGTCCACCTTCATCTGAAGGAGGGACACCCGGTTAAAGAGGGCGTAGAACGCCCCCAGCGGGCACAGCCATTTGCAGAAAGGCCGGTAGAACACCACGCTCAGCGCAACCACCGCCAGCAGAATACTGAACTTCCAGGTAAACAGCTTGCCCAGCGCTGCCCGGATGCCGGAATTGGCGAGGGACAGCGGGATCGCCCCCTCCAGCACGCCCTGCGGACAGAGGTACTTGCAGAAAAAGGGGTCCCCCATACCCACGTCGTTCACCAAAAACGCCGGCAGCAAAACGACCATCACCAGCAAAACGGCGTATTTGAGATAGGTCAGAGGCTTCAGCTTCTTTGTGGAGAGCTTTTTCGTGGGAATTTTATGCAGCAGCTCCTGAAACCATCCGAAGGGGCAGAGAAAGCCGCAGATGAAGCGTCCCAGCAAAACCCCTAACAGGATGAGAAAGCCTGTGATATAATAGGAGAAACGGAACTTCGATGAGCCCACCACCGCCTGAAAGGAGCCGATGGGACAGGCCCCGGACGCCGCGGGACAGGAATAGCAGTTCAGCCCCGGCACGCAGACGGTTTTTCCCGCCCCCTGATAAAGACTTCCCTTGAAGAAGTTCGGCAGGTGAAGATTGGTCAGCAGCGCCGCCCCCGCCTGAATCCATCCCCGCCAGCGGGCAAGGAGATGGGAAATTGTTTGATGTTTTTTATCCAATACCCACACACTCCAGACATACTTTAATGGCCTTGCTCAGCACCGTGGCCGTTTCGCCCCGCAGTACGCCGACGCACACCATGGCGGCCCCAGCCAACAGCAAACCGACCTGTGCCATCGTCTTTTTCGATTGCGGCAATTTGCTCACTCCCTTCATTGCTGCCTTATTGTACCACAGGAGATGTAAGATTTTCGTTAAGAACAGAAAGTTAACAGAAATCTTATCTGCCTGTGCTATAATGAACACAAATGGTTCACTCAGCGTGTCGAAAAAGCCTTTTCGCCACGCGTGGAGCAGGAATACACCGTCGGCCCAGCCGGTTTCCGTGCGCTTTGCACCCAGAAACCGGGGCCTTCCTCGAAACAGGCTCGTTTTATCCGCCACCGGCGGCACTTCGCCTGTTTCCCCTTCTTGGGTTTCCCGCGCACACCCTTCACCCGCAAGGGGTATGCAGCATCCGTAAAGCGGCACAGCCGCTAACGGCTGCCCTACCTTACCTTCGCGGAGAATTTACCACTTTATTGACAGTCTCAGATTATTATGCCGGAGGTTTTTATGCGTATTCTTGTAGTTGAAGATGAACGTGCCCTTTGCGAGACCATCGTCCGAAGTCTCCGCCGTCTTGCTTACAGTGTGGATCCCTGTTATGACGGTGACACCGCCATCGACCTGCTTGGCTCAGAGCGGTACGATCTGGTACTGCTGGATCTGAACCTGCCGGGAGCGGACGGCATGACGGTGCTCCGTACCCTTCGCCAGACCGACCGGGAGACGCGGGTGCTGATCCTCTCCGCCCGCAGCGAGGTCGCTGACAAGGTGGAAGGTCTGGATGCCGGAGCCAATGACTATCTGGCAAAGCCCTTTCATTTAGAGGAACTGGAGGCCCGCATCCGCAGCCTGACCCTCCGGCAGTTTACCCAGAACGATGTGGTGCTCCACTGCGGCCCGCTGTCCTTCGACGCCCGCTCCCGCACCGCCACCGCCGCCGGCCAGCCATTGGCCCTGACGCGAAAGGAGACCGGCATTCTGGAATACCTGCTGCTCCACCGGGGGCGGCCCGTCAGTCAGGAGGAGCTTTTGGAGCACGTCTGGGACAACAGCGTGGACAATTTCAGCAACTCCATCCGGGTACACATTTCCGCTCTGCGGAAAAAGCTGCGGGCGGCGCTGGGCTATGACCCCGTCCGCAACCGCATCGGCGAGGGATATTTGATTGAGGAGGAGCAGGCATGAAAAAGCTGTCTCTGCAATGGCGGATTACTCTGATGACAGCCTTGCTCATCTGCTCCACCTGCATGGCGATGAACTGGCTGATTGGCTGCTCCGGCCGGCACTATATGGACTCCATTGGTGCCAACCTCTCCACCGCCATCGATCCCTCGGAGGGGGCGGTGGAATACTTCGACCCCAGCCGGGAGGGGCTTGACCCCAACCTGACCATTGTGATCTATGGGGCCCAGAACTCCTTCACCGCCACCAACTGGTACATCACGGCGGCGGTGACGCTGTTGGGAGGCATTCTGGCCTATTTCGTCAGCGGCCGGGCACTGAGACCTCTGCGGACCTTCGTGGCGCAGGTGGAAAAGGTACAGCCCAACAATCTGGCGGACATGAAGATCACAGAGGAGGTGCTGCCGGAATTCCGGCAGTTCAGCGACTCCTTCAACCAGATGTTGGAGCGGCTGGACGAGGGCTTCACAGCCCAACGGCAATTCACCGGAAACGCCGCCCATGAGCTACGCACACCGCTGGCGCTGATGCAGGCGCAGGTGGAGCTTTTCTCTGCCGAGCACCCGGACGTATTGCCGGAAACCGCAGATTTCCTCCGCCTTCTGCGGGAGCAGACGGAGCGGATGACCCAGATGACAAGGACCCTTCTGGAAATGTGCGGCTTGCAGGCGGTGCTCTGTACGGATCACATCGAGCTCGGCCCTATGGTCGATGAAATTTTCGCGGATCTGGCCCCGCTGGCGGAGAAAAACAACATCACGTTGGAGCGGGATGGGGACGGCGTCATGACCGGCAGCGACACGCTGATCTACCGCTTACTGTTCAACCTGACGGAGAACGCCATCAAGTATAACCGCCCCGGCGGCTCTGTGCGCCTTTCCGTCACGCCGGAACCCGAAAAGCTGCTGATCCGGGTGTCCGACACGGGCCGGGGCATCCCGGAACACTTTCAGCGGAGCGTATTCCAGCCCTTTTTCCGGGTGGACAAATCCCGCAGCCGGGAATACGGCGGCGTGGGCTTGGGGCTTTCGCTGGTGTGGGAGATCGTCAAACTCCACGGCGGTACCGTGTGCGTGGAGAACAGCTCGGAGGCAGGCACCACCGTGGCGGTGTCCCTTCCCCTCCGGTGAACCGCTTTAAAAAGAGCCTGCGTCCCGGCTTGGGACGCAGGCTCTCCGTATATGTAGGTTCTACTTTTTTCGCAGTTCCTGAAGGATCTTCGCGATCATGTAGATCACATATCCCAAAAAGATGACCCCCGCAGGCACGATCACGAAAAGCAGAAAAAACTTCCCGACAATGTCATATAGGGCGGCTTCGACGATGCTTCCCATTCCGTTGGCCTCCTTTTCGCCGGATTTCAAAGCGTCAAAAGTGAGAAATCATATGTCCCTGACCCAATTTGCTTTCATTCTTGAATCAATTTTACCACATGGCTTTTTCACAGTCAAAGCGTTTTGGCAGCAAACTGACAGTATATCAAGAAAAACCCACCGGTCCGCTGCGTTGCAGCGAACCGGCGGGTTATTGCAGTTATTCCCACTCAATAGTCGCGGGGGGCTTGGAGGTAATGTCATAGACGATGCGGTTGATGTGGGGCACCTCGTTGACGATACGGACAGAGACCCGGTCCAGCACATCGTAGGGGATCCGGGTCCAATCGGCGGTCATGAAGTCCGTGGTGGTGACACTGCGGAGGGCCAGAGTATAATCATAGGTCCGGCCATCGCCCTGCACACCTACGGAGCGCATATTGGTCAGCACCGCGAAATACTGGCTCATGGCGCTCTCCAGATGTGCCTTGGCAACCTCGTCCCGGAAGATAAAATCCGCCAGACGCAGAATATCCAACTTTTCCTTCGTCACATCCCCCAGACAGCGGATGGCAAGGCCGGGGCCGGGGAAGGGCTGACGCATCACCAGATACTCCGGCAGACCCAACTCACGGCCCAGTTGCCGCACCTCGTCCTTAAAGAGCATCCGCAGAGGCTCGATGATCTCCTTGAAATCCACATAATCCGGCAGACCGCCCACATTGTGATGGCTCTTGATCACAGCAGCGTCACCTGCGCCGGACTCGATCACATCCGGGTAAATCGTACCCTGAGCCAAGTAATCCATCTGACCGATTTTTTTGGCTTCCGCCTCAAAGACCCGGATGAATTCCTCGCCGATGATCTTCCGTTTGCGCTCCGGCTCGCTGACGCCGGCCAGCTTGCTCAAAAACAGTTCCTCCGCGTTGACCCGGACGAAGTTGATGTCCCACTTTCTGAAGGCCTCCTCTACCTCGTCTCCCTCGTTAAAACGCATGAGGCCGTGGTCCACAAATACGCAGGTCAGCTGATTGCCTACAGCCTCCGCTATCAGCGCCGCCGCCACAGAGGAATCCACGCCGCCGGAGAGGGCCAGCAGTACCTTGCCGTCCCCCACCTTTTCCCGGATCTGACGGATGGCAACATCCTTATAATCCCCCATGGTCCACTGCCCCTTTGCGCCGCAGACCTCATAGAGGAAGTTGCGGAGCATGGCGGTGCCGTAGGCGGTGTGATTCACCTCCGGGTGGAACTGGACGCCGTAAAAGCCCCGGCGCTCGTCACAAATGGCCACGTTGGGACAGGCGTCGGAATGGGCCACCAGTTCAAAGCCCTCCGGCACCTTCTCCATATAGTCGCCGTGGCTCATCCAGGTAACGCTCTCGGCAGGCAGGCCCTTGAACAGCTTGCAGTCGGTGCGGAAATAGGTCTCCGTCTTGCCGTACTCCCGGGCGGAATCCGCCGTAGCCGCCGTCACCCGGCCGCCCAGATTGTGGGCGATGAGCTGACAGCCGTAGCAAATGCCCAGAATGGGGATCCCCAGCTTGAAGATCTCCGGGTCTGCCTGCGGGGACGCGGGATCGTACACACTGTTGGGCCCGCCGGTAAAGATAATGCCGATGGGGGCCATCGCCTTGATCTCCGCCACTGGGGTGGTGTAGGGCCTGACCTCGCAGTATACGCTGCATTCCCGGACCCGCCGGGCGATGAGCTGATTATACTGACCTCCGAAATCGAGAACTAAAACGGTTTGTGATGCCATAGAGACCTCCTGAAAAATAACGATTCAGATATTGCGGCTTTATGCGTTTTCACGCTCCAGCGCCGCCTGGACAAAGCCCTTGAACAGCGGATGGGCATGGTTGGGGCGGGACTTGAATTCCGGGTGATACTGAACGCCCACAAAGAACGGCTGGTCCGTCAGCTCCACCGTCTCCACCAGCCGCCCATCGGGGGACAGCCCGGAGAGGACCAGTCCCGCAGAGGTGAGAGCCTCCCGGTAGTCGTTGTTGAATTCGTAGCGGTGGCGGTGACGCTCGGAGATCTCCAGCGTGCCGTAGCACCGCTCCATGGTGGTGCCGGGCCGGATCACACAGGGATAGGCCCCCAGCCGCAGCGTGCCGCCCTTGTCGATCTCGTCGCTCTGTCCCGGCATGAAGTCGATGACCTTGTTTTCGCACAGTTCGTTGAACTCGCCGGAATCCGCGTCGGCGATCCCAGCGGCGTGGCGTGCATATTCGATCACAGCGATCTGCATTCCCAGGCAGATGCCGAAATAGGGTACCCGATGCTCCCGGGCGTATTTCGCCGTCAGGATCATGCCGTTGATCCCCCGCTGGCCAAAGCCGCCGGGGACGATGATGCCGTCCAACGCGCCCAAAACCGCCTCCGCATCGCTTTCCGTAATGGTCTCGGAGTCGATCCAGCGGATGTCCACCTCAGCCCCCAGAGCATAGCCCGCATGGCGCAGTGCCTCTGCCACGGAGAGATAAGCGTCATGAAGCTGAACGTATTTGCCCACCAGCCCGATGGTCACACGTCTGTCCGCATGTTTGATCCGCTCCACCATGTGTTCCCACTCCGTCAGCTTCGGGGCCGGGGCGTCGATACCCAACTCCCGGCATACCACAGAGGAAAAGTGGGACTGCTCCAGCATCAGCGGCGCTTCATACAAACAGGGCAGCGTAATGTTCTCAATGACGCAGTCGGGCTTTACATTGCAGAACATGGAGATTTTCTGAAAAATAGAAGGCTCCAGCGGCTCATCGCACCGGAGGACGATGAGGTTGGGATTGATCCCCATGCCCTGAAGCTCCTTGACAGAGTGCTGGGTGGGCTTGGACTTGTGCTCATCGGAGCCCCGGAGGAAGGGCACCAACGTCACATGGATAAAGAGGCTGTTCTCCCGGCCCACCTCCAGAGAGATCTGCCGGACGGCCTCCAGAAAGGGCTGGGACTCAATATCGCCGATGGTGCCGCCGATCTCGGTGATGACCACGTCGGCGTCCGTTTGCTTACCCACCCGATAGACAAATTCCTTGATCTCATTGGTGATGTGGGGGATCACCTGCACGGTGGAGCCCAGATACTCCCCCCGGCGCTCCTTGTTCAGAACGTTCCAGTACACCTTACCGGTGGTGAGGTTGGAGTATTTGTTCAGATCCTCGTCGATGAACCGCTCATAGTGACCCAGATCCAGATCCGTTTCCGCGCCGTCCTCGGTGACGTAGACCTCGCCGTGCTGATAGGGGCTCATGGTGCCGGGGTCCACGTTGATGTAGGGGTCCAGCTTCTGAGCGGCCACCTTCAGCCCTCTTGTCTTTAAAAGGCGGCCCAGAGACGCCGCGGTAATGCCCTTCCCCAACCCGGATACCACGCCGCCGGTCACAAAAATGTATTTCGTCATACGTCCTCCTCCGAAAATTTCACGTTCTGTCTACGCAGTCCCGCTTTGGCAGTTTTTATTTATAAGTCGACAAGATCTGCTCCGCCACGGCCCGCTTCGTCACACAGCGATCCATCGCCTGCTTTTCGATGTATCGGTGGGCCTCCTGCTCCGTCATATTCAGTTCCCCGATCAGCAGCCACTTGGCCCGGTTCACAAGGCGGATCTCCTCCATTTTTTCCTCAATGGTGGCATTCTTCTTTTCCAGCCCCCGCAAACGCTCCCGGGTACCGCACAGCAGCCGCAGGGATTGGGTAAACAGCTGGGTCGACATAGGCTTGGACAGCACCAGAACGCCCTGTGGCGTCAGCCGTCCGTCAATGTCCGGAAAATGCTCTGCCTTCACCAGCAGCAGTACCCCGGCGGCGCTGTGCTGGCAGATATCCTGCGCCAGTCGGGTGCCGAACTCATCCGGCAGCGGCGTGTTGATCACCACCAGATCGCAGCTGTTTTCCAGCAGCTCCCGGCGGGCACCGGCGGCGTCCGTCAGCACCGTGACCGGCCAATAGAACCGCTCCGGCAGAAGGCCCCGGACGGATTCATTGAATTTTGCGGAGGCGGACACCACCAGAACGCTGTACGCATGGCCAAGTTCCATCGTTGTCCCCCTCCTTTTCTATGTTTTTTACCGCGTGCTTTCTGAGCGGTCAGGTATAGTATTGGATGATCGCTGCAGGAAGATGTTCTTTGATAAAATCACTGGCGGCGGCCGCTGCCTTGGCCTCCGCCCAGGTCTCCGGCAGTCTGCGGTACCGGGCCCGGATCTCCTCCGGCGCCGTGTAGAGGTTCAGATCCGCCGCAGGCGGCAGCTGCATGTTGTGAGCAACGCCCTCCATTCCCGCCCGAATCAGCAGGACAAAGGCCAGATACGGGTTGCACAGCGGGTCCGGAGACCGCAGTTCCGCCCGCCGGTATTCCCCCACCGCCGCCGGGACCCGGATGAGCTGAGAGCGGTTCTCAGCGGACCAGGAAAGATAACCGGGTGCCTTCCAGCTTCCAAAGCGGCGGTAGGATTCCTCCGTGGGGTTCAGGAACGCCGTCATGGCTTCCACATGGGCCAGCACCCCGGCAAGGACCTGAGGCATCACGTCCCGCTTATCCTCGCTGGCAGCGGAGAAGTTGATGTGCATTCCGTTGCCCGCCTTGTCTGTCAGAGGCTTGGGACCGAAATCGGCATACAGCCCGTTCCGGGCCGCCACCGTATCCACCGCCGCCCGGAAGGTCACGGCGTTATCCGCCGCAGTAACCGGGTCCGCATAGCGGAAATCAATTTCGTTCTGGCCGGGGCCCTCCTCATGGTGAGAGCTTTCCGGCCGGATGCCCATGCGTTCCAGCGTCAGGCAGACCTCCCGGCGGACATTCTCCCCCTTGTCTGCCGGGGCAATATCCATGTAACCGGCACGGTCATAGGGAATTTTGGTGGGCTCGCCGTCCTCGTCCAGCCGGAACAGATAGAATTCCATCTCTGTTCCGAAGGCAAAGGTCAGTCCGGCCTTTTTGGCGTCCTCTACCGTTTTTTTCAACAGGCTCCGGGCGTCCGCGCCGATGACGGTGCCGTCTGGCTGGGTCACGGCGCAGAACATCCGCACCACCCGTCCATGCTCCGGCCGCCAGGGCAGCACACAGAGGGTGGACGGGTCCGGGCGCAGCAGCAGATCAGAGTGGACCTCCCCGCCGAAGCCGGGAATGGCGGAGCCGTCGATGGCGATACCGTACTGGAAGGCCCGGTCCAGTTCCTCCGGCATAATGGCGATATTTTTCTGGCGGCCCGCCGCGTCGCAGAAGGCCATGCGGATAAACTTCACGTCCTCTTCCGCCGCATACTGCTTGATCTCCTCAACCGAATACTGCATATTGTCTCCGCCTTTCCGTTATGGTTTCCGTATGCATGCCCGGCGATCCAGGCCCCCTCATTTTTTGATGCAACTGTTATAGCACATCTTTTTATAAATTTACAATATGTAAAACAGAAAAAAATCATGGTTTTCCGGGACTTATTCTCCGTCATGCTCACACATTGGGGGCTACCGCTGCCGGTCTGGTCACCTGTCCTGTTTTGCGCTCTGCGGCGATCCTTTTCAAACCGCATGCCCGTTCAGGCCATGCTGCAACAAAAAAGGCGTCCACTTCCAACGGGAGCCCATGCTCCCGCTGAAAATGAACGCCTTTGCTCATTTTGTATTCAAAAAAACTGATTCAACAAATCGGGATTGATCGTACCATGTGCGTCCGCGCTTGTCAATCATTTTTCTGTCGAACACGGTGCAAAAAGGAGGGCCTTCGCCCTCCCTTTTGTCCTTGACCGGTGCTTACACCGTGCCGGTGACGATCAGCTCGCTGACGCCGGGGGTCACGGCCCACGCCCCGGTTACCGGGTCCTGGGTATACGTGGCCGCGGGAACGGTGATCTGCCCCGCTGTTGTGGCGAACAGTCCAGTGGTCCCGTCATAGGTGTACTGCGTACCGGCAGTCCAGGGTGCGCCGTTGTAGGTCACCGTGAGACCGTTGAGAACCGGATCAAAGGTATCCCGGAGGATCACATCGTCCGTCGCGGTAACGGGAGTATTGCCGGTGTTCTGGATGGTAAAGGTGTAGGTGATCTGGCCGTTCTCCGCTACCACCGTGGGATTCAGCCCCTTGGTGATGGACAGTGTCGGGCTGCTCACCACGCCAACTGTCTCCTCCGCCGTCACAGGTGCGGCCAGCCCGCCGCCGGTCACGGTGACGGTGTTGACAACGCTGGACTCCGCTGCCAGCGGCGCGTAGCGGGTCACCTCCGTCTCGTAGATCACAAGGGCGCTGCCCCCGGCAGGGACCGTGATGCCGGTGACGGTCATGGGCGGTCCGGCGTTGACGGCCGGAGCGGCTTGCAGTGCGCCGTTCACATAGTACCGAACGCTGCCCGGCAAATAGGCCAGAGGATACAGGGTCGCTCCGCCAAAGGCGTAGCCGCCCAGGTTGTCGGAAATGGTCAGGCCCGTCAGGGGCGTGACGCCGCTGTTGGTAAGGCTGACCACATACGTGACCGTCCCGCCCGGCTCGTAATTCTCCCGCACCGCCGTTTTTGCGGCGGTCAGGACCTCCCTCAGCTCTCCGGTGACAATATTGGAATTGACGGTGCCGCCGGTATAGGTGAGGGTCGCCATATTCTGAAAGGATGTGGGCATAAAACAAGCCTCCTTAAAATCGCTCAGATTCGCGCGTCTGCGCGTTCCATTCTATGCGCCGGAACAGCACACGGTCCCCCGCCATTCTCTAAAAGCAATAAAAAAAACAGCCCACCTTTGGCACTTTCGGAAAAAATCTGGTTTTGCCGTGGGAAAGCGTTGATTTTTTTCGGGAACCGTGCTATCTTGATAACAAGCGAAATCGTTTTCTTGCGGATGTAGTTTTCGCATGTCTGTTAACGGACACAGAAAAATCCGTTTGCGCTTTCGCCAACCTTTTCCCCGCAAACCATTTTCTATTTGTACGCTTATCCAAATAATGATCCTAAATATTCATAAGGAGGACGTTTTATGTTTGATCCGAAAACTGTTTCCCTAGGTATTGCTCCCATCGGCTGGTGCAATGACGATATGCCGGAGCTGGGTGCCGAGAACACCTTCCAGCAGACCGTCAGTGAGATGGCTCTGGCCGGCTTCACCGGCTGCGAGATCGGCAACAAGTATCCCACCGACCCCGCTGAGCTGAAGAAGGCTCTGGACCTGCGCGGTATGCGCATCGCCAGCCGCTGGTATTCTTCCTTCATCCTGACCCGTTCCATGGAGGAAGAGGAGAAGGACTTCATCGCCAACCTGGACTTTCTGGAGGCTGTCGGCGCAAATCACATCAACGTCTCCGAGCAGAGCTACTCCATCCAGGGCAAGGTGGACGTGCCCATCCTCACCGGCGGCCACAAGCATGTCATGAACGATGAGGAGTGGGATCGCTTCTGCAAGGGTCTGAACCGTCTGGGCCAGATCGCTTCCGAGCGTGGCTTCAAGCTGTGCTTCCATCATCACATGGGCACCGTGGTCCAGACCAGCGAGGAGACCGACCGCATGATGTCCAACACCGATCCCCGGTATGTGTTCCTCTGCTATGATACCGGTCACTTCACCTTCGCCGGCGAGGATCCCCTGGCCATGCTGAAGAAGTATGTGGACCGCGTGGGCCACGTCCATCTGAAGGATATGCGTCTGCCCGTGGTGGAGGAAGCCCGCAAGAACAACTGGTCCTTCCTGCAGTCCGTCCGCAATGGTGCGTTCACCGTCCCCGGCGACGGCAACGTGGACTTTGATCCCGTGTTCAAGGTGCTCTCCGATGCCGGCTATCAGGGCTGGCTGCTGGTGGAGGCCGAGCAGGACCCCGCCAAGGCCAATCCTCTGGAATACGCCATCAAGGGCCGCACCTACATCCGGGAGCACACCGGTCTGTAAATCGCGCGATGGGAGGACCCCGGTCCTCCCCACCGCGTTTCCATACCACTTTTTGACATCAAACAGGAGATGTTTCCAATGACTTATTTCAATAAGAACAAGGAACTCAAGCGGGGCTATAACGCCTACATCGACGAGTCCACCAACTACATGGGTACCCTGATGAATGTGGGCCTGCTGGTGATGGAGGACGGCGACACCTATACCTACGAAAGCGCCGACCGCGAGGTTGCCATTCTGCTTTTCGAGGGCAAGGTCACCTATGAATACGCCGGCAAGACCGTTGAGGCCGACCGCCCCAACTGCTTCCATCACGAAGCCTACTGCCTGCTGGCTCCCAAGGGCACCAAGATCACCCTGACGGCTCACAGCCACAGCGAGCTTTACATGCAGGACACCCTGAACGAGAAGGATTATGAGCCGGTCATGTACACCCCGGAGACCGTCCAGACCCAGCACGCCGGTTCCAAGGGCGAGCTGATGGGTGCTATGGAGCGTGAGATCAAGACCTTCTTCGACTATGACAACGCCCCCTTCTCCAACATGGTGCTGGGTGAGGTGCTGAACCGTCCCGGCAAGTGGTCCTCCTATCCTCCTCATCATCATCCCCAGCCGGAGGTCTATTTCTACCGTTTCGACTATCCTCACGGCTTCGGCGCCGGTTTTGCCAACGGCGATGTTTACAAGACCGAACAGAACGGCTGCGCCGTCATCAACCACGGCTTCCACTCTCAGGTGGTGGCTCCCGGCTACGCCATGTGCTACGCCTGGGGCATCCGGCACCTGGAGGGTGATCCCTGGCTGAAGACCCGCATCGACGACAAGGAGCACGATTGGCTGTGGAAGCCCGATGCCAATGACCACATCTATCCCAATCATTGATCGGAGGTAACAAAAGCATGAAAACTGTCCGTTTGACCATGGCGCAGGCTTTGGTCCGTTTTCTGGAAAATCAGTACATGGAGGTTGACGGTGCCCAGCACCGCTTCGTCCGCGGCGTGTTCATCATTCCCGGCCACGGCAACGTGGTGGGCCTCGGTCAGGCGCTGAGCCAGGAGGCCAAGCACCTGGAGGTCTATCAGGGCAAGAACGAGCAGGGCATGGCTCAGGCCGCCGTGGCCTTCGCCAAGCAGATGAAGCGTAAGCAGATCTGCGTTGCCACCTCCTCCGTGGGCCCCGGCGCCGCCAACATGGTCACCGCCTGCGGCACCGCCACCGCCAACAACATCCCCCTGCTGGTGCTGCCCGGCGACACCTACGCCTGCCGTCAGCCCGACCCCGTTCTGCAGCAGGTGGAGCACACCAACTCCCTGGCCACCACCACCAACGACGCTTTCAAGGCCGTGTGCCGCTACTGGGACCGCGTTGTCCGTCCTGAGCAGCTGATGAGCGCTATGATCAACGCCTTCCGGGTGCTGACCGATCCCGCCAACACCGGCGCGGTCTGCGTTGCCATGCCCCAGGACGTTGAGGGTGAGGCCTATGATTATCCCGTGAGCTTCTTCGCCAAACGCGTCTGGCGTCTGGAGCGCCGCCCTGCTACCGAGGCCGCTCTGGCTGACGCTGCCGAAGCCATCCGCAAGGCCAAGCGCCCCATGATGATCTGCGGCGGCGGCGTCCGCTATTCCGAGGCGCACGCCGAGTTCCTGCACTTTGCCGAGACCTTCGGCATCCCCTACGGCGAGACCCAGGCGGGCAAGTCCGCTACCGACTGGCTGCACCCCCTGAACTTGGGCGGCGTGGGCACCACCGGCTGCTCCGCAGCCAACGAGATCGCCCGGAAGGCCGATCTGGTCATCGGCGTGGGCACCCGCTACACCGACTTCACCACCGCTTCCAAGTGGCTGTTCAAGGATACCTGCAAATTCGTCAACATCAATGTCTCTGAGTTCCAGAGCCTGAAGATGGAGGCTGTCCCCGTGGTGGCTGACGCCAAGGAAGCCCTGCCCCGTCTGGAAAAGCTGCTGGAGGGCTATCAGACCGCCTATAAGGATGAGGTCAAGGTCGCCAAGGAGAAGTGGATCGATGAGCTGAACCGTCTGGATCACATCACCTTCTCCGACAAGAAGAGCTGGAAGCCGGAGATCAATGACGCCAACGCCGATTCCGCCAAGCGCTTCGCGCAGGACGTCAATGCCCAGCTGACCCAGACCTCTGCTCTGGGCGCCATCAACGCCATGATGAGCGAGGGCGACGTTGCCATTGGCGCCGCCGGCTCTCTGCCCGGCGATATGCAGCGGATGTGGCGTCCCACCGGCGTTGACACCTACAACATGGAGTACGGCTATTCCACCATGGGCTACGAGGTGGCCGGCGCTCTGGGCGTGAAGCTGGCCATTGGCGACAAGCACGAGGTCTATTCCTTCTGCGGTGATGGCAGCTTCAATATGCTCCACGGTGAGCTGATCACCGCCTGCCAGGAGCACAAGAAGATCAACATCTGCCTGTTCGACAACGCCTCTTTCGGCTGCATCAACAACCTGCAGGTTGGCCACGGCAACGTTACGCTGTGCACCGAGCTGCGCTATCGCAATAAGGATGGTCTGTTCGGCAACTTCATGAACATCGACTACGCCAAGGTGGCGGAGGCTTACGGCTGCAAGAGCTACACCGTCCGCACCATGGAAGAGCTGGTGGCCGCCTTCGAGGATGCCAAGAAGGTAAAGAACATCCCCGTCCTCTTCGACATCAAGGTCCTGCCCAAGACCATGACCGACGGCTATTCCTCCTGGTGGCGCGTGGGTGACACCGAGGTGTCCGAACGCAAGGAGAATCTGGCGGCTTATGCCGACCTGCAGGCTCACCTGAAGGAAGTCCGGAAGTACTAAGATCATTTTTGCTTACGAAAACCCATCCAAATTATAAAAAAGGAAGGTTATTAACATGGAAAAGGTATTGAAGATCGGCATTATCGGCTGCGGCGCTATCGGCAAGGATCACTGCCGCCGCATCATTGAGACCGTCCCCGGCGCTACCGTCGTGGCCGTGTCCGACTATGTGGCCGCCGCCGCTGACGACACCGCCGCCAAGTACGGCATCAAGTCCTACGGCAATGACTGCGACGGCATGATCAAGGATCCTGAGGTCGAGGCCGTGGTCATCACCTCCATCGACCCCACCCATCATGACTATGTCATGAAGACTCTGGCTGAGGAGAAGTGGTGCTTCTGCGAGAAGCCCCTGAGCCAGAACGCCGCTGACTGCGAGGACATCATCAAGCGCGAGCAGGAGATCGGCAAGCGTCTGGTGCAGGTGGGCTTCATGCGTCACTATGACCGCGGCTATGCCGAGATGAAGCGCATCATCGACTCCGGCGAGATCGGCAAGCCCCTGCTGATCAAGTGCTGCCACCGCAACGTTGCTCAGGGCCCGGGCTTCAAGACTGAGAACGGCGTCACCAACGTGGCCATCCATGAGCTGGACATCTGCCGCTGGCTGCTGGGCGACGAGTATGAGGACGTGCAGTGCGTCAAGGTCCGTCAGAGCTCCAACTCCAACAAGGGCTATGACAACCCTCAGGTCATGCTGATGCGCACCAAGAACGGCTGCTTTATCGACGTGGAAGTTCAGGTTGCTGACGGCTACGGCTATGACATCCAGTGCGAGGTCGTCTGCGAGAACGGCACCGTGAAGCTGCCCGATCCCTACGCTGTGGTCCGCCGCTCTCGTCCCGCCGGTTGGGACAGCGTCCAGCCCGCCGAGTCCATGCCCATCATGACCGACTGGAAGGAGCGCTTCATCGAGGCTTATGACATCGAGTTCTGCCAGTGGGTCGAGTCCGTCCACGCCGGCAAGCTCACCGGCCCCTCCTCTTGGGACGGCTATGTGGCCTGCGTGGCTGGCGATGCTCTGAACGCCTCCCGCGGCACCTCTCAGTTCATGAAGGTGGAGACCATGGAAAAGCCCGAGATGTACAAGTAATCTCACCCCATCCAATATAAAATACGGAGCCTGACCAATGGTCAGGCTCCGTGTTTTATGCTTTTTCGCAAGTGCCGGAGTTTCCTCCGGCGCTTTTGCTTTTTCGATACAAACGCGGTTCAGCGTTCAAACAGCTTTCTCACTCCACTTCTAAGTGAACGGACTTATGAAACTGAGGCTCCACCAGACCGGGGATCTCCACCGCGTCGGTAAAATACAGATTCTCGACGTACTCTTGCAGCAGGGACACCACATAGGGATGGGGCCGTTCGTCAGGCCGCCGGGCCGCCACCGTCACCACCGCCGTTTTGGGTTGGAGCTTTTCCAGCAGCTTCCGGGAGGTGGAATCGAAGGAGGCATGGTGGGGCACCTTCAGAATGTCACAGGGGGTCAGATTCACGGTCTCCCACACATGGGCGTAGGCGTCGCCGCCCAGAACGATCTCCTTGCCGTGGTAATACAGCCGCTGGCGCAGAGAGCACACGTTCATGGATTTGGCCCAGCGCACCAGTTCATAACCGTTCCACTCTCCGTTGAAGGCCGCATCATAGATCTCCTTCTGCCGCCGGTACAGGGCCGGTTCGCCACAGAGGATATCCATTTTCAAGTCCGGCGTCAGCTGGAGGGAAATCGTTTCCGTCCCCGGCACCAATTCAAACTGCTTGATACGGTCGGGGTGACTTTGCAGCGCCTCGGTATAGATCTGGAGGCAGAGAAGGGCGTTTCTCGCAGCCTTGGGCAAGTTGTTATCCGGATGGAAGGGGGCCAGCTCCGGGGCATTTTCCGGTGGCAGATAGGTGGTGTAAAACCGGTCGATGGTCACGGCATCCAGCACCCGGCTGAGGCCACCGATGTGATCCCGGTGGAAATGCGTGGCCAGAGCCACGTCCAGATGGGTCACGCCCAATTCCCGGAGAAAATCTCCCGCATAGATCCGCTGAGACCTGGGATCCAGTTCTCCCGGATGATCGTCCCGCACCAGACAGTCATGGCCAAAATCCACCATCAAGGCAAACTTCTGCCGCGTTCCCTCCATCTCCCGAATGAGAATACAGTCTCCGTTGCCTATGTTGATAAAGTCCAAAGCCAGCATACGCAGTCCCCCCCCTATGTTGTTGTTACAAAGATACCATACCGCGTGAACGTTTACAATGAAAAGCGGTCCTTGCGCCAGCCAAAATTTCCGTTTGGATTTTGACAGTTCCCACAAGAAACCCGCGGCGGGCATTTTGCCCGCCGCGGGTTCTCTTCGTTTTGATCGGTTTCCCTTGAAAAGTCACGCTTTTCCGTAAATGACCGTCTGCTGCCAGCCGCCGGAGCCTTCCTCCGTTCCGGTGTCTGGCAGGAGGTCCGTTTCCGGTTCCGCAGGTTCCTCAGCCGGTGTCTCCGGTGGTGTGGACACGGCCCGGTTCTCCACTGTGATCTTCCGTGCGGTGATCCACTGTGCACCATCATTCCAATAGACGGTGACGGTATCTCCTACGTTCAGCAGTGGGGCCTCCGGCACCTGCGCGGCGCTGACATACACGGAGAAGCCGCTCTCCCCCTCAAAGCGGAGGTAATAGACGCTGGTCCCCTCGATCACGGCACTGCGGATCTCGGCAATGGTGCCCTTTGTCTCCCAAAGCTCCTGCTCCTCCGCTGGCACCTCCGCGTCGGCCCGGTCGATGATGCCGTTATTCAGCAGCGTTTTCCGGTAATTTTCCTCACACTGGGCCACGGTCTGCCCCGTCTCCACAATATTGTACTGTTGGACGTTCACCATGGCATACATCTTCACCAGACCGTCCTCGCCCTTCAAAGCCATGAAGTAGGTGGGCTGGTCGGCGATATTCAGCAACAGCGGGAAGGTGGCGGAATAGCGCATCTGCTGGACCTGGCTCTGGGCGGAGCTTTTGGCGGAGGTCTCCGTCGCGCCGGCGCAGGGGTAGAACCGGGTCTCCTTGGTGCGCTGGTTGGTGAGGATAAAGCCGATGTTGGACTGGTCGCTGGTAACGGAGGTCACGCCGGTGTACATATACACATCGTCGTTGATGGCGATATAGTTCCAGCCGTCCGTGGTCAGCGTCACGTCCCGCTGGCCGAAGTAGGCGTTCAGAAAGCCGTTGTGGAACTGGCCGTAGTAGTCATACTGATCCATGATGATGTCGGAGGAGTACAGCCGGTCCACCCAGGTGGGCACGTCCTCGTAATACTGGCTCTCGCCGCTGACGGCGTTCACCAGCACGGCGCCCTTCACGTCCGTACCGCCGAAAAGCCCGATGCGCTTGACGATCCGGGAGCAGACCCAGTAGGGGGTGCCCTCCTCGTCGATCTCAAACACCGGCTCGTCGAACATCATGGTGGGATACTGGAACCGCAGGTGGCGGTAGAGGTTCCGGGAGAAGTGTTCCGCCGTGGTATACTTCATGCCCTCGTCCAGCCGGACCACCTCCGCCTCCTGGGTCACCATGTCGATGACGATATAGGCAGGCAGGCCGTTGGAGCGGTTGGTGAACCACTTGATGAGGTCTCCGTAGGCAAGGCTCGTGACCCGCACGGGGCGGCCCTTATAGTTGATCTGGGTGTAGTTTGGCAGGATCTCAAACTGAGACACCATATCCGCCAGCTCACCCAGCTTCCGGCTGCCCAATCGGGCGGCGGAGTCGCTGTCCAGCATAGGGATCTGGTCATAGCGGATCTCCTCCACCTCCGTGACGAAGTCACCGGTGGTCAAGGGCAGCAGCTTGCTGTAGGCACCGGCCCGCAGCACCACCCAAGAGGAAAGGGAGCCAATGGCGATGGCTGCGATCATGGCGATCACCACGAAGAAGGGTATGGTGCACTGCTTTTTCACAAAGCCGAGATACCCTCTCGCACCGGTGCCCTGGAATCCGGAGGTCAGGACAGCGCAGCCGCAGTACACGGCGCACAGCAGAAACACAAAGAAGTAAAATTCCTCCGCATGGGGGTTCAGGGCGGGCAGCTCCACATAGAAGTACACCAGCCCCACCAGCGCCGTCACGGCGATGTTGATGAGGGTGCGGGTCACGGGAGTGCCGATGGGCTTCCGGGGCTTACGCTCCCGCTGAGGGCGCTCGCCCCCCTGTCCGAAATCTCCGGGGTTGAAGCCGCCGAAATTGAAGGTAAAGGGCATAGGGTTTGCCTTCCTTTCCAAAAGTTATCAAAACTGATATAAATTTATCATACCGGAAAAGTATGAACAAATCAAGGCCGCCCGCCGGCGTTGGGCCAAAAGGTCCCTCTGCCGCGTTCGGCGGCAGAGGGACCTTGATTTTATTGGAAGGGCCGTTACTTGGTGACGACCAGCTTGTCATCCTCCACAGCCAGCTTGGCGGTATCGCCAGTCTTGAGGGTGCCGTCCAGCATCTTCTCGGCCACAGCGTCCTCCACCTTGCTCTGGATGGCCCGGCGCAAGGGACGGGCACCGTACTTGGGGTCGAAGCCCTCCTTGGCCAGTTCCTTCACCGCCTCGTCGGAAGCGTCCAGATGGATGTCCATGGTCTCCATACGGTCCGCCACGGTCTTGAGCATCCGGCGGGCGACCTCCTCAATGTTCTGCTCAGTGAGAGCGCGGAACACGATGATATCGTCGATCCGGTTCAGGAACTCCGGGCGGAAGGTCTGGCGCAGCTCCGCCAGAACGGTCTCCTTGGCCTGTGCATAGGCCGCGTCGGCATCCGCCTCGGCCTTCTTGTCATCAGCGTCGAAGCCCAGCTTGGCGCCGGCAGCGGTCAGTGCCTTGGCGCCGATGTTGCTGGTCATGACGATAACGGTGTTCTTGAAGTCTACGGTGCGACCCTGAGAGTCGGTGATCCGGCCATCGTCCAAAATCTGAAGCATGATGTTCCAGACGTCCTCGTGGGCTTTTTCAATTTCATCGAACAGCACCACGGAGTAGGGCTTACGGCGCACCTTCTCCGTCAACTGACCGCCCTCATCATGGCCCACATAGCCGGGAGGGGAACCAATGAGGCGGGATACTGTATGCCGCTCCATGTATTCGGACATATCGATCCGGATCATGGCGTTCTCGTCACCGAACATGGCCTCTGCCAGAGACTTGCACAGCTCCGTCTTGCCCACGCCGGTGGGGCCCAGGAACAGGAAACTGCCGATGGGACGCTTGGGGTCCTTCAGACCCACACGGCCACGGCGGATGGCCCGGGCCACGGCCTTTACAGCCTCGTCCTGACCCACCACACGCTGATGAAGGATATCCTCCATGTGCAGCAAGCGCTGGCCCTCGTCCTCTGTCAGACGGGTCACAGGGATACCGGTCCAACCAGACACCACAGCGGCGATGTCCTCCGCGTTGACGTCCCGGTGCTCCTGATTATTCTTGCGGCGCTTGTCACGCTCGATCTCCACCTGCTCCTTGTAGTCCTTCTCGATGTCCCGCAGCTGGGCGGCCTTCTCAAAGTCCTGGGCGTTGATGGCGGCGTCCTTGTCCTTGGACAGGGCGTTGATCTTCTCCTCCAGGCTCTTGAGTTCCTTGGAGGGTTCCTCCTGCTCCATCCGCACCCGGCTGGCGGCCTCGTCCATCAGGTCGATGGCCTTGTCGGGCAGGAACCGGTCATTGATATACCGGGTGGACAGCTCCACGGCGGCCTTCAATGCTTCGTCGGTGATGTGCAGCTTGTGGTGCTGCTCATACTTCTCCCGCAGGCCCTTCAGGATCTCCAATGTGGCCTCCTGACTGGGCTCACCCACCGTCACCGGCTGGAACCGGCGTTCCAGAGCGGCGTCCTTTTCGATATACTTGCGATATTCGTTCAGGGTGGTGGCGCCGATGATCTGGATCTCACCGCGGCCCAGCGCGGGCTTGATGATGTTGGCGGCGTCCACAGCGCCCTCGGCGGAGCCTGCGCCCACGATGGTGTGCAGCTCATCGATGAAGAGGATGATGTTGCCGTTCTTCTGAACCTCCTGCATCACCTTCTTGATACGCTCCTCAAATTCGCCCCGGTACTTGGTGCCGGCCACCATGCCGGAAAGGTCCAGAGACAGGAGCTTCTTATCCAGCAGGTTTTCCGGCACATCGCCCATGGCGATCTTCCGGGCCAGGCCCTCGGCGATGGCAGTCTTGCCCACGCCGGGTTCACCGATCAGGCAGGGGTTGTTCTTGGTGCGGCGGGACAGGATCTGGATGACCCGCTGGATCTCGTCATCACGGCCGATGACAGGGTCCAGCTTGCCAGTCCGGGCATCCGCCGTCAGATCACGGGTGAACTCTGCCAGCGTCTTGCTGCCCTTGCCGTCCTCCTTGGCGGAACCGGCAGCCGGAGTACGGCTGTCGCCGCTCTGGGCTGCTCTGGGCGCGGCGGTGAGCTTCTTCATCAGCGCGGTATAGAGCTGACGGGCGTCCACACCGGCGGACCGCAGAATACGGACTGCCATGTTGTTGCCCTCCCGCAGGATACCGGCCAGCAGATGCTCGGTGCCGATGTAGGCGTAGCCGCCCCGGATGGAATCCTCCATGGCGATCTCCACAACGTGCTTGGCGCGAGGGGTCAGACCCTGAGCGGGATTGCCGCCGGGAAGACCGGCGCCGACGCTTTTCCGAACCATTTCCGTCAGCAGGTCATCGGTTAGGCCCGCCTCCGTCAGGACGGTGTGGGCCATGCCCTCGTCCTCACGCATCAGGCCCAGCAGCAGGTGTTCCGTCCCCACATAGCCGTGACCCAATTCGCCTGCGGCCTCTTGTGCCAGCCGCAGGGCTTCCTCCGCAGTGGGAGTAAATTTATTTTCATTCATAGTTCAATACCTCTTTTATTCTGGGGTGTGCGTTTTGTTTGAACGCGCCTGTTAAGCGCTTTCCTTGCCGTCCTTGTGGGACTCCTTGGCCTCCTTGTGGGCCTCCTCCAGCTTGTGGATCTCGTCCCGCAGCTGGGCGGCCCGCTCGAAGTTCTCCTCGTGGATAGCCTTCTTCTGCTCCAGCTTCAACGCATTCAGCTGACGCAGATAGGAGAACCGGCTCTGTTCCTCATGGCTCATGAGGTCATCCTTCTTTTCCTCCTTGACCTCCTGCACCGGCGCTGCGCCGATGGCGGGCATGGCGTCGAAGAAATCATCGAAGGGGCTTTCCAGCATCCGGTTCATCCGACCCAGCAGGGAGGGCATGGGGCTGAAGAAATCTCCGAAGAAATCATCATTGCCAAAAAAGCTGTCCCGCATGGACGGCCGCCGGTTAAAGAGCTTCTGGGTATACCCCAGCTTTTCCGCGCAGGCCTGGCAGAGATGGTGTTCTTCTGTTCTTCCGTTGATGCTGCTGCGATATACAAAGCTGACTTCATTCTTTCCGCAATTCTCACATTTCATAATGCATTCCTCCATAAACTGTATATAAATTTTTTCTTAACTGTGTTGCGTGCCCTTCCTCAGGCGTTCAAACCTGAAGGATCAGCACCTGTCGCAGGATATCCGCCCGGACGGCGTCCCGGCTCTCCCGGGGCACCCGGCTCAGGGCCTTATCGCCCACGGCGGTGAGGATCGTCTGACCCATGTCCCGCTCCAACGCGCCGGACTGCACCAGATTGCTGAGGATGGCTCTGGCCGAAGCCAGATCCACGCTGCTGCCCAGACTGTTGATGACGTGCATCATCAGCGTCTGCCGGTCCACCTGCACCCGGGTGATGCGGATATATCCGTTGCCGCCGCGCCGGCTCTCTACGATGTAGCCCCGCTCCGGTGAAAACCGGGTGGACATCACATAGTTGATCTGGCTGGGTACACAGTTGAACCGCTGGGCCAGCTCGCTGCGCTGGACCTCCAGCACACCGTCCTCCGCCGTATCCAAGCTATTCTGCAAAAAGCTGGCGATCAAATCTGAAATCCCCATGGGGACATCTCCTTTCTCGTCTCTGTCTTTTGACTTTGACTATCTTTAACCTTTGTTTGATTGTAGTATAGCACGATCTTTTCCAATGTCAATAGCTATTTTTGACTTTCTTTGACCATTTGTGTAAACAGTTTGTGAACGCTCATTTCCCCCATAGTTCGCATATGCAGTTCAATATCTCTAACCGCTGAAAGGCCCTGCTTTTTCCAATATTTTTCCGATTTTTGTGACATTTTCACAGTTTTCTTTTTCCTTGGTAAGAATTTAACAAATCGCCCTTGCTTTTTAGAAATTGTATGATACAATGAAGGCACATTCTAATGGAGGTGTGTACACATGGCTTATAAGATTACTTCTGCTTGCGTCAGCTGCGGTTCCTGCGCAGACGTTTGCCCCGCCGGCGCTATCAGCCAGGGCGACGATCAGTACGTGATCGATTCTGCCGCTTGCCTGGACTGCGGTTCTTGCAGCGACACCTGCCCCAACGGCGCCATCGTCCCCGAGGAATAATTCTTAAAGGGATACATAAAACCGTCTCAGGCCCGATCCTGAGACGGTTTTTTTGTTTGCCGCCGGGACTTGCGAAGAAAGCGGTTCCCCTATATAATAATAGAAGCGTTCAACGGGAGGTGACGGCGTGGAGCATTGGGAATACCTGAAGCCGGACGGGCTGCGGTTCGTCTGGGATGATACGCTGTTCCGCCCCGGCACGGACTCCTTTCTGCTGTCCTCCCTGCCGAAGCTCTCCGCCGGACTGCGGGTCTGCGATCTGGGCTGCGGCACTGGCCTGCTGGGGCTGCTGCTCCTGCAAAGGCAGTCGGAACTGACCGTCACCGGAGTCGATATTCAACCGGCAGCTGTGGCGCTGGCAGAGCGGGCCGCCGCCGAAAACTGCCTGACGGACCGGCTCACATTTCAGTGTATCGACCTCCGGCAGGTGCGGCAGCACTTTTCCACCGGCTCCTTTGATCTGGTGGTCTGCAATCCGCCCTATTACCCTCCCGCCTGCGGAAAAGTCTCTGCGGACAACGCCCGCCGCACTGCCCGCTCCGAAACGGAGGCGAGTTTGGCGGACATCTGTGCCGCCGCGTCCTATCTGCTGCGGTGGGGCGGCAAATTCTGTCTGGTCCACAAGCCGGAACGGCTGACGGACACAGCCTGCGCTCTGCGGGAGGCGGGCATGGAACCCAAGCGGCTGCGCTTCGTCCAGAACCGACCGGACACGGCCCCTTCCCTCTTTTTGATAGAGGGCTGCCGGGGCGGTAAGCCGGGGGTGGACATTCAACCGCCCCTTCTTTTGCAAACGGATACCGGCGCTCCCACCGGGGAGCTGGACGTCATTTACTTTCGAGATCAGGAGGTCTGACCATGGCAGGCATTTTATATCTGGTAGCTACGCCCATCGGCAATCTGGGGGACTTCACCCCCCGTGCGGTGGAAACGCTGGAAAACGCGGACTTCATCGCCGCGGAGGACACCCGTGTGTCCATGAAGCTTTTGAATCATTTCGGCGTGAAAAAGCCTCTGATCAGCTATCATGAGCACAATCACGTCACCGCCGGGCAAAGCGTTTTGAATCGGCTGCTGGCCGGGGAATCCTGCGCTCTGATGACGGACGCCGGCACCCCCGCCATCTCTGACCCCGGTGAGGATCTGGTGCGGCTGTGCGCGGAAAACGGCGTAGAGGTCCGGGCCATTCCCGGCTGCTGCGCCGCTGTCAACGCTTTGGCTGTCAGCGGTCTGCCCACCGGACGCTTCACCTTTGAAGGGTTCCTCACTGTCAATAAAAAAAGCCGCCGGGAGCACCTGAATTCCTTAAAGGGCGAGACCCGGACCATGATCTTCCACGAAGCCCCTCACAAGCTCCGTACCACACTGAACGACCTGACGGAGGCTTTCGGCCCGGACCGCCGGATCTCCCTGTGCCGGGAACTGACCAAGCTCCACGAGGAGGTCCTGCGTTTCACCCTGGCCGAGGCCGTGGCCTATTACGAGGAGAACGCCCCCAAGGGCGAATACGTCCTTGTGGTGGCCGGAGCCGCTCCCAAAACCGGCGCCGTGGTGACGCTGGAGGACAGCGTGGCGCAGGTCCTCGCTCTGAAGGAGCAGGGAATGCGGCTGAAGGACGCCGCCAAGGAGGTGGCGGAGCACACCGGCCTTTCCAAAAACGAGCTGTACGCTGCCGCCTTGGAGCGGTAAGGGCAAAAAATCCCGGCACGGTCAAACCGCGCCGGGATTGCTTTATTTTGTGAAGTGCTGGTGGTCAAAAATGTGGTCTGAGCAGAAGCAGTGATAGCCCTGGCATTTGGAACAGTAGCGGAATTCCAGCTCCGGGTGGTCAGCGTCCGTGCGGCCGCAGACCTCGCACTTGTGGCGGTAGCCTCGCTCCGTCTCCGCCTTCTTCTGCTGCCGGACGGCGGACTTGAATTGAATGGTCTGTCTGGACCGCTGACGGCTCTGGATCCCCAAAATGCTCTTGATATCCTCCCAGAAGAAGATCACAAAGTTCAAAATTGCCACCACAGCGGCCAGAGCACTGGCGTAGGCACCGTACCGCACGGACCGAGCGATGTTCCACGCCATCAAAGCGATGTCCGCCCATGCCAGCCACTTGGCCTTCAGAGGGATCACCCCATAAAACCAGACCTGCGCGTCGGGATACATCACTGCGAAGGCCAGGAACATCGTCAGGTTGATGTAATAGGCGTCGGACAGGCTCCAGCCGTAATACCCCGTAGCCAGCGAGAGGATCACCGTGGACAGCACGCTGAACAGCATACCGCTGAGATAGTACAGAGTAAACTTGGCGGTGCCCCACTCCCGCTCCAGCGTCCCGCCCACGAAGTAGCAGAAAGACAGCATGATGAACAGCGATATGGGGCGATAGGTAAAGGGCAGCAGTACAAAGGTCACCAACCGCCACACCTCGCCATGAAGCACATGGTAGAGGTCAAATTCCAAAAAGCTCAGGGCCGCTGCCCCGGCGAACAGCGTCAGGATGTACGTCACCGCATTGGCGATAACAATGTAGAGCATCAGGTTCGGTATGCCGAAACGAGGATGGCTGTACGCAAACCGGTCGATCCATTGGTTCAGTTTCTTCAAAATGGGTCCTCCTGTCATTCATTCAGGTATCCCGGCGGTCCAGACCCACCGGACAGATGGCATTATTATAACCGTTCCCTGCGGAAAAGTCATCTTTAAATTGTGAACGTTTTCCGCCTGATAAATTTTTATAAAAAGATTCTCCGTTTTCGGTTGACAAACCGCCCCAATCTATGGTAAACTAATCAAGCGTTTGAGAGCCGGAGAACTCCTCTGCCGATGGAGAGATGTCCGAGTGGTTTAAGGAACCGGTCTTGAAAACCGGCGAGGCGCAAGTCTCCGTGGGTTCGAATCCCACTCTCTCCGCCAATTTCATAAAACACCATCGACCTGCGGAAGTACCCAAGAGGCCGAAGGGGCTCCCCTGCTAAGGGAGTAGGCTGGATAAAACCGGCGCGAGGGTTCAAATCCCTCCTTCCGCGCCATAAGGTGGCAACAATTTGGATATTTTAAGCGCAACGCTTAGAATGCCAAAGGGTTGCCGCCTTTTTTTATTTCAAATTCCGCACTCAGAAAAAAAGATATTTTCGCGTTATTTTGGTAACCGGAGAGATTTGAACTCCCCCTTTCACAGATTCAAAGGCAAAAACCTGAGAAGTGCCCTTTTTGCGGGCACAAAATAGAACGATCTTTTCTCAAAATTTTATACGATCTTTCGGGCGTCTGTTTGTTGGTTTCGTCGAAGCCATCAAAAAGGCGCCCTTTTTCATTTCACACCTTAATTCATCATCCGGCCGGAGCATTTCAGGATGCTCCGGCTTATTTTTTTGCTTACGAGGAGGACTCCAAAATGAATCATCAAAACGAACCCGCACAGCTCCGCTTCCTTGAGGAAACCGCCAATCAGTTGCGGCAGAACGGCTTCACGGTGGAACCAATCGAAGATCACCACCTGCCCGTCAGCATTGAAAAAGGGCGCCTCTGCCGTATCTCCGGCAAGGGCAGCGTATTGTACCGGCAAGAAAACGTAGACAATATCAGGGCACAGGACGCTTTGCAGACGGTGATTGACACCGTCAAAATGACTTCGGAATACATGGCGATTCTGGAAACCGCACCGCGGCTCAAAGCCAGCGGACTGGATGGCGACTACCGCGTCCTCGCGGACTTTGGTGACGCAGTGCTGGCGGGCCACCCCACCGAGCGCGGTGTCCAATTCGTGACTTGGGAGTGGGACTTCGACCGGGAGGGCGTCCATCACGGACATTATTTCCAGGATGACTATGATGCCGCCAAGCGGGATTTCGCCACACGCAGCGGGCTTGTTCAAAAAGGCGCCCTTTTTGAACCGGAGCAGCTTGCGGAGATCTACCGCGCGCTGGCGTTCGTCCGCGAACAGGATGAAAGCCTTTCCTTCGGACGGGATCGGGAGCTGGCGGAGCTGATGGAACAGGTCAGCGGACTGCTGCCCACGGATGCTCTGCGGCAGCGGGACGCGCCGGAGCGGGGCACCATGACAATGAAATAAATATCCACGCAGGCCGAGCATTTCTGCTCGGCCTTTTTATTTTAACGAGGAGGAAAAGATGATGGAAATTTACGGCACGATTCAATTCAAGCTCATCCTTCCGCACTTCCCCGGCTTTCAGCAGGAGCCGCTGCCGGAGCCTGTTTGCAGCCGCTCCCCGGAATGTGACGGCTGTCCCTACCCCCGCCACGGCTTTCTCTGCTGGGGCGCGGATGGAACCTGCTTGCGGACACGGATGAACAAAATCAACGGATTGGAGGAAAAAAATGATGTTTCAAGCAATTTTGAGTAATCCCAGTCACCCGGAATACGGCGTGGCGACCATCCCGTTCCCCATCCCCCACGACCAGTACGCGCATTGCATAGAGCTGTTGGAGGCGTTGGAGATCGGCGACGCGCTCAAGACGGACTGCAAGGTAGAGAAGATCGACAGCTTCTACGATGTACTCAAGCGCACGGAAATGCTCACGGTCAACGTGGAGGAGCTGAACTACCTCGCCAAGCGGCTGGAAAGCTTCGACAGCGGCGAGGCCGCGCAGTTTCTGGCGATGGCGCACAAGCTGGAGCTTTTTGAGCTGAAGGATCTCATCAACCTGACCTTCTGCTGCCAGCAGGCCACGGTCATTACAGACTTTTCCGACCTCGCCGCTGTTGGCCGTGACCACTACATGAACCTGCACGGCGGCAGCGCCAAAACAGAGAAACTGGACGCGCTGGACGGCGAGGAAACCGCTCGGCGGCTCATCGAAAGCGGCGGCGGCACGATCACGCCCTACGGCGTGGTCTACGACAACGGCATGAAACTGGAACAGGTCTACGACGGCCGGTTCTTCCCCTGCTATTACTATGGGCCGGATGTCATCACCGTTGCGGTGACCTCCAAAGTCGAGCCGGAGGACACGGAACACATCACATGGCTGTTCCTCCCCATGGTGCAGGAGGAGATCGACCGCGCCCTTCTTCGCGGGGGCATCACAGATCCCGTCGATGTCCGCCTGCGGCTGGAGGACAGCCAATTCCCCAACGAGGTGGATGTGCTGCTGGATATGGAGTGTGAAAACCTTTCTGACCTTAACGCATTGGCACAGGCCGCGGATAGCCTTTCCGATAGCGACATGAATAAGCTGGGGGCCGTGGTCATGCTGGCAGAGCCAAAGTCTGCGGCACAGATCAAAAACCTTGCGGAAAGTCTTGACCTCTTTGACTTTGCCCCCGGCGCACACTCTCCCGCCGAGTACGGCAAGTACATGATCCGCCAGTCCGGTCATTTCGACTATGACGAAAACCTCGATGCTTTTTATGACTATGAGAAGTATGGTGCGCAGCGGATGAATGAGGAGGATGGGATGTTCACCGACCGGGGCTACATCGCCTACAAGGGCTTTTTTCGCTTGGAAGAAGTAATGAACGGCGGTCAAAGCAACCGCATGGTGATGGGAGGGCTTTCACGATGATCATTCAGGCAGAACTGAAGTGTAAGCAGACCGGGTGTGAGGCAGATCCCTGTGCCGTGGCTGCATGGATTTCGAGAAATACGGTCAGGACTGCATGGAAAACGACTGCGTGACAAAAACAGAGTTCGGCCTGCTGCGCCGCTTTGACCCGCCGTTCCCGGTGCAGCAGCAGGAACAGAGGATGATGTAAGCAAAAGCGGCTCGATCCATTTGGATCAAGCCGCTTGCTAAGCAGATAAATCCGAATTGGTTTTATAGAGGCCTTTGCAAATACACCATATCTACAAGGTGTACACCACACTCATATATCGGGTGATCATAATGATCCGTAAAGAAATTTGGCACGATATACGAGCGTACAAAGCCACATTTTTCATAAAAGGGTATCGTCAATGGGCTGTCGCCGGTTCCCACTTGCAGTATCGAAAATTGTCCACGGTATTTTTCAACAAGAAATTCAATCAGTGCTTTGGCATAGCCTTTTCGCTGAAATGGGGGAACTGTAGCAATATTCTTAATTTCAAGTATTCCAGTCCCTTCATCCGTTACGACACACTCGCATTTCACTCCGTCATCATCGAGAATATACATTTTACCTTTATAGAGATAACGGTCAACCATATCTTCCTGCTCATCCGCCAATAGGAGCAAATCAAGATATTGTTTTTTGTTTTCTGTAACTTCTACAATTCTCATCAATCACACCTGCAAATTCCGATTTCTTTACCTCATCATAGCGTATCCCCAGTAATGTGTAAAGCCAAATTCTACACCGAAAGGAGACCAAAATCTTGAAAAATGCAACACAATTTCATATCCGACCTGCCCGCCCGGAGGAGGCGGGCTTATTTTATACCCCGCATCCCGAAGAAAATAAGCGCCTTGGCGCTGTTGGCTGTGTCCGCATGGACTTCGGGCGCAGCGGCAACGAGTTCTGGCATACATGGTGGCCCCGTGGCCCAGAGGAGCTGAACAGCCCCGCGTTCAAAGCGGAGTTGCAGCAGATCGTTGGTAAGCTCCGTGAAGATGTGCTGAAAAGCCGCTTCGCTATGGAACGTTTCTGCTATGACCACGGTGGGAAAATCGACGGCGGCTATGTGCAGAACTACGGTTACATCGTGGAAACGGAACGCTACCGCTACTGCCTGCGCTGCAACCCGTCCCCCGGAGATTATAACGGCTACCTTGCGGTATACGATTTGGCCGTCCAGCGGCAGAACATGGCGCGGGACAAGCCGCTGGTGGGCCGTGTTACCTATGCCAATGGAGATGCACAAGAGTTTACCGATACCGAAGCATTCCTGAAATGTGTGCGGGAGGAACTTCCGTACCACCCCACCACAGGCTTCCGTTACGAGATGCTGACCGATGATCCCGCCGTCCGCAAGGCAGTGGACGATATCGTCTTCGACCTTTATGGCGAGGAGAATCCCTGCCAGTTGGAGGAATATCAAAAAACGCCCAAACAGGGCATGACAATGGGAGGTATAAGATGATGGACAGAAAAATGGTGAATTTTATCAAGGAGCAGTATCCCCCCGGCACCCGCATCCGGCTCAATTCGATGGAGGACCCTTATCATCCCATTCTTCCCGGCACGGAGGGCGAAGTAGACTTTGTGGACAATGAGGGGCAAATTTTTATGAAGTGGGACAATGGCCGCACGCTGCCGCTCATCCCCGGCGAGGACAGCTTCACCGTGCTGCCGCCCAAGCTGACCACCCTCAAGCTGTATATGCCCTTGACCGCCGATCTCTACGAGCGAAACGAGTACGGCGAATTTGATGACAGCAGCACACTTCTGGAGGGCAGTGAGCTGCGGGGCTATCAGGATCAGATCACGGCGGCGCTGGTGAAAAACCGGATGCCGGAGGAGGCGGAGCGCGGCATCATGCATTGGTATGATGAAGCCGACAGCGTTGACCGCAAGGTGCGCTCCGCCGTCTTCATCGTAGAGGAACGTGACCGGCAGCTCTGGGGCGTGGCGGAGTGCCGCGTCGCCGGGAAATTGTCGGACACCGAAATGGATACTTTGAAGGAATTTATCACCGGGCAGGCTTCTGACGGCTGGGGCGAGGGTTTTGAGCAGCGGGAGATCTCCGTGGATGACGGCGGCGAATTGTATGTCCACTTTTGGAATTCGGACGAGTGGAGCATCCAAACGGAGCAGGAATTGTTCGCCCCCAAACTCCATGAGCAGAATGGGATGAAGATGGGAGGGATGACCCTTGGGTAAGAAGATATTCGAGGTATATCTTGCGAAAGAAGACGTACCCAATAACGAGGCGTATGCCAAGCTGGACTTGCCTGCCTCCCCGTGGGAGGTGGTGGATGCGCTGGACAAGGTACGGCTGAACGAGGGTGAGCAGTTATACATGGAGATCGAAGACTACTATGCCTTTGAGTATCTCGCTCCCCATTTGAACGGGTTAGAGATCAGTCTCAACGAACTGAACGACCTTGCCGCGCTGCTGTCGGCGCTGGACGAGGTGCAGAAAGCTGCCTTTGAGGGGCTGTTTTCCATGGAGGTGCAGAGAAAAGTAAACGCCAACGGCGGTGTCATCACGCTGCAGGATCTGCGGGATCGGGCGGTCAGCGCAAAAACAGACTGCTATCATGTTGTGGAGGCCGCGGATGACGCCCAGCTTGGCCGCTTCTACGCGGAAAACGACTTTGTCCCCGATCTGGACGGCGTATCCAACGAGGTATTCGAGATGCTGGACTTCGCCGGCATCGGAAGAATGATGCGATGCAGTGAAAACGGCGTTTATGTGAACAGCCTGTATGTGCTGCAGGATGGCGAGCTGACAACCGCACCGCCCTGCGCCAAGGACTTGCCGGAAAAGCCGGGATACCTCTTTCGGCTCACGCTCGGACTGCATCCCGACATTGGCGATGCGCGCACGGTGACACTGAATCTGCCCGCAGCAGAGGCAGAGCTGCTGGACGCACAGGAACAACTCGGTGTGGAGGGCTGGGAGGGCGTCACGGTCATTGATTATGACGGGATCATCCCCTATGCGGCGGACTTCACCGACCTGCCCATGGAGCTGGAGGAATTTAACGCCTTCGCCAAGGCCGCGCGGGACATTCCGAGATCCGAGGTGCCAAAGCTGAAGGCTCTGTTGGAGCAGTTCGAGGTACGGGACATCGAAACCGCCCTGTTCTTGACGGAGCATCTGGCGGACTACGTCCTCACGCCGGACTTGAGTTCCCCGCAGGAAACAGCCATTGACCACCTACGCTTCATGACGGATGATCATTCGGCGGAGCTGCTGCTCTCCCATGTGAACCTCTACGCCTACGGCTGCGACCTCATCAGAGAGGACAACGCAGTGCTCTCGCCCTACGGTCTGCTGCACCGTGCGGACTATCAGCCCATGCTGTCACCAATGCAGGAAACACAGAAAATGGAGATGAAGATGAAATAACACCGCCTTGACCCGTGAAACGGGCAAGAAACTTTCAGCACTCCCCTTCCCGGCACCGCATTGCGGCATAGGTGATGAGATCCTCCGGCGTGAGGACGTTTCCATCACAGGGTATCTCACCCCAGATTTTCCGCGCGGCAGGGGCAGGGTTACACATTGCCATCGCCATAGCCAGACGGATCTCCCTGCGCACCTCTTCCACGGTGGTATGGTGTCTGCGGGCTACTTCCAGCAGAGCTGCTTCGGCACGAACATTCATTTGTTTCATATTGTTCACTCCTTGTTTTTTAGAACGATTATCGTTCTTGTGGAACTACAATACCACAGGAGTTTACGGGAAATATGTCGAACGCAGTCGAAAAAAACAGAGGTCTGCAAAAAGCAAACCTCTGTTGTACTGTTACTGGAATTCAGTGATCAACGCCTCCAGCACATTCATCACCTTACGCTGCCCATCCGGGGAAAGTGTCTTCAAACGCTCGGAGAGCTCCGTGGCTCGGAGCATCGTCGCCGCGTTCAAGCTGTCCTGAAGAAGCTCGTCTGTCCCAACATTGAGCACATTGGCAATGGCAACCAGCTTTTCCAGCTTTGGCGGTTTTACGCCTCGCTCTACGACGCTCACATGGTCCACGCTGTAATCCACAGCGGCAGCAAGATCTTCCTGCGTCATGCCGACTCGCTCACGAGCGGCCTTGATCCGTTTACCCAATGCGACCTGATCCATACGCAATCTCCTTTTGAACGGTATCCGTTCTTAAATTATATGGGAGATAGCGTTTGTTTCACAGGAGCACACGGGGCGATTACCGTTCCGCAAGAACGGAACATTCAGAAAAACAATCACACTTAGGGGCCGTATTCCCGGAGGGGGAAAGCGGCCCCTTCTTTTTTGCGCATTGTCCCTTCCTCCGGGAGTACAACTCCGGAAAGGAGCAAAAATGCGAGAAGAAAAATTATTGAGTTATCTGAAAGGAGCATGTACCGGGCGAAGGTACAGTGCGAGCAGCGCTGCGCTGGAAGCGGCTATAGGGATTAGCGGAACAGATCTTCGAAAACTTGTAAATCGTATGAGACGCAAGGGTGTTCCTATTGGGAGCGATCGATGCGGATACTTCTACGCGGCGACTGCCGGTGAAGTCTACTCCACGATTCAGCAGCTTCAAAACATGGAAAATGGACTTGCGGCAGCAAGACGCGGATTAGAGCGGTCACTGGATGCTTTTCCTTTGAAAGAAGGTGCATCTTGAACAGCTTTATCCCCTGGGTAGGCGGTAAGGGCAAGCTGCTTTGGATCATCAACAAGCTGATGCCGGACCACTATAAGCGTTTCATCGATGTATTCGGCGGCAGCGGCACAGTGACAATGAGCCGTCCTATCCAGCGGGGCTGTATGGAGGTCTACAATGACTACAACGGAAATCTAACAAACCTCTTCTGCTGCGTGAAAAACCGTACCATGGCGCTCTTAGCGGAATTGGGGTTCCTGCCGCTGAACACACGGGATGACTTCAACGTCCTCTATAAATTTTTCTCAAAGGATGAGATCACGGATGATTATCTGCAGGAGGAAATGGATCTGACGGAGGTCTACCTCAAGCCGCCTGACGCGGAAGCCATCCGTGCCCTCATGTTGGAACGCGCGCCACGCGGAGATATTCGCCGTGCCGCGGATTACTTCAAACTGGTGCGATACAGCTTCAGCGGCGGTGCCAAGTCCTTCGGCGGTAAGCCCTGCGATATCCGCCGCTTCTTCCATCTGATTTGGGAGTGCTCTCGCAGGCTGGCCAATGTTGTCATTGAGAATAAGGACTTTGAGGAGCTGATTCGCCAATATGACAGGAAGAATGCCATACTTTACTGCGATCCGCCCTACTATATGGCAGAGGGCTGCTATCCGGTAGAGTTTCCGCTGGAGGATCACCAGCGGCTTCACGATGTGCTCATCGGGAGTGAGGGGTACTTTATTGTTTCGTATAACTATCGGGAATACATTTGCGATCTCTATCAAGATGGCTGCTTTATTTTCCGGACCTCGCGCCCAAATAGTATGTCGCAAAGGGCAGGAAGTGAATATGAGGAAATCATCATCACGAACTATGATCCCCGCAAGGCTTGCTGGCAGCTCTCCTTGGAAAACCTGCTGGGCGGTGACGGCGATACCCGCTATGAGATGATCCACGAGCCAAAGTGCCCATTGAAATGTTAAACAAATCAAAAAAAGAGGAGGCAAACATCATGAAATTCCATTTGAACCATGACCCCGCGAACAAGACCCTTACCATTCCCCGTGCCGCGCTGCAGCTCTCCGGCCTTGCAGATGTCAGCGACCTGATCCTCCATACCGACAGCGGCTGTGTTCTGCTGCTGCCGGGAGATCCCACCGTGGCAGAGCTGCTGAAAACCATTTCTCTCATCTCTGCCGTTGCACCGCAGCTGATCTCCCGTCTGGCGGAACGAAGCCAGATGGCAATGGAGGCCGGAATGACGGAAACGGTATGCGGCGCCTGTGAACGCAAACCCCACTGCTCCGGCCTTGAAATTCCACCCTGTCAGCTGGCGGAGGCGGGGATCTCGCCCACTGCCGCGCTGGAGTCCTTTGTAGAGGAGGGCAGAGTCATCGTGCAGGCAGCGGAGAAAACCGCCGCGGATGTGCTCATCGACGAGCTGGACGATGATGTCCGCACCATGCTGGAGGATTCCGGTGTGCGGATGGATGGCGTATGCCGTCTGCTGGAAAAGGAGGAGATCTCAGAATGAATGACACCTATCTCTACCCCTACTCCTCTGCCGAGGCGAGAGATCGGAACGAGCTTTCCCTCTGGCGGGAGAGCCACAAGGCGAACATCGCCTGCCGCAACGCCATCGAGGACGCCATCCGTCAGAGCTTCGACGGAATGCATCTGGACAAGAACTGTATCACGCCAGTGCTGGAGGAATACGGCTACAAGCGCACCGCGTGGGTGCTTGCCAACACCCTGCACGAACTCAAGTGGGACGGGCGCTTCGGCCACGCCAACAAGCAGTGGGCGGAGTGCGCCTGCATCCCCAAAGACATCAACCACAACAGCGATTTTGTTGTCCGAAGCCATCCGGCCGTGCTGGATGGCTTCGTCACTTTCTACCGTAAGGCAGTGCAGGCGTTAAATCTCTTTGGCGCGGAGCATTGCGTTGGTGACCGCGCCGAGCAGGACTATACCGGAAAGGTGCTGGTGCTGTCACCGGAGGCGCTGCGGGAGCAGTATTGGGGGCAGGAAAACCAGCTCTGGTATGCTCGGAGCGGCTTTGGATGCGAGCCTCATTCCAGTGGTCGAGCAGTCTTTGCCACCAGCCTTGCGGACGGTGAAACAGCCAGATGGAACCGGGAGGATTTCATCGGTGTACTGGACGAAAAATACCTACCGGACTGGGCGCGGGAAAAGCTGGAGGAACTGATGACACAGGAACAGACGGACGCCCCCACAATGGGCGGTATAAAAATGAAGTGAGGAGGATACTTGCATGAGCATGACCTATTACACCGTGGACGATCTTCGGCCCGGAAGATCCGGCTGGGGTGTGAAGCGTTTTTCTACATTGAATGATGCGATTTCCCATTACCGGTCGCTCCCTATGGATGGGGCCCGCGTCCTCGGCATGGCGGATGACACCCACGCCTATGAGCTCATCCGCTGTGTGCGTCTTTTCCCCGGCGATGCCCAGGGTGAGGATGTTCTGGCGGCAGATCACTGGCGCGGCGGCTTGGTGAAAAAGAACGCTGCCCTGAAAGACGCACTGGAGGTTTGCATGGAAAGCCTGCGGCCCCGTTTTCTTCTGGAGCCGGAGCGCCTGATCCCCGTTCCCCAGTGCAAGAAGCTGCGGAAAGAACTGCGGGAGGCCCTTCTCTGGCAGGGCTATGAAGAAAACTACGATTCCGCCATCCGTGCTGTTTTTGTGGGAGGCACTGGCTGGCTCTCACCCCAGGATGTGAAAAAGCAGCGGCAGCTTCCTCTGGTGCTGCGCTACCGGGTAGACGGCATGACGAAGGATGGGGCCTACCTCTCCTTAGAAGTGGAGCCTTGGGAATATGACCTCCTGCTGGAGCAGACGAAAAATCACTATAAACTGAAGAAAAGAGGATAACAACATGAAACGAATGCTTTCCCTTTGCGCCGCGGCGCTGTGCCTGACCTTGACGCTGACGCCCACCGCGCTGGCGGCGGACTTTGAGCCTGCGGTACCGAACGCCAAGGTCTGCTACCCCACCGCCATCGTTCGCGGTGACGATGGCACGGAACTGAAAAAGATCTATGATCTGAGCCCCGAAGACGATCCTGCCGGTATTCCCCGCTCGGACTTCCGTCAGGACGGCTTCCACTACACCCTGACGGACCTTCTGAAGCAGGAGCTTCCGGAAAATGAGAGCCGCCAGCACACAGAACACATTTCCGTTGAAAGCGCCAAAAAAGACATGGAATCTGTATTGGCGCTGCTGCCGCAGGAGCGGGAGTTCATCACAGATGACGGGCTCATGGGGACCCTGACGCTCCGACTTGATACCGTGCAGGTGGAGCCGTCCGGCTACGGCAGCTCCACCAGGGAAATCACCACCAAGCGCAGCTATCCTAACCTTGCCGAGCAGGATACGCAGTATCTTCCCAAAACCATCACGGAAAACGGCAAGACCCTGACGCTCACGGACATCCAGTGGCAGACGGACAACACCGCCAATCTGGACGGCTACGCTGTGGCAGACCGCTACACAGCCGTTGCCACCTATTCCGGCAGCGCCACCAGCAGCTATGTGAAAGGCTATACCGTCACGGCGGATTATGTGGGCACGGTCAGCCGGATCGCCCTGAACCGTGTCCGCTATGTCGCCATTTTTGAGGGAACGCCCATCCAGTCCACGGAGCCTGCGGAGACACCCGCCACGGCGTCCGCGTTCCGCTGGTCTTATGTGCTCATTCCCATTGGGATCGTGGCCGCGGCAGGCGCGGGCGTCGGCGGCGCGCTGCTGGTAAAACGCAAAAGAGAAAATGCAGATGAGGAGGATACAGAATGAAAAAGATCATCACCCTTTGCCTGAGCCTTTGCATGACAGCAGCTCTGGCGGCTCCGGCGTATGCGCTGGAATACAGTATCGCCGCGCCGGACGATTATGACTTCGGCAAAGACACATCTATTGAGGTCATCCACACAGCGGACGGCGGCGCTATGAAAAACGCCGACATGAGCAAAAACGCAGCGCTCATTCCGCCTGCTTTCGGCTCGGAGAGCATGAACGCCCTCCACACCGGTGAATACCTCACGCCCAACCTTGCCCCCGGTGGTATTCCCGCGTCCGGCGCGGTCATTGGCGGCAGCGCCTCCGGCGTTGTCACACCCGGCAGCACGGTGAATAGCGGCAGCGGCTATCAGCCCGCCGTGCTGTTCACAGAGGTGACGGGCGACCTCTACTACAAAAACGGCTCCCTCGGCAGGTTGGAGATCCCCTCGCTGGATCTGAGCGTCCGCATTTATCAGGGGACGGACAGCAAGACGCTTGCCAAAGGCGTCGGACACTTCGAGGACACCTCCATCTGGAACGGCAACGTCTGCCTCGCCGCTCATAACCGGGGCGCCAACAACTATTTCGGCCAGATCCACACGCTGGACATCGGGGAAAAAATTACCCTGACCACCAAGCTGGGCACCCGTACCTACAAGGTGACGGATGTATTCAAGGTCAGCGAAACGGATCGCGGCGGCCTTGCTGACTCCGGTGAAAATATGCTGACGCTCTACACCTGCGTCCGCAACCAGCGGGACCAGCGCTGGTGCGTCACCGCAGCGGAGGTCTGAATCTTTCTCCCTTTTGCCGAATCGGTTCTGTTCGACTTCTGCCCCTCACTTGTGATATGGTGAAGCTGCGAAGATGATTTTCCCACATACACAGTTAGAATGGAGGCAGAAAGATGAACGAGAGCAAAAACGTGAGAAAGAATGTCAGTATGATGCTCACCGGCATGGTGATCGGCGCGGCGCTGACCGGCGGCTCTATCGCAGTCGCGGCCGGGATCACGGCAGAACCGACCTGGCAGCCCATCTTTGTGGATGGTCAACAGGTGGAAATGCAAGCCTACAACATTGCGGGACACAACTATGTGAAGCTGCGGGACATGGGCAAGCAGGTCGGTTTCAATGTGTATTGGAACGCCGGAGTCCAAATCGACACCGGACATCTATACACGGGGATCGCCCCTGCCGCATCCGGTATCCGCGTCAGCAGCTACAAAGGCAGCACCCTCCGCCCCGGAGACCGCAGCGGCTTGAATATCAGTCCCAGCGCGGATATAAAAAGTGTGGTCTCCACGCAGCCCAATGTCATCCGCGTTGAGAATGCCTCCGGCTTCTGGACCGCTATCGCGGTCAGCAGCGGCACATCCGACGTGGTCGTGACCGATCAGCATGGCAAGACCGCCACTTTAACGCTGACGGTAGTTGACGGCAAACAGAGCGCAAGCGTTCCGGAATCCAGCATGAGTCAGACAGACGCGGCACGGCAGGAGATCGTCCGGCTGGTCAATCAGGTGCGCCGGGAAAACGGTGTGCCGGAGCTGACGGTCAACGCGGCTCTGATGGACGCGGCGCAGCATTGCGCGTCCCTGCGTGTCACATACCATCAGAATAAGGTGGAGTGCGAGGCGGTAGCGGCCTCCGGGTATCCCCATGGATTTGGATCGAACATCACCGCGTTCGCAAATGTGCCCGCATCCGAGATCGCAGGGCGGGCAGTGGAGAACTGGCGGAATTCTCCCGGCCACTTCCAGACGATGATAAACCCTGATTGCGACACCATCGGCGTCGGGATCTCAACTGATGAGGGCGGAACGATCTGCTTCTTGTTCGTCGGTGATCCCAACGCGCACAATCCCTACGCATAACCTATCCGCAACTCAATATGCTCACATGGCCTTCCAGCATTGCCGGAAGGCCATTTCTTATGAGCAAATCTAATGAGCAAATCTAAAAAGAAAGGTCAAATAACGATGAAAAAGACATGGCATTCATTGAAAAATCGCGTGACCGCGATGCTGCTGGCCCTGATCTGCGTTCTCGGCCTGCTCCCCACTGCCGCGCTGGCGGCGGGGGCCGACACCATCAAGTTAGAGCGGTTCGGCATGAGCGGCGTTTCCTATCAGTCCGCCAGCCTTGGCAGATGCACAATGCACCAGATGTATTACGGCGTGGCCGGAAAGACCTCCGTGGGCTTCTGCGGGACGAAGGGCGGCGGCATGGGCACCTCTCTGATTGGGCAGACATGGGGCGATCCGAAGCCCGTCACCGATCCCACCGTCAAAATGATGATGGCCTATTACTACGCCCACTCCCTCGGCATCTTCACGGACAAGGCCCACGCCCTTGGCGTGGATGACATCTGGGATTCCGGTTATAGCTGGTACATGAACGCCTGGGTACAGGCCATCGTGTGGCGGTATAAGGACGGCTCCCTGGGTGATCCCGCCACCGCCTGTGCGGAGGAATTGATGTACGTCTGGAACTCGCTGAAGGGTGCGAGCTATACCAGCATCGACCAGACCTGCGACGGCGCCACATTCCGGGACCGGGCGAAATATATTCTGGATCTTGGCAAGCAGGATGTTTGGGGCGATTGCGACGTAAAAGAGTATTCCTTCACCGGCGCTGGCTCTGCCGCCCACCCCGCCAGCACCGTCCAGAGCGTTATGATCGGCAGTCTTACCGTCACAAACGAGCGGTACACGCTGGTGGTCAAGAAGGTAGACGCCACCAACCCCACCAAGGGCCTTGCCGGAGCGCGGTTCCACGTGGAATCCACCAACGGCTCCTTCTCCAGGGACATCGTCACCGGCACGGACGGCACCTATACCTTCTCTCCCTTGGACGCCGGAACCTACGCTGTAACAGAAACAGCGGCTCCGAACGGCTACGAGATCGACAACGCGGGGCCTGAATATGTGGTCCTGCCGAACAACGGCAGCAGCACCGTGACGATCACCTTTACGGATACCCCCACCGTCACCGCCACCGGTAAGATCCGCAAGGTGGACGCGGACAATCCCACCAGAGGTCTTGCGGGCGCAGTCATCAAGATCACCGGCGCGGATAACAATTTCACCGGTACCTATACCACCGGAGCGGGCGGCGCACTCACGGATGTGCCTTGGGATACCATGCCCATCGGCAGCTATGTGGCGGAAGAAGTGACGCCGCCCAACGGCTACTCTCTGAGCAAGGACGCCGGCAAAGTCCGTCAGGAATTCTATTGGGACGGCAAAACGGACGTATCGCTCGTTTTTGAGAATGACGCGAAGGTAAAGATCCAGCTCATCAAGCTGACCGACGCCAACGCGCCCCTCCCCGGCGCGGTATTCCACATCCTCCGGGATGGGCAGTTGATCGGCACGGAGGCCACGGACGCCTCCGGCAAGATCACCGTCCCCCATGTGACGGAGGGGATGTACGCCTTTGTGGAGGTCAGCGCTCCCGCCCCCTACGCCAAGCTGACCGCCCCCGTCTGTGCCCATGTGGATCAGGCCACTGTCGCTGGCGGCGGCACCGTGACCGTAACAGCCAAAGACCAGAAGCTTCCCAATCTGACCATCCAGAAGCTGGATAAGCAGACCAAGCAGCCCATCCCCGGCACGGTTTTTGAGATCAAGGGCATCCATTACGGCTATCATCAGGACGTCACCACCGGGCCGGACGGCAAGGCGGTTCTCACCGCGATCCCTGTTGACAGCTATGAGGTAAAGGAAACATCCGTCCCTGACCCCTATGTGGTGGGCGGCGAGACGATCCAGACCATTTACCTCGGCCCCGGCGACGATCAAAACCTCGTATTTGAAAATCTGAAAATGCCCCGGCTGACCGTCACCAAAATCGACGCGGAGGATTCCAAGCCCATCCCCGGCACCGTGTTCACCGTAGAGGGCATCGACAGTGATTTCTCCGCCGATTGGACTACCGGCGCGGACGGCACCGTGACGGACCGCGTGGCCCCCGGCAGTTACAGAATTACAGAAAAGTCTGTTCCCGCCCCGTACTACCTGCCCAGCAAAAACGCCGATAGGGAGCAGACCGTCAGCCTGAACGCCGGTGACGAGGTGAATGTCACTTTCAAAAATCGGAAAATGCCCCAGCTCACCATCTACAAGGAGGACAGCGTGGCTGGCGCGCCTATCGAGGGAGCCAAGTTCCACATCACTTACACCAGCAGCGGCGAATCCGCCGAGGCCCCTGCCACCATTGATTACGGAAATATCCTCACAGATGCCAAGGGTGAGATTCGGCTCCATGAGCAGGGCAAGCGGCTCTATCCCGGCGAATACACCGTGACGGAAGTGGAACCCGCTCCCGGTTTCCAGATGAAGGAACCCTCCACCCAGAAGATCATCCTCCACGGCAGTGAGAGCAAGACCCTGACCTTCCAGAATACCCCGCTGAATGCCATTGTTGTTGAGAAGTATGACAGCGTGACCCATGAGGCGCTCCCCGGCTGCACCTTCCAGCTGCGGTTTTTGGGCGGCACCTCCGGCACCGGCGGCACGACCATCGGGCAGAAGGTCACCGGCAAGAACGGCACCGCCATCTGGACGGGCCTGAAAAGCGGCACCTATATCGTGGAGGAGGTTGACCCTGCCGATGGGTACTCCATCATCAACGCCTCGGAAACGATCTATCTGGCGGACAGCGGTGAGCAGAGTGTTGTCACCGTCCGCTTTGACAACGCCCCGGACGGCATTCTCCTGATCCGCAAGGTCTGTTCCGTGAACCCCAGCGTGACCCTCGCCAACGCGGAATTCAAGATCACCTACGCGGACGGCACACTGATTGGGGACAGCAACGGCATCTTCCGGACGGATGAACACGGCGAGATCCGCGTCCCCGGCCTGAAACCCGGCAAGAGCGTCATCGTAACAGAAACACGCGCGCCGGACGGCTATCTGATCGACACCCAGAGCCAGACCGTTCAGATCAAGGAAGGCCGCACGGTCAGCCTGACCTTCAAGAACCAGCCCAAGGGCAAGCTCATCATCCAGAAGCGGGACAGTGCCACGGGCCAGCCCCTTCCCGGCGCGGAGTTCCGGGTGACCACTGCCGCTGGCTGCGAGGTGGGGCTGGACGGCGTGATCGGCACCAGCACCCTGACGCAAAACGGCATTTTTACCACCAACGGTCAGGGAGAAATCAAAATCACCAACCTCGCTCCCGGCGCTTATGTGCTGACTGAGATCAAGGCCCCGACAGGGTATGTGATGGATCGTGCGTCCACAAATGTGGTCATCGGCAAAAACGGCGATACGCAGACGGTCATCGTGAAAAACTCCAAGGCCGGAACCCTGGTGATCGACAAGCGGGATTCCCTCACCGGGAAGCCCTTGCAGGGCGTGACCTTCAAGGTGACGACCTCTACCGGCGAGTTTGTACCCGCTGAAAACGGACAGATCAGCAGCAACGGCCTGTACTTCACCGACAAGGACGGCAAAATCACCATCCCTGGTGTGGTAGGGACGCTGGTGGTGACGGAAACGGCCACCATTCCCGGTTACACCATCGACGAGGCCAGCCGCACCCAGACGGTGGTAGTCAATCCCAATGACACCCAGACCCTGCACTTCACCAACACGCCCAGCACCACCCTTGTGATCGAGAAGTATATCAAGGGCACCACGACGCCGCTGAAGGGCGTGACCTTCCTTGTCACCGACAGCTTCGGCGCGGTGGTGGGCAACTCCAACGGAGAGTTCATCACCGATGGGAATGGCCGCGTCGTTATCCATGATCTGGAACCCGGCACCACCGTTACAGCGCGGGAGGTCAAGACCGTGGATGGTTTTGTGCTGGATAGTTCCCCGAAATCCATTCTCATCAAGGCGGGTGAGGTGCAGACCCTGCGCTTTTATAATGTCCGCGCGGGCGGGCTTACCGTCATTAAAAAGGACGAAAAAACCGGAGAACGCATCCCCGGTGTCCAGTTTGAGATCCGGAAAATGGATGGCGAGATCGTCGGCACCTGCACCACCGATGAAAACGGCGTGATCTATCTCCCCGAAGCGGAAAACGGCTGGTACACCGTGACGGAGCTGAAGGCCGCCGAGGGCTACCGTCTGGATGATACGCCCCACCGGATCGAGGTCAGGGATGGGCAGACCGCCACGCTGGAGATCACCAACAAGGCCATCTCCGGCATCCTGATCCACAAGGTCAACGCCGTCACCGACGAGGGCATCCCCGGCGTTTCCTTCATTCTGTACGATGCCAGCAACAACCCCATCGCGCAGGAAACCAGCGATGACCGGGGCTATGTCCGGTTTGAAAACCTGACTGCTGGCCGCTACTATCTGCGGGAACTGGAGAATGAGGGCTATATCCCCGACACGCAGAAAAAGACCGTGTATGTAAAATCCGGCGAAACCACGGAAATCGAATGGAAGAATACCCCCATCACCGGTCAGATCCAGATCATCAAGACCTCGGCGGACTATAATTCCATGAACGGCTGGCCCGCCGGGACGCCCATTCCCAACACCGTCTTTGAGATCTACAACGCCCGCACCAACCGTCTGGTGGATACAATCAAGACGGACAAAAACGGCTTGGCGGTGAGCAAACCCCTGCCTTTGGCGCGGTATAAGATCGTGGAATCCAAGGCGGCGGAGTTTTACGGGCTGGATAAAACGCCCATTGAGGTGGAGATCGAACACGCCGGTCAGATCGTTAAGGCGAGCATGACCAATAAAAGCCTGTACACGAATGTGTCGATCAAGAAAACCGGCTATGTGGAGGTCATGCCGGGGCAGCTTGTCCGCTACAACTTCACCGGTATTGCCAACAATTCCACCACGGCGCTGGAATCCTTCTACTGGCGCGATACCCTGCCCGTCAAGGCGGTTCGGCTCCAGACCATCTACACCGGCACATGGAATACCCCTGGAAATTATAAGATCGTGTATCGCACGAATCTCGGTGGAGAGAGCTGGCGCACACTGGCGGATAATCTGAACACATCCAAAAACTATGTGCTGGACGCCTCTCCCGCGGCACTGGGGCTTGCCGCCAACGAGTATGTGACGGAGTTCATGGCGGCGTTCGGCATTGTACCCGCCAACTTCCGGCAGGTGGAGGCCCCCCGCGTGGACTGCAAGGCCCTTGCCAAGCTCACCGGCGGTACGCAGTTCGTCAACACGTCGGACGCGGGCGGCGTCTACAACGGGCAGTGGATCATGGCGACCTCTCGCTGGGTCACCCGCGTTTACGCCCCCAGCAAGCCCCTGCCCCGCACCGGTTATTAAGAGCTAACAACAACGGATGCCGCTCCGCAAGGGGCGGCATCCCCA
>CEAH01060801.1_pt1 | contig 101292 bp, 89 predicted proteins | sample 557571 | NCBI WGS metagenome assembly CEAH01 (sample SAMEA3182092, study PRJEB8094) | gut metagenome | biome: human; feature: gut; material: Stool; isolation source: human stools | place: Canada | collected 2013-11-25
TTTTTTGCGGTTGCCCGACCGGTAGGTGCCGACGAAACCATCACAGCGGAACGGATAAATCCGTTCCCTACGAGCGACCTTTGGCCGCAGCGGAGAGCTAATAGCTGATAGTGAATTAGGCGCTTTTATTCAACCCCTCGGCAGCAAAGCTGCCTGCTCCCCTTGACAGGAGAGCCAATGGGTGCGGCGAAAAATTCAGCATTGCACTGCTGTAGCTCGAGGCACACACGGTTTCCACCATCTACGGGTGCACCGCAAAACTCAGCGTCGCACTTGCGTTACGCGAAACGCTATTGTTTCCACCAGTGTCTCGAACCGGGCTACCAGAGATAACCGTATCCGTAGGTGCGTCAATGCGCCACTAAAATTCCGATTCGACGTAGCCGATGCGGTCAAGCTCGCCGTCCTTATCCCAAAGGAAATCGAGCTTCAGCTCCTTGCCCTGCTTGATGCGCTCCAGGTTTTCGATGTGCTTGGAGAGGATGGGCAGGGTTATAAATCCGAGTATCGCCGCCGCGCGCCAGTCGCCGCGCTCAATGCCGTGGTAGATCGGATAAAATATCGAGCCGGTTATCGGCACAAGGCAGAGATAGCGCGTAGCCATCAGCAGCACCGACTCGAGAAACAGCGTGGTGAGGAAGTCGTGCACGCCGAACGCGAGGATCACGCCGCCGAGGCAGGCAAGACCCTTGCCGCCGCGAAAATGCATCAGCGCCGGGTACATATGCCCGAGAACGCAGGCGGCACCGGCGGCTTCACCTGCATATTTGCTCTGCAAAAACAGCTTGCGCGCAAGTCCAACGCTCACAGCGGCCTTGCTGATATCAAAGCACATGACGAATGCGCCGGCCTTCTTGCCCTCGAGTATCATCAGATTTGTCGCCCCGGCATTGCCCGAGCCCTTTTTGCGAATGTCATATCCCTTGCGCAGACCCATGACGTAGGCCGGGTTGAGGTTCCCGATGGCGTAGCCGAGTCCGGCGGCCGCAAGCGCGGCTGAAAGCGGCTTGTTTATCTTCATTTCTCGCCCTCCGTAAGTATGCTAAGAAGCTCGTCGGTGCTGTCGGCTATCGGGCAGCCAAAGGGCAAAAGCGTCTCTCTGCCGCGAAAGCCCCAGGACACCAGAATGCAGTCGCATCCGGCGTTCGCGGCGGTCTGCCCGTCAACGTCGGAGTCGCCGATGTAAACGGCCTGTCCGATATCGCAGCCGAGGCTGCCTACGGTCTCAAAAACGCTGTCCGGTACAGGCTTTTTGCGCACATTTTCGCGCTCGCCGACGACGCTGTCGAACACGCCGGGAAAATAATGCGCAATGAGCGCTTTCACCGGCTCGTCTGCCTTGTTCGACACAACGCCGAGCTGCCAGCCGCGCGCCTTGAGCGCATCGAGCATTTCCGGTATGCCGGGGTAGGGTCGCGTCAAAACCATGCAGTTTTCCGCATAGTGGCGCTTGAAGGCTGCAAACACGCGGTCGGTCACGTCCGGTGCGCAGCCGTCCGGCACGGCGCGCTCAATGAGCTTCCGTATGCCGTTTCCGACAAAGCGCCGAACCTCGTCAAGACTGCGCGCCGGCAAGCCCTCGCTTTCGAGCGCAAAATTCGTCGAGGCGTGCAGATCCTCAAGCGTGTACAGCAAAGTTCCGTCCAAATCAAATATCGCAAGCTTTTTCATAGTTTGTCCTCCGCCATAATTTTAATACATGTGTCCGAAAAATTCAAGATTCTTTGTCGAACCATTGACCGCCCCGGAATTGGATGGTAAAATATTTATCCAACATTGAAAGGGGATATCGGCATATGGAGGATAAAACGCTGCTTGAAGAGCTGCTTGAGCGCTCGCCGGACGAGCGGATGCACAAGCGAAAAATGGACAAGGCGTATCAGCTCATGACGATGGGCTTTCGCGACGAGGCCGATGCTCTGTTTGATGAGATACTTGCCGAGGAGCCGTTTAACCGCGACGCGATGACCGGCAAGAAGCTCATCGAGCGCCAGAAGGCGGTCGAAAACAGATTGGACAATCTCGCTGCCCGTGCGCGCACGTCCATACCCGAGCCGAAGCCGGGCGCGGCTCCGGAGGAGCCGAGCGAGACCGAAGAAAACGCGCCCGTTTGCGAGCCGAGACTCAAGCTTTTGCGCTCAAAGAAAGTGAGAGCCGTGCTCGTCGCGCTGTTTGTCGCTGCTTTATTAATAGCGCTTTACTGCACCTGCGGATACGGATATTTCCGGTAGCCCGCTTCGGAACTGCTGACAAAACCGCGCTGTTTCGCACCCCATTGGATGTCAGCTTTCTGATCTCGGCTGCGGAGAAACCGCACGGTTTTCTACGAACCCTCGATATCGAGCAATCGCAATTACCGTATCGGTAGCTGCGTCAATGCGCAACTAAAAAAGCCCCGTCATCCGACGGGGCTTTGAGTATATTAGGATTAGAACTTAATTTCCTTGCCTGCCTTGCGCCACTGCTTGAATTCCGCAACGGCGGTGAACAGTGCGTCGGAGGAGGAGTTGATCGCGGTCTCGACAGAGTCCTGAATGACGCCGATGATGAAGCCGACGCCGACGACCTGCATTGCAACATCGTTGGAGATGCCGAACAGCGAGCAGGCCATGGGGATCAGAAGCAGCGAGCCGCCGGCAACGCCGGATGCGCCGCATGCGCCCAGAGCGGCCATGACGGACAGGACGATCGCTACGGGAACGCTTACGCTCATGCCGAGGGTGTGTACCGCGGCGAGGGACATGACGGTGATGGTGACCGCCGCGCCTGCCATGTTGATTGTAGCGCCGAGGGGGATGGACACGGAGTAGAACTCGCGGTCAAGTCCGAGGCTCTCGCACAGGGTCATGTTAACGGGGATGTTAGCTGCCGAGGAGCGGGTGAAGAATGCGGTAACGCCGCTTTCCTTCAGGCACTTGAACACCAGCGGATACGGGTTCTTGCGGATGACTATGAAGGTCATGATGGGGTTGACAACAAGCGCCGCTACCAGCATGCAGCCGACGAGGATCAGCAGGAGCTTGCCGTATTCGGTGAAGATGGCAAGGCCGCTGGTGGAAACTGCGGAGAACACGAGGCCGAGGATACCGAAGGGAGCGAGGTTTATTACAAAGCGGACTGCCTTGGTGACTGCGTCGGATGCATCTGCGAGGAACTTCTTGGTGGTGTCGGATGCTGCCTTGAACGCAAAGCCGAGGACGATCGCCCAGAACAGGATGCCGAGGTAGTTTCCGGAGACTATCGAGCCGATGGGGTTGGAGACGATGTTGTTAAGAAGTCCTGTGAATATCGAAGCAAAGCTGTCGGGAGCTGCGTCGGTGGCTGCGTCCGTGAGGGTGATGGTCACGGGGAAAATGAAGCTTGCGATGACCGCGATCACAGCTGCAAGGAAGGTGGAAACAAGATACAGAACGATGACCGTTCCGAACTGCTTGCCCATCTTTTCTCTCGACTGTGCCAGTGCGCTGATGATAAGGATAAACACCAGCAGGGGCGCTATCGCCTTGAGCGCGCCGACGAACAGAGTGCCGAGGATACCGATTCCGGGCGCGGTTTCGGCAGCGTTGGGGATAATAAGCGCAAGTGCTGCGCCGATGACCATACCTATAACAATACGCAGCACGAGGCTTACGCTGTTATATGCTTTTACGATTTTCATTTCTCTTTTCTCATCCTTTTGTTGCGTTGTGGCTTAAAGCCGCTTTGCATAGTTTAACAAATTGTTAACACGATGTCAACACCGGCAGGTGATATATATCCTCAGCGTGTCAAAAAAGTCTTTGACTTTTTTGCACGCTTCAAAAACGCCACATTTTTTGTGAAAACAGGTTTTCACGAAAAATCTCGCTACGCTCGTCAAAAAGTCCGTACCGGACATTTTTGATGGCTATAATCCAATCACGAGTGGGGCCTTTGCCCCCTCGAGCTCCCCTGCTGCTCTATTATCTTTCTTTTGCAGCATAGTTTTTCGACAGCCTGATATATCCTTTTTATTGCTTTTGAGGATCATTTCCGGCGCTGTCGTCTATGCCGAGACGTTTAAGCCGTGCGTTGACGGCTCCCACCGTGCGGCCGAGGGTGCGCGCGATCTCGGTTTTCTCCACGCCTTCTCTGACAAGAGTGCCGAGCGTCTCATCATCCTGCGTGCTCCAGGGCTTGCCTCCGTTTTCTCTGCTGCCGCCTTTTTCGCGATTGAGCTGCTCTATCGCGTCAAGGTTATCGAATATGAACTGCTGCGCCTCGGGCTTATACAGCACGACGGAGTACACCGAGTTTTCGCCCTGAAATTCCTGCGTTATCAGGCCGAGGCCGCGTCCCTGCGGCGTGGGAAGCCTGGTCGTCTTGCCAGAGGGAAGCTGCACCTGCTCAAGCGCGCCGATTCCGAGAAGCCACCGGGTGATAACGCCCGAGCGCAAATTTTTCATCTTTTCGGGGTCAACCCTTTCGTTTATGAGGCTTGTGACCTGCGATATCCTCAGCGGCTCGTCGGCCGGGGTAAGCTTGCGCCGGGCGCTGCTATCGAGCGCAAACGGTGCGCGGCCGCGCCTTGCCGGCTTTTTGCTCTCAAGCCCGCCGTTTTCTATGACGCGGCGCAGAATATCCGAAACATAATACATGCAGCGAGATATTCTGACATTGTTTAGAAGATCGCCCTCGGCGATCGGTGCGCCGTCGATCGGGTTTATCCCCTCTGCAAGCTTGTCAACAAAGCCTTTTGTGTACTCGATCTTTTCAAGCTCGGTCATATCTTACACCTCCTGAAATCACATATTGTAAATTCTGTTATATCCTGAGGCGCAGAATTTGTCAACAGAATTTAAGAAAAACCGGCGGTCAAAACTGTTGAAAACTCAGCGACAATCGGCTATAATTACTTATTAAACTATCACACGTTAAACTATCACACGGGAGTGAACGAATATGAAAGCAATCGTAACGGTCGTCGGCAAGGATCAGGTCGGCATAATCGCCGGAGTGTGCAACACGCTGGCCGACCACAACATAAACGTTCTGGACATCAGCCAGACTATCATGGAGGGCTTCTTTACGATGATGATGGTCGTTGACCTCGCGCTGTGCGCCGAGTCCTTTGCAAATCTGCAAAATGTTCTCAAGACCTTCGGCGAGGGGCGCGGCCTTTCCATCCGCATTCAGCGCGAGGATATTTTCGACGCGATGCACAAGCTGTGAGGTGCCGCCATGCTGAGCCTTAACAACATATTCGACACCATCGATATGATCGACAAGCAGCATCTTGATATCCGCACGATCACCATGGGCATATCACTGCTCGACTGCGTGAGCGAGGATTCCGGGCGCTGCTGCCGAAAGATATACGACAAGATCTGCCGCCGCGCAGAGCGGCTCGTGAAAACGGGCGAGGATATCGAGAGCGAGTTCGGCATCCCGATCGTAAACAAGCGCATCTCGGTAACGCCGATAGCGCTCGTCGCCGGAAGCTGCGCGACGACAGACTACGTTCCCTTTGCGCTGACGCTTGACCGCGCGGCAAAAACCTGCGGCGTGAACTTTATCGGCGGCTATTCCGCTCTGGTGCACAAGGGCTTTGCCAAGGGCGATGAGCTTTTACTGCGCTCGATACCGCAGGCAATGGCGCAGACCGAGCTTGTCTGCTCGAGCGTGAACGTCGGCTCGACGCGCGCCGGCATAAACATGGACGCCGTCGCCGCGATGGGACGGATAATCAAGCAGACCGCGCACCTGACACGCGATACCGACGGACTCGGCTGCGCAAAGCTCGTCGTGTTCTGCAACGCGGTGGAGGATAACCCCTTCATGGCAGGTGCGTTCCACGGCGTCGGCGAGGCCGACAGCGTGATAAACGTCGGCGTTTCCGGCCCGGGCGTGGTTTACCATGCGCTGCAAAAGTGCAAGGGCGCACCGTTTGATGTTGTTGCCGAGACGATAAAAAAGACCGCGTTCCAGATAACGCGCATGGGTCAGATGGTTGCCGCCGAGGCTTCCGACAGGCTGAATGTGCCGTTCGGCATAGTTGACCTCTCCCTCGCGCCGACGCCCGCCGTGGGCGACAGCGTTGCGCGCATACTTGAGGAGATGGGGCTTGAGACATGCGGAACTCACGGCACGACCGCCGCGCTCGCGCTGCTCAACGATGCGGTAAAAAAGGGCGGCATAATGGCATCCGGCCACGTCGGCGGACTTTCGGGCGCATTTATCCCGGTGTCCGAGGATGAGGGTATGATCGCTGCCGCAGAGTGCGGTACGCTGACGATAGACAAGCTCGAGGCTATGACATGCGTGTGCTCGGTTGGCCTTGATATGATCGCAGTTCCCGGCGACACGAGCGCCGAAACCATATCCGCGATCATAGCCGACGAGGCCGCCATCGGCATGGTCAACAGCAAGACCACCGCCGTGCGCATCATCCCCGTTGAGGGCAAGGACGTCGGCGATATGGTCGAGATGGGCGGACTTCTCGGCTCTGCGCCCGTGATGCCCGTGCACAAGGCGCAAAGCGCCGATTTTATCGCGCGCGGCGGACGCATCCCGGCTCCCCTCCAAAGCCTCAAAAATTAATTTAGAGGCGCATTGAGGCACCTACCAATACGGTTATCTCTGGTGGCCCGGTTCGAGACTGCGGAGGAAACCGTGGTTGCCTCGCGTAGCGTTAGTGCGGTGCTGAGTTTTAGGACGCACCCCATTGCCTTCCCCTGCGTAGCTTGAGGGGAAGGTGTCGCCTTTGGTGACGGATGAGGTGTAATTATATCCGCGCCGTAGGCGCCACATTGTTTCAGAGGCGCATTCACATTGTGCCGATACGTTTATTGCGTGAACCCGGTGTCGAAACAAAGGAAAAACCATGACAGGCGGAACGGATAAATCCGTTCCCTACGAGCGGCGGTTGGCCGCAGCGGAGAGCTGATAGCTGATAGTTAATAGTTTTTAATTCAACCCCTCGGCAGCAAAGCTGCCTGCTCCCCTTGACAGGTGAGCCAATGGAGTGCAGTCGCAAATTTTGCACTAATATAGCACAATCTAATGTAGCGCGTGGCAGCTACGGTTTCCACCGTTGTCTCGTTACCGGGATACCGCAATATGTTTATCCGTAGGTGCGCTAAAGCGCTACTGAAAAAACGGAACGGATAAATCCGTTCCCTACAAGGGTGCAGACGAAGTTTTGCACTAATATAGCACAATCTCCCGGAGCGCGAAACAGCATGGTTTCCACCATCGTCTCGATACCGGGTTCACGCAATAAATGTATAAGGAGCGGCGTTAATTCGCCACTGAAAAAATGGAGATAAGGTTGCAGGCTTTTGAAAGCCTTGATTCTACGAATAATTATTTAAAGAAGCTCGCGGCGGAGGGCGCGGCGGAGGGCACGGTCGTCATTGCCGACGAGCAGACCGCCGGACGCGGCAGAATGGGCCGCAGCTTCGCGTCGGCCGCCGGCTGCGGCATATACATGTCGATGCTGCTGCGTCCTGCCGACTGTGCGCCGGACTGCGCGCAGAGCCTGACGGCCGTCTGCGCCGTCGCGGTGTGCCGCGCCGTTGAGAAGGTCTGCGGCCGCGCGCCGGGCATCAAATGGATAAACGACCTGTACCTGCGCGGCAAAAAGATCTGCGGCATACTGTGCGAAAGCTTGGTGAAAAACGGCAGGGTCGATTACGCCGTGCTGGGCATCGGGCTTAACGTCACGACGCGCATTGAGGACTTCCCCGAGGAGCTGCGCGAAACGGCAGGCTCGCTGCTGACGCAGACGGGCTTTGTTTTCGAGCGCGGCAAGCTCATTGCCGCGATCATCGCGGAGCTAAGCTCGCTGTACACAGCATGGCTCGAAGCGCCGAGCGTGTGCCACGCCGAATATAAGCGCCGCTGCATCGTGCTCGACAGGCAGATATCCGTAAGCTCACCCGAGGGGGAGTATGAAGCCGTCGCCGAGGGAATAAGCCCGGACTACGGGCTCATCCTTCGCCTTGACGACGGAACGCGCCGCACGGTTCACAGCGGCGAAGTGAAGATAAAAATGTAAACTCGTGAGAGGAGAAGATCATGAAAAAACAGACGGCATATATTTTCGCGGCATTCATCGTTGTGCTGATCATACTTGCCATAGTTATCATGTGGCTGACCGGCGGCATAGGCGGCGATAAGCCCGAAGCGACTCCGACCCCGGAGGTCGAGACGAGCGCTCCGCGCCAGACTCAGTTCGTCATCCCGACTGCCACGCCGCAGCCCACCGAGGCTGTTCCGACCGAGACTCCGACGATGACGACAACACCGACTCCCACTCCCGAAGCGCCGAGCGGCACGGTTATCGGCTCGGGCTCGTTTGATTCGTCGACCGGCGTCGGCCTGAACACCCACACCGCGTGGACGGCAGCCGAGCAGGCAGACGGCAGCGTCAAGCTCACGCTGTCGGTGTATGTGCGCTCGTACACGCTGGAGATCGGTCAGCGCTCGATCGCGATAAGCGTAAACGGCGCGACCTCCGGCGGCTTGACGCGATCTTTCAGCGTCGATTCCCCGAACTCGCAGACCGATACGCTCATCTACACCTATTCGACGACTGTTCAGAAGGGCAGTGCCGTTTCCGTCAGCGTAGATTGGAACTACAAGGGCCAGTACAGCGGCCAGGATCTCGACGTGATCTCATCATCCTCAACGGTTCTTTAGAGGCGATTTTTAGAGGCGAATTGACTCAGCTACGGATACGGTTTTTGCGTCAGCCCGACCGGAAACTGCCGGCTAAACCATCACAGCGGAACGGGCAAGCCCGTTCCCTACGAGGGTGCGGCGCAAATTTTGCACTAATATAGCACAATCTTGCGTAGCGCGAGAGTTTCACGGTTTCGTCAGCACCCTCGATACCGGGCAACCGCAATAACCGTATCCGTAGCTGCCTCAAATCGCCACTAAAAGACTCCAGAGGTTGGAGATTTGAGGGGAGAGGCGGTCGTAGGTCCAGTGCTTTGCGCTGTTATCAGGGCTGTTGGGATCGTTGACGGTAAAGCCGCAGCTGTCGTAGCCGGTAAGAACGACGAAGTGTCCGCTGCTTGTGAAGTCGCCGGGGCCGAGCGCGAGGATAATGACCGCGCCGGAGTCCAGCGCGTTTTTCATCGACTGCTCCCACAGCGGAAGCTCGGTTGCGGAAAGGCCGAGCAGAGCGCTGCCCTCGCTTATAAGCGTCCACGAGCTGCCGTTTCCGGGCACGCAGTAGCCGTTTTTCTCGGCAAGGCGTGCAACGAACAGCGGCGAGTACGCGGCGTTTTTTGTGAGATACACCGCCGCCATCGACAGGCAGGTCGGGCCGCAGCCGGAGGTGCCGATAAAGCCGCTGCCGTATGGCTCATAGCCCCAGCGCTCGTCCCATTGGATAAACAGCGGTACGGCGCCGCTTTGTGCGTCGGCAGAAAGGTCAATGTCAAAGCGCCTGTCCTTCAGCTCCGGGTAGTTGTAGACATAGTCCAGAGTTTGCGGACATTTCTCGGCCGTTTCGACTAAAATTTCGGGGTACTCGCCGCTTGTGCGTATCTTTTCGAGCTTTTCTGCGTCGGTCGGGCCGCTCGATCCCGGAAAGCTCATGTCCGAGCAGCCTGAAAGCTGCGCGGCAAAAATGCATATGCAAAGACAAACGGAAATAAATTTTTTCATAATATCCTCCCTGTGAGTCAAAAAGCGCTCCTGTTTTCGCTGCTATCGTAGCAAAAACAGGAGCGCTGTTTATCCGTTTGTCCTTATAAAATCGTGAAGCTTTTCGCCCGAAAATCTTACGATTTTCTTACGGGCAGAGTAACGGTGAACTCGACTGTCTCATCGGCGCTGCGCGCGTTTATCTTGCCGCCGTGGAGGGTGACAATGTTGCTCGCTATGGCAAGACCCAGCCCGGCTCCGCCGGAGGACGAGCGCGCGGAATCGAGCCTGTAGAACTGCTCGAAAATGCGCCGCAGCTTATCCTCGGGGATGGTGTTTCCGCGGTTAACGACGCTGACGGAAACGCTGTCGCCGTCAAGCTGCGCGTTTATCACGATCTCGGTGTCGGGATAGCTGTACAGCACCGCGTTGCGCAGGAGATTATCGAAAACTCGCTGCATTTTGCCGGAGTCGCAGCTTATCGGCAGCGCATCCGGCGTGCAGAGGGTGCAGGTGAGCGATTTTTCCTTGAGCATGGGCATGAACTCGAACCTGAGCTGCTCGAGCAGACGCACAAGGTCTATGCTCGAGTAATCGAGCGTAACGGTCGATAGATTAAAGCGCGTGATCTCAAAAAATTCGTTTATCAGATCCTCGAGCCGCTCGGCCTTGTCGAGCGTTATCGAGAGGTACTTCTCTCGCAGCTCGGGGCTTATCTGCTGCTCGTCGCGCAGAAGCGTGAGATATCCGATGACGGAGGCAAGCGGCGTTTTCAGGTCGTGCGCAAGGTACATCACAAGGTCGTTTTTGCGCGCGGTTTCCTCGCGCAGAAGTGTCTGCGCGAGCATGAGCTTTGACTTTGCGTCGCTCAGCGGAACGGCGATCTCGTTGGGAATGCCGGCCTCGGGCGAGTCGCTGAGCATAAACTGCCCGACCGCATTGCCGATGCGGCGGCGCTCGGCGTTCAGGCGAAGCCGCGAAACGACGCCTATAACAATTACGCAGAACGCAAAGACCGCGAGCGCAAGCCTGAATGCAAGGCCCTTTATGGCGATCCAGTCCGGCTGAACGTAATCCGTTGCCATCTCGGAATCGTAATATTCGGTCATGTAGCCCCGGTAAAACCACTCGCGCAGCGTGCCGTTGAGCGTGTTGTCAAAAAAGCTCAGCAGCAGAACAACGAGCACCGCGCCGCAGATGAATATGCCTATGTAGATGAGCGTCGTGCGGAGCACGCTTTTACTTTTCGATCTCATACCCAACACCCCAAACGGTTTTAATAAACTTCGGCTTTCGCGCCGGCTCGTGCATCTTCTCGCGCAGGCGGCCTATGTGCGCCATGACGGTGTTGCTGCTGCTCGTGAGGAATTTTTCCTTCCACACGGCCTCGAACAGCTCCTCGGATGCGACGACCCTGCCGGCGTTATCGCACAGATACCACAGAATGTCGAACTCCGTCGGCGTGAGCGCAAGCTCGCGCCCGAACAGCGAGCAGCGGCGTGAAGCGCGGTTTATCGTAAGGCCGCGGATATCCATTTCGTCGTTGGTCTCCGCTCCCCGGCGGCAGCGGCGCAGAACGGTCTTGACGCGCGCGGTGACCTCAAGGGGGTTAAACGGCTTTGTTATATAGTCGTCCGCACCGATGGTCAGGCCGAGTATCTTGTCCGAATCCGTGACGCGCGCGGTGAGCATGATTATCGGAAAATCGTGCTTCTCGCGCATTTTGCGCAGAAGCGCAAAGCCGTCGGTATCCGGCAGCATAACGTCGAGAACGGCGAGCGCAGGCTCGCATTTTTCGACAAAGCTCAGCGCATCGGCGCCGTTGAGGAACTTATGCACCTCGTATCCGTCATTTTCAAGGTACAGGCCGATGAGATCGGCGATCTCGCGCTCGTCATCGACGACGATGATCCTGTCAGCCATTTATCCGAGGCTCTTTTCGAGCTTTTCGATGCCGACGCGCATTCTGCGCAGGGTCTCGTCCTTGCCGAGGATGCGGCAGATCTCGACTGCGCCGCCGGGCGTTACGGCCTTGCCGGCCGCGGCGATGCGCACGGGCCACATGACCTTCGCATTTTTGCACTCGCACTTTTCGGCCATGCCGGTCATCGCGGCGAGGATATTCTCATCGCACCAGTCGGAAATGCCCTCGAAAACGGGCAGCATGGCGCGCAGCATCTCGAGTGAACCTGCCTCGTCGGTCTTGCTCTTTTTGTGAACATACAGAGCCGTGTCGTACTCGGGCAGCTCGTCGAAGAAATCGAGCTTCTCGGGAATGTCGGTGAGCACCTCGGTGCGCTGCTGCAAAAGCGCGGCGATGGCGGCGGCGCTTATCTCGGGCTTTTTCACCGCCCGGCGAATAAACGGCTCGGCGGCCTCGGCAAAGGCCTCGGGGCTCATGGCGCGGATGTATTCTGCGTTGAAATATTTGAGCTTTTCGATATCGAAGATGGCAGGGGACTTGGAGATGCCCTTTATGTCGAATATCTCGGCAAGCTCCTGCATGGAGAATATCTCGCGCTCGCCGCCGGGGCTCCAGCCGAGCAGCGCGACATAGTTTACAACGGCGTCGGTGAGATAGCCCTGCGCGATAAGATCCTCATACGAGGGATCGCCGTGGCGCTTGCTCATCTTGTTGTGCGCATCGCGCATGACCGGCGAGCAGTGGACATAGGCCGGGATATCCCAGCCGAAGCCCTCGTACAGCAGGTTATATTTCGGCGAGCTTGAAAGATACTCCGAGCCGCGCACGACATGGGTTATGCCCATGAGGTGATCGTCGATGACGTTTGCAAAGTTATAAGTCGGCAGACCGTCGCGCTTTATGAGCACCTGATCGTCAAGAGTCAAGTTTTCAACGGTGATATCGCCGAAGATCTCGTCGTGGAAGGTCGTGCTGCCCTCCCCGGGTATCCTCTGGCGCACAACGAACGGCTGACCGGCCGCGGCCTTTGCGTCGCTTTCCTCGCGGCTGAGGCAGCGGCAGGGATCGGCGGCCTTTTCAAAGCCCTCGGTCTCCTCCTGCTTTTCGCAGAAGCAGCGGTAGGCGTGACCCTTTTCGATGAGAAGGTCGGCATACTTGCCGTAAAGCTCGCGGCGCTCGGTCTGAACATAGGGGCCGACAGGGCCGCCCACGTCTGGGCCTTCGTCGTGATCAAGGCCGCACTCGGCCATCGTGCGGTAGATAACGTCAACCGCGCCCTCGACCAGACGCTCCTGATCGGTGTCCTCGATGCGGAGAATGAACTTTCCGCCGTTGTGGCGTGCTATAAGCCATGTGTACAGCGCGGTGCGCAGATTGCCCACATGCATATATCCCGTGGGGCTGGGCGCAAATCTCGTGCGAACCTCGCCCTTGGGTATGCGAGCTTCCATTTGCTCGAACCATGTCATATCCATAGAACTTTTCCTCCGAAAAACGTAGATATCAATAGTGTAAAATGGATTTTGGCAGTTGTCAAGTGACAGTTAAAATGGTAATATAGTAAATTAGGTTATTAGTCTTATAGGAGATAACGAAAATGGAAAATGAGATAAAAAAGAAAAGTATGCTGTCCGGCATCCAGCCCTCGGGCGATCTGCACCTCGGCAATTACCTGGGCGCGGTGAAGAACTGGGGCGCAAGAGCCGAGGAATTTGACTGCTATTATTTCATGGCCGATCTGCACACGCTCACCGTGCGCCAGGATCCCAAGCTGCTGCGCCGCCGCAGCCTCGAGCAACTTGCCCAGTACATTGCCTGCGGCATAGACCCGGAGAAGAACGTCCTGTTCCTGCAAAGCCATGTTCACGAGCATGCGGAGCTTGGCTGGATACTCAATTGCTACACCATGTTCGGTGAGCTGAGCCGCATGACGCAGTTTAAGGATAAATGCGCAAAGAACGCCGATAATATAAACGGCGGCCTGTTCACCTATCCCAGCCTCATGGCGGCGGATATCCTGCTGTATCAGGCCGACTATGTTCCTGTCGGCGAGGATCAGCGCCAGCACTGCGAGCTTACGCGCGATATCGCCGTGCGCTTCAACAATATCTACGGCGAGACCTTCAAGGTCCCCGAGGCTTACGTCCCCAAGGCCGGCGCGCGCGTCATGGGTCTTGGAAACCCCACCTCAAAGATGAGCAAATCCGATCCCAACGGCTGCGTTTTCCTCATGGAAAAGCCCGAGGATATCGCGCGCAAGTTCAAGCGCGCCATAACGGACTCCGACACCGAAAACTGCGTGCGCTTCGACCCCGAGAACAAGCCCGGCGTTTCAAACCTCATGAACATCTACTCCGCCGTCACCGGCAAGAGCTTTGACGAGATAGAGCGCGAATTTGAAGGTCAGGGCTACGGCGTTTTCAAGCCCGCGGTCGGCGACGCGGTCATCGAGACTCTGCGCCCGATCCGCGAGGAGGCAACGCGCCTGCTCAACGACAAGGCCTACCTTTGCAGCGTCTACACCGAGGGCGCGCAGAAGGCAAGCGTCATCGCGCGCAAGACCCTTCGCAAGGTATATAAGAAGGTAGGTCTCGTAGAAAAGCCCTTCTGATTTCACTGGAGATATTATAGATATGATCGATCTAAGTTTTGACGTCTGGAAGAACATCCTGCTCGCGCTGGCTGTCGCGTTTGTCATTTCCTTTGCCGCGACGCCCGTTGTCAGCTCCTTTGCCAAAAAGGTCGGAGCGATCGACATTCCGGACAAAAAGCGCCATATTCACAGCCACCCCATACCGCGCATGGGCGGCCTTGCGATATTCCTGGGCTTCCTGCTGTCGGTGCTGCTGTTTGCAAACATAACGCCGCAGGTGCGAGGCATTCTGCTCGGCGCCATCCTCATCGTCGTCGTCGGCGCAATAGACGATGTGATGAACCTAAATGCCTGGCTTAAATTCTGCGTGCAGATAGTCGCGGCGGTCATTGCCGTTTTGTCCGGCGTTATCATTAACGTTGTGTCAAATCCGCTGCTTATAACGAGCGAGCAGGCCGTGACCATCGGCATCCTCGCCGTTCCCGTGACCATACTGTGGATAGTCGGCGTAACAAACTCTGTTAACCTCATCGACGGGCTTGACGGTCTCGCCTGCGGCGTTTCCGCCATCGCGTCGCTGACGATGCTCGTTGTGTCGCTTCTTGTGTCCGATGCGAACATCAATGTCGCAGTTATCCTCGCCGCGCTCTGCGGCGGATGTCTGGGCTTTATCCCGTATAACCTCAACCCGGCGAAGATATTCATGGGCGACACCGGTGCGCTGCTGCTGGGCTATGTTCTGGCAACGGTCTCGGTCATCGGTATGTTCAAGTTCTATGCCATCGTTACATTTGTCCTGCCTGTGCTTGCGCTTGCCGTTCCGCTTTCGGACACGATATTTGCGTTCACACGCCGCATCCTGCACGGACAAAGCCCCTTCCATGCCGACAGGGGACACTTTCACCACAAGCTGCTGGACATGGGCCTGAGCCAGAAGCAGGCCGTCGCCGTGCTCTACGCCGTTTCGGCCATCCTCGGCCTTGCCGCGGTGCTGCTGACCTCGACCGGAATCATCCGCGTCGTCGTTGCCGTCATTGCCTTTGTCATTGCCGTGTGCATATGGCTGTTCGTGTTCAGAAACAACAACAATATCCATCCGCTGCCGCACGAGAAGCCGGCGGATGAGTCCGGGGAGGCCGACAGCAAAAATGAGTAAGCTTAAAGTCATGTCCGTTTTCGGCACGCGCCCGGAAGCGATAAAAATGGCGCCGCTCGCGCTTGAGCTTCAGCGCCGCGAGAGCATAGAAAGCCTCATCTGCGTCACCGCGCAGCACCGCGAGATGCTTGATTCCGTGATGCACTGCTTCGGCCTGAAAGCCGACGCGGATCTCAACATCATGGGCAAAAACCAGACGCTTACCGATGTTACCGTCAAGGCGCTCAAGGGGCTTGAGGGCTGCTTTGCGGAGCTTCGCCCCGATCTTGTCCTCGTACACGGCGACACGAGCACGACCTTTTCCGCCGCGCTCGCCGCGTTCTATGCGAAGATACCCGTCGGCCATGTCGAGGCCGGTCTGCGCACCTACGATCGCTACAGCCCGTTCCCCGAGGAGATGAACCGCTGTCTCGTCGGCCGCCTTGCAACGCTGCACTTCGCGCCGACGGCGAAGAACGCGGAAAATCTGCGCGCCGAGGCTGTCACCGGCGATATCTTTATCACCGGCAACACCGTCATCGACGCAATGAAATACACAGTCGGCGACGGCGGCTTTGCCTCGAGCGAGCTTAAAAGCATCGACTTTTCAAAGCGCGTCATTGCAATGACCTGCCACCGCCGCGAAAACTACGGCGAGCCGATGAAGAATATTTTCTCCGCCGTGCGCACCGTTGCGCTGACGCACCCCGATGTTGAGATCGTCTATCCCGTGCATCTGTCGCCCGTCGTGCGCGGCGCGGCAAGCGAGTACCTTGCGAATCTGCCGAACGTACACCTCATCGAGCCGCTCGACGCGATGGATATGCACCGGCTCATGAGCGCAAGCTACATGGTCATGACCGACTCCGGCGGCATTCAGGAGGAGGCGCCCTCGCTGGGCAGGCCCGTCCTCGTTCTGCGCCGCGAGACCGAGCGCCCCGAGGCCGTTGCGGCCGGCACGGTCAAGCTCACCGGCGTTGACCGCGACGATATCATCCGCGATGCCGACGAGCTGCTCACCGGCGGCGAAATGTATCAGCGCATGGCGCACGCCGTCAATCCCTATGGCGACGGCCACGCCTGCGAGCGCATCGCCGACGCTATCGAGTTCTCCTTCGGCCTGCGCGAGACCCGCCCCTCATCTTTTTAGTGGCGCTTTTTTAGAGGCGAATTGACGCACCTACGGATACATATATCTCTGGTAGCCCGGTGTCGAAGTTGGCGACGAAACCGTAACGTTTCGCGTTTTTTTAGAGGCGCATTGGGGCACCTACGGATATATATATATCTGGTAGCCCGGTGTCGAAGTTACCGACGAAACCGTGATGTTTCGCGTTTTTTTAGAGGCGCATTGGGGCACCTACGGATATATATATCTCCGGTAGCCCGGTTCGAGGGTGCCGACGAAATCGTAACGTTTCGCTTCCTGTAATGTTGCGCTATATTAGTGCAAAATTTGCCTGTATGATCGAAAAAAACGCCGAGTATGAATTGACTTGAAAATCGCTGCCGGGATCTTATCGATATTGCAAAGGACACGGGCATCTGGTATATTCATATCCGTAAAGCTCGAGGAGGAAAACGGCGATGACAAAAATACTTTTCGTGTGCCACGGGAATATTTGCAGAAGTCCGATGGCGGAGTATTTCATGAAAGACATTGTGCGTCGCGAGGGGCTGGAAAAGCGGTTTGAGATAGCGTCCGCGGCGACGAGCCGCGAGGAGATAGGAAACGATGTGTATCCGCCTGCGCGCAGGACGCTCGTTGAGCACGGCATTTCCTGTCCGCGCCGCGCGGCAAGGCAGCTTACGCGAGCGGATTTCGAAGAGTATGATCTCATAATTGGCATGGACAGCGAAAACGAGCGCGGCATGCGGCGCATCTGCGGCGACGGCGATGCCGAAAAGATACGCCTGCTCATGGACTACACCGACCGCCCGGGCGATGTTGCCGATCCGTGGTACACCCGTGACTTTGAAGCAACCTGGCGCGATGTGTCCGACGGCTGCCGCGCCCTGCTGGAAAGCCTGAAATAAACAGAATTGGCACGCCCTGTGGCGTGCCGCTTTTGCGTACTGCCGAAAGTGCGATAATCTCCGCCGAATACGACGATGTTTTGTTGACAAACAGCCGCTTTGCTATATATAATAGTTAAGATTGTACAGCTTTACCGGCAAAGGAGGAGTGCTGCTTGGCTTCGGGCGGAAAACACCTCAAAAAGCAAGCGAATAAAAAGCGCGGCAGCGGCGCCCATCTGTCGGAAAGAGACAGGCAGCGTGCGGCCCGGCGGCGCTCACGCAGCGCAAACCGACGCGGCAGACTCAGGCGCGGCGCACCGCAGATGATAGTCATGCTGCTGCTTTGCATCGTCATGATATCTCCGCTGCGCAGCTGCATTATAAGCGACTCGGACTATGTCGGCTATGCCGCCGCGCGCGAAACGGCCCTTGCCGACGCCGGCATAACGCAGGAAAAGGCAAACAACCTTTCCGCCGAGATGATCAAAATCGGCGACACCGTGTGCTACAAGGTCCAGTTCACCGGCTCCGTCACCGACTATCGGTACATAATAGACGCAAAAACCGGCCTCATAATCGGCCAGAATTTTTACAGAACAGAAGGATAAATAGACGAAAAAGCCAAAAACAGGGCATGGTTAATATGCCCTGTTTTCATTTATGAGACACAATTAAATGTGTTTAATAACAAATTGATCGCCAAACAGAGGCGCGTTTGTTCAACATAAAGCACAAAAAACATGTTTAAATAGGGATATATTGTGGTTGCAATTTGTGAAAAAAAGTGTTATACTTATTCCACTATTGTGTGGGTGCACGTCAACCTATGGCGTGACACTATTTTGTAAACGTTCGACACCGCGGTTTTACCGACGGTGTCTACCGTGATAAATTAGTCAATCATATTTAAAGGAAGGAAGAACCATATGATGAACGAAAAGTACGCACCACTATTCACTCCGTTCAAGATTGGCAATGTCGAAATAAAGAACCGCATTGTCCAGTGCTCCATGGGCGGTACCTCTCTGTTTGGCTGGCTTGAGCCCTGCCATTTCGACAAAGAGGCAGCTTATTTCCTGCTCCAGAGAGCTCAGAAGGGCGTTGGCCTTGTTCTCCCCGGCATGCAGTGTGTCCGTGATACCATGGGCCGCCGTTGGCTGTATCAGAACAAGAGAATGTTCAAGCAGCTCAAAGAGTACATGGTAGAGTACCACAAGACCGGCGCAAAGCTGTTCATCCAGCTGGCAGCAGGCTTCGGCCGCTCCATGGCAGTTACCCCCTGGATGGTCGTCCTGAACAAGAATCCCATCCTCAACAAGATCGCTTCCCCTATCGTTGACGTTAGCTACAGCTGCGCTTCCGCATCTGCAACTCCTAACCGTTGGCAGGAGGATATGCTCTCCCGTCCCATGACCGTTAAGGAAATCCACGAGATGGTCGAGGCATTCGGCAAGACCGCAAAGATGCTGCGCGACGCAGGCGTTGACGGTGTCGAGATCCACGCTGTCCACGAAGGTTACCTGCTTGACCAGTTCACCATGGAGAACTGGAACTGGCGTGAAGACGAGTACGGCGGCTCCTTCGAGAACCGTTTCCGCTTCCCCGTTGAGATTGTTCAGTGCATCAAGAGATACGCCGGCGAAGACTTCCCCGTATCCCTGCGTTACTCCGTCAAGTCCTACACCAAGACCTGGGGTAAGGGCGCTGTTCCCGGCGAAGAGTTCGTAGAGTGGGGCCGTGACATGCCCGAATCCGAGAAGGCTATCAAGTACCTCGGCGACGCAGGCTACGACTTCTTCAACTGCGATAACGGTACTTACGACGCTTGGTACTGGGCACATCCGCCTCAGTACATGCCCGACAACTGCAACCTCGCAGACGTTGAGCACATAAAGAAGTTCACCGACAAGCCCGTAGCATGCGCAGGCCGTATGCTGCCCGAGACCGCCGCAGAAGAGATCGCTGCCGGCCGTCTGGACGCTGTCGCAATCGCACGTCAGAACCTCGTTGACCCCGATTGGATCATCAAGATCCAGGAAGGCCGCGAGGACGAGATCAAGCCCTGCATCCGCTGCCACAACGGCTGCTTCAACTTTGCTAAGTACAAGGGCACCGCAAACATCCAGGGCCTTGAGGACTCCCTGCACCTCGGCCGCTGCGCACTTACTCCGTCCACCATGCAGCACAACCGCTACAAGATCGTTCCGACCAAGAACCCCAAGAAGGTTGCTATCGTCGGCGCAGGTATCGGCGGCGTAGAGGCAGCTCTGGTTCTTACCCAGCGCGGCCACAAGCCCGTTATCTTTGAAAAGACCGACCGTATCGGCGGCCTGTTCCTCACTGCTTCCGCAATGAGCTTCAAAGAGAACGACAAGGCTCTCATCACCTGGTATGAGAACGAAGTTAAGAAGGCCGGCCTCGACATTCGCTTCAACACCGAGATCAACGATCTGGGCATCCTCCGCGGCTACGACGAGATCATCGTTGCAACCGGCGCAGTTCCCAGAAAGATGCTGATCCCCGGCTTCGAGAAGTGCCTCACCTTCACTCAGCTCCTGCGTGAGAAGTACCCCGTAGGCGACAAAGTGGTCTTCTTCGGCGGCGGCCAGTCCGCTTGCGAAGCTGCATACGAGATGGTCCTCCAGGGCAAGCACCCGATCATCGTCGAGTACGCAAAGGACCTCGTTCCTGCACAGAACGTCTGCCTGTCCAACGCTTCCTTCCTGCGTGATGTTCTCGAGTATCACAAGGTTCCCACTTACCTTGAGCATACTATCCGCGAGATCAAGGACAAGACCGTCGTTATCGCTTCCAAGGACGGCAAGAACGTATTTGAGGTTGAGTACGACAACATCGTAAACGGCATCGGCTTCGTTCCCGCACCTGTCGGCGGCAAGGGCAAGAACATCCACCGCGTCGGCGACTGTGTCACCATCGGCAACCTGCGTACCGCTATCTGGCGCGCATGGGATGTCTGCATGAAGATATAGTCTCCAGACCCCAATAAAACCAAAGCATAACAAATCCGGTACGGAATTTTCCGTACCGGATTTTTTCTTTTTAGTGGCGCATTGAGGCTGCTGCGGATACGGTGATCTCTGGCAGCCCGACAGGAGACAGCGGAACAAACAATAGTTGCTACGCAACCCGATAGTCCAAGCTACGTTTTGCGGTTGCCCGGTTCGAGGATGCGGAGGAAACCATGCTGCTTCGCAGCTGTTAGCTGAGAGCAGAGAGTAATTGTGTGCGCAAGCGCACGGATTTAGTTACGCATTTGGTCCGTACCTATACGGTTCTTGCGTCAGCACGACCGGAGGGGGCAGGCAAAACCGTGAAACTGCCGAGCTGCGATAGTGCACTTCTAAATTCAGTACCGCAGTTGCGTTACGCGAGGCAAATACGGTTTCCTCGCACCTTCAATACCGGGATGCAAAATCCTTTGTTGCATTCATGTTACGCGAAACGCTATGGTTTATTTCGTTGTTTCCGGTCGGGTCACCAGAGATGACCGTATTCGTAGGTGCGGTAATTCGCCTCTAAAGCGGCAGGGCGTATTTTTCGGAGTAACGGCGGTAGTGCTCGGCAAATTCGGGAACGTCCTTGCGCTCGTGCTGCGTTTCGTGGGCGCTGAGCGTGTGCTTTTTCAGATCGAGCACGCACAGAGCGACGTTGGAGCAGTGGTCGGACGCGCGCTCGAGGTTCGTCAGGAGGTCTGACCACACAAAGCCGGCCTCAATGCTGCACTCACCCTTTTTCATGCGCAGTATATGCCGCGTGCGCAGCTCATCCTTCAGATCGTCCACGACCTGCTCAAGCGGCTCGACGCAGGAAGCCGCCTGTGTGTCGTTTTCGGCAAACGCCTTGACTGCGAGATCCATGACCTCGCCGACGGCAGCCGACATGACCGACAGCTCGTACTTCGCGCTGCGTGAAAATTCAAGCTGCTTGTCGTGCATCTCCTCGGCGGACTCGATGATGTTCACCGCGTGGTCGCCGATGCGCTCAAAATCGCCGATGAGCTTCAAAAGCTCAGTGACCTCCTCGCTGGCGGTATCGCTGAGCGGCTCCGCGCCGAGCTTAAGCAGGTAAGTTCCGAGCATATCCTCGTACTTGTCGGTTTTGTCCTCGCTCTCGCGCACCTCCTGCGCGGCCTTGGGGTCAAACTCCATGACGCAGTCGATGGCCTTTTTCAGCGCGCCGGATGCATAGTATGCCATATCCTCGGCGACAACGCTGCACTGCTCGAGCGCGAGCGGCGGAGTCGCGAGAAGGCGCTCGTCGAGCGTGACCTCGGCGTCTTTTTTCTTGCCGTCGGGAACGAGACGGATCGCGAGCTTTTCAAGCAGCCCGGACGCCGGCAGCAGCAGTGCAGTGCAGGCAACGTTGAACGCCGTGTGCGCGATCGCAATGCCGTACATCGTTGCGCTCTCGCCGAGTATTGCCGGAGCTGCAACGGCGCGGACAATGCAGAACACCGCGAGCCACACCACCGTGCCGATGACGTTGAACGACAGGTGGACGATAGCCGCGCGCTTTGCGTTGCGGCTCGTGCCGACGGAGGAGATCAGCGCAGTGACGCAGGTGCCGATGTTCTGGCCCATGATGATGGGTATGGCCGCAGCGTAGCTCACCTGTCCGGACAGCGCCAGAGCCTGAAGAATGCCGACGGATGCCGAGCTTGACTGGATGATCGCGGTCAGGGCCGCGCCGGCGAGAACGCCCAGCAGCGGATTGGTGAATGCTATAAACATTTGCCTGAACGCAGGCACCTCGCGCAGCCCGGAGACCGCGCCGGACATGGTGTCCATGCCGAACATGAGCGTCGCAAAGCCCAGCATGATCATTCCGGTGTCGTTTTTGCGGCTGTCCTTGCTGAACATATACATTATTATACCGATAAGCGCGAGCACCGGTGTGAACGACGTGGGCTTGAGAAGCTGAACCCACACCGCGTCGCCGCTTATGCCGCCGAGGCTCAGCAGCCACGCGGTCACGGTCGTGCCGATGTTTGCGCCCATGATAACGCCGATCGCCTGCTTGAGCGTCATAAGTCCCGAGTTTACAAAGCCGACAACCATAACGGTCGTGGCCGATGAGCTTTGTATAACAGCCGTGACGACAAGTCCGGTCAAAAAGCCCGTCATTGTCTTGCCGGTCATCTTGCCAAGCGTCGTGCGCAGGCGGCTGCCCGCGCGGCGCTCGAGTGCCTGACCCATTATGTTCATGCCGAACAGAAACAGGCACAGCCCGCCTATCATCTCCAGCGCGTCAAATATGTCCATAAATTACCCTCTCTTACATTTTACAATTCATTTTACAATCACCATTTTAGCCCCCGTTTATCAAATCAATAATCCGCTCTTTGTAAAATCCCCGTAAAGTTTTTTAGAGGCGATTTTGCGCACCTACGGATACGCTTATTGCCGGTGCCCTGTGTCGAAGTTACCGACGAAACCGTAAAACTGCCGCCATACATAAGTGCGGCGCTGCGTTTTGCGCTTGCCCGGTTCGAAACGTTGGAATTAACCGCAACTGCTACGCAACCCAGTAGTGCGTTGCTGCGTTTTGCACCGCACTTGCGTTACGCGAAACGTTACGGTTTCCACCAATGTCCCGAACCGGGCTACCGCAATAAATGTATCCGTAGGTGCGCCAAATCGCCTCTAAAAAATCGCCTCTAAAAAATCCTTGACAAATGGGGAGGTTTTTGATATTCTATTTAAGCGCTCCAAAGACAGCAGGTGACTTATGGTGTAAATCCTGCCGAGGATGGCATCATATTTTTGATTGCTTACAACCTTCGTGTCTTTGTGCACGGAGGTTTTCTTTATGAGCGTGAACATCAGTGTGGAGGTGAAAAACACACATGCCTAACGCAAAAGTTCTCAGCGAGAAGCAGGCGATCGTAGAAGCACTCGTCGAGCGCATCAACGCAGCAAGCGCAGGTATTCTGGTTGACTACCAGGGTATCACCGTGGCCGAAGATACGGCTCTGCGTACCGAGATGCGCAAGGAGGGCGTTGACTACACCGTCGTCAAGAACACCCTTACCAGGATCGCTATCGACAAGGTCGGAATGAACGAACTTGATCCCGTCCTCAACGGCAGCACATCCATGGCAACCAGCACCGAGGACCCCATCGCTCCGTTCCGTATCATCAGCGATTACTCCAAGAAGCTCGGCGATAAGTTCAATATCAAAGCAGCTTTCATGGAGGGCAAGATCCTCAGCGAGCAGGAGATAGCAGAGCTGTCCACGCTCACCAGCAAGAACGACCTGTACTCGAAGCTGGCAGGCTCCCTGAATGCGATCATGGGCGGCCTTGCAGTTGCTCTGAGCGAAGTCGTCGAGCAGAAGGGCGGCGCAGCCGCTCCGGCAGAAGCAGCAGAATAATCGGCTGCATCAAACATTAAAATTTGGAGGAAATTATAATGGCAAGCGAAAAAATCACCGCCATGATCGACGAGATCAAGGCTCTTTCCGTTCTCGAGCTCAAGGAGCTCGTTGATGAGATCTGCGAGACCTTCGGCGTTTCCGCAGTAGCAGCAGCAGCTCCCGCAGCAGGCGGCGCAGCAGAGGCTGTCGCAGAGAAGACCGAGTTCGACGTTGTTATGACCAGCTTCGGCGCAGAGAAGATCAAGGTCATCAAGGAGATCCGCGGCATCACCGGTCTTGGCCTGGCAGAGGCAAAGGCAATGGTCGAGAAGGTTCCCGTTGCTGTCAAGGAAGGCATTTCCAAGGAAGACGCAGAGGCTCTCAAGGCTCAGCTCGAGGCAGTCGGCGCAGCAGTCGAGATCAAGTAAGAAATTACTTAAAACAATCAAAAAACTCCGTTCATCCGAACGGAGTTTTTTGTTTTTAGAGGCGTATTTGGTCTGATACCGATACGGTTCTTGCGTAAGCACGACCGGATGGTGCGGAGGAAACCGTGGATGCCTCGCAACCCGGTAGTGCGGCGCAAAACGCAGCTCCGCACTAATGTTACGCGGCAGTTTCCCGGTTTCGTCGGTAACTTCGACACCGGGCTACCGCAATAAATGTATCCGCAGGTGCGTCAATGCGCCACTAAAAAATCACTTAATGAGAAGAGTGTCCATGATTGCGAGCATTTCGGGATTTGAGCGGAGCTTTACGCGCTCATCCTCGTTATCGTCGCCCATGAGCACGACCGTTGTCAGTACATAGTCGGACGTCGAGTCCGCGGCCGGGAACGCCATGCAGTAGCTGCCGCCGTTTGTGAAGCAGATGCCTTCGGCGTTTTTGAAGCTGACCTTGCCGAAGTTCTTGTAGTTTTCGGCAACGGATCTCTCGAGCGCCGCGAAGTCCTCTCCGTGATAGTACGGCGCATATTCGATCTGGATGGAGAAGTCGTCGGTGTTTATGATCGCAACGTGCGAGTCGCCCGAGTCGGTGATGTAGCCCTCGGACACGACGCCGAACGCGTGCTTATCGGCATCGTATGTGACCGTGACGGTGACCTCCTTTGCGTCCTTATAGCCGCTTGCGAAGCTGTAAACTCCGGCTTTGGGGTTCTTGAAGGAAAACTCCGCATTGTTTTTGCCGCCGGACTTAGGAGCGGCTTTCGCCGCGGGCTTTGCCGCTGCCGGCTTCTTCTCCGCGCCGGACTTGCCCTTGAGCAGAAGCGCTGCGCCTGCCGCCGCTGCTGCCGCGATGGGTGCTATGAACAGCCATTTTTTCATGGTTTCAACCTCCGTTTATTTTCATTTTCTGGCTTGCTATGATTTTAACCCATACAGGCATGCATAGTCAAGCGCATTGACGCGAACCTTAAGTTTTGCTACAATATTTCAGTAGCGAATTGACGCTGCTACGGATACGGTGATTGCCGGTGCCCGGTTCGGGGCATTGGCAGAAACCATAACGTTTCGCGTAACGCAAGTGCGACAAATGGTTTTGTCAGCACTCACCGGTCGGGCTGACGCAACAAACGTATTGGCATCAGCGTAAAGGCACTACTAAAATGCCTTCCCCTGCGTAGCTTGAGGGGAAGGTGTCACCTTGGTGACGGATGAGGTGTTATTATATCTGCGGTGCTAACCGCCACATTTTTAGATGCGAATTCACATTATACCGATACGGTTTTTGCGTCAGCCCGACCGGAAACTGCCGACGAAACCGGTATATGCGGAACGGATAAATCCGTTCCCTACAGCTATGGATTTTGGTGCAGGCAAAACCGTTACATATAGCAACAAAGTAGCGCCTGCGGCGCGGATATAATTACACCTCATCTGCCGCAAGCGGTTTTTTAGTGGCGCCTTTTCGCCGGTGCCAATACGATTTTTGCGTCAGCCCGACCAGTGAGTGCAGACTAAACCATAACAGGCGGAACGGGCTTGCCCGTTCCCGATGAGCGGCTGTGGCCGCAGTGAAGAGGTAATAGGTAATAGTGAATAGGTATGGTGTGCCTACGGCACGGATTTAAATTCAACCCCTCGGCAGCAAAGCTGCCTGCTCCCCTTGACAGGTGAGCCAATGGGGTGCGCCGCAAAACTCAGCAATGCACTAATGTATGGCGAAACCTCACGGTTTCCTCCAATGTTCCGAACCGGGCACTAATATAAATGTATAGGAGCGGCGCTAATTCGCCTCTAAAAAAGCGCCTCTGAAAAAATGGAATTGTGGAAAGACGGGCCGCAGTTTGAGCAGTCGGAGCATTTCCGGCTGGGCACGGACTCCGTGCTGCTGGCCGATTTTGTGAATATAGGCGCGCGGCGCAGGGGCATCGATCTCGGCTGCGGCTCGGGCATACTGCCGCTGCTGCTTCTGACAAGGAGCACGGCACTGCATATGACGGGGCTTGAGCTGAACCCCGAGGCTGCGCGCGTTGCGCGTGAGAACATTGCCGCGAACGCGCTGGATGCGCGCTGCGATATCGTCGTCGGCGATATCCGACGCTGCCGGGATGAGTTCAAGACCGGGCAGTTTGACCTCGTAGTGTCGAACCCACCGTACTTTGCCGCCGGAAGCGGCAAGCTCAGCCCGAACGCGGATAAGGCCGCGGCACGCGGCGAGGTGCTGTGTACATTGGAGGATGTCTGCCGCGCGGCCGCGTTCCTGTGCCGAACGGGCGGCGCATTCTGCCTTGTGCATCGCGCCGAGCGACTTGCGGACGTGATATGCCTGCTGCGCGAGAACGGCTTTGAGGCAAAGCGGCTGCGCACGGTCGCGCACAGACCCGGCAAGGAGCCGTCGCTCGTGCTCATCGAGGCGCGGCGCGGCGCAGGCTCGGGACTTAAAATAATGCCGCCGCTGCATATCTGCGGCGACGACGGGCGCGAGAGCGCCGAGATAAAACGCATCTATCACAGGGAGGACTGACATGAGCGGTAAATTATACTTGGTCGGAACGCCGATCGGCAACCTTGGCGACCTTTCGCCGCGCGGCGAACAGGCGCTGCGCGACGCAGACTTCATCGCCGCGGAGGACACACGCGTTACGATGAAGCTGCTCAACCACTTCGACATACGCAAGCCGCTCGTGAGCTATTTCGAGCACAATAAATATGCGTCCGGCGCGAAGATCCTCGAGCGCATCATCGCCGGAGAAAACTGCGCGCTCGTGACCGACGCCGGCATGCCGGCCATATCCGACCCCGGCGAGGAGCTTGTGCGCATGTGCGCCGAGAGCGGGGTCGAGGTGCTTGTCGTGCCCGGCCCGGCCGCCCTGGTATCGGCCGTTGCACTGTCGGCGCTGCCGTCGGGCAGATTCTGCTTCGAGGGCTTTCTGTCCACCGCGAACAAAAGCCGCCGCGAGCACCTTGAAAGTCTGCGCAGTGAGAAGCGCACCATGATTTTTTACGAAGCGCCGCACAAGCTCATGCGCACGCTCGAGGACATGAAAGCCACTTTCGGCGCGGATCGCCGCATTGCGCTGTGCCGCGAGCTGACAAAGCTCCATGAGCAGACGATACGCACGACGCTCGGTGAGGCGGTCGAGTATTTTTCCGCAACGCCGCCCAAGGGCGAGTTCGTGCTGGTCATCGACGGAGCGCCGGATTCCGAGCCGGAGTTTACGCTCGCCGACGCGCTCACCCTCGTCGAGCACTATCGCTCCGAAGGCCTGTCGCGCAAGGCCGCCTGCAAAAAGGCTTCCGCCGAAACCGGTCTGTCCCCCAAAACCCTCTACGACAGCTCTTTGGAGGAGCATTGACGCAGTCACCAATGCGCCTCTAAAAAATCGCTACTAAGAAGTTGACAAAGGGAAAGGCGGGGCGTATAATCGAGGCTGTTTTTTCGGGCGAGGGGGAATTTGCTTCATGTACGCCAAGCGCATACGCGGCCAGATGTCCGAATCCATGCTCACGGCCGTGTTTATAATCCTGTCCGGCGGTTTGCAGGATTCTTACACCTATCTTTGCCGCGGTAAGGTTTTCGCAAACGCGCAGACGGGCAACATCGTGCTGCTCAGCGCATATCTCTTCGACGGAGAGTGGTCGCACTGTGCAAGATATTTTGTCCCTGTGCTGGCCTTTATGCTCGGTATTTTCGTTGCCGAGTGCGTCCACCGGCATTATAAATACATGGAGCGTGTACACTGGCGGCAGCTCATAATTTTGTCCGAGATAGTCCTGCTTTTCGCCGTCGGCTTTCTGCCGCAGACGATTAATACTTTCGCCAACGCCGTCGTTTCCTTTGTGTGCGCCATGCAGGTGCAGACCTTCCGAAAGGTGCGCGGCCACGCCTACGCAAGCACCATGTGCATCGGCAACATGCGCAGCGGCACCGAGGCGCTTTGCGCATATTTCCACACGCGCGATATCGCGATCCTGCACAAGGCGCTGACGTATTTCGGCGTGATCGGCCTGTTCGCGCTCGGCGCCGGGCTTGGCGCGCTGCTGACAAACGTTTTTGCCGTCCGCGCGATCTGGTTTTCCTGCGCCCTGCTGACAATAAGCTTTTTCATGATGTTTATTAAAGAGACAGAGGAAAAGTAAGGCTGCACCGATAGTAGGGGCGAGCATTGATCGCCCGAATCTTCGTCCGCACTATATCATCACATTAAAAATGACCCGTACATAAGATCCGGGTCATTTTGTTTTGGGCGTGATCATCCTGCTTTTGTTATCTCATCAATGTTAAGGAAATACCCCATTACGTCTCCAACATCGGTAATTTTGCCCTTTACTATCAGGGTGTCGCCGATGGTCGCGTCCATTATAACGTCTTTCTGCTCAGTAGCTCTGATATAGCAAGTTATATTTGCGAGAGTATAATTATCTGCCGCATCAAGAGTTATGTACGCACCATCACTGTCAATAGCGTCTAATCGACCAGTGATTTCAACATACTGTCCCTTGTACTTATCTGATGCTTTCATTGCATTTGTTTCAAGGTCAGACATAAGTTCGGACATGTTATAAGCCGTGTAAGTAATCTCCGGACTATTTGATTCGGAAGTGTTATTTGTGCTTGTGTTACCGTCGGAATTATTACTGATCGTATTATTGTTGCCCTGATTGCTGTTGCTCGGATCATTTCCACCCACGCTGGCCGCAACGGCAATTATCACAACAACGATCAGCGCGATGATCAGCGGATTTTTGTAAAAGGGCTTTTTGTTTTTACCTCCGCACTGAGGGCATGTTTTTGCACCGGCGGCTATTTCCGCGCCGCAATGCTTGCACGTCACCATTTTAGGCTCTTTTGCCATTTCTTTTCCATCTCCTTATCATTCAGCCTTTTCTATCAAATAGTGTACCTTTTGATAGTAAAGTTTTTGCACTCAAAAATGGCAAGAGTTGTCCGCAAAGCGAATTTGTACAAGCGGTTTTAGACAAAATTAGAGGTAAAGTATTGCATTTTTGTGAACAATCTGTTATCATAGCATGTAATGACAGCTACTATCAAAAGGTACACCTTTTGATAGTTTTTTATTTCCCCTTGCCGCGTTCTGAGCGCAGGCGGCGATAGAAGGTGGCCTCGCTCATTCCGCAGCGCCGGATAAGCTCGCCAAAGGGCAGCGCGCCGATCTCCCATCTGTAAACAAGCTTTGAGAAATCATCCGGCAGCGGCTTTTCAGGCCTTCCGAAGCGCACGCCGCGCTCCATTGCCGCCGCTATGCCCTCGGCCTGCCGCTTTTTGATGTTCTCGCGCTCGGACTGCGCGACGAAGGACAGAATTTGCAGCACGAGGTCGGCAATGAACGTGCCCATGAGGTCCTTGCCCTGCCGCGTGTCCAGAAGCGGCATGTCGATAACGACGATGTCAATGCCTATCTCCTTCGTGAGATAACGCCACTGCTGCTGGATCTCCTCATAGTTTCGGCCGAGGCGGTCGATGCTGAGCACATACAGCAGATCGCCCTCGCGCAAGCGGCGCGCGAGCTGTTTGTACTGCGGACGAAGGAAGTCCTTGCCCGACTGCTTGTCAACGAAAATGTTCCGCTCCGGGACGTTTCTTGCGCGAAGCGCGAGCAGCTGCCGCTCCTCGTTCTGATCGGTGCTCGACACGCGCGCATAACCGTAAATATCCATAATATCTCCCATGTGCAAACAGCAGGTGCAGAAAAGTCCGCACCTGCTGTTTTGGTTTTATTCCTCATTATCGCCGTCGCCGGTTTTATCGTCAATGGTCTTTTTTCCGCGCGCGATGAGCTTTTTGAGGAGATCCGGGACGGGAGCACCCATTGCGGCGGCGTTTTCCACGATGCTGCCAAGCTCCGTGAAGAAATACCACGCCGCGACTATGGGCGTTATCAGGCAGCTTTGGCCGATCATCGGCAGCTCAAAGCCGAAGTTATCGCCCACGAGCCTGAGCACAAGATCGCACATTGCGGCGACCAGCACGCCGAAGATGCTGCCCAGCTTGTGCCACAGGCCGCGCCGTGCGGCCGCGCTGCTCCAGGTTTTGTTATACAGTGCCGCGAACGTGCCGGTAAGATAGTCCAGCGCCATCGCGATAAGCCACAGCACCACCATCCAGCCGACCCAGCCGAACAGCGCAGTTCCGAAGGCGATAAGCGCTGCCGCCGCGGCCTTAATCTCGGCGGCTTTATCCGGTGTGTCCATTTTCCTACGCCTCCCTTTCAAAATAGCGGCGCATGATCTCCATCGTGCGGAGCATATCTTCCGTTATATCAAGCTTGCCGCCATCCTTGCCGTGCAGGGCGCCGGCGTCAACAAAGCGCTGCGCCATCTCGCGGTAGCCGGCCGGTATATCCTCAAGCCTTTCCCATCTTGTCATGTCGTTTTCGCTTCCTTTCTCAATATAATTTCGCCCGGCGGCACGGCATATGCCGCGGCATATCGCCTCGCCGATATCGTCCGTGTGCTCGACTATCCAGCGCGCGGTGTCGGGCGAGTCGTGGAACTCGCACTCGCAGTAGATGCATGTTCCGGTCGTGTTGCGGATCTCGTAAAACTGCTTCTCGCGTATGCCGTAGACCGAGCGATAGGGCGTGATCGCGTCGATCTCGTCAAAAACCGGCTGCGCGTATTTCATGCGCTCGGGACTTTTTGACGCGACGAACACGACGCAGCCGCGGCCGCCGCCGGCGTTTGTGTGGATGCAGACGTGAACGTCCGCGCCCCAGGCGTTGGACTCGCGCACGCGCTCGTACATGGCGTTCGAGCCGTCGGCGAAGTTTGTTTTTACCTCAAAGCCGTTTCGCTCGAGTGCCGTCTTGCACGCAGCGGCGATCTTCCGGCACTGAAGAGCCTCGTTCGTGCCGCCGTAAGCATAAGGATTGCTCAGCTGATCCGAGGGTGAGAGATATATTTTCAAATTGATCATTCCTTTCGGCAATTTATTCTATGCTGATGCCTCAGCTCCCTCTACCCATAGGCTGTTTTCGAGCCCGGCTTGTACGTTTGCGTGCAAGTAAACCGTTAAGGATGAAAGATATTTACACTTTGTTCATGATTATATTGACAAATTTACTAAAACGGCGTATTATTTATATACTGCTTTAAATTAAAAAAGCAAGAGAAAGAATTAATGGAGAGAAAGTAATGGAAAACAAAATGGAAAAAAGGTACGGACTGCCTACAGCGATTTCCATGGTCATCGGAATCGTTATCGGTTCCGGTGTCTTTATCAAAGGCGGCAAGGTCCTGTCGCTCACCGGCGGCAACCTTTTGCAGGGTATTGCGGTCGTCGGCATAGTTGGCTTGATATGCATCATCTGCTCGCTGGTTTTTGCAACGCTTGGCAGCAAGTATGAGAAAGTCAACGGCGTCGTTGACTACGCCGAGCTTGCGCTCGGCTCCAAGTACGCTTACTATGTAGGTTGGTTCATGACAACGATCTACACTCCGGCGCTTGCGTCGATGCTGGCGTTTTTCTCGGCAATGATGTTCTTGCAGCTGTTCGGCATATCGTCGATCGACTTTGCAAACGGCCAGGTAAACGCCGTTGCCATCGGCGTCGGCGCGGGATTTTTGATGATCGGCTACGGCATCAACGCGCTCAGCCCGAAGATCGCCGGCAAGCTCCAGGTCGGAATGACGGTCATCAAGCTCATTCCGCTCATTCTCATGGGTGTTGCCGGAACAATCGCCGGACTTGTCAACGGCACGACGCTCGAGGTGCTCGACTATGTAAATTCCGCCGACTATGTCGCCGTTGACGGCACGGGATTTTTCAAGGCGATCGTCGGCTTTGCCTTCGCCTACGAGGGCTGGATACTCGCAACGAGCATCAACGCCGAGCTTAAGGATTCAAAGAAGAACCTGCCTCGCGCACTGGTCATCGGCGCGCTGGTGACGATCGTTCTCTACGCTCTGTATATCTGGGCGATGAGCATCGTGGGCGATGTTAACACCATCATTTCCACCTGGCCGTTCGGCGAGAGCCTGCCGCGCCTTGCGTTCTCGAAGCTGTTCGGCAACGTCATCGGCACTATCGTGTATGTGTTCATCACCATCTCCTGCCTCGGCACGATGAACGGCCTCATTATGGCCTCCTGCCGCAGCATGTACTCAGTTTCCGCGCGCGGCATGGGTCCGCAGCCGAGCTTCTTCGGCCACATCGACGATCAGAATAACTTCGCCATCAAGTCCTCCATCGTCGGCATGATGCTCGCAGGCTTCTGGTATGCCTGGACGGTCATGATGTGGATGGGCGGCCCCGGCCTGTTCGGCGCGGTGCACTCAAGCGAGTGGTTCGCCTGGGAGCCGGACGAGATCGGCATCATCTGCCTGTATCTGATGTACATCCCCATGATGATCGGACTCATGGTCAAGGCAAAGGAGCTTGGCCCCGTCAAGCGCTTTGTTCTGCCCATTCTGGGCGTTGCCTGCTGCCTGTTCTTCTGCTACGCGATCTGGACGGGCTACGGCTGGAAGCAGTGCGTCGGCTTCCTGATCTTCTTCGCGGTCGTAATGTTCATCGGCTATCTGTTTGAAAGATACCGCGTAAAGAACGCGCAGACGGCAAAGAAATAAGCTCAAAACAAAAAATCGCCCCTGCGTCACATCGGCGCAGGGGCGTATTGCGTGAATGAAAAAAACAAGGTATAATATAAGTAATTATCAGGTTCCGGAGGAAAACATGAGATATCCCTGTCTCGTGGTCGATCATGACGACACCGTTGTCAACAGCACCGCCACGGTCCACTACCCCTGCTTTGTCGAGTACACGGGCATTTATCATCCCGAGGTGCATTACACGCTCGAGGAGTATATAAAATACAACTTTGACCCCGGCGTGGTCGCGTTTTTCTGCGATATCATCGGCATGAGCCGCGCCGAGACCGAGCGCGAGCAGATATATTGGAACGACTATGTCCAGCACCACGTTCCGCAGGCCTACGACGGCATGCGCGAGCTGCTTTGGCGGCATAAGGAGCAGGGCGGCGTGCTGTGCGTCGTATCGCATTCCTACACTCAGAACATTCTGCGCGATTACCGCGAAAACGGCCTGCCCGAGCCTGACCTGGTGTTCGGCTGGGAAAGCCCGGCGAGCGAGCGTAAGCCCAGCCCCTATCCGCTTGAGCAGATAATGAAGAGCTTCGGCTTTTCACGCTCGGAGCTTCTGATGCTCGACGACCTCAAGCCCGGCTACGATATGGCCAAAAGCTGCGGCGTGGATTTTGCGGCCGCCGGCTGGTCGAATGACATCCCGGAGATCGAGAGCTTCATGCGCTCAAATTGCGATAAATACTTCAAAACGGTTGCCGGATTTTCCGACTTCCTTGAGGAGATTTGACAATGAAAATGGGTAAAAAGATCTACCGCGTCGTGCTCACCGGAGGCCCCGCCTCGGGCAAGACGACGCTTATAAGCCGCATCCTCAAGGAATTCAAGCAGGATGACGGCTGGCGCGTTATAACCATTCCCGAAACGGCGACCGAGCTTATATCGGGCTTCGGAATAAACCCATTCGGTGTTTGCATGTCGATGCTGAAGTTTCAGGACTTTGTCATTGCCGACCAGATCCACAAGGAAAAGCTTGCCCTCCAAGCGGCAGAAGTCGTGCCGGAGGAAAAGGTGCTCATCGTTTACGACCGCGCGCTTTTGGACGACAAGGCATACATCACCGACGAGGAGTTTGCCGAAACGCTTTATCGTGTCGGCGGCAAGACCGAGGCCGAGGTGCTCGCAGGCTACGACGCGGTGCTGTATCTCGTCACCTGTGCCAAGGGCGCGGAGTTTGCGTACAACCTCGGCAACACCGCGCGCAGCGAGTCGATAGAGTACGCGCGCGAGATCGACGATCGAACGCTGAATGCCTGGAGCGCGTATCAGAACCTGCGCATTATTGATAATTCGGTCAATTTCGAGGATAAGATCAACCGCGCGATACGCGAGATCTATCGCGTCATCGGCGAACCCGAGCCGATGGTCAAAAAGCGCAAGTACCTCATTGCCATGCCGGATATCGAGCTGCTGAAGTCGCGCTACCGCGCCGTCGGCATCGACATGGTGCAGACATACCTCGCAATGACGAACCCGGCCATCGAACGCCGCGTCCGGCGGCAGAAAAACGGCGAAGAGGAGCTGTATTTCTACACCGAGAAGCATTTTCGCCCCGACGGCACGAAGTGGGACACCGAAAGGCCGATCACCGAAAAGGAATACGGCCGCTATATGCTCGAGGCTGACCCAACGCTCAGCAGCGTGAGCAAGGTGAAGTACCGCTTTGTGTATGACAGCTGCCGGTTTGAGATCGACGTTTACCCGTTCTCGGCCGAGCGCGCAGTGCTGTTTTGTTATTCCGAAAAGCCGGAGTGCAGCGCTCCGCCGGAGCTTGAGATCATCAGCGACGTGACCGGCAAAGCCGAATATAAGAATAAGCAGCTTGCAAAATCACAAACTCTGTGAAGGGCTGAGAAAAGCGCTCTGCTTGTCCGGCGTGAACAGCAGAGCGCTTTAATTAGTTATAGGCTTATTAGTAAGGCATCGGGAAGAAGTCTCTGATTGCTGCGAGAACCTCCTTGCCGGTTGTGCTTGCGCCGGCAGCATCAGCGATCTTGTATATCATATCAAAAATATAGTACATTTGTTTAACTCCATAAAATTATAATTAAAGACCGTTCTTATGGAGAATGTCACCGATTTTGTCAAACCACTCCATCTCGGGAGCGTCTCCGGTTTTGTCGAGTATCCATGCTACGAAATCTGCAATACCACTAAGCATAATAATAGTGCTCCTTCCTTATAAAAATGTTTTCCGTTGGCCGATACATGTTTGGAAATAGTCATGTATTTTCGTGTTGCGGCTCGGCCGTTTGCCGCCTCAATTATAAGGACGGAAAAATTTCGACGACATTCCGCAAAATTCGACTGTTAACAGCTTATTAAAAACTTTCAATAAATACTTGCGTGCAATCTCAACATGCGGTATAATAATTCCCACTGAACATCCGGGTATAGCGAAGTTGGTATCGCGCCTGCTTTGGAAGTGCCGTGGCTGTATCCGGGATAGGATGAGGCGAAACGTCGCAAAGCCTTGCGACACCTGCGTTTGCGGGATTTCTCCCGGTTGCAGAAAACGGCACAAAAGCGGTTTTGACCACAGGAATGACCACAGACAGAAAAATCTTTGATTTTCCTCTCCGTCGTGATATAATGGCAGGAACTGAATATCCGGGTGTAGCGAAGTTGGTATCGCGCTTGATTTGGGTTCAAGAGACCGGGCGTTCGAGTCGCCCCACTCGGACCAAAATCCCTCTGAAATCGTTGATTTCAGAGGGATTTTCTTATTCTTTGTCTATTGCGGCGCAAAATTTGAGAAAGCGGAAAAACACTCTGCAATAGCATTGATTTGTACGTGATTCTCATGTATAATATTTTAATTCTAAGATTTTTGGAGGTTAGGAATGAAATACTATGCTGTAAAAGTCGGAAACAATCCTGGCCTTTTTGATAACTGGGCCGAATGTCAAGAGTCTATAAAAGGCTTTTCTGGCGCTGTTTATAAGTCGTTTAACTCTAAAGAAGAGGCAGAGGCTTTTTTAAGTGATAGAGATATTTGGGGCGAACAGATTGCAGCAGATATTGAACAGGGCTATTTAGTAGCGTTTTGCGACGGTAGTTTTGATAAAGAGCTTAATCGATACTCTTATGGCGTAATAATTATAGGCGGCGACCATACAGAAACTCCGCTCTGTGGCTATGGATCAAATCCCAAATATATCGTGAGCAATAATATTATTGGTGAAATATTTGGTGTAATCAACGCTCTGGATTGGGCTGTATCGAACGGCTATGAAAAGATAAAGATTTGCCATGACTACGAAGGATTGAGCAAATGGTTGTCCGGGGAATGGAATGCTGGAACTGATGCTTCTAAAATGTATACTTCACTTTACCACACCAAATTTGAGGGTGTAATAGATGTAGTCTTTGAAAAAGTAAAAGGCCATAGTAATAATCCTTACAATGACAAAGCTGATGCTCTGGCTAAATCTGCATTGGTTGACAGAACACGAATGGCTATCCAGGGGGACCATTGGTTTGTCCTTCCTTATTTTAAGGAGAGCGACTTCAAGGCTTTAACAGAGTTGGTGAGCGAGGCAATTCCTGGAGTGTCCATTGACAAAAAAGAATACGGAACAAAATTTGTCTATAGATTAGAATATGAACACAAAAAAGTTGTTGTTTCACTTTTTAAATCCAAGAATCAAAAAGTCTTGATTCAAGGTGAAAATTCTCTCCTTTTCCAAATTGTCGTATCAATTGTAACCGAACTGGATGGCAATGCTAAAATTGAGCCGATTTTAAGTAGTGCATACAGAACCACCATCGATTCTAAAAAGATTGATACAGCTTTTGAAACTATTTATCCAAGCTTTCCTGCAGATTATCCAGATAATATCAAACGTCTTATCCGTCAGGCGCTTATTAATCTGAATTATTATGTGGAAAGTGAAGAATACTCACAGTATGCCTTCCCTGCGCTTCGTGCGTTAGAAGGACACATGAAGTATTTAATTACAAAGGCTGGTGGCACCGTAGGGCGGTGGTTCTCAGGTTTTAACAAAGATGCTGTTACTGGAGATTATATCTATACTGCTTCACTTACAGATACGCGACAGAAATCTCAAATCGAAAAGTGCTATAATTATTACAAAGCAGTCCGTGACACAGTTTTTCACTTTGGCGATATTATGGGAAGCACCGACTCTACCCGTATGTTAGAAACAAAAGCTGAAGCGGATGAAATTATCACAAAATGCTTTAGTCTGATTGGGGAACTATAACCAAGAAAGGAGGAGTCCTCATGAAAGAATATGCGCTTAGCACATCATGTGGCAAGGATTATGACGGATTCCTTCTGTGCTTAACTTTTGAAAGTGTTCTCAATTACTTGGATAGTATCAAGGCCGAACCACTGATTTCAAGTAGCAAGGGAATTTTATTAATTGATCAATTATTAGTAAGTGGCAATGGTAAAAACAGATTTTTCTCTTGTCTATTTGACCATGGTGAAATTAATCTATCAACCGCACAGACTGTTCTTCCAGCTGATTATTACAGGAAACTGGCAACACAATTATTACGAGATAATATCCCTCGACTAAAATACTCTATATTAACAGACCAGCAAAAGGAATCCATTAGAAAGGGCATTTCTTTATAGCTCCCAAAGTCTATTCCGTTTTCAAAGAACACACAACTTCATATATGCAAAGACTTTCGCATACAGGGGTACCGCTTCCGCAGTACCCCTATTAGTGATTCTTTTTATCTACTTCCCTTATCCTTCTTTATTTTCCCCCTTCTTCCCATCCGTGGGCTGCGGCGGCAGCGTCCCCTCCGCCTTTCGCTTCTTCAGCTCCGCCAGTTCAGCTTTCATCTGCACGATCAGCACCTTCAGTTTCTCCTCGCACTCCTCGCGGGTGTGTGCATAGACATTGCGGGCGTGCTTTTTACCATCGGGCCACTTGGGGGAATAGCGGCCTTCAAACAGATGGTCGTTGATCTCGCTGATGCAGCCGGTGCCGGAGCGGCGCTTGCGGCCCACGTAGGGCTTGAAATCGGTCATACTCGGCTTTTCCGCCTGGGCCGGGGCAGTTTCCTGCCCTGGCTCTGAAGAGTCCTCCTGTGGCGCTGCTTTGCCGATGCCGCGGTCAATATTTTCGGCGGCTGCCCGCTGCATATCATCGGTAATGTGGGTGTAGATGTCCAGCGTGGTGGCCGCCGACACATGGCCCAGCATAGCGGAGAGTGTTTTCACATCCATGCCGTTTTCGAGCGCCAGTGTTGCAAAGGTATGGCGCAGATCATGAAATCTAACATGCTTGCACCCAGCGTGTTCCAAGATGAGCTGCAATCTGCGCCGTACCACGCCGGGTGTAATGGGACAGTCCTCCTTCACCGGCGACGGGAACATCCAGCGGGAGTCCAACGTCTTTTTGTACTCCTGCAGCACCGCCACTACCGCAGGCGGCAGGACGATCTTGCGGACGGAGTTCTTCGTCTTAGGCGTGTTGATTTGAAGCTGCCCCCGCACATCATAGACCTGCTTGTTCACATTCAGCACGCCGGTTTTGAAGTTCAGGTCATCCCATTGCAGCGCCATCAGCTCGCCACGGCGCAGGCCGGTGGCCAAGTCCAGAAGGAACACTTCATAGTAGCCCTCGAACTTCGCTTGGATAAGGAATCGCTGTAGTTCCTCCCGCGTCAGTACCTGCATCTCCCGTGCCTTCTTCGGCGGCAGCTTGCAGCCGATGGCCGGGTTCACACGGATCAATCCATCCTGCACTGCCTTTTCCAACGCAGAGCGGCAGGTGGCGTGGCACATACGCACCATTCGGTCGGACAGCCCTTCGCCGTATTTGTCGGTGAACCGCTTCCGGCCACTTTTCTTGAGCCGCCCATAGAATTGCTGTAGATCATTCTGCGTCAGCTTGTTCAGCGGGATGCTGCCGATCTCCGGGATGATGTGCAGGCAGATGCGGCTCTCATAAGTCTCCTGTGTGGTGGGGCGGATCTTGGGCTTGGAGTGATTCTCGTACCAATATGTCAGCCAGTCCCCGAAGGGCATCTCGGGACGAACCTTCTCCGGCTTCAGTCCGCCGCATTCCTCCTTGAGCTTTTGGAGCTTCTCGACGCACTCTTTCTTGGTTTTGGCAAGGACATTTTTCGTCTTGGGATAGCCGTTATCATCGTAGCCGATGACGATGCGGCCCTCCCAGCGCCCATCTTTGCGCTGTCTTACGGTTCCGTCTCCGGCTTTTCGCTTTCTTGCCACGGTTTCAACTCCTTTCCGAAGATGTCTTCCATGAAGCCGCCCACGATGCCAGAGGCTGTCTTCTGCATATCCGAGGTGACGTGGGTATAGGTGTCCAGCGTGAAGGACGCATTGGTGTGTCCCAGAATACCGGACAGCGTCTTAGCGTCCACGCCGCTGGTGAGGGCGTGGGTCGCGAAGGTGTGACGCAGATCGTGGAAGCGGATGCTGGGCAGTCCCGCCCGCTGGAGGAGCGTTTTCATGTGGCGATACGCCGCGTTGGGATCGACAGGATCTTCCGGCTTCACCGGGTCTGGGAAGATCCATTGACTGATGGCGTCCGCTTTTCGCCGCCGCAAGATTTCAGTCACGCTGTGCGGCAGGATAATGGTGCGCATACCTTGATTGGTCTTTGTCTCGCCGACGGTGTACTCGCCCTTCCGCTGGCTGTGGAGGGTGCGGCACACCTTCAGCATCCCGGCATCCCCGTCGAAGTCACTCCATTGCAGACCGCAGATCTCACCGCGGCGCAGGCCGGTCATCAGTTCTGTTTGGAAGAAGTCTCGCCACACCTCGTCCTGTTCCACCACTGCGAGGAAGGCGTCCAGCTCCGCACGGGTGAGGATGCGCTTGGGCTTGTAGTTAGGCTTGGGCGCAGTCGTACCCTCGGTGGGATTCCTGGGAATAACGTGCGCATGCACCGCATCTTTCAGCGCAGCGTGGAGCGTGGAGTGGATGTGGCGAACCATAGAGTCCGAGAGCTGATGATCCATCTCGGGATGCTCGTGGATACGCCCCTCCGTTTTCAGGCGGCGGTACATCCGCTGGATGTCCTGCTGAGAGATGAGGGAAATTTGCTTGTCGCCCAGCTGCGGCTTAATGTAGTATTCGATGTAGCAGCGATAGTTTTTGAGCGTGCCGGGGCGTACCGTACCCGCCTTGTACTCCGTGAGCCAGCGGTCCAACCACTCGCTTAGCGTCATGCGGCTGTCCTCGGTCAGCTCCACATCACGGTAGCACTCGATGTTCTGGTGCAGCTTGTCCAGCAGCGCCTTTTGCGTCTTGGCGTAGACGTGACGGAACAGCGGCTCGCCGTTTTCCTTGTGGCCGATAACGATGCGGCCCTCCCAGCGTCCGTCCTCCCGCTTGCGTACCATCCCGTCACCGGCCGGTCTTCGTTTTGCCATGTATTTCACTTCCTTTGATTGAGATTTCTTTTTTGCAACACAAACAACTACCACACTTTTGCGGAAATAGCTATCAGAACTTTGAAATGGTTTGCCATTACATCCGCATAGAAAACCCGTGGTACTGCTCGTACTCTTCATCTTCGTCATCTACGGCGTATTCCACCGTGCGGTCGATCTTGCCGCCGCGTTCCAGAATACGCCGGATCTCCTGCTTGCTGTGATGCAGCGTTTCCAGATGGAAGCGGTCATTGTCGCCGGTGTTCATCGCATCCAGAATGGAGATCAAACCGCAGACGGCATCGTCCACCGTAGGCAGGAGTTCACCGTACTCGGTGGCATCGATGCGGCTTTCCAGATACTCACAGCCGCCCATATCGAAGTAGGCTTCCATGCTGCTGCGCAGAAGCGTCTGGTCGAAGAGCTTATTGTCTCTGCATCGGACATTCTCCGGTGTGGTGTAGGTGATGTATTTTTGATTCGGCTCCCATCGCACCTTGTAGCCGTACTCCGCCATGAATGCGATGAACTCCTCACGGGTAGCACAGTTCTCCATAGCTTCCTTAATGGTACGGCACAGCCGTTTCTTCCAAGCAGGAATACGGAACGGATCTGCCTTGCTCTCGGTGAAGGACAAGCCATACTCCCGGCAGAGCTGGTTGCTGTATTCCTTGGCCTGCTGCATCTCCCGAGCGCTCTGATGAAACTTCTGGCCGTTTTTGAAGTTTACCGAGTTCATGATGATGTGATTGTGGATGTGCGCCGTATTCATATGTGTGACCACCACGCACTGGTAGCCCTTGAAGTATTCCGCAAACTTCAGCCCGATTTCATGCGCTGTATCAAAGTCCAGCGGATCGTCCGGAGCGAAGGCTTGGACGATGTGATAATAGCTGCGGCCATCTGTTTTGTGGAACTGTTTCTTTACAGCTTCAAATTCATCCTGAGCTGTTTGGGCCACACAGTTGACGCCGGAGATGAGACGCTCCACCGTTTTCTCACGGTTGGTAACATAGTCCAGGATACCGCTCAGACTGCGTGAGACAGCAATGAATTTAATGTTTGCCATGCGTTCCGGTACACCTCCGTAAAGGGTTCATAGTTCACCTGCGTGATACGCCCCTGCCGAGCCATGACCGTGAGCTGGTTCAGGTTATTTCCCTGATAGCGCAGCTCCCGCAGGAGCTCATCCATACCTTCAATGACCGTGACATCACGATCCATAGCCGCCCGGCGCACAAACTCGCTCTCGGTCATATGAGCTGCATCCGCCTTGCGGCGGATGCAGTCCTTTTCCCACCCGGCAACGCGGGCGCGGATAAATTGATTCTTAGCCATGGTGCTCGTTACCTCTGCTTGCCAGCATAGTCATCGTCTCGATCTGCTTAGCCAGAGTCTCGTCCCGCGCATGCACATAATAGAACTCCAGCATCTTTTCGACTGCAAAGCACTGCTGCCACTCCGCACAGCCAGATAGTGCGGCTTTGCCCTTGCCGGTGAAAAAGTGATTCAACTCTTCACAGGAGACATCCACGCCGAGTTGATAGAGCATGGCTTCCCGTACATCGCTGAGCATCTCTTCCTTATCGTACTTGTCCATCATAATTTCATAGGGATTATAGGTGTTCTTCGTCATAATCTTTATCTCCTTTAAATTCATTTTTCTTTGTGTTGATAGGGGTGTGGGCTTAGCCCGCCTGCCGAAGGGGTCGGAACGGGGCAATCGCCCCGTTCCGTACCACGAAGGCGAAACTTGTCATTCTCGAAGCGAGAATTTTCGGCGCTGACGCGCACTTCAGCCGCTCTGCGGCGCTTTGCGGAAAAGGCAGTCATCCCGCTTGGTCAAGCATCCATGGCGCATCACCTCCTTCCGTGCAGAACACGCTGCGGTAGGTACTGACATCCGGCACCATGCCACGCTCCAGCATGATCTCATGTTGCAGTAAGCGCACGCACATTTCCTCATAGACGCTCCGCATCTCGTCGCGGCATCGGCGGGCGAAAACCTTCTGCTCCTCGGTCAGATCGCCGCGATGTTCATCGCAGAGAAACAGGCGAAGTCCGTCTTCATCAATGAGGTCGGCATGATCCTTGTTCCACGCCCACCGGATGTAGCGTACTGTGTCGTGCGTGCGCTGGAGAACCATCATCGGGTCATGGTCTACAATAAAGTTTGCAAGCTGCTGCATCATGCGCTTTCCTCCTTTTTGTTCTGCCGATTCAACTCGGCCAGCCGTTTCTCTGCCTTTGTCCGCTCTATGTCACGCTCCGCCCGCAGGAACTGCCGCTGATAGTTCAGCTCCAGTGCTTCCTGAATGGGGCGGATGGTGTAGATGAGACTTCCGTTACGCACGCGGCCGTCCTTTGTGGTGATGGTACTGGGCTCGGTGTGAATAAGCCCCTTCTCCTCCAGACCGGCCACATACTTCCGCACGGTGTTTTCGCTCAGCTGCACCGCCTTTCCGATGGTGCGGTAGCTGGGATGGCACTGGTAGGTTCTGCGATCCTCGCAGCGCAGAAGGTAATTGTAGACGGCGATCTCATGCGAGCTGAGACCGAGGTTGAACACCTCGTTTGGCACGAGGTAGTAATACTTGTTCGGATCTCGCTTAGGCCAACGCCGGAACATCAGGCATCACCTCCTGTCTGCGCATCTACCCACCGGCGGAACTCTTCTTTGGGTACCACGATGCGGCTGCCTATCCGCAGCGCGGGGAAGCCCGTCTCGTGCATGAGCTCATAGGCGCTGGAGATGGACACGCCCAGCACCTGCGCCACCGTGTTCGCATTGAGGAACAGCGGCAGCTGGTCATAGTTGGTAAATGTGGATTCTTGCATCGGATTCCTCCTTTATAATTTTTTGTTGAGAGCTGCAAGCAAAAAGCTCCCACTGAAAAAGTGGGAGCAGTATCCATATTGCAAATTTGGAATCTCATGATAGAATAGAAGCATCAGGAGGTGAGCCAATGCCGTTGGTGAAATACAGGATCTACGAACTGTCCGCCAGAGCCGTGATCAGCTACGGAAGGCAGCAGGAGGGTGCATACGCCTTCCAGCTCAGCGCCGCCGAGACAGAAAAATGCAAATCACTTTCCGCGCCCCATGAGCAGGACGATAACGCATTGTTCTATCAGACTATGTGCGTGCTGCGCGGCGATGCCTTCACCGGAAGACCCGGTGGGCAGCTGGTGACTGACCTCTCGGACATCATTTTCTATATGGACTTCTCCGGCATATTCGACCGGAGCGGTGCCAGAAAGAAATACCGGATCCGGCAGGAAAAAGCGAAGGCCCTGTTCCGTTCCGAGGGCGTGAGCCTTGATTTTGGCTCCGGCCCGCATCGCTATCTTGCCTTTGAGCGTTCGGGCAGCATGAGCCGGCAGGCGCGGCTGACCTTCATCCGGGAGGATTTTTATGACACGGTGCGCCGCCGCATCATGATGGATATGACCATCGGTGACTGCCAGCTCAGCAAGCTCTATGCCTACAACGGCCTGATGCTGTCCAGCGGTATCCGCATTGACGGCATCGGCATTGACCGGCCCCACCGGGTGGTGGTCATCGACAATCCTACGCGCACAGAGCGGAATGTCAGCGTCATCACCGTAGAGGACGACGGAACGCAGAGCAGTACCCGCAAATATCACCGGGTGGAGAAAAAAGAAGACATCGAAATCACCTGCTTCGACGGCGAGGGGCTGATCTCAAAAGAATATGCCCGCGTCGTGGACGAGAAGCTGTGCGGGAAGAAAGTCCACACCTCATTCCAGATCCGTATGCCCTATGTCAAGGGTATGCTGCACGAGGTGGACTTCAAAGACTTCCTGACCCTCTGCGGGACGGACACCATCACCGATCTGTGGGGCATGGAGCATTCCGTCCGGGATGTGGACGTCATCCTCACCAAGAGCATGTTCAAGGGATACGGCTGGCTCACTGCCAGTGGCATGAACTGGGAGGACTACCGGACGGTGTTTCGCAAGTACCGCCATGCGCTGTACATCACCAATGTGAGCAAGGAGAAACCGGAACAGACCACCGAGCTGAACTATCAGTTTCTGACCACCGTTTCCATTCAGGGCGACGAGTTCCGCCCCGCCGATCTGCCGGACGGCTGGGATCACAGCCCGGAGACGGACGAGCGAAATTGGCTCACCAAGCAGACGGAGCTACGGTACTATAACCTCTGCGCAAACCCGCAATTTCGGCAGAACTACTTTCTGGAGAAAGCGGATCGGATCAGCTGGTGGGAACGGCATCAGGGCAAAGACCAGATCCTTGCCGCCGTGCTGAAAAAGAATCCGCGTTTCATCAACGAACCGGTCTATGCCAAGCGACTGGAGGATGAAGCCGATAAAATCGTGGAGCAGTACGCCGTCGGCCGGTTGATCGTAGCGGGAGACAACCGTTATCTTTCCGGTGATCTTCTGGACTTTCTGGCATTTCTGCTCCCGACTGTTCCGCCGCGCAAACGCAGGCAACGGATGTTTTACAGCACCGTCATGACCGACCACTTCCCGGAGAGTTCCTTCTATGCACCCCAGGCGGCCTATGCCCATGACGACGCCTGCACGCTGCTACGCAATCCGCACATTGCCCGCAACGAGGAGCTACAGCTTTCCTTCTACGACGCGAAGGAAGAGAGAAAGCAGATGCGGCATTACTATTTCGGGCACCTGACGGATGTGGTGATGGTGGATTCCAATATGCTGGCTGCGGAGCGGCTGGGCGGCGCTGACTACGACGGCGATATGATCAAGACCATATCTGATCCGATCCTGAATGCCTGCGTCCGCCGCAACTACAACCTCTACCGCTACGAGAAACACAAATCCCTCACCAACACAGAGAACATTCCTCTGCTGATGATCCCTACGGCCCAGCCCCAGATCCGCAGTGCCGACGACTGGGAGGCACGCTTTGAGACCGTTCGCAGCACCTTCTCCTCCCGCGTCGGCCAGATCTGCAATGCTGCGCTGGATCGCAGCATCATTGCCTACAACGAAAACTCCGATGCCGAGGAGCGGGAGCGCTGCCGGGAGGAGACGGAAACATTAGCCATCCTTACCGGGCTGGAGATCGACTCGGCTAAGAGCGGCATCCGCCCCGATCTGGATGAGTACCTGACCCACAAGACCGTCAAGCGCAGTGCCTTCCTCAAATATAAGACGCTGGTAGAGGAGGCGGAGACCCGGCGCGCCTGGTACGAGCCTACCCATGCGGCCAAGGTAAAGGCATTTTTCAAAAAGGTGGATTGGGACGAGGTGGACTCCAACGTGGAGCGCCTGCCGTATCTGGCACAGCAGCTGAAAAAGAACACGCCGCACATCAAGGCAAAGCCCACCAAGGACGAAGAATTGTTTTCCTTTGCTGCCCAGCAGCCGGACTGGAGGGAGCAGTTGGATTCCGATAAGCTGGCGGCGGTAGATGCGCTGCTGCAAGATTACGATGCCTGCCTTTCCCGCATCCGGGCCTGCCGCGTTCCGTTGAAGGAGAAAAAGCGGAAGAGCGATGTGGAGCGCATTTTGTATGCCAGAGGGCAGGAGGATGCATACGATCCCGACGAGCTGTACGCCCTGTTCGGCAGTCTGCCGCCAGAAAAGGTGTCCGCTCTGCGGCAAGCCATGCAAAAGCAGGCATGGCACCTCATGGACGAGGATGCACGGGAGTGCTTCCTGAGGGAATGGCTGACGGAGCCGGAGTTTGAGGATATTTACGATCTGCTGGCCGATTTCCGCTTCGGTGGCTACCGCATCCTGGGAGACATTGTCTGTGATATAGAGGACGAGAACACCGGCAGGGAGAAAAAGCAGCTGTTCCGCGAAAGCGACTCGAAAGCCTTCACCGCCATGATGAGCGCCTTCGCGGACAAATCCGCCTCCCGGAGCTACCGTGATGCGGTGACGGCCAAGTGCCAGGAGCTGCTGACCGCGATTGTAAGACCGGCTCTGGCCGTGCGCTATGTGGTGGCCCTCGGCAGACGCGACCTGCTGTGGGAACTGCTGCCGGAGTATATCGAGAAAAATGTTCTGGAGGTGTGGGATGATTAACGAATGGGTGGAATTCTGCGCATATACTGGAACGGTTTCCTATACCGCCAGTAAGAAGAGCGATACGACATGGCTGGGTCGGTTCACTTTTGCCACGATCCTGGAGTTTGAGGGGATGTCGCGGATTTTGACTGTTCTGGCTCGCGGATACCTGTTCCACGGGGAGGATGGAGCGGTCATTTCGGGTGATCCGCATGACCGGGTCGACCATGCCCGCCGTGCGCTCTGCGCCTGGTGCAGTGTGCCAGAGGACGGAAAGCGTGTGCAGGACAAGGAGTGGCAGTTCCAGACGGACTTTTCGGAGCTGCATCCGGAGTTCCCGGAGTTGGTGGATGCAGATGGGGTCGGCTGGTTCCTCCGTCATGTTCTCCGCGCGGCGGACTTCATGCTGACGCACCCAGAAAAGGTGCGCAGCACCTCACTCAAGTATGCGGAGGTTATTCAGTCCAAGTTTGCCGCCGCATGGCGAAGCAAGGTGCTGCAGTATCAGATCCCGATTTTTGCGTCCCAAACCAAGGGGGCTTGGACACTGCGCTTTGATGATGTCCTTGCCGATGCGCTGGAGCTCGGCCCGCTGCGCAGAGAGGGACCGGAGCTGCCGCCCGAACTGACAGAAAAAGTGAAAGCGGCGCTTCCGAAGGAAATTCCAGCCGCAGTTGTCTGTACGCTGATTCGCTATTACCTCGCCAATCGGCAGGATGATTGCGAATGGGTGATCCTGCCGGTGGCGAACTTTGACGCCTACTTTGGGGACACCAGCTTCAGCAAGAAATATCTGCCCAAGATCCCGGCGGAGATTGTGGAGCGGAGCAACGCTTTCGGCATCAGCCGGTATCGAATCAAGGAAGAATATCTGCCATAAGACGCAGACAGCGGGACAAGCCTTTACGGCCTGTCCCGCTGTTTTTCCCGTCTGGATTTTGAAAGTGTTTTCCTTGTCTATGGCGGCTCAATCGCTGAGCTGCTGCCTATGATTTACTCGTCATCATCAGGCCATGAGGAGATCATGTGAATATCGCCGGTGTCCATATCCATCGCCATGTGATCGCCCATGCGCAGCATGAGATCCCCATCGGAGTCCATCGCCATATTATCCGAAATGCTCATGGCGAAGTCGCCGTCATCGTAGTCAAAAAAGTGCTTTGACATCGTATACCTCCAATTTTTAATCATCGTATTCCGGATAGTCAGGTGCCCAGTCGGGTACCCAATATGCTTTGTTTCTGCGGTTTGAATTGTGAATTCTCTGGTGCGGTCTGTGGTTTGGATTCTTCTGATTGGCACGATCGGCGGCGTCAGCCCGATATGCCTTGTTATTGGGATTATGCAAATTTGCCCAGTGATCCAGCTGTTCTTTGGTATGTGTTTTTCCTGATACCTTTCCCATAATTGGCCTCCTTTCTGAGCCGAAAAAAGTCCACGCACTTTGCTTCGTGCGTGGACTGCGATCATCCGGAAGACCGCTTTGCACGCAACAAAACAAAGCCGACGAAAGAACTCTTTCTTCGGTTCGATTTTGTGGTGCAAAGCATCGAAACAACAGGGGGACAACGACAGTCAACCAGCAAACTGCTTTCTCAAATTCCATAATGAGAATTTGATTGGAATCGATAGTTTCGAGGATTTACTCATTTGTCTGCAAAATTGTCTATGTCTCTGCCGTTCAATATGATTCGTACTCTCATGCTACGAACGATCAAAGTTCAGAACAGTCCAACAATTTAGCGCTATCATGATAACATGAATGGGAAGCGAATGCAATGGGTAACTACACATTTCACCCCATGATCCCAATTTTGTTGCCGTTTTCGTAAATATCCGCACCATCTTCACAGCGGTTGGGCCCCTCGTACTCCACCCAGCCGAAGCCCGCCACATAAACCTTGTCGCCGGGCTGCAGTTCTTTAGAAGGTTGGGACAGAGTCTGCTCTGGTACAGAATTTTTAGTGGGCATCTGCTCTGCGGAAGGCTGGAGTTCAGAATCTGCGGGCGTTTCAATAGACTCTGCCTCTGGTTCAGGACGTCCCTCTTGGGATGCTTCTTGCTGCGGAACCGCCCCTTTTTCCTTCTCTGCCAGTGCTGCGGGTTCCTCAATTTCTCCAACGGTCGCTTCCTTGGCGCTCACAGTGGTTTCTGCGGCCGGGGCGGGTGTTTCCCCGACCGCATTGCCATGTAGCCACACAGCGGTGCACAAGGCGATACAAGCGGCAATCATGGCTGCTATGACGAACTTCTTCATTCCTCTTCCTCCTTCGCAGATGCAAAACGAGCCCCCAATCCCATTGCCGTTCTGCAGGAGACTGAGCGCTCGTTTTTGTAGTGATTCAGTTCTATGGACAGCTTCCACGCCAGTTCAAATCCGGCGATAAAGCTGTCGATGGAGGTATCCTCAGCAATACGGTCTTTGGCGTCGATGATCTGGAGCACCAGCCGACGCTCTGGTTTGCCCAGCACCTCGCTCAGTGCTTGATGGCATTCCTCAATTTCCTGTTTCTGAGTTGGGAGTTCAGGTGGGGTATAGAAGCAGTCATATAGGTCTTTCAGCAGTTTGTATTTCATGCGCTCGCCTCCTTGTAGCATAAACATATACCACAGTCCGGCGGAAACAGCTACTGAAACTTTTAAGAAAAATAGTGGCTGGAACGCATAGTTTCAGCCGCTATTTGGGATGTAGGGTACTCGTGGTGTGGGCTCCCAGCTGAGCTATACCCCCATGGAACCGGAACCCCTTGATTTTACTGGACTTCCGGGATATTAACTTTTTAGATGCCGCGTTGCGATTGCGGGTTGCTTTACTGGTGACTTGCTCTCGCAGGTTAACTACAACATCCCTTGTAGCTTCAATACAATGCTTTAAGGGTTATACGAACTCGAGAACCAATAAATTTATCCTTTCTGCCGATGGATAGCATCATGACATACATTGCACAGCGTGATTAAATTCTCTACAGTATTCTCGCCACCATCTTTATGCTGCTGTTTATGATGAAGCTCCAGCATTTTTCTCGGGTCATCCCTGTTGAGCTTATCCCGACTCCATCCACAACAGGTGCATTTGAATCCGTCTCGTTCCAATACAGCCACTCGAATCGGATCAGGAATAATTCTATCATGTTCATATGCCTGGCGATCTTCTTCAAGTACATATACACCAACAGGCAAATCGTTGCGTCCGGTATTTTTGGTTGCAATGGGCCATCCGTCCTCTGTGCGCAATTCCCTAACACGCCGAGCCCATTCTTTTGTGTTTCCTGCAAGATAGCTGAACTCTTCTCCTGTCACAGGAGTTCCGACATTTTTTCTTAAGTATTCAATAATTTTTTCTTTTACGGATACTTTTTTCTTACGTATCTCATTAAGCACATTCCACCGGTGGGCAGCATCACGGTCTTGTTCCTCACGCATAAGCACATATTGATCCGGACGAATGGCCTTGGGGTCAATCCCCATAGTCCTTAACATTGCTTCATCATCGGGATTCTGTGCCATCTGAGTAAATGTCACACCTGAGTATATCCACCAGCCGAACTGCACACGCAACTCTCTTACCCTTCGTGCCCATTCATTAATTCCGGACACGACCATCAGTTCGTCACCGTCAATTACAACTCTCGGATATTGCTTCAAATAAGCTATAATACGCTCTCGTGCGGATGCCGCCTCACTCTGCGGAATCAATGAACTACCTAAATCGCGGAGTTTATGGAATGCCGGAACTAAAGCAACTACCTTTTCGCGCAAATCTTCTTTGTGCAACTCTTCGGCAAAGTTTGTCAGTAATTCCACCAATGATTGCCGCAATTCTTCCGGCACATTACTCGGTTGTGATCGACGAGCCATATGTATACCAACTTTCACGGATTTTGTATTGTATTTGTACTGTGCAATAAGAATTCTTTCACCCGGGATAAGAGGACTGCTTCATTTTTCTTTTTAATCTCACATTCCCAAACGATTAGCACACGCCAGCCAAGACTCTCCAGAAGAGAAACATCACTTTTATCTCTTATTACATTTCTATCTATTTTTCGACTCCAGAAGTCGGCATTAGTCTGCGGCCGCTGTCCACATGGGCAATCATGACCATGCCAAAAACAGCCATGCACAAAAATTACAGCTCTGTATTTTGGTAACACAATGTCAGGTTTTCCAGGCAGATCCTTTCGATTTACTCGGAAGCGAAACCCATTTTTGTGCAGAAGGCTCCTCAGCTTAATCTCTGGCGCCGTGTTTTTAGTTTTTACATTTTGCATGATTTCGTGCCGCTTCTCCGGGGCAAAAATATCAGGCATTATCAGGCCTCATTTCAAGTAACTGTTCAATGCAGTCAGCAACTTGCGCAGCAAGTAAGGGGGGGACCGCATTTCCAATCTGCTTGGCAATTTCAATCTTGCTGCCCAAAAAACGGAATGTATCCGGAAAAGATTGGATTCTTGCAGCCTCTCTGTGTGTTATGGGCCTATGCTCAACAGGGTGCAAGTAGCGTCCTTTTTCAGGCTTGAAAAATTCGGTTCGGATTGTAACGGAGGGCTTGTCCCACCACAGTCGACCGAATAAATCTGTACCTCCGGATGTTTTGTTCTTCCAGCATTTCGGTGTTAACTCAGGGGCAATTCTCAACAAATCGAACCGATTCATGCCCTCTTCAGGTATCGCCTTATAACGTTTAATACTTATCTCTGTCGGTGTTCGTCCAAAATGCAAGTCAAGTGGTGCGCCAACTCCTGCTCTTATTTCTGTGCCTTCTGGTTTAGGCAGGCCTTTAAAGGCATCTCTTACTGTCTTCCACGGCTTTGGATGTTCAATATACCCGTTCAACTCCGACAAATCTCTTGTGGCAAGCAATTCCGGATTGTAGTGGGTTTTTAGCGGTGGAAAAACCTGATTTGGATCCGCAAATTTACATCCGATGATAAAAGCTCTATACCTTATCTGTGGAACACCGTAATCTGCAGCGCACAGCTTTGCTTTCGCAAGCGGATGAAAACCCAGATTTGCGGCATACTTCTCGATTTGTTTGAACTCTTCCGATCCCAAAAGCTGGGGCACATTTTCCATCACAAAAACATCTGCGCCAGACCTTTGGACAAATTCCATATATGGGCGCCAAAGGCTTCGCCGCTCATCGCCTTGTCTATTCTTATTTAGAAGGCTGAATCCTTGGCAAGGGGGACCACCAATAACAACATCGGCTTGAGGCACTTGTAATGCGGGATCAGCAAGAATCTCAACAATGTCGCCTACGACGCAGTGGCTACCAAAGTTTTCATTATATGTATCAGCTGCATACTGGTTAAAATCATTTGCCCATACCGGCAAGAAATTGTGTCCAAATGCTTTACTAAATCCAAGAGATAATCCCCCGGCACCGCAAAACAAATCAATAGTTTTATACATCTTCTCAACCATTTTATTCACCAAAAGTATTGCAAATATGTGCATATAAGCATATCAACAAATTACACAGCACAAAGCTCTTTTTTAACATCAATAGCCGCCATGCCATCTTCATCCGGATGGGGGGCTTGAGCAATCAAATCCCCCTCAACTAAAGTTAACGCAGCACGAATGGTTGCTATGTCACTTTCCCCATAAAGAACATCTTGTCCATTTTTAGTTAGGACAAGTTTGCCATCTCGTAGGTGAATTGGATTGTGCGCAAAATCATTTCTCAAGCTAAAAATTTGCTCCAGAGCTTCCCAGTTTGGCAAGGCTATGACGTTTTTATCTACAAGAATCTTAAGTATTAGTTTTTTTACAGACCAATTAAAATTGATTGGATCATGTAATATGTAGGAAACGGGATCATCACTTTCACCAACCTTTTTCCATTTGCCGCATGTAGATCTCGTAACATTTACACCCTTTTTCTCCAATTCACTTTTGATGATGCTCAGGCAAGGATGATAATTCTCGGCGATAATATCCGATACCATCTGTTCAAACTTGCTTGCCTTCGAAAGAAGTACACCTCTAATCGAGTGGACATTATACCAAGACTTAATAATTTTGGTAATTACGTATTGGATTTTCGTAAGGAATTCATCACCTAAAGGTACAACATAAACTCCATCACAAAAGTCCATTATCGAAGAAGCGTCAAAACTGTTTTTAATTGCATCGACCAGTGATTTTGTGTCGCTTGAGTAGAAAACGATATCGGTGTAAATATCATTATCATTACGAATTTCTCGAATAATATCACTACCAAAAATATCATTTTTCAAGTTATAATCGATGACGAATAGATCTACATCACGAGCTCGGATAGCTTTATTCAGTACTCCGTTAGGATCATTTAGACTATATCGGGAAATGTCATCTTCAAACTTGATGTCCGGCTCAAATCCCATACTTTCAATGATTTTTTTCACTGATCTTGAGTCTCGCTTACACTTTTGAGTCTGATCATCGATCCATAGCACTTTAAACTTGCTCATTATATCACCACCCTAATGGTTAATCCTTGTCCTTTGTTTGGTATTGCATGAATACTACCGCCTAAATTTTCTACAATTTCGCGCATGTGAAAAGCGCCGATACCATATCCTCCAATAGATGTTGTTTCACCCAGTTCAAAAATAGCATCTGGATTTGCAATATATTTTGGGGCAAGGCCATTTCCATTATCAATGAAGTCAATCTGTGTTTTACCAAGTTCTGCTTTACAAACTACAGATAATGTCGTTGCTGAAGCCTTTACAGCATTACTTATAATATTTTCAACAAGCATGATTATCTCCGCAAAATCAACTTCAACTATACAGGAAATAGGCATTTCAAAGGAATAGGAAAGTTTTTTGTTTCCTTTACTCTCAATATATTCTCGAATTAATTGCAAAATATCGATTCTAATATTGGGAGATGTGAGTTTGAAGGTCGCTGCATCAACATAGCTTGGTAATCGTTCGATTTTCTCCGCACTCCGATCGATATCCATAATTAACCTAAGGGCTTCTTTTTTGTTAGCAAACAGTTTTTCATCAAATTCAATTACCGTTCCACGAATTTCCTTAGCAAAATTCACCGCAAGGTGAATGCCATGTTTATATCTCTCACCATCGGAAACAAAATTGTTTTCAAGGACAAATAGACGTTGGTGCGCCTGCTCACATTGGCGTTCAGCTGTATCACGTGCTTCTTCAACTTGCTTTCGAGCCAACGATTCTTCGGCGGCTTTTTTTTCCGCTTCTACTCGCTTTTTTTCCGCAGCCTCCCTCCGTGCAATCTCTTCGTTCTCCGCACGCTTACGAATGGCATCAATCTCATCATTGATTGTTTTACCAATTTTGTTTCTTTCCGCAATCAAAGCAGATATAATTTTCCCTACAATATTGATAAGGACTTTAATGCGTGGATCGTTTATACTATAGCCCTCGCGGTTTGATGTAGATGCATCTTCAAAAGCATCGTCATCAAGAACATCAAAGGATATTTCTCCCTCAATGTAGTTTGCCAATGCCTGAGAGGAAGCAACATAGTTCATCAAGTTGTTCACGGCAAGTTTTCCTCTGACATAGAGTCTAAGGGCATTAGGATGATGTTGCAGGCGTTTTGCGTGGGGAGAATTTCTGGTTAATATTTCATTATCCAAAGAACAATGGATTCCTATCCAACCAGTCATCTTATACGGCAACTCACGTACTTCGCCATTCAAATCGGTGAGCTCAATGGCATCTTCACAATTAAATCGAGTATCGTCCAATATAACGGTGGATCTTGGAATATCTACTTCCGGATAAACTGTTTGCTTCGTTAAATATACGGCAGGCTTTAAACGCTTTTTAAATCCATGCTCCGTATTGTCAAAGATTCCATACAGCGTATCAAAATTAATTTCTTTCTTTATTGGAGAAAACGAAATTTGATCGGCTGGAGATGTAAGAACACATACCTGTATATTGCATTTAATCGTTGTTTCAAGATAGTAGTCCGCCAGAATTACAGGTAAACTCTTCAAACGCTCTGGCCCAATTTTTCTTAAATCAACATCTGATAAATGAATCATAGTTCCAGTCGGTAATTCAGACCATTTTTGAGCTGCAACCAATTGCATTTTATCATCGCGGACTTCGATGAGGGCAGGGATGTCACTGTCTTTTATGCTGCGAGTATCGACGACCCAGATGCTATCAGAGTTGCCCTGAGCTTTTGTACAAAGATAATATTGGGGTGAAAGATACAATGCGGCAAGTTTGCCAATGCCTTTTCGCCCTAAGGTTTTACCCGAAATATTTTCTTCGCTAAGACGCTTGTTGCGACCTATAAGCGTATATTTTTCGTTTAGATCTGAGAAGGACATACCCTTTCCATCATCGAAAATTTCAACAATAGCATGTTCTTTATTTCGCATGTCTACAAGAACATAGACATTGTCTGCGTTAGCATCCACCCCGTTGGCAACAATTTCTGAAATGGCAGTCCAAGGGTTAGAGTACAGATTTTTACCCAACAATTTCATGGCAAAGTATGTGAAGTTAAAAGGAATTTTTTTTGCCTCTGCTGAAACAGTCATTTTATACACCCCTTAACGCTTTTTCGATTTGCTGTGCCACACGAATTGCTAATAGTGGCGGGACTGCATTTCCAATTTGAGTCGCTACATTTGCTTTTTCTCCGCTAAACTCATACCAGTCCGGAAATGACTGAATGCGGGCGCCCTCACGCGGACTTAATTCACGGTTTTGCGAATAATGAATGCATCTTAACGCCGACGGTGTACACATATTGTTTGTGATTGTCGTACATGGACGATCTTCAACCAACCTACCATATGTATTTGCATAACCTGAAGTAAGTCTACAAGATTCGGGTAATTTCCCTTCGTCGACCATTCTGTTAATATAATGTCGTCCTTCCCCCTGTGGTACTGCGGCAATAATGGTTCTCAGTTTTTCGTTATGAGTTCCACAATAATGGATTGTAAGAGTAGTTGTTGTTCCACGTAACAATCGCTGATAATCATTTTCACAATCTTGGTCATATTGGTTTTTTGACTCTCCTTCACTTAAAGAAGGGAGATCGCTTATTGCTTCTTTAATTGTAAGGTATGGAATTCGTTTATCTCCATGGGTAGCTACTGGATACTTCCACTTTATTGTTTCGACTAAATCATTTCGGACCCCAACAAGGAAAATGCGCTCTCTGTGCTGTGGAACGCCATAGTCTACAGCGTCTAAAACCTCTTGGCCGACAAGCGTATATCCGGTTTGCTCATCAATATGGGCAAAATTATCTTTGATGACATCTATAATAAGTTTTCCGGATTTTGTAATCACTTTTCCATCTTCGTCAAGCTGCTCATCTCCATTTTCGTCGAGCACCGGAATTTGCTCTTTCATTGATAGCATACCTTTAACATTCTCAAAAAGGAACATTTTCGGCTTGATTACTGACAGGAATCGCATATACTCTGTGTACAGCTTCGCCTTGTCGTCAAATCTTCTTTTTCCGATTGTACTAAAAGACTGACAGGGAGGACCACCGATGATAATGTCTACAGGATCATCGCCAATTAATTCTTTAATTTGTTCTTCTGTAATAGTCTTTATATCGCAATTTAACATCTGAATATCAGGATAATTCTTTGAAAATGCTCGAGCTGCATGCTTATCATACTCATTAGCAAATACGAAGCTATTTTTTCTATTGCGAACAAAACCACCATTTTTTATGCGATAATAAAAACCAAATGTTAATCCACCGGCTCCAGAAAACAAGTCAACTATTCTCATAATTAATCATTCCCTTAATTGAACATAGATTTGTAGCGTGAGTCTGATCGCTTTGAATAGCGTCTTGCTTCCGAAGTCGTATATTTGACAAACATTTTTACGACGCCCTGAAGGGTAGTCTTCAATTCAAGCTACTCTCCCACTCAACGAATATATTCGCTAATAATATTAACTTTGCATGCTACAACACACAAACGCAACATAAACTGTGGTTGTCGAAGTATGCGTTTTTCCTTTATCTTCGGGGCTTAGCACAAGTTCTTAGATTAGCCAAAATCTTAATTAATATTATTAATCTTGTCTCGTTACTTTGCATACAACATGCTTGTTTCATTTATTATCCGGCACGATTTCCACAATGTCCTCAATCCGGCAATCCAGAGCGGCACAAATCCTCACGAGTATTTCCGTGGTAACATGCCCATTCCGTCCCATCTTGGTAACGGAAGCTGGGCTGACGCCCGCCTTTTCACACAGGTCTTTTTTCTTCATGTCTTTATCGATAAGCAGCTTCCAGAGTTTTTTATAACTCACAGACATAAAATATCTCCTCCGTACCGATATACAAAAATGCTCTGCCGCTTGGCAGAGCATTCGGTCTATTGCAGCCATACCGCCAAGGTCTATTCCAACACATGACAGCGTTGTTTATTATAATAGCATATTCAGCCGGGAAAAGCAAGAAAATAATAAATCCGCACGAATTCCGACCCTATCGGATTTCTTTTCGAGCTGCAAAAGAAACGGTTGAACCTCCGGGCAGTCAGAGCTACAATGCCAACACCTCATAACGAGGACAAACTGAGCGGAGGTCAAATGATGAATTATGAAGTAAACCCATTTCAGAACTACGAATCGATCACCATTGATGAACTAAAGGATCAAACCAACAGCCTATTGAATCTGGTAACGGAAGAGTAGCGGCCGCTGCGCGTATTCATAAATAATGGCAAGGAGTTTCTGCTGTTCCCTCAGGACCTGCTCGCCCCGATCTGCGACTCTGACTTTCGTTTGATCCTGCTGTCGGCAATGCGGTATGCGATGGGCAGAAACACATGCATGCCCGTGGTGGTTTCCGATTATATCAAACGTCACGTTCAGCTTCTGGATGATAAGTTTCTCGTACTGGCTGCCGATGATATCCGGCGGCACCTTGAAGACTATGCAGAGCAAGAAATGAATCCGAATCTTTGGCATGGCCTTTTAGGTGCACTTGAGACAGAGCAGAGAGAGCGTGCCACTCGTAAGGCAAGGAAAATCAGACCTTGCCCAGCCTGCGGAAAGCCATTGGAAATCATGAGCATTGCTGACAACCGGCATTCACCTGGCGGATTTGATGTAATTGCTCACTGCCAGAACTGTCTCGCTGATTACGAATGGTTCTGTGATAAAGATGGCAGTGTCTCAGATATGAAGCAGTATTTCATCTGGTAAGGCGAGTGTATGTTTTTCGGCAGGGACTTTGGGTGTATTCCTTGTCTATAGCGGCTCAACCTTTGAACTGTACGCCAACTTCCGTGAAGTGACTAAACGGGCCGCACCTGCTCGTATGAACAGGTGCGGCCCTCTAATTTGACGGAAATTTAATTCAGTCTGAAATAGCAGGTATTTTTTCCTTTTCCTTCTTTTTTCAACTCACCGGCTGCGACCAGCTTGCGGAGTGCACCCTCAATGGAACTGTCACTGAGCGTCGGGCAGAGTTCCCGGATGTCCTGTTTATTGAACCGTCCGATTCTGTTCTTGCTTGCTCTGCGCACCATTTCCAGTGCGGACAGCTTGGTTTCTACAAGCGCCACGCGATCCTCAAAGTCCTTATAGGCCGCAAGGATCGTTCCGAGCAGGTACTTGATGAAAGGCACTACATCCTCGGTGCCTTCGTGCCAGCCGGTTTGCGCCTGTGCAAGTGCGTCGTAGTACAGATCCTTGTTTTTGGCGATTTTGGCTTCAAGGGAGATATACTTGCCGACATAAAATCCGTTCCGATATAGAAGCAGCGTCGTGAGCAATCTACTCATTCTTCCGTTACCGTCATTGAAGGGGTGGATGCACAAAAAGTCATGGATGAACACCGGAATTACAATCAGCGGTTCCAGTTCCATGTTGCCAATCACTCGGTTGTATTCCTCGCAGATTCTGTCCAGCGCTTCCGGCGTTTCATAAGGGGCAAGCGGTGTGAACAGCGTTTCCACATGACCGTCCGGATAGGTGGCAGTGATATAATTCTGCACGCTTTTTGTGCGGCCCGCAAGCGGGTTATTCATGTGGCTGTACAGGATTTTATGAAGCTGCAGGATATAGTTCTGCGTAATTGGTATCGCGTCAAAGCTCTCGTGAATGATACTCAGCACATCGCGGTAACCTGCGATTTCCTGCTCGTCACGGTTTCTCGGCGTGGTTTTCTCCTCGACGAGCTGCCGGATTCGGGTACTCGTGGTGACGATGCCCTCAATGGCATTCGATGCCTCGGTGCTCTGTATCTTGGCAATTTCCACGAGTTTTTCGAGTTCCTCCGGACGCTGCTTCAAATACAGTTCCTGCTTTCCAGCTTCCTTGTATATGGCCGCAATCAGGCCAAGAACATCCGAGTCCCACTTCTGCTCCTTGATTGCGGAGTAATTGAAGGTTCTCATTCCCTCACCTCCATTCGCTTTCCCTTAGATAATAATATAAAATAAGGGAATAGTCAATGGGCTGTGCCATAAATCCCTTACTATTATGCCTGTATTAAGGGATTTATACTCAGGGAGCAAGAAAAGTACCTCTGCCTATCTTCCCGCCTATTCTTTGTCTATAGCGCCGCAGCTTCTGAGCCGTCACCCCCGCAGAAACAACTTGCATAACACCCTCCTCAGAGTTACAATGCAGCCAACAGCAATGAGAAACGCTTCCCATCCGGCATCGGTGAATCTTCACCGGAAACCGGGCGGGAAGCGTTTTTGACCACATAGATTACCACAGACGGCGCTGGAACACCCGGAAACAGTGGAGATAAGAGCGTCAAAGAGTAAGTGAAACAAATTAAAAAGCGCCGAAAACCGCTATAAACGAGCGGAAAAAGTATTCCCGATAAGTTTGGGAGCAGGATGCCGGGGGTTCAAGTCCCTCCACTCGGACCAAAAGGCTCGAAGCTGATGCTTTCGAGCCTTTTTCTTATGCGTTTCTTCGCATCTGCGCAAAAAAATCTCGCGCCTTCAAATTTGATGGCGCGAGGTTTTCATTTTTCAGAACGGAAAGCCCATGGGGGTGAGCTTGCTCATTGCCTCGTTGGTCGCGTTCTCGCTCTGCGTGATCGCTTCGTTGACCGCGGCAACGATCATATCCTGAAGCATCTCGACATCGTCGGGATCGACGGCCGAGGGATCGATCTCGATGCTCTTGAGCGCGCGTGTGCCGATCATGGTCGCCTTGACTGCGCCGCCGCCGACCGTGGACGTGAACTCCTTGCTCTCAAGCTCCTGCTGCATCTTCATGAACTCTTCCTGCATTTTCTGAGCCTGCTTCATCATATTGCCGCCGCCCATACCGCCGCGGAATCCACCTTTTGCCATATTAAAATTCCTCCTAAAATATTATACGAAACGTGTTTCTTTGAACTTCCGAAGCTCCTCGATGTCCCTTTTTGGCTTATCGTTATCCTCGAGAAGCTCCGAGATCGTTATTTTAAGGCTGCGCCCCGTGACAGCGTTTGCCGCCTCGCGCAGGCGCATGAGAACCGCCTGATTATTCACTGCGTTGTAGAAAAATCCGGGCACCACCTCGAGCGAGAGCGTATCGTAGCTCACGGTGCATCGAGTCTGCACGGGGTTGGTCAGTATCGGGATCACTCCGCGCGGAAGCGACTCCTCGGCATTTTCGACTATCGCCGCCCACAGTGCCTCGTTATTCTGCGGCGCATTTGCCGCACTTGCCGGAGCATCGGGATTCAGCTCGACGGGCGACTTTTTATCCAAAAGGTCATCCTCGGGCTGATACTCGGCAAAGTCGGCCGGGTCAAGCTCGTCTGCCGGATCGTCTTCGTATCGCGGCTGCGGCGCAGGCGGCTCATCGAGGTCAAACGGCGGCTCGTCAAGAGTCGAATGAAACTCTTCCTCATCATCGTCCTCGGCTGCCGGCACGGCTGTTCTCGCCGGCGCGTGCTTCAGGTCCTCCTCGATGCGCGATATGCGCGCACGAAGCTCGTCAACGCCTTCCGTCAGGCGCGGCTCGCACAGTGATATTATACACAACTCCGCAGTGAGCTTTGCGCTTTTTGAGTCGCGAATTTTCAGCAGGCTGTCCGATACGATGTTTATCCGGTTAATAAGCTCGGCTTTCGTGAGCTTTTTGCAGAAAACACCCAAAATATCACGACTGAAGCGGCCCGATATAAGATCTGCGCCTGCTTTCGGTGCAACCGCCAGCATGAGGCAGTCGCGCAGGAGCGTGTTCAGCTCATACAGCAGCGTCGCCGGATCCTTTCCGTCGCGCCAGAGGCTGTCAAAGAGCTTGAGCGCCTCATCGGTATTTTTCTTCACCGCGTAGTCAAGCAGCTGCGCCGTGCGGCGGTTTCCCGTAAGCCCCATCGCCGAGTACACGGCGTCGGTGTCGATATCGCTCTCGCCCGAGCACTGGTCAAGCAGCGACAGCGCGTCGCGCATGCCGCCCTCGGCAAGACCTGCGATAAGCTCGGCGGCGCTGCGCTCGAGCCTGAGATTTTCGCACTGCGCAACGTGCTCGAGATGGTCGGCGATAAGCTGCGCGTCAAGGCGCTTGAAGCTGTGCCGCTGGCAGCGCGAAAGTATCGTCGCCGGAACTTTGTTAAGCTCCGTCGTTGCGAGGATGAACACAAGGTGCTCCGGCGGCTCTTCAAGAATTTTCAGCAGCGCGTTGAACGCCGCCGTTGACAGCATGTGCACCTCGTCGATGATATACACGCGCTTTTTGACCGAGACAGGAGAAAACACGGCCTCCTCGCGCAGCTGGCGGACGTTATCCACGCCGTTATTGGACGCAGCGTCGATCTCGACAACGTCCATGATGCTGCCGTCCTCGATGCCGAGGCAGGCGGGGCACTTGCCGCAGGGATTGCCGTCCACGGGGTGCTCGCAGTTGAGCGCCTTGGCAAGTATCTTCGCGCAGGTGGTCTTGCCCGTGCCGCGCGTTCCGATGAACAGATACGCGTGCGAGGTGCGGCCTGTCGATATCTGATTTTTAAGCGTTTCCGTTATGTGCTTTTGCCCGACGACCTCGTCAAAGGTCTTAGGCCGCCACTTTCGATATAAAGCCTGATACATAAATAATGATCCCTAATAAATAAAATGCGGCCCTTGACAAGACTGCACACCCAACTTCGAAAACTGACATATGCCCGTTACGCCGGCAGCCGGCTCAGAACCGGCACCCTCACGGCACACGAAAAGCACCGCTTAATGCTGCTCGGTTCCCCGCCTGACATGGTTCACGGGTTTCCGTTGCGCGAGACCGGCTCGTCAACGCTGCTTACCGGTGTCAGACGACACATGACAGATCCTATGTTGGGAATTCATTCCTGCTGTAGCGGATTGCAGGTTACAGGGCACCGCTGGCTCCCCAACTAGTGCAGCCTTGTCAAAAGCCGCGAAAATATTATAACTCAGATCAGCAATATAATCAACAAATATTTTCTTTACTTTTTTGAAAAGTGTGTTATAATACTAAGGCCGAGCAAGGTATGGGCCCGTAGCGCAGCTGGGAGCGCGTTCGGTTCGCATCCGAGAGGTCGAGGGTTCGAATCCCTTCGGGTCCACCAAAGCCAAGACTCCGTTCTCGTTTGAGGACGGAGTTTTGTTCTATATTATCCGCCATTCAATGATCCGTCCGCTGCGAGCGATCGCGGCGGACTTTTGCTTGCCTGTCGGGCGGCGATATGCTAACATAGGCCTGATAAATCGACACACAGGAGAAAAGCTATGGTAAAACAAAATCTGCATTGCCACACGACGTTTGACGACGGGGCGAGCACGCCCGAGGAGATGGTCTGCGCGGCAATGGAGCACGGGCTAAGCTCGCTGGGCATAAGCGCGCACGCTCCGATGGACGGCGAGGACTGGTGCACGCCCAAGGAAAAAGAGGCCGGCTTCAAGGCGGAAATGCAGCGCCTGAAAGAAAAATATGCCGGAAAGATCGCGCTGTACACCGGCCTTGAATACGATGCCGCGGCCGAGAAAAATTTCGACGGCTACGAATATATCATCGGCTCGGGACATGTGCTCGGCGGCTTCTATGTTGACTCCACGCGCGAGCGGGCAATTGCGCTCATCGAGCACTTCGGCGGGGCCGAGAAGGCCGCTGATGTGTTTTTTGCAAACTACGTATCTATGGCGCAGATACCCGAGGTGGACATCGTCGGGCACTTCGACCTTTTGACGAAGTACAACGAGCAGGGCGCACTGTACGACACGCAAAGCTCATGGTACCGCGACGCAGCCTTTGCCGCGATGGAGACGCTCAATGCTGCCGGGAAAATATTCGAGATGAACACGGGCGCGATCAGCCGTGGCTACAGAACGACACCCTATCCCTCGCCGGAGCTTCTGCACCACCTTCACGATATAGGCGGACGCATCGTGATAAGCTCGGATTCGCACTCGGCAAGCAGCATATGCTGCGCCTTTGACCTGTGCGAGCAGATAGCTCGCAGCTGCGGCTTTGATGAGCTGTGGTACTTCAACGGAAGCTGCTTTGAACCCGAAAAACTATCATAGTTTAATATTTTTTTGCCACTGCTATGTTATTTTGCGGCATATGATGATATAATTGCAGCATAACTATCAGGAGGTCTGACATATGGACAGAAAGCAATTGAAGGCGCAGTCGAAAAACCTCATTCGCACCGCCCAACCCAAGCCCGTTGTCACCGCGATCATATATCTTCTCATCATCTCGGTGCTCGGCTTCCTATCGTATAAGCTTGTCGGCGGCTCGTCGTTTGAGCTTCAGTCGGTTTATGAGCAGTTTGGTATCGGCTATGACGTCGGCTTTGGCACAGGCGCATACGACAGCTTTGATCCGGATCAGTTTGCCTATGCGATCGAGCAGGCCCTTCCGACTCCGGGCGCAGCTCTTCTTAATCTCGCCGTAGGCATAGTGTCGCTTGTGATCGGCGCCGGCTTCACGATCTACTGCCTGCGCACGGTGCGTGGAATGCAAACAAGCTACTGGAACCTTTTCGATGCGTTCGGCATGTTCTTCCGTGTCATCTGGCTGTACATCCTCGAGGGTATATTCGTTTTCCTCTGGTCGCTGCTGTTCATTATCCCCGGTATAATCGCCGTGTACCGCTATCGCATGGCACTGTATCTGCTGCTTGAGCACCCGGAGATGAGCGCTTTGCAGTGCATAAGCGAAAGCAAGCGCCTTATGGTCGGCCACAAGGGTGAGCTGTTCTGGATGGATCTTAGCTTCATCGGCTGGACGCTGCTTATCGGCATTGCCGACTCAGTCAGCGAATGGCTTGCCGGCGCAATCGGACCGTCGATCATTGCACAGATCATCGGCGTTATCGGCTTCGGCGTTCTGGTGCAGTTCTTCGTGCTGCCGTACATGGATCTGACCTACGCAGGCTACTATGTTGAGCTTACAAAGCCCAAGGCCGACGCAGGCTTTGCCGACGGCTGGACTCCGGAGCTGTGAGGTCAGAAGCATGAAGGTAACATTTTTAGGCGCTGCCCATGAGGTCACCGGCAGCTGCACTCTTCTCGAAGTCGGCGACAAAAAAGGTGTTATCGACTGCGGTATGGAGCAGGGCAAGGACCTTTTTGAAAATCAGGAGCTGCCGGTCGCGGCATCGGTGCTCGACTTTGCGCTGGTGACGCACGCGCACGTTGACCACTCCGGTCTGCTGCCGCTGCTTTATAAAAACGGCTTCCGCGGCGCCGTGTACGCAACGGGCGCTACATGCTCGCTGCTGGACATAATGCTGCGCGACTGCGCGCACATACAGATGGCCGACGCCGAATGGAAATCGCGCAAGGCGATGCGCCGCGGTGAAGCCGCCGTCGAGCCGCTTTACGATCTTGATGATGTTGCAGGGCTTATGAAGCTGCTGCACCCATGCGAATACGGCAGCCAGGTGCAGGTCAACGAATCGGTCACGATCCGTTTCACCGATGTCGGGCATCTGCTCGGTTCGGCAGCTATCGAGATCTGGCTCAAAGAGGGCGACTGCGAAAAGAAGATCGTCTTCTCCGGCGATATAGGCAACCTCGACCAGCCGATACTCTGCGACCCGAAGCACATCGACAAAACCGATTACCTCGTGATCGAGTCCACCTACGGTGACCGCAACCACGCCGATGAGCGCCCCGATTACATTGCCGAGCTTTCCGCATGCATCCAGCGCACGCTCGACCGCGGCGGCAATGTCGTGATCCCCTCGTTTGCTGTCGGCAGAACGCAGGAAATGCTGTATTTTATCCGCGAGATCAAAAATCGCGGCCTTGTAACGGGGCATTCCGACTTTCCCGTTTACGTTGACAGTCCCCTTGCCATCGAGGCAACGAGCGTGTTTTTGCAGTGCGACTCGAGCTATATTGACGAGGAGATGCAGGCCGTTATCCGCTCGGGCGAAAATCCGCTGTGCTTCCCCGGGCTCCGTCTGTCGGTAAGTCAGGAGGAATCCAAGGCCATAAACGAGGATAAAACTCCGAAGGTCATAATCTCTTCATCCGGCATGTGCGATGCCGGCCGCATACGCCACCATCTTAAGCACAATCTGTGGCGTCCGGAGTGTCTTGTCCTGTTCGTCGGCTATCAGGCGGTCGGAACGCTCGGCCGCGCACTGCACGACGGTGCAAAGGAAGTAAAGCTCTTCAACGAGGAGATCGAGGTCGAGTCCGAGATCGCTTCGCTTCCGGGTGTCAGCGGCCACGCCGACAAGCAAGGACTGATCGCATGGCTCAAGGGCTTCTCCGAAAAGCCGGAGCTTGTTTTCGTCAATCACGGCGACCCCGAAAGTGCCGACAGCTTCACAGCCTGCCTGAATAACGAGCTCGGCTACCGCGCCTTTGCGCCGTACAGCGGCACCGAGTTTGACATTGCGGCCGGCCGCTTCACAGTCGTGACGCAGGGCAGGCCCATTGTTAAAACGCCGAAAGCTCCCTCTGCCGAGCGCAAGGTCAATCCGCTGTTTACCGAGCTTCTGCGCGCCGCCGAGGCGCTCATGCAGGCCGTGCGCAGCTGCGAGGGACGCTCGAACCGCGATCTTCGTGCTTTCACCAACGCCGTGCGCAAGCTTACGGACAAGATAAAGCGCTGAATTAAAAAAACAGCTGACGTGATTTTCACGTCAGCTCAGTTTGTCGAAAAACTATGCTGCAAAAGAAAGATAATAGAGCAGCAGGGGAGCTCGAGGGGGCAAAGGCCCCACTCGAAATTGGATTAATAGCCATCAAAAACGCCTGATTTATCAGGCTTTTTGACGAGCGTAGCGAGATTTTTCGTGAAAACCTGTTTTCACAAAAAATGTGGCGTTTTTGAAGCGTGCAAAAAAGTCAAAGACTTTTTTGACACGCTGAGCTGACGTGATTTTCACGTCAGCTGTCAGTCTGTCGAAAAAGTCCAGCCCAGCTGGGCTTTTTTGCGTTTATATGATAAAATAAATATGGGTGATGAAAGATGCTAGAACGCGGAAAAATGGATCGCGGAATCGTAGAGATTGTAGATACAGAAAGCTTGGTACCGAAAGACCATCTGCTGAGAAAAATAGATGCGGCGGTAGATTTTAACCGGCTCTATGAAATGGTGGAACCATTGTACAGCGAGGATAACGGGCGGCCAAGTGTGGACCCTGTTGTGCTGTTCAAGATGGTTCTGATCCAGCATCTGTACGGCCTGCCGTCCTTGCGGAGGACAGCGGATGAGATCAGCGCAAATATCTGCTACCGTTGGTTCCTTGGATATACGCTGCAAGAGGAAACGCCGCATTTTTCCACGGTGAGTTATAATTTCCGACACCGCTTTACCGCAGAAACCGTGGACCAGGTCTTTGCGTGGATACTGGAAGAGGTGGCGGAAGCGGGATATCTGTCCCCGAAGGCAGTCTTCATAGACGGCACCCATATTAAGGCAAATGCCAATACAAAGAAGCAGATAAAAGAGCAGGTGCCTGTGGCGTCCAAGCATTATGCGAAGGAGCTGATGGCGGAGGTCAACGCGGACAGAGAGGCACACGGCAAAAAGCCGTTTGACGAGGATAACGATGAGCCGCCGACAGCACCTAAGAAGCGGAAAGACAACACCTCCAGGAAGAAGCTGGCGAGGCGAAAGAAAGAGAAAACACGGATCGTCACCCAGAACGTGACCGACCCGGACTGTGGCTTGTTCGTAAAGGGCAGCCATGAGCGGCAGTTTGCGTATGAGGCCCATACGGCCTGCGATAGCCACGGTTTCGTGCTTGAGACAGTGGTAACGCCCGGAAATGTCCACGACAGCGTTGCCTTTGACGAGGTGTACGACAAGGTAACGAAGACATTTCCCGAAACAGAGACCATTGTTGCCGATTCTGCCTACAAGACGCCGCATATATGCCACCACAAACCGGGACGGCTACAGGGAATACAAAAGCGATCCCAAGATTTGCACAAATTGTCCCTCCAGAGAGCGATGCCCCCACTCCAAAGACTGCGTAAAAACCGTACAGAGGCATATCTGGAAGGATTACGAAGAGCTGGCAGATGACGCACGCTATACACCGAAGTACCAGAGCCTTTACCGGCGGCGTAAAGAGACGATTGAACGCATCTTTGCAGACGCCAAAGAAAAGCACGCTATGCGTTATACGCAGTACAGAGGCTTGGCCCAGGTAACGAACTGGGTGAAGCTTAAGTTTGCTGCCATGAATCTGAAAAAGCTGGCAACCCGGAAGTGGAAGGAGTGTTTTATCCCTTGGTTTTTCCAGTTCCCCCCGTTAAATGCACTAGAAACCCGGTTTCCGCAGCCGGGTTTCTCGACAGACTGAGGGGCGGTCTGCGACCGCCCCAATGAATAATGAATGATGAATAATTAATAGTGAATAATTATTGTGTGCGGCTCGTGCCGCACTTTTTTAATAGCGCCTTTTTTGAGGCGCATTTACGCAGTCACGGATACGGTTATTGCGGTTGCCCGACCAGGAACTGCTGACGAAACAATAACAGACGGGCGAGCAATGCTCGCCCCTACGCTTCTGTTTCAGTGCAGACTAAACCATAACACGCGGAACGGATAAATCCGTTTTTTCAGAGGCGTTTTTACGCCGTGCCAATACGTTTTTTGCGTCAGCTCGACCGGTAGATGCAGGCAAAGCCGTTACATACGGAACGGATAAATCCGTTCCCTACGAGCGGCTGTTGGCCGCAGCGGAGAGCTAATAGCTGATAGATAATAGTTTTTTAATTCAACCCCTCGGCAGCAAGCTGCCTGCCCCCCTTGACAGTGGAGCCAATGAGGTGCGGCGCAAATTTTGCACTAATATAGCACAACCTTGCGTAGCGCGGCAGTTTCCCGGTTTCGTCGGTACTTTCGATACCGGGCTACCAGAGATATATGTATTGGTAGGTGCGTCAATTCGCCTCTAAAAACAAGTCTTTGTCGATTATGGCCTGGAGGGCTTGCTGGACGGCGGTCTCGAAGCCAAGCTCCTTGAGCTTGCAGACACCCTCGACGGTGGTTCCGCCGGGCGAGCATACGCGATTCATGAGCGCGATGGGGTGCTCATCGCTGTCCATAGCCAAAGCGCTGCTGCCCATGACGGTAGCCGTTGCGATCTCCTCGGCCATCGGCCGCGAAAACCCCGCGCGCACTCCGGCCTCGGCCAGCGCGTCAATGTAAAGCAGCACAAACGCACCGGAGGCTCCGCCCAGCGCGCCGAACGCCGGGAACATTTTCTCCTCAATGTGATATATCTTGCCGACGGACGCAAAAATGCCGTCGGCGATTTTTATATCGTCGGCCGTCGCGCCCTTGCCGCCGCAGATCGCGGTGACCGAGGCCTTGACCTTCGCGTTTATGTTCGGCATGCACCTTACAACGGGCACGCCCTTGGCAAGGCGCTCCTCATACCAGCCGATGCTCTTGCCGGCGGCGATGCTGATAACGGTTTTATCCTTGGTGATGCCCTTGGCTATCTCCGGCATGACCTCGGGCAGCACCTGCGGCTTGACCGCGAGAATGATCACGTCTGCCTTTTCCGCGACCTCGGCCGCCGATGCGCAGGGGATCAGCCCGTGCTTTTCCTTCAGCGCAAGCGTCTTGCCCTGGCTGCGATTAAAGCCGTAGAGATAGTCGTTTTTGAACTTGCCGCAGGCGGCCATGCCTGCAATGATGGCTCCGGCCATGTTGCCGAGTCCGATGAAGCCGTATTTCATAGCTCACACTCCTTGTTTTTTTGTATTTGCATTCATTTTACCATCTTGCAGCCGTTTTCGCTATACAATAATTATAAAATAGTATTGCAAAATATTATGTAACCTGATATAATAAATGACACCAATTTGTAACCATGAATCTATCGCCCCGGAGGTTTGCCCATATGAAAAAAATTCGCAGAGTGTTGGCGCTGGTGCTTGTTGTAAGCAGCCTGCTCGCCGTCGCGTCTGTCGGCGTGCTGGCCGATGCGATCCCCGGACAAAGGCTCGCTGTTTTTGACGATATCGGCCAGATGAACAGCAGCACGTTCACCGATGTAAGCTCAAAAACATGGTGCTATTCCGGCGTCAAGACCGCCTATAACAAGGGCATCATGCTCGGCTATACGGACAAGACCTTCCGCCCGAACAACAACGTCAGCTGGGCCGAGGCCATAACGATAGCCGCGCGCATCCACGCCGCGTATAACGACAATCTTATTGCCGAGCCGAGCCAGAACGAGGCTTGGTTCATGACCTATTACAGATACTGCTCCGAGCGCGGCATGCTGCCCTCGGCAACTCCGGCGGTGGGAAAGCTCAGCCAGAGCATCAATCGCTATAACCTCGCGTATCTGTTTGCCAAGACGATCGACGATCAGGATATGCCGAAGATCTGCGACTACGCCATCGGCGATCTGAGCAGCATCCCCGGCTACTACAAGGCCTCGGTCGAAAAGCTCTATGCCGCCGGCGTAATGATCGGCGTTGACTCGTCCTATCGCTTCTGCGGAACGAGCACGACCAGCCGCGGCCAGATAGCAACGGTCATCTCTCGCCTTGTTGAGCCTGCGCTGCGCCAGGGCCACGATTCCAAGGTCAACGCCGACATGGCAGCATACGAGGCAAACCTCGAAAACGACAGCATCGCCGTCCAGATCGGCAAAACGAACTACTGCCTGTATAAGGGCTACGACACTGTGGACACTGTAAGCTACGGCCTGTACGCGGTCAGCTCCGCCGGCGTCAGCACCAAGCTTTACAGCGCGGCGGTCGGCCAGTATCTTGACAACATAAGCGTGTATAACGGCAAGGTGTATTTCTGCCGCAGCACGACCGGAAGCGAAAAGGGCGCGCTCATGTGCTATGATCCGGCAAGCGGCACATTCTCCACTGTCTACGATGGCTATATCATCGAGTCCTACTGCTTCTATGACGGACAGCTTTACGCGCTTGCGTTCACCAAATATGCCGACAAGCCCTCCGGCTACACATACGCATTCGGCAGGATCGTAAACGGTGCGTTCAACGCGATACGCTCGGATATCCCCTATTCCCATGTGCCGAACTTCGTGCCCTACGGCTGGAACGGCAAGATCTATTTCAAGATGGCCGAGCTTATGGTTTTCAAAAACGAGCAGGGCGTGGAGTCAAGCGTAAACATCGATAAGCTCTATGCCTACGACATCGCAAGCGGCAATATATCAAAGGTCTGTGACTATAAGATCAACACAAGCTTTTTTGACGGACACGTCATGTACTTCCTCGCATATGACACCGAGGGCAACTATGACCTGAACCTGTACGCCGTTTCCGTCGAAGCTCCCGGCGCGATAACTCTCGTCGGCGAGTTCCCCAAGACGACAAACGTGCGCAACCGCTCGCTGTATAAATTCGACGATAAGTTCTACTGCCTGTCGTCCTTCAACCGCTATGTGTACAGCATGGATAAGACCGGCAGCACCCGGCTTGCCCTTATCTGCGGCGGCGTTTATGACAGCCTGAACTTCACCGCCGACAAGCTCGTGCTCATCCCCAATACGCTCACAACGAGCAACCCGAACGAGCTGAAGGTGTATAACGCCAAGAGCCTTGCCGCCCGTGCTCTTTACGGCGACTGGCTCGGCCAGAGCGTTTACTACACCGGTGCGCGCTTCGTTCCCGAGGAGGGCAAGGGCTTCTACTCGACGACCGAGAGCGTCAGCACGGTTTCCAATCTGCCGATCACCGTTACCAAGGCATTCTCGCGCGGCAGCGATTTCATCGTGCAGACGAAGTACACAAACCAGCTTGATTCGGAGATACTCCTCCGCTCATACATCGTAAAGGTCTATCTCAACGGTCAGCTCGTCGCGTACGACCTCAACCGCATGGTGGGCATCAATATGAGAGTTAACGATATCGAGACCTTCACCTTTGTCATCGCCGGCAGCGACGTTCTGACGAACTTCGAAGTGGGCGACGGCGACCTGAGCATCGAGGTCGTTCCGACCTTCGACATTGTTCCGCCCGAGACCAAGGCGTGAGCAAAATAATTTAAGCAGCAAGCAGCCGCGGCAGATTTCTCTGCCGCGGCTGTTTTTTGCCGGAGTGCCATCGCGCCGAGCGCCGTTGACTATTGGTTCTGCAAATGCTATTATCGGAACATATCACTACACACGGAGGCTTAGGCAATGAGTAACAGACGGACGTTTTTCCAATATGTCATACCGTCCGTGCTGTCGTTTGCGCTGTCCGGAGTGTATGCCATAGTTGACGGCTTTTTTGTCGGCAACTCCATCGGCGATGCCGGGCTTTCCACGATAAACATTGCCTATCCCGTAACTGCTGTCCTTCAAGCCGTTGGAACGGGGCTTGGCATGGGCGGCGCTGTTAAATATTCGATCCTGAAAGCCGAGGGAAACGCGGAGAAGGCGCGGGAATACATTGCCGCGGCGACGTGGCTGATGCTGCTTTTCAGCGTGATTTTGACCGGAGCGGTGTACCTCGCCTCAAAAAGCATTCTCGCTGCGCTCGGCGCATCGGGCGATCTGCTCACGCTCGGCGATGAGTATATAAGGGTGATCGCACTCGGCGCCGTTTTGCAGATATTCGGCACAGGGCTTGTTCCGTTTATGCGCAATTACGGAGGCTCGGTGTGGGCAATGCTTGCCATGATCTGCGGCTTTGCCGCGAACATCGTCCTCGACTATGCCTTCGTGTGGGTCATGGGACAGGGCATGTACGGCGCGGCTCTGGCGACGGTCATCGGGCAGGGCATCACAATGGCGATAGCTCTTGTTTACTGCGCGGCTAAAAAGAATCTCGCTTTGAAGGTCGCAGCTGCCGGCGCTCCTAAAACGGCACTTCGGATATTGAAGATCGGCCTTGCACCGTTCGGCCTTACCCTCGCGCCGAACATATCGCTTGTTATCATAAACCGCTTTTCGGTGTCCTACGGCGGACAGGAGGCGATCGCGGTCTATGCATGTATATCGTACATCATCTGCATCGTCTATCTGCTGCTGCAGGGCGTCGGCGACGGAAGCCAGCCGCTTATGAGCCGTTTTTACGGCGCAGGCAACAAAAAATCGCTCAAGCACACAAAGACGATGGCGTATGAATTTGCCATGGCTCTGGCGCTTATCGGAGGGCTGCTTATCTATCTGCTCAGGGGGAAGATCGGGCTGCTGTTCGGCTCGTCCGCCGCGGTGAACGCAGGGGTCATAGCGGTCATGCCGATCTTTCTTGTCTCGGTCCCGTTTGACGCGATAACACGAGTTTCAACGGCGGCATTTTACGCAACCGAGAAGAACGTGCTGTCCTATATCCTTACCTTCGCCGAGCCCGTGCTCATGCTTGTTCTGATGCTCGCTCTGCCGCCTCTGCTCGGCGGCCAGATAATGATCTGGTGGAGCACAGTTTTCGCAAAGATGATCACAGCACTGATAAGCATCGTCCTGACTGCCCGATACAGATAGAAAAAAAGGCGTGATCAAACGGTCACGCCTTTTGTGCATTTTGTTTTTTAACTTTAAAATAGTGCACCGCCATGAGGACGATGAACACGCTGCTGCAATAGCCGAATATGGGATACACGACGCCGATGAGATCGCCGAAGCCAAACAGGCTGCCGAGGAACATGCACAGAGCGCACAGCGCGGTGAACTTATTTTTATGCCCGGAAATGCGCGCAGATTTTGCCGCCAGCATACTAACGAAGGCGACGAGGCTCGAAAGCGCCGTGCCGAACATGGCAAGCAGAAGCAAAACGCCGTAAACATAGCCCCACACGGTGCCGCGGCTCTGAGCAAGGGCGAGCATCGGAAGCTGCGCATCGGCGGTCTCGGGCGCGGCCGAGACGGAAACGAGCACACTTCCGGCTATCAGCAGCAGAACGCACGCACCTATCGCAATGCCGCCTACCGCGACTTTTTTGCTTTTTACATACGGGCCGAGCGGCGCGATCATGGCAATGCTGCCGAACACGTTATAGCAGGCGAAGCTCACCGCCGCGACGAGCCACGAGCTCATGAGCGGATTGCTGCCGCCGCCCGACTGCGGCAGAACAAGGCCGTTTGAGCATATACTCATGATGCCGAATATGAGCGTCACGACCGACAGCACCGGCACGGTCGCCGAAAACGCCGAGACCATGCCCGAAAATCCGGCAAGCGACACGACCGCGACAAGCGCCGCGAACACCGCCGAGCCGATAAACGGCGCAAGGCCGAACAGCTGCTCGAGCAGCGCGCCGACGCCGGCCGACATTATCGTGCCCACACCGAACAGAAACAGCAGCTCCAGCACCGTCACCGCGCCGCGCAGCAGCGGCCAGTCACGGCGCACAACTATCTTGTCGATCTCGCTGAGCCTCGTGAGTCTGCCCAGCAGGATCATTATGATTCCCGTGAAAAACAGCAGCGCCACGGCCACCAGCAGCCCGGCGACGCCCTTTGCGCCGAACGAGCCGAAAAATTGCCACAGCTCCTGCCCGGAGACATACCCTGCCCCCAAAAAACATCCGGCAAACGCCAGACCCAAATTAAAGCTTCCGATCTTCTTCATTTTTTAATAGCGAATTAAGGCTTCTCCTATACGTTTATGTTAGTGCCCGGTTTTTTAGCGGCGAATTGACGCAGCTGCGGATACATATATTGCGCTTGCCCGGTTCGAGGGTGCGTGCAAAACCGTGTGCGCTTCGCGCTACATTAGATTGTGCTATATTAGTGCAAAATTAGGCTGCACCCAATTGTCTTCCCCTTGCGGAGCTTGAGGGGAAGATGCCGCTTGCGGCAGATGAGGTGTAATTATATCTGCGCCGTAGGCGCTACATTTTTTCCTGAGGCGCATTAACGCTGGTGCCGATACGTTTTTTGCGGTTGCCCGACCGGTAGGTGCCGACGAAACCATCACAGCGGAACGGATAAATCCGTTCCCTACGACTGTCGATTTTCGTGCCGACAAAACCGTGGCGATGGGCGAGCAATGCTCGCCCCTACATGGCGCGGTGCAAGATTCAGCGCCGTACTTGCGTTACGCGAAACGTCACGGTTTTGTCAGCAGTTCCGACACCGGGTTCACGCAAAATCCGTATCCGTAGGTGCGTCAATTCGCCTCTGAAAAAGCGGAACAGGCGAGCCTGTTCCCTACATGGTGCGGCAAAAAACTTGACAGCGCACTATCGGGTTGCGTAGCAGTTATGGTTTTCACCATTGTCTCGACACCGGGTTCACGCAAAATCCGTATCCGTAGGTGCGTCAATGCGCCTCTGAAAATCCATGAAGGCCTTGAAATCGACGCCGTGACCGGGATACTTGAGGTGCGCCAGCTCGTGCAGAACGACCTCTGAGATGAACTCGCGCGGTTCGGCGGCAAGGTACACGCTCAGCCAGATCCTGCGCTCGGCAACGTTGCAGCTGCCCCAGCGCGTTTTCATCTTTTTTGTGTGCCATTCGCGGCAGCGCAGGCCGGTCCTGTCCTGCCACAGCGCAAGATACTCCTCCGTGATCGGCGTGAGGATCGCACGGTAAATCTCTATGATCGCGGCCTCGCGCTGCTCGCGCGAGCTGCCCGGGCGCATGGTGAGCACGACCTCGCCGCCGGATATCGCGACGCCGGGCGTGCCGCCCTCCTCAACGCGAAGCCGAAACGGTTTTCCGAGCACGCGCAGAGTCTCACCGCTTTCAAAATTCTGCGGTCTGAGCCGGGCTTTTTCGAGCATCTGGCCACGGTGCTTTTCGATCCAGCCGCGCTTTCGATCCAGTATCGACTCGATATCTGCGTCCGACATACGCAGCGGCGCCGTTACATGCACCTCGCCATCGCGCGTGATGCGTATATTCAGATTTTTGACCCGTTTTCGGGCAATAAATATCTTCTCCATTTTTAGAGGCGCAGTAAAGCGCTGCTAAAAAGCATGGAGGGCGGCGGCAGCGGCCAGAGCCGCGGAATAGATACGATGACGCTGCATTTTCGAGGTCTGATCCTTTGCCATGTGGCAGTCGGCGATGAGCACGACGCTGACGGCAAATGCGGCAGCACCGCTTGCGGCCTTGCAGCCGCTCGTCTTCGGTGACGTTGCCATGTGCAGCAGCGCGGCGAGGAAGTACGCACCGCTGGCCGCCTCATGCGCCTGCATCAGCGCGGCATTGGCCTTATGCATGCCCAGCTTCCGCAGTGGGTATTTCACCAAAAGTGCCGACAGCGCGGCCGCCGCGGCATATCCGGATGTCTTATGTACTGCATTTTTAACACTCATTTTTTCAGTAGCGCTTTGGCGCTCCTCCTATACGTTTATTGCGCGTTTATTGCGCGGATTTGTAGCGGCGTCAATTCGCCTCCAAGAAAACATTGGCATCGCCGCAGAGCTCTTTCAGCTCGGCGATGAGCGAGGGGTGGATCAGGCACTTTGCGCCGATGCGCCGCTTTTCGCGCTCGAGGTAAATTATCATCTGCTGCTGGCCGGGGAACATGGTGAGGATAAGCTCGATGCGCGCAAGGCGCGGATCGTCCTCGCCGGGCAGCTTGACCCAGAGCTTGGAGTCGGCGTTTGTCCTCGGCGGCTCGGGCTTGAGCTTGCCGAGATCGGCTATCGGGCGGATGCTGTCCGCCATGAGCTGCGGCTCCTTCTCGTCGCGCATGGATATGCGGCCGCGCACGATGATGGGCGCGTTGTCTTTGATATACACACTGCCGGTGTCCAGCGCGCGCTGGAACGCGATCAGCTCCATCGCGCCGGTGTCGTCCTCGAGGTTGATGTAGCTCATGAGCGTGTTCGACTTCGTCGTGCGCGTGCGGCTTGACTGCACGACGCCTGCAACGGTGACGACGGCGCCGTCGGGATAGGTCTTTTTCTCGCTCTCGGAGGCGGAGTCTGTCAAAATCGCGCCTATGGGTACTATCCCGGCTCTGCGCACGGCGGCGCGGTACTCGTCCATCGGGTGGCCGCTCAGGTACAGACCGGCCGTCTCCTTTTCCATTGCAAGCAGCTCTGCGCGTGTGTACTCCTCGACCTCCGGGATCTTGATCCTGATGGCTCCGGCATCCTCGAAATCCGGCTCGCCGAAGAGATTGAGCTGCCCCTCGACGTTGTTGCGGCTTTCCTGCTGGATGCCGTCGATCATAACGCCGGCCACGCGCAGCAGCGCCTTGCGCTTAAAGCCCATGCTGTCGAACGCTCCGGCGCGGATGAGGTTTTCGACCGCGCGGCGGTTGAGCTCCCTGCCTGCCATGCGGCGGCAGAAATCCTCAAGGCTGCGGAACGGCCCGTCCTCCTCTCGGCGCGAAATAAGCTCGTTTATGAAGCCGCGGCCGATGCTTTTTATCGCAACAAGGCCGAAGCGGATATCGTTTCCGCTGACGGAGAAGTCGGCAAACGACTCGTTGACATCCGGCGGCAGCAGTTTTATGCCCATCTCGCGGCATTCGGCGATGTATTCGGCGATCTTGGTGCTGTTATCGAGCACCGACGAGAGCAGCGCGGCCATATACTGGCGCGGATAGTGTTTTTTCATGTACGCCGTGCGGTAGGATACGATCGCGTAGCTCACCGCGTGCGCCTTGTTGAAGGCGTAGGACGCAAAGTCAAGGATCTCGTCATAGATGCTGTTTGCGATATCCTCGGTAATGCCGCGCTTTATTGCGCCGTCGATGCCGCGGCTCTCGTCGCCGTGGACGAAGGCGACGCGCTCGGCGTCGATGACCTTGTGCTTTTTCTTGCTCATCGCGCGGCGGATCATGTCCGCCTGGCCGAGCGAAAATCCGGCAAGACGGCGGAAAATTTCAATTACCTGCTCCTGATAGACGATGCAGCCGTAGGTGACCTCGAGTATCGGGCGCAGAAGCTCGTGCTTGTAGCTTATCTTCTCGGGATGCGCCGAGCACTCGATAAACCGCGGGATGCTGTCCATCGGGCCGGGGCGGTAAAGGGCTATGACTGCGGTGATGTCTTCAATGCTCTTGGGCTTAAGGCCGGTGCACACGCCGGTCATGCCTGTGCTCTCAAGCTGGAAAACGCCGCTTGTATGCCCCTCCGAGAGCATTTTGAAAACCTCCGCATCGCCGTCGGGGATCTTCTCGACCTCGAAATCCGGCTCGGTGCGCCGCACCATTTTCGCCGCGTCCTCGAGCACCGTGAGGTTTCGCAGACCGAGAAAGTCCATCTTGAGAAGCCCCAGCTCCTCGAGCGTCGTCATCTGATACTGCGTGACGACCGATTCGTCGTTTTTCGACAGCGGAACGTATTCATAAACGGGCTTATCGGTTATTACGACGCCGGCAGCGTGCATGCTCGCGTGGCGCGGCATGCCCTCGAGCGCTTCGGCCACGTCGATGAGCCTGTGCAGCATCTCGTCGCCCTCGTACATGTCGCGCAGGGGCTTTGACACGCGCAGCGCGTCCTTTATGGTCATGTTCGGCCCCATGGGTATGGCCTTTGCAACGGCGTCGGCGTCGCCGTAGCTTATGTCGAGCACGCGCGCAACGTCGCGCACGGCAGCGCGAGCTGCCATCGTGCCGAAGGTTACTATCTGCGCAACGTGGTCGTGGCCGTATTTGCGGTTGACGTAGTCGATGACCTCGCCGCGGCGGTTGACGCAGAAGTCGATGTCGATATCGGGCATGCTCACGCGCTCGGGGTTTAGAAATCGCTCGAAATAAAGGCTGTATTTTATAGGATCGACGTCGGTGATGTTCAGCGTGTAGGAAACGACGCTGCCGGCTGCCGAGCCGCGCCCGGGGCCGACGGGGATCTTCTGGCTTTTCGCGTAGGCGATGAAGTCGGAAACGATGAGGAAGTAATCGACAAAGCCCATCTTTTTTATCATGGCAAGCTCGTAGTCGAGCTGCTTTGCAACGGTTCCGTCGTCGTTCGGGTATCTGCGCGCAAGTCCTGCGCGGCAGAGCTTTTGCAGATAGTCAAAGCTGTCGTTCTCGCCCTCGGGCAGCTTGAAGCGCGGCAGCTTGTATTTTCCGAACTCGAAGTCGTAGCCGCACATGTCCGCGATCTTCGCGGTGTTGTCGGCAGCCTCGGGGTATTCGGGAAACAGCGCGCGCATCTCGGCCTCGTCCTTGAGGTAAAACTCGTTGGTCTCAAATTTCATGCGCGCAGGGTCGGTTATGGTTTTCTGCATCTGCACGCACATCAGAACGTCCTGATAATACGCGTCGTCTTTTTCAACATAGTGCGCGTCGTTTGTGACGGCAAGTGGAATGCCGGTTTCGCGGTGGATGCGCAAAAGCCCCTCGGCCGCGCGCTTTTCGGCCTCAAGGCCGTGATCCTGGATCTCAAGATAAAAGCCGTCCTCGCCGAAAAGCTTGCTCAGCTCCAGCGCCTTTTTCTTTGCGCCCTCGTAGTTTCCGGCGTTTATCATGCGCGGTATAGCTCCGGCGACGCAGCCGGAAAGGCAGATAAGTCCCTCGGCGTACTCGTGCAGCAGCGCCCAGTCTATGCGCGGCTTGTTGTAAAAGCCCTCGGTGAAGGCCATGGAAACGAGGTAGCACAGATTTTTGTAGCCCGTTTCGTTTTTGCACAGCAGGATAAGGTGCGTGTACTCCGAGTCAACGCCGTGCTCCTTGTCAAAGCGCGATCTCGGCGCAACATAGACCTCGCAGCCGATGATCGGCTTTATGCCGGCAGCGCAGCAGGCCTTGTAAAACGCGACCGCGCCGTACATGACGCCGTGGTCGGTGACGGCAAGAGCGGTCTGTCCCAGCTCCTTTGCGCGCGCAACGAGCGGCTCGATGCGGCAGTCGCCGTCGAGCAGCGAATATTCGGTATGAACATGCAGGTGAACAAAGCTCATATTCAGTCTTCCTCGGGAGTGTATGTCAGCAGCTTCTTGAGCCTGTGGCTCAGGCAGCTTTTGGATACCGGCGGATACGAGAGCGTGGCAAGGTCGGCAAGGCTCGCCTCGGGGTTTGCGTAGCGCAGAAGCGCGGCCTCCTGAAGCTTATCCGGCAGCGAATCAAGCCCATAGAGCTTATCTATGCGGCGGATGGCCTCCATCTGCTTTGCCGCGGCCTCGACGACCTTGTCGGCATTTGCAGAATCGCAGTTTACCTTGCGGTTTATGCTGTTTTTCATGTCCTTTTCGACCTTGGCGGACATGATATCCATCGCAGCGACCGGCGCGCCGATCGTCGTCAGCAGGTCTTCTATATGCTCGCTTTTTTTGAAATACAGCAGATAGTCGCCCTTGCGCTGCGCCTCCTTGGGCGAAAAGCCCATCTCAAGCAGCACCGAGTATGTCTCGCGGCTTACGCTGTAGTGCGTCGTGGCAAGCTCCATGTGATAGCGCTTTGCCGGGTCTGTCACCGAGCCGCCGGCGAGAAACGCGCCGCGGATAAACGAGGCCTTGCAGCACGGCTCCTCGATGACGCCGAAGTTTATGTGCAGCGAGGGGCTGTTCATGTCGTTTCCGACAACGTCGAACACCGCACGCAGCTTGTCCGGATCATTTACCCGGAACGAATGCTTCACGCCGCGGCCTTTCTCCGGCTCGTCGAAGTCGATACCGAAGGCGCGGCGCATCAGGTGCGGAAGGCGCGCGGCAAGCTCGTCGCTTGCCGTCGTTATGCGTATTTCCTTTGCCGAAAAGCTGTGGGCATACAGCAGAACGCCGTAGGCCTCGGCAACAGCACAGCATTTGCGCTCGACCCGAGGCTGACACAGCTCTGTTTTAACTTTTTGTGCGAAGGTTTTTTCCATGCTTATTTGTTTATGTCGCGGTTTATGCTCACCGTCGGCACGCCGAAGCACTTAAGATGCCCGGCAAGCGCCGAGGCCACGGCGACGGAGCGGTGCCGGCCGCCGGTGCAGCCGATGGCGATCGTAAGGCTGTACTTTCCCTCTTCTATGTACAGCGGCAGCAGATACTCTATCATGTCCGTGAGCTTGTCCATGAAAACGTTCGACTGCTCAAAGCTGAAAACATAGTCCCTGACCGGTGCGTCAAGGCCGCTTAAAAGCTTCAGATCCTCAACGTAAAAGGGATTGGGCAGAAATCTCACGTCGAACACGAGGTCGGCGTCCAGCGGCATGCCGTATTTAAAGCCGAAGGACATGACGTTTACCATGATCGCACGGTCGGTCGCGGAGTCGGAAAAGTAAGTGTACAGCTCGTTGTGCAGCTGCCCGAGGGTCAGGTGCGAGGTGTCGATGATATAGTCGGCAATGTCGCGTATCGGGCGCAGCTGCTCGGTCTCCTTGAGTATCGCGTCCTCGATCGAGCCGCCGGACTTTGCCGCCAGCGGATGCGGACGGCGCGACTCCTTATAGCGCTTTACGATGACCGACGGCTTTGCCTCCATGAACAGGATCTTATAGCCGAAGTCCATCTCTCTGAGCGTTTCGAGTGCGTTGAAAATGTCCTTTATTCCGTTTTTTTCGCGGATATCCGTCACCAGAGCGACCTTCTCATAGCGTCCCTTTGTCGCCGCGCAAAGCTCGGCAAACTTCGGAATGAGCGCAACGGGCATGTTATCCACGCAGTAGTAATCCAGATCCTCTATTATGTCCGCGGCCTGGCTCTTGCCGCCGCCGGACAGGCCGGTTATGATAAGAAACTCCATATATCCACTCTCCAAAACGCTCAGCTCGGCCGAACGTCTCTGCTCTCGGCCGCCGAGCCGGCGGCATTCTGCTTTGCCTGCTCGAGCATACCGTCGATGATGGTCTGCTTTCTCTCGCGCCAGTCGTCAACAAGCATCATGCCCTTGGGGTAGATGCGTATCTCCGGCTCGAGGGTGATCTGTGTCTGCGCATAGACCTCGCGGCGGACGTGGTCGAGCAGTTCAACGACATCGTCGTATGTTGCGCTGCCCGTATTGACCGCAAAGCCGGCATGCTTTTGGCTTATCTGCGCACCGCCGACCGTGTAGCCCTTCAGACCGCACTGGTCAATGAGCGCCGCGGCATAGCCGCCCACGGGGCGCTTGAACGCGCTGCCTGCCGAGGGCATATCCAGCGGCTGACTTGCCGTGCGCTTTTCGTTCATTTCCTTCATGCGCGCGCCGATGGCCTCGGGGTCGTCGGGCGTGAGCTTGAACACCGCGCCCATGATCGCGCAGTTAATTTTCTCAAATGCGCTGCGGCGGTATTCAAAGCCGCAGTCGGAGCCTTTGACCTCGGTCAGCGCCTGCGTCGGAACGTAGTACACGACGACCGATTCGACAACATCCTTCATCTCTCCGCCGTAAGCTCCGGCGTTCATCAGAACGCCGCCGCCCACCGAGCCGGGAATGCCGCTTGCAAACTCAAGCCCGGAAAGGCCGTTGTCGCGCGCAAACTGCGCGAGCTTTGCAAGCGATACGCCGGCTTCGGCATAGATGGTGTTCTCAGTCTCGCCAAGGCGCAGCTTGCGCAGGTTTTCCGTGCTGATGACCATGATATCAAGTCCCTCCTCGGGGAAGATGACGTTGGTGCACTTGCCGAGCGTCAGCGGCGAAACGCCGTTCATATGCAGATAGAACATGACCTTCGACATCTCGAAAAGATCGCCCGGCACGGCAAACGCGCGCACCTCGCCGCCGACCTTGAACGAGCAGTGATTGCGCATCGGCTCGTTTTCCCTCAGATCGAGCTTGGGCATGTTCTCCTTTATCTGTTCAATTGCTTTTTCAAGACCTTCCATACTATCTCCTATTAAAACGTGCCGTTGTCAACGGCGTGATCTACGTTTGACGCGAGAGTTTCCGCGGCGTTGTAGCCCATCTTCTTCTGGCGGTTGTTCATTGCCGCAAGCTCGAGGATAACGGCAAGGTTCCTGCCGGGACGCACCGGGATCGTCAAGCTCGGCACCGTCACACCGAGGATATCCTGCGTTTCGCTTATAAGGCCAAGGCGGTCGTACGCCTTCTGATCGTCCCAGACCTCGAGGTTCACAACGAGGTCGATCGCGCCCTCGGGCTTTACGGCGCCAACGCCGTAAAGGTGCCTGACATCGACAACGCCTATGCCGCGCAGCTCCATGTAATACCGTATAAGCTCCGGCGCCGTGCCGACGAGCCTGTCGCGTCCGATACGGCGAATGTCCACCGCGTCGTCGGCAATGAGCTTGTGTCCGCGCTTTATAAGCTCAAGCGCAGTTTCGCTTTTGCCTATGCCGGAGTCGCCGGTTAAAAGCACGCCCTCGCCGTGTACCTCAACGAGCACGCCGTGCATCGTCGTGCGCGGCGCAAGGTGCGTGTGCAGCGAGCTTATGACATCGGCCATGAAGTCGGAGGTATCCTCGGGCGTTACGAACAGGTTGCGGTCGTACTTCCCCGCGACCTCGAGGCACTCGGGAAACGCCGACGCACCGTGGCAGATCACCAGCGCAGATATGTCATAGCGCATAAGCTCCTCGAAACAGCTGCGGCGCTCGGCCTCGGTCTTGAGCTCAAGATATGTGCTCTCGACCCGGCCGATTATCTGGAGCCTGTTGGGGTCAAAGTAGTTATAAAATCCGGCAAGCTGAAGCGCGGGGCGGTTCACGTCCGCCACCGTCAGAAGCCGCGTATCATAATCACTCGAGGTGTGCAGCGGCTCAAGGCCGTTTTCCTCCACGATCGTCCGCAGCGGAACAGAATATTTACTCGCCATTGCCGATCTCCTTTTAACTAAACTATATTATTTCATTATTAATATTAACCTCAAATGCATTATTTTGCAACGATTTTTACAACGGCGAAAATTTTTCTTGCAATTACAGGCTTATTCTGTTATTATTAATAAGCTGTCTGCAAATTGCACGCAGTTAAACACAAGCAAGGAGGTGCTTCAACTTATGGCAAAATGTCAGTTTTGCGACAAGGGCGTTGCCTTTGGCATTCAGGTGTCTCATTCCCACAGGCGTTCCAACCGTACTTGGAAGCCCAATGTGAAGCGCGTCAAGGCGATCGTGGACGGAAGTCCGAAGCATGTTTATGCATGCACTCGCTGCCTGCGCAGCGGTAAGGTCACCCGCGCTGTGTAATAACCTGATATTACCCGAAACAAGCTCGCCATAACGGCGAGCTTTTTTCGTTCTTTTAGTTGCGATTTACCGCACCTACGGATACGCATATCTCTGGTAGCCCGGTTCGAGACTGCCGACAAAACCGGGAGACTGCCGCGCTACATAAGTGCGCTGCTGAATTTTGCACCGCACCCTTGTAGGGAACGGATTTATCCGTTCCGCGCGTTATAGTTTTGTCGGCACCCTCCGGTCGGGCTGACGCAATATATGTATTTGTACAATGTGAATGCGCCTATAAAAAAGCGCCACTGAAAAAACGGATTTATCCGTTCCGCACACCGCGGTTTAGACAGCACGACCGGTGGGTGCCGACGCAATAAATGCGTTGGCAATTATTCACTATTCATCATTCATTATTCATTGGGACGGTCATAGACCGTCCCTTTTTGTCTTCCCCTTGCGGAGCTTGAGGGGAAGATGCCGCTTGCGGCAGATGAGGTGTTATTATATCCGCGCCGTAGGCGCTACATTATAACAAACGGGCGAGCAATGCTCGCCCCTACGATTCTATTTTAGTACCGACCAAGTCGGTACGTTCGGAACGGATAAATCCGTTCCCTACGATTCTGTTTAGGTACTGGCAAAACCGCAACACACGGAACAGGCGAGCCCGTTCCCTACGAGCGGCCGTTGGCCGCAGCGGAGAGCTGATAGCTGATAGTTAATAGGTTTTAATTCAACCCCTCGGCAGCAAAGCTGCCTGCTCCCCTTGACAGGTGAGCCAATTGGGCGCGGCAAAAAATCCAGCGCTGCACTTGCGTTACGCGAAACGTCACGGTTTATTCCATTGTTCCGAACCGGGATATCGCAAAACTCAGCACCGCACTAACGTATGGCGGCAGTTTCCCGGTTTCGTCGGTACTTTCGATACCGGGCTACCAGAGATAAATGTATTCGTAGGTGCCTCAATTCGCCTCTAAAAGAATCTCGGCGATCTGGACGGCGTTGGTGGCGGCACCCTTGCGGACCTGGTCGCCGCAGCACCAGATGTTCAGGCCGCGCTCGTCGGTGAGATCCTCGCGGATGCGTCCAACGAAAACGAGATCCTGGTTCTGGGTGTCCAGCGGCATGGGGTACTGCAGCGCGTTGAGATCGTCAACGAGCTTCACGCCGGGAGCGGCTGCGATGACCTCGCGCGCACGTTCGACGGAGATTTTTTCTTTGGTTTTCAGGCAGATGGAAACGCTGTGGCTGCGCACGACGGGCACGCGCACACAGGTGCAGCTGACCTTGAGCTCGGGGAGATGCATGATGCGTCTGCCCTCGTTCTGAAGCTTCATCTCCTCGGAGGTATAGCCGGCAAACTGCTCGCCGCCGATCTGCGGAATGACGTTGTAGGCGATCTGGTACGCAAAAACCTTCGGCTCGTAGCTTTCGCCCTTGGCGAGCGCCTCGACCTCGCCGAAAAGCTCCTTCGGACCGGCAGCACCTGCGCCGGAAACGGCCTGATAGGACGAAACGACCATGCTCTCTATCGGGGAGACCGCGTTGAGCGCGTTGACCGCGGTGCAGGAGATGACGGTGGTGCAGTTGGGGTTTGCGATAACGCCCTTGTGCTTTTTAACGTCCTCGGGGTTTATCTCGGGAACGACGAGGGGCACATCGGGACACAGGCGGAACGCGCTGGAGTTGTCGATAAACACAGCGCCCGATGCCTTGATATCATCGACGAAGCGTTCGGCAATATCGTTCTCGGCAGCGCCGAGGATAATGTCCAGCCCCTCGAAGTTTTCTCTGCACGCCTCGACAACGACGTGGCCGTTTATCTCCTTGCCCGCAGAGTTTCGGCTTGCAAGCAGCCTCAGCTCGCCGACGGGGAAGCTGCGCTCGGCGAGAATTTTCATCATTTCCTGTCCGACGGCGCCGGTCGCGCCGAGAATACCTACATTGTATTTTTTCATTTTGATCTTACTCCTTATTTTACAAAGCTATTATATAGTACGCGCACGCAGCTTTCAAAATCATCGTTATTTACGCCGACGATGATGTTCAGCTCGTCCGGTCCCTGGGATATCATGCGGATGTTGATGCCGGCCTTGCCGAGCGCGGCGAAGATGCGGCCGGATGTGCCGGGCTTGAAGGCCATCTGACGGCCGACGGCTGCAACGACGGAAATTCCGCCGGTTATCTGAATGTTGTCGGGGCTGAGCGCATCGCGGATCTCGCCGACGATGGAATAGATGCGGTCCTTTGCCTTGTCGGCGGCGACGACGAATGATACGCTGTCGATGCCGGAGGGAGTGTACTCAACGCACACGCCGTGCTTTTCAAAAACCTCGAGCATCTGCCGCAGCGAGCCCATCTGCGAGCTCATTCCGGCCTTGGAAACGGTGATGATGGAGAAATTTTTGCGCCCGGCTATGCCGGTGATGAAGCGGTCGCTGATCTCCTCGTCGGCAAAGCGCTCCATGATAAGCGTGCCGGGGTGATCCGGCTCGTTCGTGTTGCGGATGTTGAGCGGAATGTTCTTCTCGCGCACGGGGAACACCGCGCCCTCGTGCAGCACCTGCGCGCCCATGTAGCTCAGCTCGCGCAGCTCGTTGTAGGTTATGCGCTCGATGGTGTCGGGATCGTCAACTATGCGCGGATCGGCCATGAGTATGCCGGAAACGTCCGTCCAGTTTTCGTAAACGTCGGCGTCCAGCGCCGCTGCTGCCAGCGCGCCGGTCACGTCGCTGCCGCCGCGCGTGAGCACTCGGATGCTGCCGTCGGGCATTGCGCCGTAAAAGCCGGGGGTGACTATCCTGCGGCCGGTGGCAAGGCGCTCAAGCTCCTCGTAGGAGCGCTCCTTGTCGATGGTGCCGTCGAAGGAAAAATGCAGCCAAAGCTCCGCGTCGAGGAAGTCGTAGCCGAGGAAATCGGCCATGAGCTTTGCCGAGAAATATTCGCCGCGCGATACGAGCTTATCCTTGGATATGCCGGCCTCGATCTCCTCGCGCAGCGCGGAAAGCTCGGAGTCGATATCGACCGAAAGCCCAAGCTCGGCGCAGATCTCGCGATAGCGGTCGGCGATCATGTCGAACACCGGGTCGCAGCTTACGCCGTACTTTTTGTGCGCATGGCACAGATACAGAAGATCCGTAAGCTTGTGATCGTCCTTGAAGCGCTTGCCGGCCGCGGAAACGACGATGACCTTGCGCGCCGGGTCCGCCTCGATGATGGACCTGACTTTTCTGAACTGTCCGGCGTCCGCCATTGACGAGCCGCCGAATTTTGCAACCTTTAACATTATAATTATATCAGCCCGGCTATGAACACTCCGGGGTCTGCCTCCTTTGCCTTTGCTGCCCATGCGTGCATTTTCGCAACGGGAACGGGCATCGTTACAACGCCCTCGCCGCATTTTTCCGCTTCGATCGAGCTTAAAAACTCGTCGCTGCCTGAAAAACGCACATAGTAGGGGTGAGAAGCCGCGTTGTTGTCAACGGGAACGTCGCGCACGAGCGAGGTGTAAAACTCCTTCACGCCGCCGATTATGTCGGCGCAGTCGGCCACGGCGTTGTACGCGGTGGGGTAGCGCCCGGCGCCCTGACCGTAGAAGCTCTCCTTGCCGGTAAGCTCCGTGACGAAGGAAATGACGTTGCGATTTGTCGAGACCGCAGCCTCAAGCTCGCCCGAGGGCACAAAGCACGGCTCAACATAGCAGCTCACGGCGCCCGATGCGCTCTTTTCGCCGAAGGCGAGCATTTTGCAGATGCGAGATCTGCTCTCGGCCGCGGCAATGTCGCAGGATAAAATGCTGCGGATGCCGAACACGGGAACGTCCGCTTCCGAGAGGCATGCGTCGAATGAAACGTTTGCCGAGATGACGGCCTTGCGCTGGATATCCAGTCCGTCGATGTCCGCGGAGGGGTCTGCCTCGGCATAGCCGAGCCTCTGAGCCTCGGCGAGAACCTCGGAAAAGTCCGAGCCGTCGGTGTGCATCGCGTCGAGGATGAAGTTCGTCGTTCCGTTCATGATGCCGCAGAACGACTGCACGCTGTCGAGCCGCTTTACGCGCTCGAGATTGACCAGCCACGGAATGCCGCCGCCGACTGCCGGTGTGCAGCGGAACGCAACGCCGCATTCTGCCGCGAGCGAGACAAGCTCTTTATAATAATGTGCAACAAGGTGCTTGTTTGCCGTTACGACGTTTTTGCCGGCCTTCATCGCCGCCGCGACGTATTCAAACGCCGGCGACAGACCGCCCATGACCTCGACGACCGTATCGACCTCTTTATCATTTAATATAATGTTTATGTCCTTAACGGCCTTTTCGCCAAGCTCCGGCTTGTCCCTGCGTACGAGAACGTATTTGACCGCCATATCCGCGCGCTTATCCGCGATCTCCAGAACGCCGCCGCCGACAACTCCGCAGCCCAAAAGTGCAATGTTCATATCTTTACCGCCTTTATGTGTCTTTCAGTCAAAAACATATGTTTTTGAGCTGAGAACAATATAACATGCATATCAGCATTATGCAAGTCTTTTCTTCAAAAACCATGTAAAAAAGCAACAATAAGCGCCAGGCAAAATAGGGCACAATGACGAAAATGCAATTCGCGAGCAGAAAACTTGCAGAATCGCATCCTGCGGTTTTGCAACTACATGTAGTTTGAAATTCCTCAGCAAGGGGAAGATGTTGCAAAAATGCTTGAAAAAACGGCAAAAATTTAATTAAAAATACATTAGCTTGCGAAATTTTTTGCAAATTTTCAAAGTCTGAATTTCATTTTCGGACTTGAAATGCCGCTCCGGAGAGTGTATAATACATTCGTGATGAATTTTTACAGATGACATTATTCAAAACAGAAAATTCAGATTCAACAGGAGGAAAAACATAATGAAAAGAATAATAGCTATGCTTCTGGCTGTTGTTATGGTCTTCGCGCTGTGCGCTTGCTCGAACGGCGGAGATAACGGCGGCACCGACGCAAAGGATGACGGCAAAGTCAACCTCGACTTCGTGACCGGCGGCGAGCAGGGCACCTACTTCGCATTCGGCACCGTTCTGGCACAGCAGGTCTCCGACAAGACCTCGACCAGCGTCACCGCTCTGTCCAGCAACGGCTCGCAGGCAAACGTTGAGGATATTGCAAGCGGCAATGCTCAGCTCGGTTTCGTACAGTCCGACGTTATGAGCTATGCTTACAACGGCGAGAAGCTCTTCACCGAAAAAGTGACCGACTTCTCCGTAGTCGCAGCTCTTTACATGGAGCAGGTCCAGATCGTGACCCTCAATCCCGACATCAAGACCGTTGCAGACCTCAAGGGCAAGACCGTTTCCATCGGCGCAAAGGGCTCGGGCGTTTACTTCAACGCGCTTGACCTCCTCGGCGCATACGGCCTGACCGAAAACGACATCAAGCCCGAGTACCTCAACTTCGGTGACTCCACCGACAGCCTCAAGGACGGCAAGATCGACGCAGCATTCGTCGTAGCAGGCGCTCCCACCCCCGCTGTTCAGGACCTGAGCACCGGCAAGCAGGTCTACCTCGTCTCCCTCGACAAGGAGCACGTTGACAGCCTGATCGCTTCCAGCCCCTACTACAAGGAGTACACCATCTCCAAGGAAGTCTACAATACTCCCGAAGACGTCACCACAGTTGCTGTCGCAGCAGTAGTCATTGCTCGCAACGACGTTTCCGAGGCAGCTATCTACAACTTTGTTTCCGCTATCTTCAATAACATCAACGACATCGGCCACGCAAAGAAGGCAGAGCTGAGCCTTGACTTTGCTTCTTCCATCACCAACGTACCGTACCATCCCGGTGCTGCAAAGTACTTTGCAGAGAAGGACATCACCGTTAACACTGCCGCATAATTAACGGCATCTTAACGCAAAATTACGGTATAATTAATGACTACGGCACTTCTTGTGCCGTAGTCATTGCAGTAATTACAACAAAGATTCCCGATGCTTTGTTGAGCTCAGCGCTGCCGAGCCCAACAAAGCATCGGAACGAAAGGATTGTTCTCGTATGTCCCTGTTCAAGAAAAAGGATCCGACGGCTCCCGAAGCTCCGGCGGACGAAATAAAAGTTGACGGCTCGGCGGCATTCGGCGAGTTTGAGACCGTTTCTGCGGCAGAAGTTGACGAGGTCATGAAAAAATACGACCGCGAGTCGAACACCCGTATCTGGACCGGAGTTCCCAAGAGGGTCATCCAGTTCATCATGGCTCTTTTCTCGCTCTACTGCATCTATTCCACCCTGTGGAGCAATGCCTCGCTTGAGGTCCGCCTCATGATCTTCCTTGGCTGCGTAACCATCATGGGTTTTTTGTACTACCCCATGAGCAAGCACCACGTCAGGGAAAACTACATCCCGTGGTTTGACTGGATCATCATGATCGTCGGTGCGGCCTGCTTCTTCTATTACGCATTTAATTTTGACGCTATCATCAAGGTGCTCACGAGCGCATCGAAGATGACCCCGACCCTTACTGTTATCGGCATCGTCGGCATTCTCTCCCTTGTCGAGCTGTGCCGCAGATGCGTCGGCATTCCCATCCTGTGCGTCGCCGGCGCACTGCTCGTGTACACGTTCTGGAGCATGCTCTCCAAGGGCATGGATCTCGAGCGTGTGCTCGGCCGCGTGATCTACACGCTGTTTTACGGCACTGGCGGCGTTATCGGCACCCCGATAAACGTCTGTGCTAAGTTCATTGTCGTATTTATCGTCTTCGGCGCGTTTCTTGAGCGCACCGGCATCGCAAAGTTCTTCATCGACCTTGCAAATAAGGCAGCCGGTGCATCCTCCGGCGGCCCTGCAAAGGTCGCGGTCATATCCTCGGCTCTGTGCGGCATGGTTTCCGGCTCCTCGGTCGGCAACACCGTCACCACCGGCTCCGTCACCATCCCCATGATGAAAAAGACCGGCTACAAGCCCGAATTCGCGGGCGCCGTTGAAGCCGCGGCATCCACCGGCGGCCAGATCATGCCCCCCATCATGGGCGCGGCGGCGTTCCTGATGGCCGAGTATGTCGGCGTTACTTACGGCGAGATCGCGCTCAAGGCGATACTCCCGGCGTTCCTGTACTTTGCAGGCATATTCATCGCAGTCCACCTCGAGGCCAAGAAGCTCGGACTCAAGGGCCTTTCGCGCAGCGAAATGGTCCCCGGCAAGGAGCTTGCCGTCAAGAGCTATCTGCTCATTCCCATCGTTTTGCTGGTCGTTCTCGTCAGCCTGAACGTTTACACCATGCAGAAGGCAGCCGCACTGTCCATCATCGCGGCCATCGCGGTCGGCGTTATCAACAAGGACAGCCGCCTTACCCCGGAAAAGTTCCTTGAAGCGCTGGAAGCAGGCGGCAAGGGTACCATCACCGTCGCCGTTGCCTGTGCAATGGCAGGTATCATAGCAGGCTGCATCACCGTAACGGGCCTTGCATCCAAGCTCATAACCGCCATCGTCGCTCTGTCCGGCAACACCCTTATCATCGGTCTGTTCCTGACCATGATCTGCTGTATCATCCTCGGCATGGGCGTTCCCACCACGGCTAACTACTGCATCATGGCGGCAACCTGCGCTCCCATCCTCGAGAAGCTCGGCGTACCCACGGTCGCGGCTCACTTCTTCGTGTTCTACTTCGGCATCGTTGCCGATATCACACCTCCCGTCGCCCTCGCGGCCTACGCAGGCAGCGCTATCGCAAAGTCAAACCCGATGAAAACCGGCATCAACGCAACAAAGCTTGCTATTGCCGCGTTCATCGTTCCCTATGTTTTCGCTTACAGCCCCTCGATGCTCTTCGTTGACGTCGAAAGCTGGGTCGATATCGTGACCATCTGCCTGAGCGCAATGCTCGGCATTTACGGCGTCGCAGCCGGACTCAACGGCTTTGTCAAGCGCAAGCTCAACTGGCTGTTCCGTGTTCTGTTTATCGTCGGCGGTCTGACACTCATCATCCCCGGCTGGAAGACCGACGCGATCGGCCTTATCCTCGTTGGCGGCATCACCGCTTATGAGTTCATTATGGCTAAGAAAGAGCAGAACGAGGCCATGGCATAAGGCGCAAAAACGTTTGACTTTTTAAAAAACCCTGCTATAATCACTGATGTTGTGTAGCAAAAAGAGCGTAAGTCCAAACCGGACTTGCGCTCTTTTTATTTTTTCAGAGGCGCATTCACATCGTACCGATACGGTTTTTGCGGTAGCACGGTGTCGAGACTGCGTGCAAAACCGTATGTGCCACGCGCTAAGTTAGTGCGCTGCTGAGTTTTGCACCGCACCCTTTTTGTCTTCCCCTTGCGGAGCTTGAGGGGAAGGCATTTAGAGGCGCCTTTACGCTGGTACTGATACGGTTTTTGCGTCAGCCCGACCGGGAACTACCGGCAAAACCGCGGCAAGCGGAACAGGCAAGCCTGTTCCCTACAGCTATAGATTTGAGTGCAGGCAAAACCGTGGCAAACGGAACGGATAAATCCGTTCCCTACAAGGGTGCGGTGCAAAATTCAGCAGCGCACTTATGTAGCGAGGCAGTTTCCCGGTTTTGTCGGCAGTCTCGAACCGGGCTACCAGAGATAAATGTATTCGTAGCTGCGTCAATGCGCCTCTAAAAAAGGAGGAAGTTTTTTGAGAAACAGAGAAGTCAAAATGAAGCCGCTGGCGGCGAGCATACTGTCGCTTTCGCTTTTAACGGTCATGGCCGGTGCGGCGGTCGCCCCGGCGCTTGAGGTCATACGCCGGCATTTTTCCGACGCAAGCCAGCTCGAGGTGCAGCTTGTTGTGTGCATGCCGGCGCTGTTTATCGTGATAACGAATATGTTCTTCGGCCGCCTGGCCTCGCGCTTCGGCGCGCGCTCGTCGGCGTTGGCGTCGGCATGATCATGCCGCTGTCAACCGGGCTTTTGACCTATTACTTTGCGCCGGAAAAGCGCGAGGGGCTGATGGGCCTGTCATCGGCGGCAAACCGCCTCGGGAGCGGTGAAGCTTCCGTATTACCTCGCAGTCGGCGTGAGCGCGGCGTTTTTGCTGTTTACGCTCTGCGTACCGGGCAAAACAATGAATAAATAAGTATGATCGCCGGGAGTGCGGAAAAATCCGCACTCCCGGTTTTTTGCTGCCGCTTACGCCGCCGATTCCGCCGTTTTCAGCATGTCCCGGATGCTGACGCCGTAGCCCGAGGTCGGGTCGTTTACGAAAACGTGCGTCACCGCGCCGACGAGCTTTCCGTTCTGGATGATGGGGCTTCCCGACATGCCCTGAACGATGCCGCCGGTCTGCGCCAGAAGCTCGGGATCTGTCACCGTCAGCATGACGGTCGTGCCCTCTGCCGAGGAGTACACCTTCTTGATCTCAATGCCGTATTCGCGCGTTTCCTCGCCGCTGAGCGTGCATCTTATCGTCGCCTTGCCGGTCTCGAACTCACCGGTCTCGAGCGTCGGGCCGTCAAAATCGGCCTTGCCGAAGATGCCGCAGCCGCAGTTTATGCGGATATCGCCGAGGAATTTCGTGCAGTCGGTTTTGCCGTCAAGCTGCCCCGGCGCGCCGACCTCGCCGGGCACGATGCCGACTATCTGCGCCTTGTAGATGCCGCCGTCGCCGAGCGGCAGCGCTTCGCCGGTAGCCTCGTCGCTGATGCTGTGGCCGAGCGCGCCGTAAACGCCGGTCTCGGGGTCGTAAAACGTCAGCGTGCCGACGCCGCTCACGCCGTCGCGCAGCCAAAGCCCGAGCTTCCACGCGCCGTCGGCGTCCTGCGCCGGCGTGATGTTCAGCTGCTTTGCCTTGCCGCCGCGCTCGATCGTAACGGTCGTTTTGCTGCCGTCAAGCTGCGCGAGCGCCGTTTTGAAGTCCTGCGCCGTGCCGATGTCGGCTCCGCCAAGCCGCGTTATGACGTCGCCCTTCTTTAGCCCAGCCTCCGCTGCCGGAGAGCGCTTGCCGTTTGGCGTTTGAACCTCCGAAACGCCTGCCACAACAACGCCGTCGGTCGTCATGCGTATGCCGACGGCGCCGCCGCCCGGCACGAGCGATTCGGCAAACGCCGCCGCGCTCAGCACAACGCACAGCACCGCCGACAGCGCCGCCGCCATGATTTTTTTGATCGTCATATCTCACCTCCACACATAAAGTATGTGGTCTTGAGCGTAAAATATATTTCAGAACCGCACTTTATCTTTTACCTTTTTAGAGGCGCTTTTACACTCCTGCCAATACATTTTTTGCGTCAGCCCGACCGGAAGCTACTGGCAAAACCATAGCGAGCGGAACGGATAAATCCGTTCCCTACAAGCGACCGGTGGGCGCAGCGGAGAGCTAATAGCTGATAGTTAATAGGTTTTAATTCAACCCCTCGGCAGCAAAGCTGCCTGCTCCCCTTGACAGGTGAGCCAATGGGGTGCGGTGCAGAATTTAACACTTCACTAATGTGTGGCGGCAGTTTTACGGTTTGGTCGGTAACTTCGACACCGGGCAACAAAACGCTATGCCGCACTAACGTAGCGCGAGACGAATACGGTTTACACCAATGTCTCGATACCGTGACACCAGAGATATGCGTATCCGTAGCAGCCTCAATGCGCCACTAAAAAAGGGGGTTTTATATAATATGAAGGTTTTGAAGCTTGGCTCTGTCGGGCCGTCGGTGGAGCTTTTGCAGCTTGCGCTGGGGCGTGCAAGCGCTCGCTCGCTTGCGCCGGACGGCATTTTCGGCAACGCAACAAAAGCCGCGCTGCGCACCTTTCAGTCCGATAACGGTCTTGCCGCCGACGGCGTTTCAGGCCCTGCGACGCATCGCGCGCTCATGCCGTATTACACAGGCTTTGCCTCGCACCGCATCCATCGGGGCGATACGCTGTTTGCGCTCTCGCAGCTTTATAATGTGCCTCTGTCGGCGATCTTGACGGCAAATCCCGGCATTGCTCCGGAAAAGCTCGCCGTCGGAAGCTCGGTCGTCATTCCGCTCCCGTTTGATATTGTGCCCACAAATATCAGTTTTACATCCGCTCTCGTTTCCTATTGCGTGCGCGGCATCGCGGCGCGGTATCCGTTTGTGAAAACCGGGCAGTTCGGAAAATCGGTCATGGGCCGGCCGCTGTGGTATCTTTCGATCGGCGAGGGCGAGAAAAGCGTTTTCTACAACGCCGCGCACCACGCAAATGAGTGGATAACCGTTCCGCTGTTGCTTTCATTTGCCGAAAAATTAGCGCGTGCATATGCCGAAGGCGGAAAAATTTTCGGGCGCAGCGCGAAAGAAATTTACCAAAGCGCGGCAATCTACATAGCGCCCTGTGTTGACCCGGACGGCGTTGACCTCGTAACCGGCGAGCTTACGGGCGGCGAATTTTACGACGGAGCAGTGCGTATCGCGCAAAACTACCCCAACGTGCCGTTCCCGTCGGGCTGGAAGGCAAATATCCGCGGCACGGATCTAAATCTGCAATATCCTGCCGGGTGGGAGCAGGCGAGGGAGAATAAATTCGCCCTCGGCGTTGTCGGCCCGGCGCCTGCCGACTATGTCGGCTCGTCTCCGCTGTCCGCGCCGGAGAGCCGCGCGATGTATGATTTCACGCTCGCGCTCTCGCCGCAGCTCACTTTGGCCTACCACACCCAGGGCGAGGTGATCTACTGGCGCTATCTCGACCTCCTGCCGCCGCGCTCACGCGAGATAGCCGAAACATTTTCCGCCGTTTCGGGCTACGCCGTCGAGGAAACGCCCTTTGCCTCGGGCTTTGCCGGGTATAAGGACTGGTTTATTCAAAATTTCGACCGCCCCGGCTACACGATCGAGGCCGGGCGAGGGATCAATCCTCTGCCGATCGGGCAATTTGACGAAATTTTTGAGGATAATTTGGGCATATTGACACTTGCGCCTTTGCTGATATGATGCAAGGGTGCTGTAAAATGCACAGCACAGGCGGCTGTAATGTAAACAATCTCTGAAATTCCTTGATTGAACCGCTCCCGTGAGATATAATTATAAAATATTCTCAGCAAATTCACGGGAGGAAAGAATGAAAAAACGTATACTTAGCATGCTGCTGGTGCTTGCGCTGGTGCTGACGATGATACCGGCAAGCGCACTGGCCGAAACCATAAACGACGACAACGTTTTCCTCATGCAGAGCGGCAGCGGAAAATGTACGCTGACCTCGGCGGTCATGATGCTGCGCCGCCGCGCCATAATCGACGGAAACGCCGACTGGGAAACGATAACAGAGTCAACGCTCGGCTCGGTCGCGTGGATAAGCGGCACGGGCATGAGATATAACTACTCATACATGGGCATGTCCGTTGACGTTAAAAGCTATTCCGGCATGAGCGCCGCGGAGAAAAGATCCGCGCTGCTCGCCCTGCTGGACAAGCACCCCGAGGGCATCGAGATCTATGACGGCAGCATCCCCCACGCGGTGCTGCTGACCGATTACGACGCCGATACCGACACCTTCTACTGCGCCGATCCCGGCACGGCCGCAAAGCGCATCAAACTTTCGCAGAGCTGGAACGCGACAAACCGCGGCTCGCAGGATAACGTCATTGCGAACATCACGCAGATCTGGTACATAACCAACAAATCCGGCGGCGGCCCCGGCCTTTTGACGGTCAAGCTCGACCCCAACGGCGGCACCTGCTCCGAGGCAAACGCCTATGTCACAGCCGAGGGTACCGTGAAATCGCTGCCGACGCCCACGCGCAACGGCTACGCCTTCACCGGCTGGTTTGACGCCGCCTCCGGCGGAACGAAGATTACAAGCTCGTATAAATTCACAAAGGACACCACCATCTACGCTCAGTGGCAGCGCGTTCCGTGCATAATGCTCGACCCCTGCGGCGGCGAGTGCGACACGCTGTATGTCTATGCAACGATAGACGGCAAGATAAGCTCCCTGCCCACGCCGACCATGGACGGCTTCCGCTTCCTCGGCTGGTATGACGCGCCCGAGGGCGGCAACAAGGTCACAACGAGCACTCCCGTTTTGAAGGATATCACGCTCTACGCTCAGTGGAAGGATACTACCATCCGCGGCGAATGCGGCAGCAACCTCAAATGGAGCCTCAACGAGGACACCGGAGTTCTGCACATCAGCGGCAGCGGCGAGATGAGCGATTACCACCCGGCCGACGGCCTTGAGTCGCCCTGGCATGACTATGCCGCGTCTATAAAGTCCGTTATCATCGGCTCGGGCGTTAAAACCGTCGGCAACTATGCCTTTGCCGGCCTTAAAAACCTTAGCTCCATTGAGATAAACGCCGAGCTTAAGCGCCTTGGAGACGGTGCGTTCTACGGCTGCACCGCGCTGAGCGATATCGAGGGCATCGAGGGCGTCAGGATCATCGGCAACGATTGCTTCCGCGGCTGCTCCGCTCTTTCGACCATAGGTATCCCCTCCGGCTGCACAAGCGTCGGAAGCTATGCCTTTGCAGGCACGGCGATAAAGAGCATATCCGTTCCCAAAAGTGTTTCGAACATCGGCGAGGGCGCATTCTCCGGCTGCAAAAAGCTCAGCTATGCCGAGCTGCCCTCCGGCATTTCGTCCGTGTCCGGCTCGCTGTTTTCCGGCTGCACGGCGCTCGAGGCGTTCTTCGTTAAGGACGACTCCAGCTACGGCGGCAGCGGCACGACGATCGAAACGAACGCATTTTACGGCTGCACCGCCCTGCGCGAGGTCGGCATATACAGCCGCGCCGACAGCCTGCGCATAGCAAAAAACGCGTTCTCCGGCTGCAAGGGCCTCAAGTCCGTGTCCATCGACTGCCGCAGTCTTATCCTTGACGACAACGCGTTCCCCTCGGCCGCGCAGATCGACTACATAAACATCTCCGGCGAATACGGCTATGTTGCGCCGAACGCATTCCAGGGCGTTTCGACCAGCCTCGTCTACCCGGCAAACGGCACGAAGTGGGGCGATCACAAGGGCGAAAGCTACGGCGGCTCCCTTGTTTGGGAAAGCTACGATAACCATGTCCACGATTATAAGACCACCGTCGTTGCGCCGACCTGCTCCGAGCGCGGCTACACGATATACGAGTGCAAAAGCTGCACCGAAAAGTTTGAATCAAGCTATGTGCGCCAGCTCGGCCACAGCTTTGTAAACGGCGTGTGCTCGGTCTGCGGCATCAAAAACCCGTTCACCGATATTGACGCGCAGGGCAAACACGTTTACTACACCGACGCCATCATCTGGGCGGCGGAAAACAATATCACGAGCGGCTACACGGCAACGAGCTTCCTGCCCGACGGACAGTGTACGCGCGGCCAGGTAGTCACCTTCCTCTGGCGTCTTGCCGGTCAGCCTGAGCCGACGAACTCCGAGAGCGGCTTTGCCGACGTCATGGATAACGCATATTACACGAAGGCCGTCACATGGGCTGCAGAGCGCGGCATAACGACAGGCGTTGACGACACTCATTTTGCGCCCGATGCCACCGTCACGCGCGCGCAGTTTGTGACCTTCCTCTGGCGCTATCTCGACAGGCCGGTTTACGGCACCTTCAATCCGTTTACCGACGTTTCGTCAAGCAGCGTCTTTGCCCCGGCGATACTCTGGGCATATGAAAACGGCGTGACCTCCGGCACTACGGCCACCACCTTTGCACCCGGCACTACGGCTACCCGTGCGCAGGTCGTGACCTTCCTTTACCGCACAAATAATCTGGAGAAGTAAAAATGAAAACCGCCGATGCCGATCGGCGGTTTTTTTAAAGAAACAGGGAGAGAAGATATGAGAAAGAGAGTGATGAGCCTTGTCCTTGCGGCGGTGATGCTGCTCGGACTTGCCCCGGCGGCGCTTGCCGACTCCGGGCGCAGCCGGCGCGAAAGCTTCATGAGCGTTGCCGAGTCGCAGCTCGGCTACCGTGAAAAATTCCAGAACGGCACAAAGTACGGCTCGTGGTACGGTCTGCCCGGCCAGCCGTGGTGCGCGATGTTCGTAAGCTGGTGTGCACGCTATTCGGGCGTACCCGAGAGCGTTATACCGAACTTTTCCGGCTGCTTCGGCGGCGTGAAATGGTTCAAGGAGCACGGCCTGTGGCGCACGAAGGAGTACACTCCGCAGGCAGGCGACCTGCTGTTTATCGACACGCTTGAAGATAACGGTAAGCGCGACGGCCTTGCCGAGCATGTAGCAATTGTCGAGCGCGCAAGCGAAACGACGATATACACCATCGAGGGCAACAGTATAAACGACATGGTCGAGCGCCGAGAAAGACCGCGCGACGACTCCGTTCTGGGCTACGCTACGCCGCAGTACGGCACGATAGGCTCGCCATCGGGCACGATATCGGTATCCGATGCCGTCGTTCCGAGCGGCACCCTCGGCGGCAAGGATTTCAGTATAAGCGGCACTGTCCGCTCCGGCAGCACAATAACCTGGCTGTATGCCGATATCCGCAACCTGGACGGAGACTATTTCTCCTGCGTGCAGACATCCCCCAAGAGCAAGACTGCCGATCTCTACGCTCTTAACGGCAAGCTCAGCTTCTCCGCACTCGGCCCCGGCAGCTATGAGCTGTTCATCGAGGCGGTCGACGAAAACTATAACTACATGCAAAAGTGCTATCCTTTCAAGGTCTCGGCGACGGACATCTGCCCCGACGGCAGGCATGCCGACTATGCCGAGGGCATACAGTGGGTAATCGACGAGGGCATATCCAACGGCACGAGCGCCGCAAAATTCCTGCCCGATGAGCAGTGTACCCGTGCGCAGGTCGTGACCTTTATCTGGCGCGCGGCAGGCCGCCCGGCGCCGAAGAGCGGAACCTGCACCTTTTATGATGTTTCCGACGGCAGCTATTGCGCAAAGGCCGTGCAGTGGGCTGTCGAGCAGGGCATAACAAAGGGCGTCTCCGCAGGGTATTTTGACCCCTACGGCAAGGTCACGCGCGCGCAGTTTGTTACTCTTCTGTGGCGCTATCTCGGACAGGCCGAGCCGGGCATCGAAAATCCCTTTGCCGATATCTATGCCGGAACATTCTGCTATCGCTCGGTGCTGTGGGCATACGAAAACGGCGTGACCACCGGAACGGGCGAGTATACGTTCTCGCCAAACAGCGTCGTAAGCCGCGCCCAGGTCGCAACGTTCCTTTACCGAGCACTGGATCAGGCCGAGAAGCCCGTTGATCCTGTTGAACCGGTCGAGCCTGTAGAACCGGAACCAACGGAGACTGTCGAGCCGACGGAGCCTCCTGCCGAAGCTGCATAAAAGCAAAACACCTTGCGTCATGCGCAAGGTGTTTTTTGATAGGATTTATGCCTCATCGGGAAGCGCGTCGCTGCGGAAAAGCAGGGAAATGCACCAAAGCGCGGCGAGGCCGACAAGCGTGTATATCACTCGGCTGACTGTCGCCGTCTGTCCGCCGCAGATCCATGCGACGATATCGAATTTGAACAGGCCGATGCTGCCCCAGTTGATGCCGCCGATTATGGTCAGAATAAGTGCGATGCGGTCGATTATCACTTGCAAACACTCCTTTCCCACTCAGTATTCCCGATAGGAAAAGAATTATTTGTAAAAATTTTTCCATTCGACAAAAGCAGTGCTTTTTCGCTCTTTACAAGGCCGCACCGGCGATGTATTATCTAAGCACAGCTTATCCAATAGGTCTTGCAAAGCAAGGCCGCGGCTCATATCTTTATCCCACAACCCTGTTTATGCAGGCCGCTTGCCGGCCTGCTCTTTTTATTGCCTTGCGGCGGCCCGGTCAAGCCTCCGGCCGACGATATCCGCAAGGCGGTCAATGCCGCACAGGGCGAAAAGCTTCTGCCGCAGGAACTCTATAAGCGTACACACGGCGTATATTGCCGCCGCGCAGCCAAGCTCGCACGGAATGACGAGCGCCGCATCGAGATCGGCGATAAATGCAAAACTGTCCGCTATGTAGTTTGCCAAGATAAACGGGCTTATGTGGATAAGATACACACCGAACGAGGTCGAGCTTAAAAACTTTGCCGCGCCCTTGAAGCTTTCGCCGACCTGAAGGCGGCAAAACGCGCACAGCAGCGCGACCGAGCACAGCAGCACCGTCGGCGAAACATAGCTTATAAGCGTCTCGCTTTCCGCACCGAACACGAGCTGCCACAGCAGCATTACGGCGATCGAGGCAAAATACAAAAGCACGAATGTTTTTCCGCTCGCGCGCTCATACAACCTGTCGAGCTTTATGCATGCGCCGATGATGTACAGTGCTGCCAGCCAGAAAAAGCAGTATCCTGCCGAGAGCGGGATAACGCCCAGCGGCCTGAAGGTCGGCAGCAGCGACAGGAACACAAACACTGCGGCAAGCAGCGCAGCTCTTGCGCGCCCGTCGAGCGCATGCAGCATTGCGTTTATAAACGGCATGAAGAAAAACAGCACGAAATACGCCGAGAAGTACCAGTATTTTGACGTGAGCACAGGGAAAAACGCCGATACGATATCTTTGATCCCAACTGCTCCGGGAACGGCAAAGTACCACACAACAGTCGTTACCACGGCATAAAACGCGACCTGAAGCCAGAGCGATACGATGCGGCCGGGTCTGAATGCGCGCTCGGCCATGAGAAAGCCCGTCGCCAGAGCAAAGCAGTCAACGCAGCAGTAAGCCGCGGTCATCATGCCGTCGGTCAGCCACCACTGTGCTGAGCCGGGCACGCTGCTGTCGAATGCTGTGCCGAGCGTGTTGATATGCAGAACAACGACGAGGAACATAGCCAGTGCCTTGAACAGGTCAATGCCGTACAGCCGCTTGTCATTCATTTTTCTGCCCTGCACTTTGCTGCGGCGAGGATATTTTTCATCAGTCTCGCGCGCGTCATCGGGCCGACGCCGCCCGGTACGGGCGTTATGAACGCCGCCTTCGGCTCGACCTCGTCAAAGCACACGTCGCCGAAGAATTTGCCGGTCTCGGGGTCACGGTTCATGGCGACGTCGATAACGACTGCGCCGTCTTTTACCATGTCGCCGCGAATAAGCCTCGGCGAGCCTGCCGCGACGATGAGAATATCCGCCTGCCGTGTAAACGACGCAAGATCCCGAGTGTGCCGGTGGCAATATGTCACGGTTGCGTCGGCGTTGAGCAGCATAAGCCCCATCGGGCGGCCGACGATGTTGCTGCGTCCGACTATGACGCAGTGTTTGCCGTCGGGCGAGATGCCGTATTCGTGCAGCATATCCATTATCCCGGCCGGCGTACACGGCGTGAGTGCGCCCTCGCCCGTGACCATGCGGCCGACGTTTATCGGGTGGAAGGCGTCCACGTCCTTTTCCGGCGCGATCGCGTTTATCACCGCACGCTCGGATATCTGCTCCGGCAGCGGAAGCTGCACGAGGATGCCGTCAACGCCGTCGTCGGCGTTGAGCGCCGCGATAAGCCGCAGAAGCTCTGCCTCCGACGTTGTGGCCGCGAGGTCATATCGGCGGCTGTCTATGCCGCACTTGAGGCAGTCGCGCTCCTTATTGCGCACATATATCTGCGATGCCGGGTCGTCTCCTACCAGCACCGCCGCAAGGCAGGGCCTGCGGCTGAGCGCCGCCGCCTCGCTTTTCACCTCCTCGCAGAGCTTCTCCGCGAGCTTTTTTCCGTCTATCAAAACTCCCATATTTTTAGTAGCGCCTTGGCGCACTCCTTATACGTTTATTGCGTGAACCCGGTTCGGAACAATGGTGGAAACCATGCTGTTCCGCGCTCCGGGAGATTGTGCTATATTAGTGCAAATTTCATCTGCACCATGTAGGGAACGGATTTATCCGTTCCGTTTTTTCGTAGCGCCTGGGCGCACTCCTTATACGTTTATTGCGTGGACCCGGTTCGGAACAATGGTGGAAACCATGCTGTTCCGCGCTCCGGGAGATTGTGCTATATTAGTGCAAATTTCATCTGCACCATGTAGGGAACGG